>Ga0180430_10005273_pt1 | contig 10771 bp, 8 predicted proteins | sample SS_ome_9_FD_132999 | JGI IMG/M metagenome (GOLD analysis project Ga0180430, IMG submission 132999) | Hypersaline lake sediment archaeal communities from the Salton Sea, California, USA - SS_1_S_2 metaG | ecosystem: Environmental > Aquatic > Non-marine Saline and Alkaline > Hypersaline > Sediment... | reverse complement strand
TCGCCGAAGGCGCCCTGCTCTCCTCACTCCTGCTCACCTGCTCTCGCCGAAGGCGCCCTGCTCTCCTCACTCCTGCTCACCTGATCTCGCCGAAGGCGCGCTGATCTCGCCGAAGGCGCGTGACACGCCCCGGCCGGATGGCCGGGGCGTGGTCGGGATCATGCGGATGAGAGGGCTCGAACCTCCACGGGATTTTACTCCCACTAGAACCTGAATCTAGCGCGTCTGCCAATTCCGCCACATCCGCGAGCGGTCGCGTCGGGCGGGCTCGGCCTGTCCGTCGCGAGTTCCGAAGCGTATCCGATTCCCGCGTGGGGTCAACCGATCGGAGGATGCCGGGCGGCACAGGTCGGGGGTGGCGGGTCGTCAGGTCGGCCGCCCCGCACCCGGCCCGCCCGTGCGGGAGACGTCCCCCGCGGCACGGTGTTCATCCGCCCCTCGCATCCCGCCACCGACCGATCGCGTCCCGGCCGCCACGACCTCCAACCGGTCACCGGCACACCCGTGACCCGCCATCAAACGTGCATCGCCTGGCACTGCGTGCCGCCGCTTGACACGGTCCGGCAACACGACACGCCTCCCCCCACCGTCGGTGAGGGGAGACGCGTCGGTCGATGCTGCGGACGGTCGTGCCGGGCTCCGACCCACCGAACCACGATGCCGCAGACTCGCTCGAACTCAGGCCGCGAACGCGGTCAGGATGCAGGTGCCGCCGGGGCGGGCGTTCCGAGATGCTTCTCGAGCACCTTGACCTTGATCTCGTCGAAGAGGTCGGGGTTGTCGCGAAGGAACTGCTTGGAGTTCTCACGCCCCTGTCCGAGTCGGATGTCGCCGTAGCTGAACCAGGCGCCCGCCTTCTGCGCGATGCCGTCGTTGATGGCGAGGTCGAGCAGGTCGCCGGTGGCGCTGATGCCCTCGTTGAACATGATGTCGAACTCGGACTGGCGGAACGGCGGCGCGACCTTGTTCTTGACGACCTTGGCCCGAACCCGGTTGCCGACGTTGTTCTCGCCGTCCTTGATCGCGCCGATGCGACGAATGTCCACGCGGACCGACGAGTAGAACTTGAGGGCCCGGCCGCCGGTGGTCGTTTCGGGACTGCCGAACATGACGCCGATCTTCTCGCGGAGCTGGTTGATGAAGATCACGATGCAGTCGCTCTTGGCGATCGCGCCCGTGAGCTTCCGCAACGCCTGGCTCATGAGACGGGCCTGCAGACCGACGTGCGAATCGCCCATCTCGCCCTCGATCTCGGCTCGCGGAATGAGGGCGGCGACCGAGTCGACGACGATGACGTCCACCGCGTTGGACCGCACCAGCAGTTCGCAGATCTCGAGCGCCTGCTCACCGGTGTCGGGCTGGCTGACCAGCATTTCGTCGATGTCGACCCCGAGCTTGCGGGCCCAGGTCGGGTCGAGGGCGTGCTCGGCGTCGATGAACGCCGCGACGCCGCCGCTCTTCTGCACGTTCGCGGCCACGGTGAGGGCGAGCGTGGTCTTGCCCGAACTCTCCGGCCCGAAGATCTCGATGACGCGGCCCTTGGGAAGACCCCGGCCACCGAGGGCGAGGTCGAGGCTGATCGCCCCGGTCGAGACGCAGGGGATGCCGACGAGACGATCGCCGTCGAGCTTCATGATCGAGCCCTTGCCGTACGCCTTCTCGATCTGGCCGAGGGCGCGGTCGAGGGCCTGGCGACGGCCGGGATCGAGTTCGGGCTTCGGCTTGGACGCCTTGGCGCCGCCCGTGTCTTCCGCCTTGGCTTCGACCGCCGCGGCGGCCTTGCCGCCTCGGGTCTTGCCGTTGGTGTTCGTGGTCTCGTCGGTCGGGTCGAGGGTCGCCTTGGCCATGGTGTGATCGCCTTCCGTTGCGATGTGGGGAGTGGACGTGGAGTCGGGTGAGGAACGGGAATCAAGTCGTGAACGAGGGCCGGTCGTGGCTCGCCGGTCGGTGGGCCGGCCGTCGGTCGGGCCGGACGCACCGGCGTCGTCCGAATCCGGGGGATCTGTCGGGTCGAGGATCATTCGAGTCGGCTCCACTGCCGTGCCGCGACGCCGCCGACCACCGCGGTCGGATCGTAGTGCCCGCACGGGCCATTCCCGGAGAACCGGCCTTTTCTCCAGAAGACCGACGTCCGCCGCCTCCGACCGGACCCGTGGTTCGGTCGGAGGCGGCGGCATCGGCCTGAAGATGCTGGTCCTGGGGTTGGCATGCGAGGGGGACACCGTGGATACCGAACGCTGACCGAACATCATCGGAGATTCCGAAGAATTCCGTTCGGTCTTTGTTCGGAACGCAGCATCCCGCCCCGACACCGCCCTGTCAAGCCCGCGACCACCCTCCAACCCGGCGACGGTCACGAGCCCCGGGGCGTCGGGCGTCCGGCCTCGCCTCGGACGGACCTCAATAGTTCGGGGTCGGCGGCCGGTACTTGGAGAGGTCGGCGTTCTTGAACCATTCGATGGTCCGCTGCAGTCCCTCCCGCAGCGAGACCTTCGGCTGCCAGCCGAGCCGGTCCTTCGCCAGGGTGATGTCGGGCTTCCGTTGCAGCGGATCGTCGGCAGGCAGCGGCCGGGCCTGCACGATCGACGACGCCCCCCCCACGATGTCGACCACGAGTTCTGCGAGTTCGCGGATCGTGAATTCGCCGGGGTTGCCGACGTTCACCGGGCCGTGGAAGTCGTCGGGGCCGTTCATCATCGTGATGAACGCATCGATGAGGTCGTCGCAGTAGCAGAACGAGCGGGTCTGGGAGCCGTCGCCGTAGAGCGTGATCGGCTCGCCCATGATCGCCTGCCGGATGAAGTTGCTGACCACCCGGCCGTCGTACGGGTGCATCCGCGGACCGTAGGTGTTGAAGATGCGGACGACCCGGACGTCCACGCCGTTCTGCCGGTGATAGTCGAACATCAGCGTCTCGGCCGCCCGCTTGCCTTCGTCGTAGCACGCCCGGATGCCGATCGGATTCACGCTGCCGCGGTACGACTCGGGCTGCGGGTGCACCTCGGGATCGCCGTAGACCTCGCTGGTCGACGCGTGCATGACCCGGGCCTTCACCCGCTTGGCGAGGCCGAGCATGTTGATCGCCCCCATCACCGACGTCTTCATCGTCTTGATCGGGTTGTACTGATAGTGCCCGGGGGCCGCAGGGCAGGCGAGGTTGTAGATCTGATCGACCTCGGCGAGGTACGGGTCGGTGACGTCGTGACGCACGAACTCGAAGTTCGGCCGCCCCAGAAGGTGCGCGATGTTCGACTTCTGGCTCGTGAAGAGGTTGTCGAGACAGATCACCTCGTGCCCCTGCGCCACGAGGCGGTCGCAGAGGTGCGAGCCGAGAAACCCGGCGCCGCCGGTGACGAGGATTCGGAGCGGGGTCGCGCTCATGGGTCGATGCTCCTGCGGCCCCGAGGACGTCGGGCCGGACCGCTACCGTATCGGCCGATGGCACACCCCGTCCGCACGATGCCTTCACGGCAAACCCTGGATCGCCCATGACCTCGCCTCGCCGCGCGATCGGCTTCATGACCGGCACCAGTCTCGACGGCATCGACGCCGCGCTGGTCACCACCCGCGGCGTCGGTCGGGATCTGGCCGTGTCCGCGATCGAACTCGCGTCGCGGTCGTTCGGCCCGGAGATCGACGACCTTCGCCGGTTCGCCGCGGGCGAGCCGCTCCCGGCGGCGGCGATCGCGGACATCGCAGCGGCGGTCGGTCGGCGGCACGCGGCCCTGATCCGAGACGTCTGGCCCGACGCCGAACCCGACCTCGTGGTGCTGCACGGACAGACCGTGACCCACCGGCCGCCGCGGTCCTGGCAGCTCGTCGATCCATGGCCGGTCGCCGCCACGGTCGCGTGCCCGATCGCGTGCGATCTGCGGCACGCCGATCTCGCGGCGGGCGGGCGCGGCGCCCCGATCACGCCCCGGGCCGATGCGATCCTCTACCGCGATCTCCGCCGCGAGGACGACACCACGGTGGTCGTGAACCTCGGGGGTTTCGTGAACGTCACGCTGCTGCCGGAGACGGATCCCGACCACGCGATCGGCTTCGACTGCTGCCCCTGCAACCACCTTCTCGATGCGGCGAGCCGGGCGGCGCTGGACGCCCCCTTCGACGCGGACGGCAAGGTCACCGCGACGGGGACCATCGATCCGCGGACCGCCGGGACGCTTCAGGAGACGATCGCGGGCCTCGCCCGCGAGGCCCGCAGCGGCGGCGACGGCGACGAGCATCGCGACGCGGCCGTCGCCGTCGCGGAGGCGGCGGCCCGAGCCGGGCGGGTCGCGGACGGTTTCGCGACGATCGCCGCCGCGATCGCGGCGGCGACCGTCGATCCGGTGGCCCGCCGACTGGACGATGCCGCCCTGCCGCCCCCACGACGCTGGATCCTGGCCGGTGGCGGCACCCGGAACCGGGGGCTCGTCGACCGATTGACCGAGACGATCGAACGCCGATGGCCCGGATCGGTCGTCGAGGCCGGGATCGTCGCCGGGGTGCCCCCGGAGGGCCGGGAAGCGGCGGCAATGGCGGTGCTCGGCCTGCTCGCGATGGACGGGGTCCCGGTCACCACCGCCGCCTCGACCGGACGAGATTCGCGAATTCCGGCCGATGGCCTCTGGATTCGGCGCCCGATCTCGGAGATTCTGCCGACACCCCCACCGCTTCACTCGATCTGAACGGGATCTTCATGCTCGCAAAGCGTCGTCGAAATGGGCACGGAGACAATCCGCTCCGCATCAGTTCGACCGGCGTCGCCCAGGCCGGCAGTGCTCCCGCGAGTCCTGCCGATCCAGCCTCCGAGGGCGGGTCGGGTGGATCCGGAGCCCTGTTCATGCCCGAGGTTCTGATCGTCGAGGACGAGCCCGAGATCGCCGAGCTCGTCGAGTTCCATCTCGAGCGCGAGGGGCTGCCCTCCAGCATCATCCACTCGGGCCGTCAGGCCCTCGAGCGGATCAAGCGGGATCGACCCGATCTGGTGGTGCTCGACCTGATGCTGCCGGACCTCGACGGCTTCGAGGTCTGCCGCCGACTGAAGTCCGAACCCGAGACCCGGAAGATTCCGGTGATCATGGTGACCGCCAAGAGCGACGACGCCGACGTCGTGACCGGCATCGAACTCGGGGCCGACGACTACGTGGTCAAGCCGTTCAGCCCGAAGGTGCTGGTCGCCCGCGTCAAGAACGCCCTCCGCCGCACGCTGGGCGAGGACCTCGGTGCGCAGGACGCCGGGGCCCGACTCACGCTGGCCGACGGACGGCTGGTGGTCGATCCCGAGCGTCATCAGGTGACGATCGACGGTCAGCCGATCGACCTGACCCTCACCGAGTTCACCCTGCTGCGGTTCCTCGCCGCCCGCCCCGGCTTCGTCCGGACCCGCGACCAGATCATCGCCGCGGTCCACGGCCGCTCGACCGTGCTCTCCAGTCGGACCGTGGACGTGCACGTGACCGCGATCCGTCGCAAGCTCGGCGATCTCTCCAGCTGCGTCGAGACCGTGCGCGGCGTCGGCTACCGATTCGCGGATCCGACCGCCGCCATGGCATGATGACCGGATGACGGTCTCCAACCCCGGCCCCGTTCGGTGGACCGGCCCCCTCGTCGTCGGGGTGGCGGTCGCGTGCATCGTCGGCGGCATCGACCTGCTCGGACTCCGGGCCGCCGAGGACGCCCGACGGTCCCGCCAGACGGCCCTCGCTCAGGCCGCCGCCGCCCAGTTCGACGGCGTCGAGTCGATCACCCCCGCCGCCATCGCCCGACTCGAGGCGTTGTCGGGTGCGACCCTTGTGGCCCGCGGCGACGGCCGGAGCGTGTCGACCGAGGGCGATGCCGCCGCCCGTCGCCCGCACGCCGGGGTGCCGATCCCGTCGGCCCCGAGCTGGCGACTCGATGCCTCGCTCCCCGCGAACGTCGGCGATCCCACGGTCAGCACCCTCCTCGACGCGGTGCTCGCGGGCGGCGTGGCGGGCGGGGTCACCGCCCTCGTGCGACGCCGGGTCCGCCGCGACGCCCGCCGGCTCCAGCACGACCTCGAAGGGCTGCTCCGACTCGAACCGACCGCCGCGGCCGACGCCCGCCGGCGGGTCTCGATGCCCGATGCGGCGATTCTCGCCGCGCTGGTGCGGCCCCTGAACGATCTGCTCGCCCAACTCGGCCGCCGCCTGAGCGAGCTCGAGTCGGCCCGCGGTCGCCAGAGCCTGGTCATCGAGTCGATGGCGTCGGGCGTGCTGGTGCTCGATGCCGACGGTGCGGTCGACACGATGAATCCCGCGGCCCGACGGCTCTTCGACGTCAGCCTTCTCTCACCCCGCGGTCGGCCGCTCGCCGAAGTCGTGCGGGAGAGCGACCTGCATCAGATGGTGGCCCGCGCGATCGAGAGCGGACGGCCGCAGCGCCAGGTCTTCCGGTCGGCCCAGTCGTCGCCGGCGCGGCAGCGGGAACTCGCGACCGCGGTGGCGCCGATCGTCGACCGCCGCGCCGCGAGCGGTCCGCCGTCGATCGGCGGCGTGGTGGTGCTGGTCGAAGACGCCACGTACCTGCGGCGACTGGAGCGGGCGCGGACCGAGTTCGTCGGCAACGTCAGCCACGAACTGCGGACCCCGATCACCAACCTGCTCGGCTACATCGAGACCACGATGGAACTCGAGCCGGACGAGCACGAGACCCGCGGGAAGTTCCTCGCGGTCGTGCTCCGCAACGCCCAGCGACTGGCGACCATCATCGAGGACCTGCTCTCGCTCGCTTCGCTGGAAGCCTCGGGCCGGCAACTCGATCGCGATCCGGTCCGGCTGCGACCGCTGCTCGACCGGATCGCCGAGCGTCACCGCGCCGAACTCGGCGACGACCCCCGATCCATCGAGGTCACCTGCGAGTCGGCGATGGAGGTCCTCGGCGTGGCCACGCTGCTCGATCAGGCGATCGAGAACCTGGTGAGCAACGCCCTGCGGTACGGAAGCCCGACGGGTCGGGTCCGCATCGAAGCCGCCGCCGTCGCCGAGGGTGGCGTCCAGATCGCGGTCGCGGACGACGGCCCCGGGATTCCGCCTCGACACCTTCCCCGGCTGTTCGAGCGGTTCTACCGGGTCGACACCGCCCGCAGTCGTCAGGAGGGCGGCACCGGACTGGGGCTGGCGATCGTGAAGCACATCGCGGCCGCCCACGGCGGCACCGTCGAGGTCGAGAGCGTGGTCGGGATCGGCACCAGATTCACGATCCGGATCCCCGATCGCGACGAGCCCGCGGACGTCGCGCCGCTGGAACTCGACCCCGAGTCGTCGGGTCATCCACCGGCCATCCCGGACGCGCCCGCACCGGCACGTCCCTGAACATCTCCTGAACATCCGGTCGGACCATGACGGGTACCCTGCCCGCTCGATCGAACCGACGACCGCCCCCACGGACTCAGACCATGCCCCTCCGCCTTCGGACGAACCGCCCTCTTCTCGCCGGCCTGCTGATCCTGCTGCCGGCGGCGGCCGGACTCGCCGATCCCGCGAGCGGTCAGGATCTGCGTCGGCTTCGAGGCAAGATCGCGATCGACGGCTCCTCGACCGTGTACCCCATCACCGAAGCGGTCGCCGAAGCGTTCAAGGACGCGGCGCCCAACGTCAACATCACGGTCGGCGTGTCCGGCACCGGCGGTGGTTTCAAGCGGTTCGCCGCCAACGAGACCGACATCTCGGACGCCTCACGACCGATCAAGGCCGACGAATCGGAGATGTGCGACGAGTCGGGCGTCGGCTTCCTCGAGATTCCGGTCGCCTACGACGGGCTGACCATCGTGGTGAGCCACTCGAACGACTGGGTCGAGAACCTCACCGTCGACGAACTCAAGCGGATCTTCCTCACCGACGACCCCGCCACCACCTGGCAGGACGTCCGCCCGACCTGGCCCGCGACCCCGCTGAAGATCTACTCCCCCGGCACCGACTCGGGCACCTTCGACTACTTCAAGGAAGTGGTCGCCGGAAAGACCGGGACGATCCGGAGCGACATGAGCGTCTCGGAGGACGACAACGTGCTGGTCCGCGGCGTCGCGGGCGACGCCGGCGCGATCGGGTTCTTCGGGGTGGCGTACTACCTCGCCAACCAGGACAACGTCCGGGCCGTGCCGATCGTCAACAAGGACGGCAAGGCGGTCTCCCCGACCCCCGAGACGATCGAGAACGGAACCTACAACCCGTTCAGCCGCCCGCTCTTCATCTACGTCAAGACGAAGTCGAGCCGCAAGCCGCACGTGCGGGCGTTCGTCAACTTCTACCTCGACCGGGCCCCGAAGGCCGCCGCCGAAGTCGGGTACGTCGGCCTGCCCGCCGACCTCTACGACCGGGCCCGGGCGACCGTGAAGGATCGCCGCGAGGGGTCCCGGTACGTCGATGAATCCGGCCATGCGAAGCACGGCTCGCTTCGCGAGATCTACCGCTGAGCGAGCCCCAGAAGCCCCCCGGCCTCGATCGCGTCGGGGCCACAGGAGACCGGCATGACCGCCGCCCCCCACGACCCCGCCGGCGAGTTGTTCGAACTCGCGAACCGCGGGCGGTCGCGCAGCCGGCGCCGTCGGGACGGCGGTGAAGCGATCATCAAGGTCGTGCTCGCGGGCTGCGCCGCGTTCTCGGTGCTCATCACCGCCCTGATCATCGCGATCCTCGCCTACGAGGCGGCACGATTCTTCATGGACGTCTCGGTGGTCGAGTTCCTGACCGGCACCGAGTGGAGCCCGCTGCTCGGTGAGGAGAAGCGATTCGGGGTCTGGCCGCTGGTCGCGGGCACCCTGCTGGTGACGCTGGTGGCGGCGATCTTCGCCCTGCCGACCGGCCTGGTGACCGCGGTCTTCCTCAGCGAGTACGCGCCCGCGTGGCTGCGGGCGATCCTCAAGCCGGTGCTCGAAGTGCTCGCGGGCATCCCGACCGTGGTCTACGGCTTCTTCGCCCTGCTGGTCATCAATCCCTCGCTGCAATGGGTCGCCAAGGTCTTCACCGGCGAGGAGCTCTTCGGCTCGTACAGCGCGGGGGCGGCGGGCATCGCGGTCGGGATCATGATCCTGCCGATCGTCACCAGCCTGTCGGAGGATGCCCTGCGATCGGTGCCCCGCGGGCTCCGCGACGGTGCCTACGCCCTTGGCTCGACGCGATTCGACACCTCGGTCCGGGTGGTGATTCCCGGGGCCCTCGGCGGGATCATGGCGTCCTACCTTCTTGCGATCACCCGCGCGATCGGCGAGACGATGATCGTCGCCCTCGCGGCGGGCGGACTGGCCCAGCTCACGGTGCTGCCGTGGAGGCAGGTGCAGACCATGACCGCGTACATGGTGCAGATCTTCCTCGGCGACGCTCCCGCCACCGGCGTGGAGTTCAAGTCGAGCTTCGCGGTGGCGGCCCTGCTGTTCCTGATGACGCTGCTGCTCACCCTCGCGGGCTACCGCATCCTCGCCCGGTTCCGGGAGGAGTACGAGTGAGCGACGAACGCACCCCGAACCTTCCCGAACTGGTGGAGCGCGGCGAGCCGCGGTCGCAGAGTCGCCGACGCGCCTTCGACCGGGGTTTCCTCATCACCTGCCTCGCGATCACCGCGATCGCGGTGCTCGCCCTCGGCGTGCTGCTGGGCAGCATCCTGATCGAGGGACTTCCGGGGCTGCGGTGGAGCTTCTTCACCGAATACGCGTCCCGCGATCCCGCCAAGGCGGGCATTCGGGCCCCGCTCTGGGGATCGATCTGGGTCGCCTCGATCTGCGCGATCGTCGCCCTGCCGATCGGCATCGCGACCGCGGTCTGGCTCGAGGAGTTCGCGCCGAAGAACCGCATCACCGGATTCATCCGTCTCAACATCTCGAATCTCGCGGGCGTGCCGTCGATCGTCTACGGCATCCTCGGTCTGACCCTGTTCGTCCGCATGTTCGGCCTCTTCGGCCCGATCCAGGCGCCGGAACTCGAGATCGGCGGACGGCTCTACGCGATCTACTACGACACGATGCAGGAGCCGATCCGGGTGCCCGCGGCGGAACGAGGGGTCGCCCCGGAGTTGAAGACCGGCGACATCGGGTACGTGCAGGAGATCGAGGAGACCCCCGACGGCGACCTCATCTTCACCGATCGCTGGACCCCGGTGACCCTGACCATCGTGCCCGAGGACGCGGACGCCCCCGAGGGCTACGGGATCATCGAGGCGTGGCAGGCCGAGGAACCGGCCGACTTCGAGATCGAGCGGCCGTGGTACTACGTCCAGTTCCCCTTCGGCCAGTCGGTGCTCGCCGGGGGGCTGACCCTGATGCTGGTCGTGCTGCCGATCGTCATCATCAGTTCGCAGGAGGCGCTCCGGGCGGTGCCGGGTTCGCTTCGCACCGGCTCCCTCGCGATGGGGGCCACCAAGTGGCAGACCACCCGCAAGGTCACGCTGCCCGCGTCGATCCCGATGATCATGACCGGCTCGATCCTCGCGATGAGCCGGGCGATCGGCGAGGCCGCCCCGATCCTCGTGCTCGGGGTGGCGCTCTTCATCACCGACACGCCGTCGAGCCTGATGGACAGCTTCACGGTGCTGCCCATGCAGATCTACAACTGGACCAGTCGCTGGCAGGAGGACTTCCGGGCCCTCGCCGCGACCGGCATCATCGTGCTTCTCATGGTGCTGCTCGCGTTCAACGCGATCGCGGTGCTGATTCGTCAGAAGCTCCAGCGCCCCCTCTCATGACGACGTCCTCCCCCGCCGGCGCCGGCCCCGTCGTCGACGCGCCCGCCCGTCTCGCCCCGAACGCCGCCACAGACCAGGTGGCCGTGATCGA
>Ga0180430_10005272_pt1 | contig 10771 bp, 9 predicted proteins | sample SS_ome_9_FD_132999 | JGI IMG/M metagenome (GOLD analysis project Ga0180430, IMG submission 132999) | Hypersaline lake sediment archaeal communities from the Salton Sea, California, USA - SS_1_S_2 metaG | ecosystem: Environmental > Aquatic > Non-marine Saline and Alkaline > Hypersaline > Sediment... | reverse complement strand
TTTTCTTGTCATAAATATATGAGTTTGGCTTGTATTTTCTTTCAGCAGCAATATATTTCCTAAAGTGCTCCTCAGCTTTTTCATAACCGGGAATTGAAAGGGTATCATATATTCTATTGATGTTGTCAAGAGGCTCTCTTACGAAGTCTTCGTATTTGATTTCAATGAGATTTCCTTTGGGAATAAGAGATTTTTCAGCAAAATATTTTTTGTACAGTGCTTCGTAAACCTGGAACTGTCTTTCCTCCAGCTCATCATCATCGGCTATATACTGGAGATCATAAATCGGGAAAAAATTCTTGTACATCTTCTGGGTGGATAGGCATGTTTTATATGGATTTCTGCTTATATGTATGAATTTTGCATTCGGAAATATTTCCAGAAGCTCCTTCACCCTTCCGGTGTTTATCGGCGTCTTAACAACAAGTTGTTTTCCTCCCGAAACATATGTTGCCTTCTTAAGTTCACTAATGTAAATCCTTTTCCATCTTTTGAACTGTTTTTTACCTATTCCCTGAAACAGACCGAATTTATAGTAGTACTTGTCGAAATTCCTGGGGAATGAGATGAAATGAATCATTGAATACAGGGACCTGTTCGCCACAGCGTAATCCTCTTCCTGAGGTAGGTCCAGGGCAATCTTTATATTGTCCATCGGCCTCTGCTTTGGTATTACCTTTCTTCCGAAGAAGTGAAGGAAGGGTTTCAGCAGTACATAAGTAGACGGATGATATGTCTGAAGAATGTTGAAATAGCCGAACCGGGGATCCCGGGTCATAAGGTTCGAAAGGAACGTTGTTCCGCTTCTCCAGTGACCAAGTATGAAAACAGGGTCTTTTTCTATTTCAGTATCCATTATTTTTCTTAAGAAAAACAATTTCTGCAGCAATATGAAAGGTATGTTTACAATATTTGAGAATATCAAAGCAATCAACTTGGGAAGCTGTCTGATGCTGATGATGAATTTATTGTCTATCAGCAATCGAATAAGAACAATGAGGTTTCCTCCGTGGAGATAATGGAGCTGAATTTTCTTGTAATAGTTCATAAGTATTCCTTCGATGGAAATACTATCATAAAAACTCATGATAATTTCGGGTGAATTTTGGTATTCACCCAAAAGAATTACATCAGGTATCCCCTCAGCTTAAATTGAATTGCCAGCCAACTCCGAACTTATCTATAATATATCCGAATGCCTTGCTCCAGAATGTTTCCTGCAGCTCCATTATCTCGGTTCCACCCTCTTTCAGCTTGCTGTATATTTCCTTAAGTTCTGCTTCATCAGTGAAATCCAATATAAGTGAAAAGCTGTTTCCTATGGTAGTTTCTTCCCCTGGCATGGAATCTGAAATAAACAGTGTTGTACCCGCAATATCTATCTTTGAGTGCATCACCAGTTTCCCGTATCCCTCCGGCAGCTTGCTGCTGCTTTCAGGCATTTCATCAAAATACATAATTGACGGCTTTTCAGTTTTGAAAATATTCTTATAGAATTCAAGGGCTTCGCCGGCATTTCCGTTGAAATTTATATATGTTGTAAGTTGCATATCCATCCTCCTTAGTCCTATAGGCTATATATACCCTCTTGGATTCAAATAACCGTGCAACCAGCCCGGGGCCAATTGCACGGTGCAACTGGCCCAGGACTGATTGTCACGGGCTGATTGTCACGGGCTGATTGTCACGGGTTGATTGTTCAAGTCCAGACTGGTTGGCTCTTCAGACTTCGATTCCGATGAACTGCTTGATAAGTATTCCAATAAGGAATGAAAGCGCTGCAACTCCAAGAGATATTGCCGCCATCTCAAGGAAACGTTTCCTGAAATTGAAGTCCTTCGCAACGGAGATGTAGTAGTTGAAGATGAATATTATAATAACCGCTACTCCCAGGGATACTCCAAGGCTTATAAAAGGATTTCCAATCAAAAGGTAAGGAAGTATAAGAAAAATGACGGTAAAGACATAGGCAAGGCCTGTATACAATGCGGATTTTCCCGGATTGCCTTCTCCCTCCTGACGAGTGGCAAGGTACTCGCTTGCTGCCATGGAAAAAGATGCACTGATTCCTGTTATCAAGCCGGTGAGTGCAATGAGTCTTGTGTTTTGGAAAGCAAATGTAAACCCGGCAAGAGCTCCTGTAAGTTCCACCAGTGCATCATTGAGGCCAAGTACAACCGACCCCATATAGTTCAGCCTCTCCTCGTCAATCATTGCAATCAATTCCTGCTCATGCCGCTCCTCGTCTTCAATGATCTCGGCCATCTGAGTTAAATGTTCAACATCCTTGGAATATTCCAAAACCGCCTGGCCTTCATTTCTCTCCAGATATTTTATTCCAAAGGTCAGCCCCAAAATCCTGGTAAGCCAGTAAAAGATGAATATCTTGAACCTCTGCGGTTTGAAGTCTCTTCCTGTGAGGCTTTTTAGCCTGTTGTAATGTTTTATTTCATCTGCAGCAACCTGCTCCACTATCCTGCGGTTATTGTCATCCTTAACTATTGTAGCAATCTTCTTGTACAGATGATGGGCTGTGATTTCATCCTGCTGGTCTTTCAGCAATCTGTTCATTGTTTGAGTATCCAAATTTTCAATCCTTTCTTAAATGATATGATATCAATGTACTTGAAGTAATACATTTTCATAAATCTACAGAAAAAATGTAAATCAATCCTTCATTTTGACAAAGAACCCAGTATTCCCCTGGCCAGGCTTCTTCCCACCTGAGTCCCCATTGACGACATGGCTGACTTCAGGAATCTGTCCACCGGCGACTGGCTCCTGCTGGATTTACCTGTTCCCACAAGAGATTCCAAAAGGCTTTTGCCGAGTCCTGAAAAGCCGGAATCAGACTGAGTTTGCTCATTTTTTTGTGAGGCATTCGTTTTTTTTGCTGCCATTTCAGACAGCATCTCATACGCTGAATGCCTGTCTATTGCCGTTTCATACTTTCTGCCAATATAGGACATGGAAATATATCTTTTGACCTCTTCATCATCCGATGCAGGACCTATCTTGCTTTTAGGTGGCATAATATATGCCCTTTCAACCATTCCCGGAACCCCTTCTTCATCCAGAAATGACAATAATGCCTCACCGAGACCAAGGCTTGTAATTGCTTCTTCAGTATCAATTTCAGGATTTTGCCTGAATGTTGCTGCAGCTGTTCTTACTGCTTTTTGATCCCTGGGAGTATATGCCCTCAGTGCATGCTGCACCCTGTTCCCCAACTGACTTAAAACAGAATCAGGTATGTCCAGAGGATTCTGGGTTATGAAATAAACACCCACTCCCTTTGATCGTATCAGTTTAACCACTTGCTCGAATTTTTCCAGCAGGAACGATGGCATATCCTTGAAAAGAAGATGCGCTTCATCAAAGAAAAATACAAGCCTCGGTTTGTCAGGATCTCCAACCTCGTCCAGCTCCTCAAAAAGTTCGGATAGGAGCCAGAGCAAAAACGTGGAATATAAGCTGGGATTTGTAAATAACCTGGCTGATTCCAGTATGTTTATCATTCCTCTTCCCATATTGTCGGTAACCATCAAATCCTTTATATCAAGTGCGGGTTCACCGAAGAAATGTTCAATACCTTCTTCTTCATAAATAAGAAGTTTTCGTTTTATTGCGCCTACTGAGGCAGTATTTATAGTGTGAATCTCCCCATCCATGTTCTTTTTGTTGTTTACCAGAAAATCAATTACACTCATCAGATCCTTGAAATCCAACAGCATCATTCCGTTTTCATCTGCAAACTTGAATACCGTATACAAAATAGAAGTCTGTACATCGTTCAGATTCAGAAGTTTTGAAAGCATCAACGGTCCCATGTCGGTTACGGTAGTGCGTATGGGATGACCCAGTTCTCCGAAAAGATCCCAGAAAGTTACGGGAAAATGTGAAAAATCAACGGACTCAAGACCTATCAGATCAAGCCTTTTTCGAAAACCGGAGCTCTCCTTTCCCGGCTCAATGATTCCAGTCAGGTCTCCCTTGACATCCTGAAGGAATACCGGAACCCCCATTTCACTGAAGTTCTCGGCAAGGACCTGAAGGGTAACCGTTTTTCCGGTTCCCGTAGCTCCCGTTACCAGTCCGTGCCGGTTCGCCATCTTTGGCACCATGCTTATGAAACTGCCCTGCTTTATTCCAATATCCATTATATGCATAACAATCCTCCCGGATGAAAAAATTATATCATAATAAACCTGTCTACTATATCAGAAAACCTGCTGCAAGAACTACCACCACAATCAACGGGGCGGGAATCTTTTTCGTAAGAAGCAACCCCATGGTGAGCAGGGTTACGATTATGTTTTCCAGTGTAAAACCACTTCTTTGCATCAGTATAACCGCTGCAACTGCTATCAGGCCTCCGGCTACGGCCTTTATTCCCTTTAGCGAAACCTTTATACCTTTTATTTTCTTTATTGTGGTCCATACAGGATAAACAAAATATATGAGAAGCAGACCCGGCAGAAAAATACCGAGAGCACCAAGCATTGAGCCCATTGTCTGGAAGAACGTACCGTTACCCCTTGCAGCCATTCCGCCTGCATATGCACTGAAGCTGAACAATGGTCCGGGAAGACCTTGAACAAGGCCGTATCCGGTCAGGAATTCTGCATTTGTCATGAATCCATTGACCTCAACCAGTTCCGTATGCATAACGGGAACAACTACCTGTCCTCCCCCGAAAACAAGGTAACCGTACCTATAGAAGTGTTCAAATATATGTACAAGCCTGTTTTCGAATATCAATGCTGCGACAAGGCTTCCAATTGCCAGTACTGCAAATACAATAAGATATTTCCAGGGTGGCTTTACCTCTACTTTGTTCCATAGGTCTTTTTCTCCCGAATATATTATTGATGCTATGCCTCCGGCGACCAGTACAACAGGGAAAATCCATGGGTCCCTTATAAAATAAGTTATAACACCTCCGGCAATAAGAAGAATTGCCGTAAAAGCATCATCAACCACCTTTCGGCCAATCCTGACAGCTGCTAGAATTATGAAGCCGACAGCCATCGGGCCAATGTATCTTAGTCCGTCGGTTGAGATATTCAGGCTGTTGAGTATCTGGTATAGGAATGAAAGCACCGTCATGGCAACTATTACCGGCAGTGCCCAAACAAGCATTGTAAGAAATGCAAGCACGGGGCCGCCTGTCTTGTACCCTATGGATACTATCGTCTGGGTACTGGTAGGACCCGGCAGTATGCTGTTGAGGGCTACAAGTTCAACAAGCTCATCCTCGGCAAGATATTTCTTCTTGACGACCAATTGATCCGTGAAAACTCCGTAATGAGCTTCGGGCCCTCCGTAAGCCCCAAGTGAACAAATCAAGACATCCTTCAGGAATACTTTCCAGGGAACGCGTGCATTTTCGTTTTCCATAAACACTCCATTTTTTGGGTCTATTATTGATTACCCTTCAGGTAATACAACTAACGGGAAACGTCTGCCTGCTATATTAAACCAGGGTAATATTTAGTTTGGAAGCAGCTTCAAATCCGAACCATCCTTGTCCATGGTGCTTATGATGGTTACGTATGTAGGATGACCTGCGGCTGTATCATTCAAGTAATCCAGGGCATAAACCCTATTGCCAATGGAGTTTATATAGAAGCCCCAGGACTCACCTCTGTAAATGACTTCTTCGCCCTTACCGTTGAATTTAATAGCCCTTAGATTATAGGGATATCCTCCTGCGGTTCCGGTTACGCTGGTATTGTATTCTGTAAAGAAAATCGTGTTGCCGTTCGAGTTGATGGTTACAATGTCATTTCCACCGTATTCCCTTATTACTTCAACATCTTCTCCCGTAATGGAGCAGGTTTTCAGAACCCCGTCAGATGAATACACAATTTTACCGTTGCCGATTATGAAGTATTCGGCTGATTCGTATACAAGGGTTTCAATGTTGCTTCCGTCAGGATCTGCTTTGCCTATGTATCCTTCACCTGACAGAAAATAAAGGCTCTTGTCATAAATGACCACGATCTTGCCCCGGCCATCTTCTATGACCGTTTCCATTGTTCCATCCTTAGTGTTATATCTTTTATAGCTGAATTTCCCTGAGGAATCACGGTTTATGAAATAAAGCCAATTCTTGTATAAACTCATTCCGTAGCAATAGTCCTCATTTATGACCTCATAACTATAATCCTTGAGGTTGAGCTTGAAAAGCCGGTATGTACCGTCTATTATATCTCCGGTGTTTCCACTGAAATACAGGTGCCCTTTATAAGTTACAAGTGACCATCCGAACCCGTCAAAAATAGGTTTGTTTGCCCCTGATTTTTCATTCATTTCGTATATATGTGCTGTATAATCATCATCAAAATTGGAATAATAGACCGTGTTTCCGTCATCAAAGTAATATTGGCCGTTTATAATATTTCCCAGGTCTTTTTTATCAACACCTTCTGAAACAACCGATGACTTGCCTCCCGCACCGAGACCCCCTGTGAAAATGAAAATCGCAAGAATGCTTATCAGCAGACCGAGTGAGATATATCCTATCATGACCAGTCCCTTAGAGTGCATTCTATAGATAAGGAAACCGAATATTATCAATGCCAGAATCATAAGAAGCCATCCGAGAAATCCGATGCCTGACGAAATGAAAAGCCAGAAGGCAAGGACAGCAATTACCAATATTGCCAGAATTCCAAGAATCAAAAAACCAATTTTGTTTTTCATAACCAACCCCCGAATCAGTATATTTCAATTCTATATCAGCTATTAATCACAATCAATGCAATTATTTAGTAAACTGAATTTTGTTGTCAACAAGATCTTTCCTATACTGAATCATTTTACTTATCAGTTCTTCTGGAAGCGGCTTTCCAATAGGAAACTGCACCGAACCTTTTCCGCACTTATATTCCTTCAGTTCTTCAGAAAAATGGGCCATTGTGGTGGGATGGGGATAAAACCCCACGTGTTTCCTATATCCGGCCATCATGATCTGCTCTTCCATCCCCCCGCCTTCAATCAGTGAAAATGCCGGCACATTGTATGTAAAGGTTTCTTCTGCTCCGGGAACAACCTCCATGATCAGCTCTCTGATTCTAATCAGACCCAGTTGGGACTCAGCAGGAGCTGCTTCAATATATTCATCAACACTCGAGTATTTCCTTGCCATTCTCTTATCCCCCTATTTTTATTCTTCACCCAATATATACCCCAACGTGCAGCCACCCCTTGGAAAACTTATGAATAATTCAATAATAAGTCAATGAAAACTGTTATTCAAATGGCCTCATGGGTATAAATAAAATATGTTACATATCAAAGTAACAAATCCAAAAAGAGGTATTGAAAAATGGAAGAAGAAAAAGTCACAAGAATGCCTTTGATAGGTGATAAAGCACCGGCATTCGAAGCTACAACAACACAGGGTAAAATTAATTTCCCTGAGGATTATAGAGGAAAATGGGTTATACTGTTCAGTCATCCTGCAGATTTTACACCGGTATGTACAACGGAATTCATAACCTTTGCATCAATGATTGATGAGTTCAAGGAGTTGAATACTGAGTTGATAGGACTATCCGTTGATTCACTGTACTCACACATAGCATGGCTGCGAACAATCAAGGAGAAGATCGAATGGAAGCATCATAAAGCTGTAGAGGTTACATTTCCGCTTATAGAGGATATAAGTATGAATGTAGCAAATAAGTTCGGTATGATCCAACCCAATCAGTCGAACACCCAGGCCGTTCGTGCAGTCTTTGTAATTGACCCGGAAGGTATCATTAGGACAATACTCTACTATCCTCTTTCAACCGGAAGAAACTTCGATGAAATAAAGAGAATAGTGATTGCTTTGCAGAAAGCAGATTCCGATGGTGTTGCAACTCCGGCTGACTGGAGACCCGGCGATGATGTCATTGTTCCTCCTCCGGGATCATGCGGAGTAGCAGAAGAAAGGGTCTCTGCCAAGGATGATGATACATATTGCCTTGATTGGTTCATGTGTTTCAAGCGAGAAAAGTAAAATCCTGACAATTTACAATGGAAAGCACACGCTAATGCGTGTGCTTTTTATTTGCTTCAATATAACTATGCAATTATCCCAGGGGTAACTGCATAGTGTCTAGTCCAATGGAATCAGCATTATATAGGAATCCCCCAAATCCTCATACTTCAAAAACCCGTTTTTCTCATACAGCTTAAGCGCGTGATTTGTTTTTGTAACACACAGGCATAAACTCCTGTGGTTATGAATGTTGTTCGTGTCAATCATGTCACAAAATTACTGAGAATCAGAAAGGCGGAGATTGTATAAACAGCACTTATCAAGGTTCCCGGCAGAAATCTGTCAAAATATGATTCTCTGTCCATAATCAAATACCATATTGTTGATTTCAGGGCAATTATACCTGCTACTGCAGTATAGAGTCCGTTCAGAATAAAAATCAGTATGATTATCCGTTCAAGGACACTTATCCACTTACCGGCACCTTCTCCCCCCATAAAGTTGAAAATTGGTTCTTCCACCTCCTGTTTAGGATGCAGGACATTGAATATAAGCGGGATTAAATATATTCCGGAAAAAGCAATATACAATAGTATAAAAATATTCTGCATCAACAATGCTGCGGTACCGGCGTCAGGATTCAGCCAACTGAGAAACCATAAATCAAATGCCGGATACGAAACCTTCGTGCTCCCTGTTATCAGCAGAATTACCGAAAGATGGATAATCTGGTCGGCTGTAAATAGAAAAACTCTCAGGAAACGTCTTTTGTTATTCTTTATAAGCTTTTTCTGGGACAGTTCCTTCAGATAGTCTACAAATAAGTGAATACAGATTATCAACCCGGTTTTCAGGGCAACAACAACAAATTCATCTGATCTTGCGGGGATGAGCAACAGAACTGCCGTAATCAGCAAGGCAAGCCCGTGATATCCGAATCCTCTGAGCTTGAACTTCGATTTCAACCTAACCGTATTACCGGTTTGGAGTATAAAGTCTGAAATTGTATGAGAAACCAGCATGGCTGCTGCAAACATCAATAATTCTCCCCATTAACCCTATGTATACATTCTAACATATACTTGGTTTTTCATCATTCATAAGCAGAACAAAACCATTCAAATCAGATACTTACTGTTTTCATTTAGGAATCAGAAGGGATTATTGAAAATTTCATCACTGACTTCAATGTTTATTTCGATCAATCCGAATGTCTGTGTTACAGGAATGTTGTTTGATGGTTTGTTCCCCCCGGATGAATTTCCAAGACACACCTGGGCTATAATTTCTTCACCCTTCAGGATATAATATATTTCATTCATGAAGTAGCCCTTTTGGGCATTGGACTTAATATAGAATTCATCAATAACAAAATATATAGCCGTTGAATCCTCAGGTACATTTTCTGTTCTAACCGTCGCCTTGGAAATGTCCTGTGTAAATAAATCCGAATAATACTCAGGGGGAGATATTGACTCAGTACTGGTTCCTTTTCCGTAAAAATAGAACACTGCGGTTTGTCCGTCCGATATAAGGGTCCTGTATAACCCTTCTCCTCTTATATAATCTATTCTTACTTTATTTGATTTCTGCCAAACCTCAAAATCAAACACTTCCTTAAGGGAACTGCTGTAGACAGCTTCATAATGGCCTGTCATATGTTTTGTATCTGCCTGAAGAAATTCCGCCAAAATATTTTTTTGACTATCCACGGATACTTCCGGAACCTCCTGCGGTGTAACAGGTTCGGGTGTATTTGCTGTACTTTTATTTTCAGATTTTTCAGATACGACAGGTTCATCGTGTTTTTCTACTTTTGTTTCTTCGTTCCTGTCCCCACACCCACCTGCGAACATAACAAAGAGGGCAAGAAAAACACACAACGTTATAATATTTTTATGAATTTTTTTACACATGGCTTGTCCTGAAAGTATTTGCTGGTGTAATTATATCACATTAAATGTATTTACTGAAAATCGTCATAAAACTTTATTGTTTATAATACTAATTTTTTTGATAAAATGTAATTGAACTTATCAATCGGGTTTTCCTTCTTACTAAGAGGTAAATCCTACTGGCAAAAAAATAAAAGGTAATCCGGGCATTCATCAGTAAATCCGGCATTTCAGTTTGACTTAGGGTAAAAAGACAATTCAATTAAAAAGCCCACACCTTATAAGTGTTCGGGAGGTTTTCAAAATGAATAAAATTTTAAGAGTTATCTCAATTCTACTGCTGTTATTGCTGATTACCGGTTGTTCCGGTTCTGATGGGACAAAAGGAGCAGATCAATCTGCTGATTCTTCAGAAACAAAGCTGGAAAAGACATCCGCCGAATCCGATGCAAAAAAAGTTGAAGAAGGTATGTGTACACTTGACCAGGCAATTGATTCACTGAAAGACGAGGTTCAGTCCGTAGTAGGCAAAAGTGATTATAGGTTGGCAAAAATAGAGGGCAACCGGGTTGAGTCCAATGGATATGGTCCCTATTGGAAATTCTTATATGTTAAGGATGACCCGGAAAGCGATAGTTATTTGATGAAATATTTCTTTGTATGGCGCAAAGGTGAAATTGAAACATATGACGAAAGACTATTCAGCACAGGACTTAATACAAGCGACTATGACTATTATTGGAAAGATGCCTCGGTATACAGGATTGATCCTTCCGAAATAGTAGCATCATCAGAAAAAGAGTATAAGGAAGTTGATGAAAACGGCTACAGTCTTGAACTGTACTGGGATACTTCGATATGTGAGGATGCACCTGTTTGGTAT
>Ga0180430_10005271_pt1 | contig 10772 bp, 8 predicted proteins | sample SS_ome_9_FD_132999 | JGI IMG/M metagenome (GOLD analysis project Ga0180430, IMG submission 132999) | Hypersaline lake sediment archaeal communities from the Salton Sea, California, USA - SS_1_S_2 metaG | ecosystem: Environmental > Aquatic > Non-marine Saline and Alkaline > Hypersaline > Sediment... | reverse complement strand
GAAAGTGCGCCGAAAGAAAATATCGCGCAGGGGGAAGAGTAGAACGGGTAAGCGAATATGTAAGAAGTGTCTTTCGAAATTTACAAAAGGTAAGCACCCTAAAATTAATTCAGGGTGCTTTCTTTACCCGCGGGAGAAATACCATCCAAATCCTTCTCGAATCCAAAGCGACTGAAGATTTCAGAAAATTCTTCCAACACCTGTTCACGCGTAATTCCCATTTCTTCAAGACTATATTTATGGCGGCTCCGAAAGCTGCTCGCTTCATTTACAAGAAGATCAATCTCTGCTGAAAACTCCGGTGACATCTCATAATAGAAATGTCTGTAAATATCTCGAATTGTTTCCTGAGGGTGCTGTACAAGATCTTCATATTTCACTATGATGTATTTGGAAGTGTCTATCGAATCAAGTGTATTTAGTGGATATTCATACCAGTGTTTGCTGAATTGCAGTATTTTCTGCGCGAAGGGGTAATCAGTCAGAGGGTCACTGAACACGCGGTAGGCGTAACCTAGCCAGCTAATGGTGGAAGGCAGCATTTCAAGGGGATTGCGGACCAGGTAAATTATTCGAGCTGAGGGAAAGGTCTCAATAATAGATGAAATTTTTGGACTGAATGAAGGGTTTTTTGAGAGCAATTTTCGGTTGCCTCCGCGTGCAAATAAAAAACGTTGAACGACTCCCCGATAAAATTGCATGATCTTTGATTTTTCCTTTGAACTAACCCGCCTGTCAAAATACAGATATTTCTCGTAATCTTCCATAAATGGGAATAGAACGCCGCCGAAATAGGATGACCACAAATGCAGTAAAAAGTTCTCGTCTTCTTCAGGTTCAAAGAAGCTGATTCGGTGAATATCAACTTGGCCTAATGTGCGCTGGTCGAACTTCCTGAACATCTTTTTAATGGGGTTACCAATTTTTCTGTCTAAGGAAAGTATCCACGAAAATAATTTTGTCAAAGTTACCGAAGGAGATAGGAAGATATCCCAGGTGCGTGCGGAAATGAATTGATTTTTATCTTTGGCTATAATGCGCTGCAAAAAAGTTGATCCGCTGCGAAAATTACCAGTAATGAAAAGCGGTTTATCCATGGTTTGTTGGGTAAATCGGCGAAAGAAAAGGTGATCGAGATAAAATGTCAGCCATACGATCACACCCCAAACGGGCCATACAAAATAGAATAAAAGCAGAAAAGAGATACGTTTTTTCGTCAGGCGTGCATGCGTACTCTTAGATCTGAAAAACGACTTAAAAAATGATTGAAAAAATAGAGCGAAATTATATTTCATCGAATAATTAAATTTCTTTTGCCGATGTGACCAAATCCATTCTGGCAAGTTTACCATTCATAATCGGTTTTAAATAAAAAACCCACAGAAATAGGTTTCTGTGGGCGGTAATTCTGGTTTTAGATATCGTTGTCAAAAAGTGTCAATGCTTTCATATAATTTGCGCGTTCGTAAGCAGCCGGGAATTTAACTGAATTCTGGCTGAGGATCCCACGCAGCTTTTCCATAGTTCCATAATTATTTGCGTCCATCCAGTTTGAGAATTCCTGAAGTATTGTTACTGCGCGTTGGATGCCATAGCCAACTAATTCTGAAGCCATCGTCGCAACAGAAGCGCCAGCAGCGATTGCTTTCACCAAATCTTCGCTGGTATGTAAACCGCTTGAAAGAGCGATATCTGTTTTAATACGATCAAACAGGATTGCTGTCCAGCGCAATGGAAGCAACAGGTCCTCGGATGTAGAAAGGTGCAGGGTAGGATTTACGGACAGGTTTTCTACATCGATATCGGGTTGATAGAATCGGTTAAATAACACCAATCCCGCTGCGCCAGCCTGTGTAATTGCATTCGCGAGATTTGGAAGGCTGGTGAAATAGGGGCTCAGTTTGACAGCAACGGGAATATTGACTGACGCACAAACAGTTTTCACCAGATCAATATATGATGCTTCAAGATCTTCTGAGGTTATTTCTTTGTCTGTCGAGAGGTAATAGATATTTAGCTCAAGCGCATCCGCACCTGCTTTTTCTATCTCATTTGCAAATTCGATCCATCCGCTGTTGGAAATCCCATTCAGGCTACCGACTATCGGGATATCGACACTCTTCTTTGCATCCGTGATGAGTTTAAGATACCGATCTTTCCCTGTGTTGTAGTTTTCAAACTCAGGGAAATACGTCAACGCTTCCGCGTATGATTCGGTGCCACGAGAGAGAAAATGGTGCAACTCCAGAGATTCATGGTTGATTTCTTCTTCAAATAGCGAATAAAGAACAACACATGATAACCCTGCATCCTCCATTGCTTTGATATTGGATAGTTTTTTGGAAAGGGCTGACGCCGAAGCAACCAGCGGGTTTTTCAATTCCAATCCTAAATATTTTGTCTTAAGGTCAGGCATTATTTCCTTCTTTCTTATAAAAAAACGCGGAGGATTTTTCCTCCGCGTTTATTAAGTTTACTCAGTCTCTTTGAAAGCACTGTAATCAACTGATGCCATTTGGCTGTACTGCAGCCATCTGGCTTTTGCATCTTGCTGTGCCAGATTCATCAGTTTTTCGGCGCGTTCTTCATTTGTCTGAACGAGCATTTTATAGCGCGTTTCGTTATAGGCATATTCCTTCACTGGAATGCTGGGTTCTTTGAAATCCAGCTTGAGTGGGTTTTTGCCTTCTTTGATATTATCCGGGTTGTAGCGATAGATTGGCCAGACACCGGATTTCACCGCGAGTTGCTGTTGGTTTAAACCATATTTCATGTTGTAACCATGATTGATGCAGTGTGTGTAGGCAATCACCAGGGATGGTCCATCATACGCATCTGCTTCTCGCAGAGCGCGCAATGTCTGAATATCGCTGGCGCCCATCGCGACCTGTGCTGTGTAAATATAACCATAGGTCATTGCGATCATACCAAGATCTTTCCGCTTGATATCTTTACCGTTCGCGGCAAATTTTGCGACTGCCGCTCGCGGTGTGGCTTTGGATGACTGCCCGCCTGTGTTGGAATAAACACCGGTATCGAGAACCAGAACATTGATATTGTGTCCGGATGCGAGGACGTGATCCAAACCGCCGTAACCAATATCGTATGCCCATCCGTCACCACCGACGATCCAAACACTCTTGCGGACTAACATGTCTGCGACGCTGAGCAGTTGTTTTGCGGCAGCGTCTTTCATACCAGCCAGTTTTTCTTTCAGGACGGCAACGCGTGCACGCTGATCTTTGATTCCAGCTTCACTGGACTGGTCAGCATTGAGCAAAGTTTCAGTTAATTCACTGCCAATGTCAGCGGAAAGCTTCTTTACCAGTTCTTTTGCGAATTCAGTTTGTTTTTCAGCGGTAAGCTTCATCCCAAGACCAAACTCTGCATTGTCCTCGAACAATGAGTTGGACCAGGCAGGGCCACGGCCTTCATCGTTGAATGTGTAAGGGGTTGTAGGCAGGTTGCCGCCATAAATGGATGAACAACCAGTTGCGTTGGCGATAACGGTGCGATCACCAAATAATTGTGTCAGCAATTTGACGTATGGCGTTTCGCCACAGCCTGCGCATGCGCCGGAGAACTCGAATAATGGTCGCATCAGCTGTGAATTTTTCACGGTTTTCGCTTCAAATTTGGTGCGATCAGGATCGGGGATATTGAAGAAGAATTCCCAGTTCTCACTTTCTTTTTCACGCAGCGGCGGTTGCGGCTGCATATTGATCGCCTTACGCTCTGGGTTTTCTTTATCTTTGGCAGGGCAGTTCTCTACGCACATACCGCAGCCGGTGCAATCTTCGGGTGAGATTTGTACAGTAAATTTAGCATCTGGAAATTCTCGGAATTTTGCATCAATTGATTTGAAAGTTTCTGGTGCGTTCTCAAGGACCTCAGGTTCGTAAACCTTGGTGCGAATGACTGCATGCGGGCACACAAAGGCACATTTTCCGCATTGAATGCAGAGATCAGGTTCCCAGACCGGGATCTCAAGAGCGATGTTTCGTTTTTCGTATTGCGTTGTGCCGGTTGGGTAGGTGCCGTCATTCGGTAGTTTGCTGACAGGCAGGTTATCCCCGTCTTTACCAATGATCTTGCCGAGCACATCCACAACAAATTCAGGTGCATCGGTCGGCACAGGCGGAAGCATGGTGCTTGTGCTGGTTACTTTCTCTGGCACTTCTACTTTGTATAAGTTTTCCAGAGAGGAGTCCACAGCCGCAAAGTTTTGCTGGACGACAGCTTCGCCCCGTTTGCCGTAAGTTTTCTTGATGTATTTTTTGATCTCTTTGATCGCTTCATCCTTTGGCAGGACTCCGCTGATCGCAAAGAAGCAGGTTTGCATAATGGTATTGATTCGCACACCCATCTTAGTCTTCTCAGCCACATCGTAAGCGTCGATGATATAGAACTGCAGGTCTTTTTCGATCAAACCTTTTTGGACTTCCTTGGGGAGATGATTCCAAACCTGATCTTTATCATACATGCTGTTCAGCAGGAAAACACTACCTGGTTTGGCATATTTAAGCATGTCGTATTTCTCAAGGAAAGAGAATTGGTGGCAGGCAACAAAATCTGCTTTATCCTGGCCGATTAAGTAAGGATAATTGATCGGGTTAGGCCCAAATCGAAGGTGCGAAATGGTCATCGCACCGGATTTCTTCGAGTCATAAACGAAGTAACCCTGAGAGTAGTTTCCAGTCTCTTCACCAATGATCTTGGTAGAGTTTTTGTTCGCGCCGACAGTGCCATCTGAGCCAAGCCCAAAGAACACACAACGGACAATGTCATCACCCTCGATCTCAAATGCGGGATCGTAGGAAATACTCTTGCCGGTCAGGTCGTCTTCAATACCGACAGAAAAAGATTTCATTGGTGAATCTTTTTTCAATTCATCAAAGACACCTTTGACCATGCCGGGTGTGAATTCTTTTGATGAAAGCCCAAAACGGCCGCCAACAACGACTGGCTGGCAGGCAAATTTCGCGGTTCCCTGTTTGCAGCTTTCTAACACAGCAGAAGCTACATCTTTGTAGAGCGGTTCGCCATCTGCACCGGGTTCTTTGGTGCGGTCAAGAACTGCGATGGATTCTACGGTTTCTGGAATGGCCGCCAGGAAGTGATCCACTGCAAATGGGCGGTACATGCGTACGGTCAAGACACCCACTTTTTCACCCTGGTCTGCCATAAATTTTGCTGTTTCTTCAGCAGTCTGTGCGCCAGATGCCATCACGATAATCACGCGTTCTGCATCTTTAGCGCCGACGTATTCATAGAGCTTATATTCACGGCCAGTTAGCTTGGCGAATTTATCCATTGCTTTCTGGGTGATCTCGGGAATTTTGTCGTAGAACGGATTTACTGATTCGCGTGCCTGGAAAAAGACATCCGGGTTCTGCGCGGTTCCACGAATTGCCGGACGATCTGATGAAAGGCCACGTGCGCGGTGAGCGATCACTGTGTCATCGTCGATCATCTCTTTCATGACATCTTCATCGATCAGTTCCACTTTATTTACCTCATGTGAGGTGCGGAAGCCATCAAAGAAGTGCAGGAAAGGGATTCGGGATTCCAGGCTGGCTGCCTGGGAGATCAATGCCATGTCATGGGCTTCTTGAATAGATCGAGAAGCGAGCATTGCCCAACCAGTTGCACGGGCTGCAGTGACGTCTGTGTGGTCACCGAAAATGGATAATGCCTGAGCGGCAATGGACCGTGCTGAAACATGAAAAACGGCTGGTGTTAGTTCGCCAGCAATTTTATACATGTTGGGGATCATCAATAACAATCCCTGGGACGCAGTGAAAGTTGTGGTAAGAGCGCCGGTCGTTAATGCGCCATGTACTGCGCCTGCTGCACCACCCTCTGCTTGCATTTCAACTACAAGTGGTACTGTCCCCCAAATATTGGAGATACCCTTTGCAGACCATGCGTCTGCGTGCTCTCCCATTGGAGAAGAAGGGGTAATTGGATAAATGGCAATGACTTCGTTAAGCCTGTAGGCAGTGTATGCAACTGCCTCGTTGCCATCCATCATAACCTGTTTACGTTTCATGAATGGACTCCTTATCAGAAATATATTAGTGCTTATTTTTGTTATTGCACACGGAAAAATAAGCGGTTTCAACAAAACCGCGTTAATCTTACCACTTTTTAATCACAGTAACTATTTGTGGCTATTTTGTTAAATTTGTGGTTTTCAGATGCATGAGATGCAGGGCAGCCAGGGTTTTGCTGTCCTTGATCTCTCCATTTCGGATCATGCGCTGCACATCTCCAGGAGAATAGGTGTGGATGGATATGAATTCATCATCATCTTCCTGCAGCGGATCTTCTTTCAGTTCTTCAGCAAGATAGATGAAATTTAATTCATTAGCGTATCCAGGTGCAAGATAAATGGCACCTAAGCGTGTAAGTTTGCCGGCTGCCATGCCAATTTCTTCTCGAATTTCCCGGGCAGCGCAATCTTGTGGTGATTCACGATCGTCCATCACACCGGCTGGTAATTCAAGCAACATTGATTCGCTACCCATCCGGTACTGCTTTACAAAATACAAATTACCGTCTTCATCCAGCGGGATTATTGTGACGGAATTATTATGATCCACCAGGTCATATTGCCGCTGACGACCATCCGGTAGATTTACATCCAGTACCTCAACGTTAAAAGCGTGGCCTTCAAAATTTCTTGTACGATTTTTGATTTTATGTTTCAATTTTCACCTCAAGCTGAAGTTTAGCATGAAAAAACCCGCGCTTTGTTGCGCGGGTTCATATGTATTTCTTATTGAAAATCTAATTGTCGAAAAATATCATCCCATAGCGATTTGGGTCTTTCGTTTCAAGGCGGACAACAATTTGCCCTGCGCCACGTAATGCATCGGGGATATTGAGTGTGACCTCAAAATTATTCCCATTCTCATCTGGCATATATTTTGCTGTGCCGGTTACGACGTACTGACTGTAGTCGTATTCACCCTCAGGACCCATAGTAAATACCAGATCTTCCTCTTTATAAAGATAAGGATGCGCAGATTGGATCGTTACAGTTTGGTCGGGAACTACGTCGACCTGGCAAATATAATATCCCGGCTGGCAACCGCTTACATTATAGGAAAGAGTGACTTCTGGCGGAGGCCCAGCTGTTGAAGTGGGGAGAACGATCTCTTCTTCCTCTTCTGGGACCGGTGTTGCTTCGGCTTCAGCCGTTTCTGTTTCTTCCTCGCCTTCAGCGGGAGCTGCTTCTTCAGTGGCATCTAAGGGTATTGCCATCGCCGTTTGAGTGCCGGCAATGATATTCTTCATTGTTTGTGATTGCGTGGATACAGGATTGGGCAGTTCTTCTCCTTCCGCAGCGCCATCTGTCGGGCTGCCGGAGGCTGACCGCGTGCATGATACTACCAATGTACTAAAAAGAAGTATTGCGGTAATGATCATTAAATATTTGCGTTTCATGGGCTATTCTCCTGTTTATTCCTCTTTTATATTATACAAAAATTCCACTTATTATATTAACACGCAGTATATGTGGCGTCAATATACTGGTATGCCCCTATATCTTGCGTGAGTCGCAGAAATTGCTTCTGCGACTCACTTTTTACCACCTTTTATGGCGTTTGTTCAGGCAATTGGAATACAAACGGTGATTCTGATGGCAGCAGCATGGTGGAGATATTCGGCGCTAATTTTGTGATGTATTGGTATGTCAGCAGTTCAGGATTGCCTGCGATTGATGCCTGAATTAGGGTGAGTGCGTCTGCTTCCGCCTGCGCTTCGATCAAACGTGCCTCGGCTCGGCCCTCAGCGGCGATAACAGCAGCCTGAGCATCGCCTTTTGCGGTCTCGATGACTTGCTGCGCTTCTTGGATTTTCTTCTCGACCACTAAAGCTGCTTGCTTTCCTTCCTGTTCGGCGATCTGCTTTTGTTCAACCGAAGCTGCATATTCGGGTGAAAAAGTGATATTTCGCAGCACAAAGTCTACCAGTGATATACCATTTTCCTCGAGTTTTATATTCAGCTCTTCTACAATAAATGCTACCAATTCAAAACGTTTTGCACTGATCACCTGATCAACAGTGAATTGAGAAACCGCGTCGCGGATGATCCCGCGCGATTGCGCACGTACAAGGTCGGTTGAATACCGATCCTGCCAGAGAATATGGACATCAACCACCTTCGCTGGATTGATTTGATAGATGACAGACGCATCCACAAAAATTTCCTGCCCATCGGATGTGCGCGCTGTAATTGAATCATCACCCTGGATCTGTCCTTCAAAGGATGCGATAGACATGGTATATGTTTCTCGCGCGACTGGATAGACCTCAACCCGTTCAACGAATGGAACGATCCAGCGCAGGCCAGGTTGTAATGGTGTTGTACGGTATCCGTTCGGTGAAATGGCTGAAATGACTACACCGCGCTCCTGCGGTTCAATAAAGACCAATCCAGCACTGGCTGTTGTGATGATGATCGCGGCCAGGGCAAACGATATGATAATTGACCGGGACTTTTTTATGGGTTTGTTGCGGGCAGCTTGAACGGAACTGAAAACAATAGTCCCAATTGTTGCCAACCATAGAAAACCCGCCAATCCACTGATAATATCTGTTATTCGCATTGTTCCTCCATCTGATTTGTTTTTATTATTTCATTGAACCTCGGCACGGAATCTAAGTGTTCTATTAGATATACGGGAAAACTGCCGGTTCGTTTCGTTCTTAGCGGTTAAAAATGATTGTTACTGGGCCATCATTTTGAATATCAACAACCATATGCGCGCCAAATTCTCCGGTTTGGGTTGCTATCCCATATCCCCTTAATTGTTCCGTGAAATAGGAAACCAGCTTTGAAGCTATATCCGGTGGTGCGGCTTTGACGAATGAGGGGCGGTTTCCTTTGTGGGTATCCGCCATCAATGTGAATTGGGAAACGACAATGGCGCTGCCACCGGTATCACATAGTGAAAGGTTCATCTTCCCCTGGTCATCCGAAAATACGCGCAGGTGCGCGATCTTTTTAGCCAGATAATCAGCTTTTTCCTGTGTGTCGCCTTCTTCTATACCGAGCAGGATTAAAAACCCAGCTTCAATCGCAGCTATGGTTTCATTATTCACAGTTACGCTGCTGCGAGTGACGCATTGGACAACTGCACGCATACTTAAAAAATAATCCTATGGCAGCCCGATAGCATCTCGGACCTCTCCCATAGTCGCTTTCGCGATCTTCCTGGCGCGTTTGCCACCTTCAACAAGGATTTCATATACTTTATCGGTATCTTTGGCGATCTCAGCGCGTTTTGCGCGAAACTCTGACAGGTTCTCATTGAGATTCCTGGCAAACAACCTCTTACACTCCACGCAGCCGATACCAGCATTGCGGCATTCGCGATTCACCATTTCAATTTCATCTGGTTTGGAATAAATCTTGTGCATGGTAAAAACGTTGCACACATCAGGGTTGCCGGGATCAGATCGTAATTTTCGCGCAGGATCTGTTTTCATTTGCATCACACGCTTTTCGGTTTCTTCAGGGGTTGCTGCCAGCTCGATGTAATTGTCTTCGCTCTTGCTCATTTTCTTCTCGCCATCAATCCCCAAAACCTTTGGCACTTTTGTGACTTTCATTTGCGGTTCAATCAAAACATCTGTGTTATAGCGATAATTAAAAGAGCGCACGATCTCTCGTGCAAATTCAAGATGCGGTGCCTGATCAACGCCTACAGGTACAAAATCGGATTTATATAACACAATATCCGCGGTCATTAGAACTGGATAGCCGACAAGCCCGTAGTTGATATTATGGGGCTGTGAACGGATTTTATCTTTGAAGGTAGGCAGATCAGTTAATTTCCCAAGCATGGCAACCATGGATAAGACTGTGTGCAATTCGGTCAGTTCAGGTACATGGGATTGAATAAAGATGATGGAATCCTCCGGATCGATACCAGCGGCAAGCCAATCAAGCGCCATCTCCATTGTGTTCTGCTTGAGATTACGGGTCGTTTCCATTGTGGTCAATGCATGCAGGTCAACGATGCTGTAAACGCAGTCATAATCTTTTTGGAGCGCGACATAATTCTGGATTGCTCCAAGATAATTCCCCAGATGCTGTTTCCCTGTTGGGCGTGCGCCTGAAAAAACGCGACCTTTCTTTGCCATATTAATCTATCCTTGTCTGTATAATATTTTCAACTTCTCCCGGATGCGGGACGCGTCCAGTTTTGCTTTTTGAATAAACCAGCTCATCATCCAGGAACACATCAAAAGTGCCTACCTGTTGTGCTGCTTGAATTTTTATTTCAATTTTCCTATTATGTACCAGAAATTCTAACGCGTCTGCTAACTGCAGTGCTTTTGGTTCGAATTTTCAAGGAACACAATAATGAATAGTAATTGTTTTCTGGTTCATTTTCTCTCCATTTGCATCGGTATTATATCGTACACAGGTTGGTTTGAAGGCGTGGTCTCTGATAAAATCGGTTTAATATGGCAATCGAGACGCGCAAGACAGCATTGATAAAAAGAGTCATGGATATTGTTCTCTCTGTGATCATTTTATTCATCCTGTTTCCGATTCTCCTCATTGTCGGATTTCTGCTTTTGATCGTTGAGGGTCCCCCGGTTTTTTTTTCCCATGAGAGACCTGGAAAAGATGGCGAGCCCTTTAAACTTATCAAATTCCGGTCAATGAAAAATGCTAAAGACAAGAGCGGAAACTTGCTGCCAGATGGTCAGCGCATTACCGGGTTGGGTCAGTTCCTGCGGCGCACCAG
>Ga0180430_10005270_pt1 | contig 10773 bp, 11 predicted proteins | sample SS_ome_9_FD_132999 | JGI IMG/M metagenome (GOLD analysis project Ga0180430, IMG submission 132999) | Hypersaline lake sediment archaeal communities from the Salton Sea, California, USA - SS_1_S_2 metaG | ecosystem: Environmental > Aquatic > Non-marine Saline and Alkaline > Hypersaline >... | reverse complement strand
GGGGAGGAGACTTCTTCAACGTGTTTCCCATCTACGGCATCTCCTCCATCGGAGCGGAAAACCTCCCCTTCGGGCCCTGGCTGTTGGATCGGCTGTGGCATCTCGTCCTGCCCGTCTTCTGCCTCACCTACGGAGGGCTGGCCTACCTGTCCCGTCTCGCCCGGGCCGAAATGCTGGAGGTCGTCCGGGAGGATTACGTGCGGACGGCTCGAGCCAAGGGGCTTTCGGAGCGCATCGTCGTTTTCAAGCACGCCTTCCGCAACGCTCTCCTGCCCATCGTCACCCTTCTGGCGTTTCTTTTGCCCGCCCTTTTCGGGGGGAGCGTCATCATCGAGAGCATCTTTTCCATTCCGGGCATGGGCCAGTTGGGCTTCGAAGCGGTCCTCTCCAGGGACTACCCCGTCATCATGGCTCTCACCACCATCTCCGCCCTGCTGACCCTCGTGGGATTGCTGTTTTCGGACATCCTCTACGCCACCCTGGACCCCCGCATCAAGCTCGAATAGGATGTCGAATCCGTGAGCCTGAAAGTCCTGTTTCTCGAGCCCTTCTACGGCGGCTCGCACCGGGAATTCGCCCGGGGCTTTCGAGAGCATTCCCGCCACCGGGTGGAGCTGGCGACCCTGCCTCCCCGCTTCTGGAAGTGGCGCATGCGCGGTGCCGCCTTGGCCTTCGCTCGCAAAGTGAAGCATCCGGAAGCCTACGACGTTCTCGTGGCTTCGAGCCTCATGAGCCTGGCCGATCTCAAGGCCCTCTGGGAAGACCGCTGTCCGCCCGCCGTGGCCTACTTCCATGAAAACCAGTTGGCTTATCCCATGGGGCCGGGGGAGCGACCGGACTACCAATACGCCTTCACCAATCTCACCACCGCCCTGGCCGCTCGCCGGGTGGCTTTCAACTCCCGCTACCAGCGGAGACTTTTTCTGGAAGCCCTCGGCCCGCTCCTGCGCCGAATGCCCGACTTCCGCCCTTCCTGGACAGTGGAGCGCGTACGGGAAAAATCCACGGTCCTTTACCCGGGCTGCCGCTTTTCCTCGGGTGACGGCGACGATCCTTTTCCGGAGCCCGAAGCCCTTTCCGGAGCGCCCTCTTCCCAAGGTCCTCCTCTGGTGATCTGGAACCACCGGTGGGAGCACGACAAGGATCCCGAAGCTTTTTTCCAAGCATTGAAGGAAGCGATGCGAAAGGAGATTCCCTTTCGGGTGGCCGTTCTGGGAGAGCGCTTTTCCAGGATTCCCGCGGTTTTCGAAGAGGCTCGGGAAACGCTTGGAGACCGCATCGTCCAATGGGGATTCGTGGAATCCCGAAAGAAGTATCTGCATTGGCTACGGCGGGGAACAGTGGTAGTGAGCACGGCTCTTCAGGAAAACTTCGGCATGGCGGTGGTGGAAGCCATGGGGTGCGGTTGCTTTCCCCTCCTTCCCCGGCGGCTGGCTTATCCCGAAGTCGTACCGGAGCCGTTTCACGAGCCCTGCCTGTACGACGATCCGGAGGACCTCAAGGAACGGTTGTGCCGTGCTCTCGCCGATCCCCCGTCCATTGCGCCCGTCCGCGAGAGCCTTTCCCGTTCCATGGAACGGTACGCCTGGAAAAGCGTCGCGGGAAGCTACGACGATCTGCTGGAAAGCGTGAGAGACGAGCATCCGTAGAAATTCGAAGCAAGCCCGAATGGTCGAATTCCTGAAACCCAAAATAATTTCGGAATAAACGGGCGGAGGCCCGCCAAGGCGAATGGACCGACGCAACAAAGCCCGTCGCCGCCTCGGGGGCCTTCGGAAAAGGGGCGATCAGCAACTGCACGAAGGGGCGCAGGCTCCCCCTCCTACGGGAATTTCGGAAGTCACTTCGAAAGACGACCCCAAGTAATGGGTTTTGTAATCCACGGTAACGTCTCTCGTCTGCTCGTGAAGCCCCTGATCGATGACCAAGGTGAAGCCGTTGACGTGGAAAACATCGTCGGTGTCCCTAGGTTCGTCCAGAACCATGCCCAAGGCCGGGCCCCTTCACCCGCCCTGTTGAAGGAAGATTCGTATGGGACGCACCTCCCTGTCCTTGAAAAAATCCTTGAATATCTGCCCGGCGCTTTGAGATACGTGGATCATGATCTTCTCCTTTTTTTCTCGGTTCTTGTAGATTTCTTTAGTCACATTCTCCCCGGTGTCAAGACGAACGGACGCAAAGGGCTTCAAATCCTGGAAATTCCTCAGTGGGGCTCGTAAAGGAAGCAGCGCACCCGATGGCCGGAAGAATGCTCGCGAAACACCGGGGTCTTCTCGCGACACACGTCCATGGCGTGAGGGCACCGGGGATGGAAATGGCAGCCCGGCGGGGGGGTGACGGGGCTGGGGAGCTCCCCGACGAGGCCCTTTCTTTGCTTTTTCCGCTCGGGATCGGGCACGGGGGCGGCTTCCAGCAGGGCTTGCGTGTAGGGATGAAGGGGACGGTCGTAGAGCTCGTCCTTGTCGGCCAGCTCCACCAAGCGCCCCAGATACATGACGGCCACGCGGTCGCTGATGTGGCGCACCACGTAGAGGTCGTGGGAAACGAACAGGTAGGTCAGGTTGTACTGGGATTGAAGGTCTTGGAGCAAGTTGATCACCTGGGCTTGAATGGATACGTCCAAGGCCGAAACGGGCTCGTCGCAAACGATCAGCTCGGGGTTCAAGGCCAAAGCCCGGGCGATGCCGATGCGCTGCCGCTGGCCTCCGCTGAATTCGTGGGGATACCGGTTGGCCTGGTCGGGATGCAGCCCCACCACTTCCATAAGCTCCTGGACTCGCCTGCGGCGCTCCTCCGCCGTTCCCACCGCATGAATGACCAAGCCCTCCCCGATGATGCGAGCCACGTTTTGCCGGGGATTCAGGGAAGAATAGGGATCCTGGAAGATGATCTGCATGCGCTGGCGCAGTCGCCGCATTCGGGCCCTTCCGTAATGGAGGATGTTCTCCCCTTCGAAATAAATGTTCCCTTGAGTGGGCTCTTCCAGGCGCAGGGTCACCCGCCCCAGGGTGGACTTGCCGCAACCGCTCTCCCCCACCAGCCCCAGGGTCTCTCCCCGACGTATGGACAGGTCGATGCCGTCCACGGCCTTGACCGTGCCCGTGCGGCGCTGCAGAACGCCTCCCGTGACGGGATAGTGCTTGCGAATTTCCTTGAGGACCACCAGATCTCGATCATCGGTCTTTTGGAGGGTCATGGATTCTCCGTGTGAAGCCAGCAACGTACGGGATGTCCGCCGGGGGGGCTCAGCAAGGGAGGCTCTTCCAAAGCGCATCGGTCGAAAGCGTGGCGGCAGCGGTCGCGGAATTTGCAACCTTGGGGAAGGGCCAGCAGGCTGGGCACGACTCCGGGGATGGCTTCCAAACGCCCGGAAGGGCGCTCCCCGCTCCCCGCCTCCTCGTCCCCGGAAGGAACGCCGGGGATGGAGCGCATGAGGCCTCGGGTGTAGGGATGCAGAGGCGCACGGAAAAGGTCCCCCACCTCCGCTTCCTCCACGATGCGCCCGGCGTACATGACGACGACCCTCTCGGCCGTTGCCGCCACCACCCCCAGGTCGTGGGTGATGAGCATGATGGCCGTGCCCAGCTCGGCTCGCAACTGATCCATGAGCTCGAGGATCTGGGCCTGGATGGTCACGTCCAGGGCTGTGGTGGGCTCGTCGGCGATGAGCAGAAGAGGCCGGCAGGCCAGCGCCATGGCGATCATCACCCTCTGGCGCATGCCTCCGCTCATTTGATGGGGGTAGTCTTTCACTCGCGTTTCCGCCGAGGGAATGCCCACCAAGCGCAACATCTCCACGGCCTGGTCCAGGGCCTGGCGGGTGGAGACCCGCCGATGGACCCGAATGGCTTCCACGATCTGGTCCCCCACCCGGAAAACGGGGTTGAGAGAGGTCATGGGCTCCTGAAAGATCATGGAGATCTTGTCGCCCCGAACCTCGCGCATGGCCTTTTCGGAAAGCTTGAGGAGGTCCTGCCCCTGGAAACGGATGCTTCCCCCCACGATGCGACCGGGAGGGTCGGGAATAAGGCGCATGACGGAAAGGGCCGTCACGGACTTGCCGCACCCCGACTCCCCCACGATGCCCAGAATCCGCCCCTCGTCCAGCCGGAAGCTCACATGATCCACGGCCCGGGCCACGCCCCGCTCCGTGAAAAAGGATGTCTGCAACTCCGCCACTTCCAGCAAACCGTTGCCGTTCGTCATGCCGACTCCCTAGAAGCTGCTCTGCCGAAATCCGAGGATCTTCGTATCGAACAAGGGCCTATACAATCCACTCGATGGCAACCTTCCCGGAAAGCTTTCGGAACTCCGGATCACCCGTCACGACGCTCGCTTTACGTTGAAGGGCGAGGGCCGCCGCAAAGCAATCGGCATAGGCGATGGGACATCGAGCCTTGAATCTTGCCGCAAGAAGGGTGAGAGGTCTGTCAGCCTCTACAAGCTCGATGGCGTATTGATCAAGCTGTGTCACCACCCTTTCCGCGTCTTCCTTTCCGTTTTCTCGCATCGTGTTGTAATAGATCTCCCCCCAGTTGACGATGCTCATATAACCCTTTGCGTTTTTTTCCCTAATCTCGACCAGAATCTCGGCGACCTTGTCCGCTCCCGGCTCGTCTTCGAAAAATGCGATCATGGCGAAGCTATCCAAAACATAGGCCTTCATAGCATCGATTCCTTCGCCCTGTCATGGATCAATCGCTTCAGAACTTTTCCACCGCTTTTCAGCATGCCCCGGCCCTGCTGAACGGGGTCGTAGCGGACAGGCTCCAAAACAATCCGGTCCCCTTCCTCGTAAATATGGACCGGAGTACCCTTCAGGATGCCGAATTTCTTTCTGATTTTTGCAGGAATCACCACTTGGCCCTTGACGGTGGCTCTCACGATGGACATCGAAGCTCTCCCATGTATTACAAAATATCGGCATTATGTTATAACTTCGACGAGCAAGTGTCAAAGGGAGAAAATCCGTAAAACCAAAGTTGACGGAACATTCCCGCTCGCCCGCAAGCCCCGAATCGGAAGCAGGAAGCCAACCTAATCCCTCAGCCTCGGGTCCAAGGCGTCTCGCAGCCCGTCTCCCAGGAGATTGAACCCCAAAACGGCCAGCAGAATGAACACCCCCGGGAAGGTCACCGCCCACCAAGCCCGCAGAATCAGGGCTCGTCCGTTGGCCAGCATGGCTCCCCACTCGGGGGAAGGCGGCTGGGCCCCCAAGCCCACGAAGCCCAGAAAGGCCGCTTCCAGAATGGCCGAAGCGAAGCCCAGGGTCGTCTGCACGATGAGGGGAGCCAGACAATTGGGCAGGATGTGCGTGAAGATGAGCCGCCCGTCGGAAGCGCCCAAAGCCCGGGCCGCCTGAACGTAGTCCTTGGAATACTCTTCCAGCACCGATCCCCTCACGATGCGGGCGTATCGCGGAATGGACACCACGCCGATGGCGATCATGGCGTTGCGCAGATTGGGCCCCAGAAAGGCCACGATGACGATGGCCAGCAGGATGCTCGGAAACGCCAGCAGAAGGTCCATGAAGCGCATGATGACGTTGTCGAGGATTCCTCGATAAAACCCCGCCACGGCTCCGGCCACCGTTCCGAACAAAAGGGAAATGGACACGGACACGGCCCCGATGATCATGGTGATGCGCGCGCCGTAGATGATGCGGCTGAGAAGGTCCCGCCCGAAATCGTCGGTGCCCAGAGGGTTGGACCAGCTCCCCTCGGCGTCGAATACCGGGGGCTTCAGGCGGGAATAAAGGGACTGCTCGTAGGGGTCGTGGGGAGCCAGCAGGGGGGCCAGGAGGGCCATGCAAAGGAAAAACCCGATGACGAAAAGCCCCGCCATGCCGGTTTTGTTCCGCCGCAACCGGGCAGCCGCTTCGCGCAGGGGACTGCGGGGAGCGATGCGCTCTCCCGCAGGCGACATTCCGGCGCCGCCGGGTCCGAGAGAGGGGCCGGAGGCCTTGGAAAGAGAAGCGCTGCTCATTCAGTTCACCTTGATGCGGGGGTTGAGGAAGCCGTACAGAATATCGACCAGGGTGTTGATGGTCACGAAAGTGGTGGCCACCAGCATGGTCCCGCCCTGCACGGCGTTGAAATCCCTGGCGTACACGGCGTTGAGGATCCACAATCCTATGCCCGGCCACGCGAAGATGGTCTCCGTGAGGATGGCCCCGCCCAGGAGAATGCCGAAGGAAAGGCCGATGACGGTGACCACGGGAACCAGGGCGTTGCGCAGGGCGTGCCTGAGATTCACCCGGGCGGGCGACAATCCCTTGGCCCGGGCCGTGCGGATGTAGTCCTGGCGAAGGACCTCGAGCATGCTGGACCGCGTGATGCGGGCGATGAGGGCCATGGGGATGGTGCTCAAGGTGAAGGCCGGCAGCACGATGTGCCACAAGGAATCCTTGAGGGCCGTCCAGTTGCGTGTGAGAAGGCTGTCCAGAATGTAGAAATTGGTGACGACCTCGAGATCCACCTGGATGCTCAATCGCCCGGAAAGGGGCAGCCATCCCAGGTGTACGGAAAAGAGAATCATGAGCACCAACCCCAGCCAGAAGATGGGCATGGAAACCCCCACCATGGAAAGGATCATGCTCGCGTAGTCGAAGATGGAATATTGGCGCGTGGCCGAGACCACTCCCGCCAGCACGCCCAGCACCGTCGCGAAAAAGATGGCCACCAAAGACAGCTCGATGGTGGCGGGAAAGCGCTCGGCGATCTCCACGGAAATCTTTTCGTTGGTTCTCAGGGCCCGCCCCAGGTCCCCCTTGAGAAGGCGTCCCATGAAGCGGCCGTACTGCACGTACAGGGGCTGATCCAGCCCCAACTGCTCCCGCACCTCCTTGAGGGCCTGTTCCGACGCCCGCTCGCCCAGCATCATCTCGGCGGGGTCTCCCGGAATCAGGTGGATCATGAGGAAGGTCAAAACGGAAATTCCCAGGACCGTGGGAACCAGGGCCAGCAGCCGGTTGAAGACAAATCGCGTCAAGAGTCGCCTCCCTCGAATCCCGGGGAAAAATCGGTGGAAAAGCTCCCGGCGCCTCCCGATTTTTCGCAGTCCATTCCCATCCCCGCGAAAAATCCCCGCCCCTCGGGGGCGGGGAGCTTCGCGCTACGACTATTGGAGCCACACTTCGTGCATGCGCACGCTGGCCGTGGGGTGAAGCTTGAAATTCACGACGTTCTTTTGCAACGGCCACACCACCAGGGAATGGGCCACGTTGATCAGGGGCACTTCCTCGTGGATGAGCTCCTGGGCCTGGCGATAGAGCTTCACGCGCTCGGCCTTGTCCGATGTGGTCTTGGCCTTGGTGATGAGGTCATGATACTCCTCGTTCTTCCATTGGGTCCTCACGTTGGGGTCCGCCAGGCCGTCCAGAAGGATGAGCAGGAAGTTGTCCGGGTCGCCGTTGTCTCCCGTCCAGCCCAACTGGAACAGGTCCATGGCGGGATCCTGGGTCCGCTGCTTCTTGAGGTACGTTCCCCATTCGAAGGTCACCAGCTCCACGTCGATGCCCACTTTCTTGAGGTCCGCCTGCATGGCCTCGCCCACCTTCATGCCGTTGGGATTGTAGGGGCGCGGCACGGGCATGCTCCACAGAGAGATCTTCTCCTGCCCCGCCTCTTTGAGCTTTCCGGCGAAGTCCGCTTCCTCGAGCAGCGCCTTGGCCTTCTCGGGATCGTAGGGATAGTCCTGGATGTCGTCGTTGTAGGACCACATGGTGGGAGGAATGGTGTTCTTGGCCACTTGACCCATGCCGTAGTAGATGTTGTCCACGATGGCCTGCTTGTTGATGGCGCAGGCGATGGCCTTGCGAACGCGCTTGTCCTGCCACAAAGGCTTGGTGTGGTTGAAGCTGAGATAGCCGATGTTCATGCCCGGCTGGGACACGAGCTTGAGGTTGTCGTCTTTCTTGGCCAAGTCGATGTCTTCGGGGTTGGGGAACTGGCAGATGTGGATGGAGCCGGATTTGAGCTCCAGGAAGCGCACGGAGTTGTCGGGGATGGAACGGAAGACCACCTGGTCCAGATAGGGACGCCCGTTCCAGTAGTCTTTGTTGGCTTCCAAGGTGATGTGGTCGTCCTTCTTCCATTCGACGAACTTGAAGGGGCCCGTGCCCACGGGGTTGCTCTTGAAATCGGGACCGTGTTTGAGCGCGGCCGTCGGGCTGACGATGGCGGCGAAGTCCATGCCCATGTTGGCGATGAAGGGAGCTTCGGGGCGCTTGAGGTGAAAGACCACCGTGCGCTCGTCCACGGCTTCGATGCTGCCGACGATGTCGTCCATCTCCATGCTCAGCCAATATTCCACCGGCGGCTGGCTTTCGGGAAACTTCCACTCCTTCTTGAAAAACTTGACGTTCTTTTCCTTCATCTGCCGCCCCAGGGAAAAGACCACGGCGTCGGCGTCGAAGTCCGTTCCGTCGTGGAACTTCACCCCTTCGCGCAAATGGAAGGTGTAGGTGAGCCCGTCGGGAGAAGACTCCCAGCTCGTGGCCAGCCCCGGCACGATCTCCGTGGACTCGTCGGCGTAGAGCACCAGCTCGTCGTAAACGTTGTCGCAGATCATGAAGGAATTGCCGTCGGTCTCGAAGGCGGGATCCAGCCCCACGCTGTCGCCCCCGCGCCCGAAAACCAACGTTCCCCCCGTCTTGGGCTCCTCGGCGAGGGCCGAAACGGGAGCCATCAAGGTCAATACCAGCAGAGCCACCCAGAATCTCTTCATGCATCTCCTCCTTCTTTTCCCTTGTCGGGAAGGCCGATGATGGAAAACGCCGGGAATCGTCTCTTGTTACCGAAAAAAAGCTTGCCTGTCAAAAACTTCGGTCGTCCCTTCGCCTATTTCTCGTCCTTCCAGGCCGTGATGCTCACCCCCATCACCTTGCGCACCTTGGCGAGAACCTCCTGTACGGAGCCGTAGCGCGCTTCCGGATGGGCCATGAGAAAGACGCGGGGGCGGTTCTTCTTGTCCTCTTCGCCGAGCCCCATTTGAATTTCCGCCTTGTAGCGGTCCATCACCCGGGCGGCGACGTTGACGAGATCGTCCGCGGAAACGTTGAAGTTTTCCTCGAGATCGCTTTCTCCCCGAGCGACCCGCACGTCCATGTATTCTTCGGGGTAAAGCTTCACCCATATCTTATAGACGTTCTCGGGGTTGTCCTCCCCTTGCGGCTTTTTCTCCTCCTTGGGCTCGGGATTCTCCATCCTTTCGATTTCCGCCAGAATGTCCACGAGGCCCTTTTGACGCAGGAGGTTCTTGATCTTCTCCAGACGGTCGGTCGTTTCCTTGAGCTGCTTTGCCACGGCATCGTGCTTCTTCTTGACGGCTTGCAGGCGCTTGCCCAGCTCCTTGACGGCCTTCTCGGACTCTTCGGACTCTTTGGGGGATTCCTTCGGAGGCCGGGGCTTTTCCTCCCGCTTCAAGCGCTGGACCATTTCCTCGCTCTGCAGGATTTTCTGGGTCAGCCGGTTGTATTCGTCGAGGAGTCGATTGTACTCGTCCTGAGTGACGGCCAGGGATTCCACCACCGAGCGGTTCTTCTTTTCCATGACTTCCTGAGTCTTGCTCCGCTTGGCCAGCTCCTTTCGCAGCTCGGCCTCGCGCTCCTTCCATTGCTCCAGCCGGCGCCTAAGCTCGTCGTGCTTCTTCTTCCACTGCTCCAAAGCCTTTTCCTGGCGAGCGATCTCCTCGCGCAGCTTGTCGCTCTCCTTCTGGAAGAGGGACACGTCCGTGCGGTTGAAGACCATGGCCAGAGTGAGGATGAAGAAAAAGAACAGCAGGCCGAAGATCATGTCCGCGAAGGACGTGGAGAAATCGCCTCGAGTCGGGTCTTTTTCGAAATAGCTTCTCATGGAAGATCGAACAATCGCGTTGAAAGGAAGGCTTCAATCGTTGCTTTCACGGCTTCGCCTCCGCCGGGGAAGGAAAAAGCGGATGTAGAGGAGCTCGTCTTCCAGCAGAAGAACGCGCCGCCTAGCCTCCTCCATCACCGAATTCGCCCACATGACGGCGACCATCCCCGCCATGCCCGCCAAGGTGGTGAGAAAAGCGTTCTTCATGCCGCCCAGGGCGTCCAGCATGTTCCCCTTGAAGGAAGCGAAATCGTGCATGTTGGTCGCCGCGCTTTGCATGCCCAGCACGGCCAGGGTGAAGCCCAGCACCGTCCCGATCATCCCGAGGATAGGCAGGACCTTGATCACGAAGGAGATTTTGGATTCCTTGAGAAGCTCGCGCTGATTGGGAAAGGACACGAGCGTTTCGTAGTCGGCTCGGGCGGCGTGGTCCATGGCGTCTTTAAGATTCCGGTATTTCTCGCCCAGGACCCCGCGAGCGCCGATCAGGGTCTTTTCCGTTTCGTCGAGAAGTTGCTCCGCCGTACGGGTGGAAGCCGTCAAACGGTCTTCCAGGAAGATCAATTGCCGATGCTCCCTTTGAAGCCCCAGCAGTTGAAGCATCACCCCTCCCAGCCCCAGAAGCATGATGGCCAGAATCGTCTGGCAGATGCCCGTCTCGTCGGAGGCCATCTGCTCGACGACGCCCCGGACCATGGGGGCGTTCCAGGCCAGGCGCGCCAGCACGACGAGAGCCAGCAAAGCAATCCGCGGAGCGAAGAGGGGATCCTCCCGGGAGGAGGTCAGGCGGCGAAAAACGAGAAAAAGGCCGGCGCCCCCGGCGACCATCGGGATCGTCCACCACAGGAACCGGTGGATTTGGCTCAGGAAGGAAAAAGCCCACTTGAAAAGCTCACCCCCGGCGATCCAGCCCAAAGCG
>Ga0180430_10005269_pt1 | contig 10773 bp, 8 predicted proteins | sample SS_ome_9_FD_132999 | JGI IMG/M metagenome (GOLD analysis project Ga0180430, IMG submission 132999) | Hypersaline lake sediment archaeal communities from the Salton Sea, California, USA - SS_1_S_2 metaG | ecosystem: Environmental > Aquatic > Non-marine Saline and Alkaline > Hypersaline > Sediment... | reverse complement strand
GCAGCAAGTATTCCCAAAGTCATGACAATGAGGATTGCTGAGAATACCACTTCCCCAACTTCCATTTTTCCAAATGCAATCATTTTTTCATTATTTAAGAGGTGGCCGAGCATGTAGACTAGGGCAGCAAATGCTGTAGCTAAGAGTAAGGCGGCTGCCGCCAGGGTCCCCCATTGGATCCATAGTTGGTCTAACATATCTGCTCATCCTTTTCCTGTAATGAATTTTGTTACTGCATTCACAAACGCTACTGTGAGTGTCATGCACAGAGCAGGCAGAATTAAGCCCACCAGGGAAATCTGTGCAACACGGTCTAGAAACGGCACCATTAAGCTAAATGCAAATGGCTGGGCAACAGGAAGCGCCCAGGTGCCTGCTATCTCATTGGCACTGGAAGTAAATGTTCCAAGCGCCTCATTTACGCTATAAAAGTAATTTGTATCCTCTATGTTGGGTGTGTAGGGCTCATCTGCGCCCACCCACTCATGCATCTGCCACATAGTTGTGAGTGCATTAAGGTTTATTGCATAGAGCATCGGGAAGAAGCACTGGAAAGATATGGCTAAGACTATCAGGAAGACTCCTGCATCCCGCGTGGGCGGGAAAAAACGCAGCACTATGCCTGCTGGGAGCACGTAAAAATACATCAAAGCATCAATTAAATTGAAAATGATTATCTGGATGCTGAGTGTTCCATAGAGGGCAGTAAAACTGAAGATGAGCATTCTTGTAATTGAGATTAGGGGGTCGAGCCCGGGCGTTGCCTTAACTGTCCAGTTCCAGACTCCAGGGCCCATTCGGTATTCTACTGCATTAAAGTATGTGAGAAGGACCTCCATCCTCACTAATTTCATGTATATTGGAAGGATTCCTTCATTTATTACAACATCCAGATATTGTAGGGCTATTTCGATTGGAGGGCCTCCTGCAAGTGCCTCAGTAATCATGGATGTAAAGCCCCAGGCTGCAAAGGCAATAACCAGGATGATTGCAGAAATAAAGAGCTGCTCTAATTCTATTTTTGCATACGCATTGAGTTGTGGGCGCTTAAACGCATAAGCTAGCATAAAGACTAGGGCAAGGTATGCAGTTACTGCCAGGATTGTTACGCCTACTACGGGAAGATATAATTCCAGCATGTTTCTAGACCACCTTGGTTAATCCTAGGATTTCCATTTCTCCACCTAGGGCTGCGGCTATTGCGCGGTATCCGGTTATCGTGATTATTATCTCTATTACGAATGTCACTGTTACCATTACGGCTAATTGGGCTACTCCCTGGAGCCGCTCCAGGGTCAGGAAATAAAAGAAATATGCAAAAGTGGTTGGCTTGAATATCTCAATAAAACTATACCAGCTTACGTGTGCACCCACATAGTCCATTAGCCCCCCTAAGAGCTCTGGGAAGGCTTTTGAGGCAGTTCCAACAAAGCCTGAAAATTTATACCATGCATTCGCATTCGCCACCTGCGCATACGGGTTATCCGAGATCTCTTCTCCAAGTGCCAGGTTAGTTTCATTAAGCTGGGCAAGGGCACCTTCCACATCTTCAGGGTCTTCTGGAAGAGAATATAGGCCAGTTGGAGTTGGCGCAGGGGGAATATAAACTGGCTCAGCTGCCCCAAACATCATATCATGCGAGAGCACAATAGATGCAGGGAAAATAAAGAAGGCTGCAAAAGAAATAGCGATTATGCTTGAGCCTGTAATCCTTGTAAATGGCAGAGAACGCAGGAAAAGCCCGAGGGGAAAAAGAATTCCGGGAATAATATCGTAGAAGAATGAAAGCAGCTGGCGCCTTCCGACTACCAGCCCAACAAGCACTCCGATACTCTCAATTATGCTCACAACTGAATTGCTGAGCATGCTCATTCCCCCAAAGGGATGGAAACTTAGCCATTTAACTCCCATAACCGGAGCTCCAAGAGGCAGGGAAAAACCAATACTTGAGAGCACACCAATAAATACTTCCAGCATGTAAAAAGAAGCATAGGCACTGGCAACCTGGTAAAATAATACGTCCAGAGAATAGAATGCCAAGCTAAAGAGGCTGCAGCTGGTGTCCCCGCACGCTGCAATTGAGAGCATTCCGCTAATAATTCCATAGAGTGCTACCCAGCATACTGCAATTAATACTGATATCCAGAACTGGGAGAGCTCCTCCTTTGCAAATGCATCAATCTGGGGAGAATTTAAGAATTTTCCAAGCAAATAATAGAGAATTACGATTATGGCTGCGGCCATAAGTGCGATGGGCAAGAGGCCTGTAACTAGGACGTGGAGGTCACTAGTTCCAAGTACAGCAACATCTTGAGATTGCACTAAAAGTAGTGCAGGTAGCGTAAGAGGAAGCCCATCCATGGGAATATTTGTTACGAATAACTAATATAAAGGTATACTCTATAAAGAAGAGTAATCAGGCTTGGCAACTTTGGGTAATTTTAATGGATTTACGGAAAAACGAAGAGAAATGGCAGGAAAAATGGACTGACGCTCACGTCTATGAGCCCCAGGATTCAGGAGGAGAAAAACGCTATTATACTGCGGCATTCCCCTACCCTAATTCTCCCCAGCACATTGGGCATGGGCGAACATACACAATTCTGGATATTCATGCACGATATGCGCGGCTTGCGGGAAAGAATACCCTTCTTCCAATGGCATTCCACGTTACCGGGACTCCCATCCTGGCTATGGCCAAGAAAGTGCGGGAGAAGGACCCTGAATTGCTCAAGATTTTTAGTGAAATTTATGGAATTCCCGAATCCAAGTTTGGAGAACTAGGAGACCCTGAAAAATTAGTGCTCTACTTCTCCCATGAGATTGAAGAGGGGATGAAGGAGATGGGGTATTCTATTGACTGGAGGAGGAAATTTTACACTTTTGACCCCCACTTTAACAGGTTTATCCAGTGGCAGATGAAGAAACTAAAGGAAGCCGGATTAATTGCCAAGGGAAGCCACCGCTTGGCATGGTGTCCATCTGACTCTAATGTTGTTAGTTCCCACGACACCAAAGGCGATGTTGACCCGGAAATTGAAGAAGTTACGGCAATAAAGTTCGATTTGGGCAACGGGGAATTTTTAGTAGTGAGCACTTATCGCCCGGAAACGGTTTATGGAATTACCAACCTCTGGCTGAACCCGGACTCCACTTTAGTTAAGGTTAAGACTAAGGAAGGGATTCTCTATTTTGGAAAAGATGCCTGGAGTGCCCTGGCATTGCAGCTTGAAGGAGAAATTTTAGAGGAAGTAGCTGCAAAAGAATTAATTGGAAAGAGCGCTATCTCTCCTCTTGGGAAGGAAGTTCCAATACTTGCTGCATCTTTTGTGGACCCAACCCATGGAACAGGAATTGTAATGAGTGTCCCTGCGCATGCGCCTTTTGATTACCTGGCACTGCGGGACCTGGGAAAACTAGGAGAATTGCCGCCAGTTTCAATAATTGAATTTAAGGGCTCGGCAGAAGTTCCCGCAGCAGAAGTAGTAGAACGGTTAAATGTTAAGGACCAAAACGACCCAAATGCAGAAATTGCAACTAAAGAGCTCTACAAAAAGGAAGCGCACACTGGAAAAATGAGCATTGGTGAATTTGCAGGAATGCCTGTAATGGAGGCAAAGGAGAGGGTTGCAGAGAAACTAATTGGAAATGGTGCAGCCTTCAAGTTTTATTTGATTGGGAACGGCCCAGTGTTCTGCCGCTGCGGAGAAAAAATTGTAGTGAAAATGGTCAATGACCAGTGGTTTATTAATTACGGGGATTCTGCCTGGAAAGAGAAGAGCAAGGAAGCCCTAGCAGAGATGTTTTTGGTTCCAGAAGCAACGCGCAAAGATTATTTGGCTACAATTGACTGGTTAAAGGAAAAGGCATGCACACGCAGTTCCGGGCTTGGAACTCCTTTCCCATTTGACGAATCAAAAATTGTAGAGCCCCTATCTGACTCTACTGCATATATGGCGTACTATACTGTTGCGCACAAGCTGCATGAGCTTGAGCCTGAGGAATTAACTGAAGAATTATTTGATTATGTGTTCTTGGGCAAGGGAGATGCTTCAGTGCACCCTAAGGCCCAGGAATTGCGGGAAATTTTTACGTATTGGTACCCTCTGGATGCTAGGCATTCGGGAGCTGACCTGGTTCGGAACCACCTTCCCTTCTTTGTCATGAACCATGCTGGGATTTTCCCAAAAGAAAACTGGCCAAAGAGCATAATCGTAAATGGATTTGTTTTGATGGAAGGAAAGAAGATGAGCAAATCTTTGGGAAATATCCTTCCGCTAAGAAAAGCAATAGCAGAGTATGGAGCAGATGTTATCCGCTTCTCTGTTGTGGGGGGAGCAGAACTGACCCAGGATACTAACTTTGAAACAAGCGTAGCCCACGGAGTTAAGGAGAGAATTGAATACTTGCTCTCTCTTCTTAAATATGCCAACAAAGATGATGAATCCCGCGCAGGGAAGTGGCTTCTCTCGCGCCTCAACCGGAAGTTGAAGGATGCTCCTCTTCTTTATGAGAATATACAGGTTAGGGAACTTGGGCAGGCATTATTCTACCAAATGATTCAGGAATTGCAGTGGTACTTGAAGAGGACTTCGGATCCTGGCCTCCATACTTTCTTTACTAAATGGGCAGTTGCCTTCTCCCCAATTATGCCGCACCTGGCTGAAGAGATCTGGAGCGCACTTGGAAACAAGGGCTTTGTGGTTGAGGAAAAGTTTCCTGAAGCTGAGGCTGCTGCAATTGATGATGCAGTTGAAATGGGAGAAGAATTAGTTTCCGGAGTAACTTATGATGTTGAGAAGATTTCTGAGCGCTTTGGGAAAAAACCCACCAAAGTATGCGTGTATGTTGCTGCCCCCTGGAAGCAGGGAGTATATACAGAAATGCGCGAGAAGAAAGATATGCGAAGTGCAATTGAGTGGGCAAAGGCAAATGGGGCAGACATGGGCAAGGCTCCAGGGTTTGCAAAGAGCCTAATGAAGAAGATGCACGCACTTGGGCCAGTTCTGAGTGCAGAGCAGGAACTAGCTGCCCTAACTGATGCACAGAGCTTCCTGGCAAAAGAACTTGATGCAGAAGTGGTAATTGCTCCTGAAGATGGTGCAGTGCACGAAAAGGCTTCCTCAGCAGCCCCTGGAAAACCTGCAATTATTTTAGAATGAAGTGATTTGAAATGCCCTCTTTAGGGCACTCTGATTTTTCTCCCTTTTGGGAGCATGTTTTCTATTTTTCCTTCCCTGTAGAAACCGATTCCAAGAACTGCCTTTTTGTAGGTTAGGATTATGTATCCAGTATCACATTTGATTTTGGTTTCTAAGTCTTCTTGCTGGAAATAATCTACTGCTTCTTCCCTGCTTAATTCTACTGTATTTTTAGTTGCAAGGTGGCCAAAGAGCTGTATAAAATTGGTTGTTGGCTTTGGGAATTTCCCTTTCATTCTGGATGCGCGGATTCCTTTGGGAGTTGGGGTTTTGAACTCGGATAGTTCCGAATTCATTACCCGCAGGGTTTTTTCTCCGGCAAAACAGATTTCCTTTGGAAGAATAATTCCAAAGCGCTCCTCAAGGTATTCTCTGAACCTTTGTTCTTCCATTAGTCTCCCCTCACAATTTTTGCTACGAAAAACCCTTCACTATTGAATTTGTGCGGATAGATTCTTGCTACTTTTCTGAATTCGCTTCCAAATTCACTAAGTCCGGATTCTGAATTGGGAATTTCAACTTTTTCTAGTTTTGCTTCCGGGTTTTTTTCCAGGATCCTGGAAACGGGAGTTTCATTTTCTTCTGGAGAATAAGTGCAGGTGGAATAAATTAAGGTGCCCCCGGATTCCAGCCTGCTATAAGCACGCCTTAGAATCGCAGTTTGAAGTGCACAGATGTTTCTTGCATATTTCTCATCATACCACTGGTGTGCAGATTCATTGCTCCCTAAACCGGAGCAGGGAGCATCCACTAGGATTTTGTTGAAGGTGTGTGAAGTGGTGAATCCTCCTCCATCCTGGTTCATTGTGCTTGTGTTGATTACTCCAAGGCGCTCTAAGTTATTTACAAGGGCACTTATCCTTCCCTTATTTTTATCATTGGCTAAGATTATGCCTTTGTTCTGCATAAGGGCCGCACACTGGGTTGTCTTGGAGCCAGGTGCGGCACAAATATCCAGCACCCTGTCTCCTGGTTTTGGATTGAGTATTTGGGGCGGGAGCATGGATGAGAATGATTGTGTGTGCATCCAGCCAGTTGCATAGTCTATTGTGTTTCCAAGGCCCTGCTCAGGAGGCTCTTCTACCCTAAAGGCATAGGGAAGGAAGGTCAGGGATAGTTTCAGCTTTGTCCAGGCTAAGTACTCTTCCGGGGATGTTTTGAGCGTGTTTGCCCTCAGATAATATGGAAGATTGTGCTGGGCCTCTGTAGCAGCTTCTGCATCAGTATACTGGTTTAGCCAATCCAAGTATTCTTGTTTTTCCATTACTTGGTCTTTTTGGAGGATTATGCTTTAAAGAGTAAGTAAACAGAAACTTATTGAATGGCCAAAGTCAAGGGGCTCGTTGTCCAGGTGCCAAAAGCAGATGGAGAAGGAGCAAAGAATAAGTTGCGTGAAGCAGGTGCCCTAGACCCACGCAGGATTGTTTCTAGCGATTCGGAATATGTCTATATTCCAGTTTTAGAAGAAATAGAGGGCTTTGAGAATATTGAATATGAATTGGAGGAGAAGGCTTTGCGAAAAAGTTTCAAGGACCTGCTTGCAGAAAAGTTTGGAGGGGAAGTTGCTGGGGGGATTCTCTCATCATATGATGTGGTTGGTGACATTGCAATAATCCAAATTCCAAAGGAGATTAGCAAACACGAGGAAGAAATTGGAGAACTTTTACTTCGGGCGGATAATAAAATTAAAGTTGTTTTGAAAAAAGCAGGTGGCCGTGAAGGTGAGTTTAGAATTACTAAACTTGTATATTTAGCAGGAGAGAAGCGCACGGAAACTGAATATGTTGAGAACGGGGTGCGCATGAGGCTGGATGTTGCAAAGGCATATTTTTCTCCCCGCCTTGGAACTGAGCGCAAGAGGATAATGGATGAGGTTGGAGACAAGGAGAATGTGCTCATCCTTTTTGCCGGAGTTGGGCCTTTTGCACTGGAAATTGGAAAAAAGAAGCCAAATGCTAAAGTGGTGGGAATTGAACTGAATCCTGAGGCAGTAAAATATTTCAAGGAGAATATCAGGCTAAATAAATTGAAGAATGTCTCAGCTGAGCTTGGGGATGCAAAAAAGGTTGTTAAAGAGAAATTTGCTTCCTGGGCAGACCGCATTGCAATGCCCCTTCCAATGGGTGCAGAGGAATTTTTGGATTCTGCCTTCTTGGCCGCAAAGCCAGGCTGCATTATCCATTTTTACAAGCTGCTTGAGAAAGAGGGGGGTTTTGAAAAAGCCAAGGGCCTTGTTGAGGCTGCTGCAAAAAAAGCAGATAGAAATATTGAATTTATTTTTGAAAAGGAAGTTAGGCCTTATTCTGCAGCAAAAGCACAGGTTGTGCTGGACTTTAGAGTAGATTAAGCTAAGCCCAAGAGGATTGCTGCTATAGTGAAAATGAATATTCCAGCAGTAATTGGAGGAAGGGCAGGAAGAACTGCATGCTCTTTCCACGCCATATAAAGAACAAAGAGTGTTCCAAGGGTGGCTCCACAGAAGGCAAAAATTGCCAGGGTTGGGCTAACTGCGTATGCTGCTACTTCCACCATAATAGGAAGCGAGAGGTCCCCTGTTCCTAAATCCAGGCGCGACTTCTTTCCGCTTGGAAGGGTCTTTTGCGCAGAGATTGTAAATGCCATATCCCGGTCCACAATTTCATTTGCCATTGTAACCATGTGCTTTGTTTTGAACACCGAGATATAGTCATAAATAGCCAGAATAAAGAGAAAGAGGAGGGCTGTAGTAAAACCAAAAGTGAATCCAAAGACTGCGCCTGCGCCTGCACTAGAGATTATTGCCGCAAGATTTTTGAGCTGGTGGAAGATTTGCTTTAGCACTGCAAAAATCAGCCCGCAAAGAATAGCAACTACCATTGCCTCGAGGGTTGTGGGAATTACAAAAGGTTTGAGGATGGCATAGAAGAATATGGATGAAGTTGCACTAATTACTGCAATTTCCAATAGAGTAAAGAGGAGTGCAATGTGCAGCCGGTGCAAAATGATAAATAGTGCTGCTCCCAGAATTACAGCACAAACAAAATAGACTATTGTGGAACCGCCAACGTCCACCATCACCAAGTTTCCAATATACTCATTTGTGCGTGCATCATCTACAATATATGCACCAGTATAAACTCCCAATATCTGGGTAACAATGAACATCAAGAGGAGCATGATATAAAGTCGCATCTATTCAAACTAATGTAGGCGAGGACATAAAAAAGTTTGGAAATTGGTTTTTTGTACTCATTAGAGTTATCTGTTTCCAACAAGGGCAATCCAGCCTGGCTCTTTTTCGTAAACATCTCCCTTGCGCTGAAGCTCGCTTAGGATGCGCTTGGCAATTGCAGGGTCAACTCCGGCTGCTTCTGCTTCTTCTAGGACCTCAGATTTAGAGACTGCTTCCTGCTCTTTGGTCTTGTCTTTAATAATGTCTAGAATAGTTTCAATTTTTGCTACCTGGCTTCTGGCGCGCCCGGTAGTAATAATGTCCACATCAAACTTCCCTGTTTCTTTATCAGTCAATACTTTTTTGAGGACATAATCAAGAAGCCCAACTGCAACTTCGGCATCAGCCAGATCCACTTCTTCAGAGAGGCGCATTTTTGCATGGGCTTCTGCTAGCCTTACAAGCCCTTCTAGGTACCTGGGGGTAATTGGGACTGAGCCGCTGGATTTGCCCCTTCTTCTTAAGTCTAAATAGAATTCTTTTATTTTTTCCTTGGCTGCATCTGAGAGGACTGGGCTCACATGGCGCCTTGCATAAGCAATATATTTTCGCAAAAATTCCTTGTCCATTACTTCCTGGGCGTCCTCCTCTCCGACAATTCCTTTTGCCGCTTCAACGTGGGAAGTAAGGATATATTCTGCTAGGTTGAGGTCTTTTTCCTCATCCAAAACATCCAAAATTGGAAAGAGCAAATCAAAACGGGAGAGCAAAGAGGGCGGAACATCAAACTGGTCAGCAAGGTTTTTGCTTTGGTTGAATCTTCCGTGCTTTGGGTTAGCTGCAGCAACTATTGCGGTTTTGGATTTGAATTTTGCAACAATTCCTGCCTTTGCAATTGAAACAGTTTGGGACTCCATTACTTCGTGAAGGGAAGCCCGGTCTTCATCATCAATTTTATCAAATTCATCAATTGCGCCAATTCCCCCTGAAGCAAGAACAAGGGCACCTGCTTTGAGAGTCCAGCCCCCATCTCCAAGTTCATCTTTCTCTGCACTTGCAGTAAGGCCGACTCCTGAAACACTTTTACCTGAAACATACATGGACTTGGGTGCAAGTGAAGCAGTAGAATTTAGGAATCTCGTCTTTGCAATACCTGGGTCACCAATAAGCAGGATGTGTATATCATCACGGACTTTTGCTTCTCCGCGCATTACTTTTCCTTTTGTTCCTCCAAATAACTGGAGTGCAAGGGCTTTTTTTACTTCTGTATACCCATAAATTGCAGGGGCAATTGAAGCAAAAATCCTCTCAGTAATATTTTCCTGTGCTGCTGCTTCTTTTATTCTTTGGATATCCTCTTTGGTCAATGTGATTTCTTCAAAATCACGCTTGAGGCTCTCTACATGGATTACTTCCACATACCTATTGAAAACAAGTTCATTTTTTTGCCGGGTGTTCTGTGTCGGCTTGATTCTCATAATTCCTGTAACCTGCACGTTTTCTCCGGGGTTTACCTGGTTAACCAGATCATCTTCAAACCATAGTTCCATCTTTGCAGCAGGTGCGCCCCCGCTTACTTTTTCAAGAAGGTCCTGGGTTTCTGCTTTCTGCATATCAGTAAATTCAGATTTTTCCTCATTTGGAACCAGTGCCAACTTTTTGCAGGCCGCACACATTCTAGGCGGCTTGAAATTCCTTGTAACTACGATATGGTAAGTTTCATTGCACGCCTGGCAAACATAGGTTGCTTTTTTTACCTTGTGCATCACATCTGTGCGCTTAGTTACTATTCCCCTAAAAGAAACAAGCTCATTTAGTTTTTTTGAACTTAGCCGCTCAATCATTACATCTGAATTGGGGCCATTGAAGATTCTCACGTGCGGAGCGAATTCCCCTACTCCTGGGGGCAGCGTCAGGTTCATGTTCTTGATTGCCTCTTCTGCTGCATCAGTTACTACTTCGGGCTCAGAGAGAAGCTGGTCTGCTACTACAGTATCAAACTTGTCCAAGTCATCAAAATCAATATTTATGCTGCGCGCTGAAGGATACTTTGCAAGGACATCATTTATCTTTTCCCTATAAATATTAGTAAAGAAATCCTCGAATACTGAAACTAGAGAAGAATCCTGCTCACCCATAGGATTCCTTATCTATATTGTGAGGGGGTTAATAAAGGTTAGGGAGCCACGTTTCCACTAATGGTTTTTGGTGTAGATTAAGTTAATCCTTCAGACGCTAGTATAGGCAGGTTTAATAATGGAGTGCATCTTAAATAAGACGCTCTAAATCACAAGTTTTAGAGAATAGAATATAGAAATATAGGTGAATATGAATGGATGAAGATAATCAAGGCGAAGGCGCAAGGCCAGAGCGGGAAATGCATGATGCGGTTTGTTCCAAATGCGGAAAAGCATGCCAAGT
>Ga0180430_10005267_pt1 | contig 10777 bp, 9 predicted proteins | sample SS_ome_9_FD_132999 | JGI IMG/M metagenome (GOLD analysis project Ga0180430, IMG submission 132999) | Hypersaline lake sediment archaeal communities from the Salton Sea, California, USA - SS_1_S_2 metaG | ecosystem: Environmental > Aquatic > Non-marine Saline and Alkaline > Hypersaline > Sediment... | reverse complement strand
GTCTGCATCCCTTTGCATCGATGCCGCTGTGTGGAGCTTGTGCGTTGATCGTCTATTTGGGCATTCTCTGGCTGGTCGACCGCGAACTGCGTGAGCTGTTGAGCGAGGTCTTTGGTGGCATGCAGCGCTCGATGCGCCGCTACCTGGAGGTGCACGGTCAGACGCGGCTCTTGGCGGCCATGACGCGAATGGGTTGGTGAGGGGCGCGCATTGCGCATTGTCTATCTCTCCAAGGTCAAGCGCAATCCCTACGTATCGCTCTTGTGCGATGCGGTCAATCGTGCTGATGACGGTTGTTGTGCAGAGATCGCGGATCACTTTTCACTTGGCTGGATGTGGCGGCAACGCGCGCGGGTCGATCTGCTACACATCCACTGGCTTGAGCTGTTCTTTGTCTATCCCAGTGCTCTTCAGAGCGTCAAGCGCTGGCTTTCGGTGATGCTCGGGCTGCTGCTCGCTCGAGGGTCGGGCGTGGCCCTGGTCTATACGGTGCACAATATCTGGCATCACGAATCGAAACGCCCGCTGCTTGTCGCGTTAGGGAACCGCGTTCTACTTCTGCTGGCGGACCTGGTGCACGTTCACGATGAGGGGACCGCGAAAGCTCTTGAGGGGCGGTGGGGGCGGTCGCGGGATGTGGTTGTGATCCCGCATGGTAGCTATGTCGGCGCCTATCCCGACGGCATCTCTCGACAACAGGCGCGCCAGGCGTTGGGGGTTCCTCCCGAGGCTTTCTGCTTTCTCTCCCTGGGCCGCGTCAGGCCGTACAAGGGTCTCGAGGACCTGGTGTCTGCCTTTGGGCGACTCGATGACGCCGAAGCGGTGCTGGTCATCGCTGGCGAGCCGCAAGAGCCCCACTTTGGCGAGACATTACGGGCTGCCGCTGACTGCGATCCCCGTATTCGACTGCATTTGGGTTTTGTCGCCGAGGACGACTTGCAGCGCTATTTCCGGGCTTGCGATGTGTGCGTTCTGCCCTACCGGCATGTGACGACATCGGGGGCGGCCATTCTGGCCTTTTCGTTCGGCACGCCGGTGATCGCGCCCGAGATCGGTTCATTCCGGCAGTTGGTCGACGACGGTTGCCACGGTATACTCTATTGTCCGGATGATGATGGCGCGCTGTTGCGAGCACTGTCGGTCGCACGCGTGTCGCCGGTTGATCAGATGCGCAGCGCGGTCCAGGCTCGCGTGCGAACCCTCGATTGGAGCGACTTGTCGGCGAGCTTTGTCGCCGGCTATCGGCAGGTGGCTAGCTGCAATCACAAGCCATCGGGCTGAGATAGGATGTGATATGAAGCTGTCGGTGTTGATGCCCGTATACAATGAAGAGGACGACATCGAGACGATCTTGGGGCGCGTGGCGGCCGTGGATGTCGACAAAGAGATTATTGTGGTTGACGACTGCTCTAGCGATGGGACACGCGCCATTCTGGAGGGTATCGACCTTCCCGAGATGCGGGTGATCTACCATGATGTCAATCGGGGCAAGGGCGCGGCCATTCGCACGGCGATGGCAGCCGCCAGCGGAGACGCTGTGATTATCCAGGACGCCGATCTGGAGTACGACCCCGCCGACTATGCCGCGCTTCTCGAACCGATTACCTCCGGACGGGCCAAGGTGGTCTATGGCGTGCGCCAGTTCGACGATCAACGCTGGTACATCGGTCTGGGGAACCAGTTCCTGACCCAGATCACCAATTGGCTCTATGGCTTGCGGCTGCACGACATGGAGACCTGCTACAAGGTGATGACCTCTGACATTGCCAAGGCGCTCGATATCCAGTCGAATCGCTTTGACATGGAACCCGAGATCACCGCCAAGATCACGCGGCTTGGCCACGCCATCGTCGAGGTGCCCATTTCCTACGAGCCACGTGAAGAGAAAAAGCTCTCTCCGTGGCGAGATGGCTGGCCGGCAGTGCGCGCTCTGTTCAAGTATCGTAACTGGCGCTCATCCTAGGTAGCGCGAGATGACAGGCGCGTCATGCTGGGAGCGGCGGCGTCAAGGCGGCATACATGCGGACATGCCAGAATGTGGCCATGACTGAGATGACGCCCCTCGTTGGCGAGAGCATCCTCTGCTTTGCGCCCGACCGCTGGACCGATATCTGGCGCAATCGCCACCAGATCATGTCGCGCCTGGCAATGGAGAACCGCGTGCTCTATGTCGAGCCGCGACCCTATCTGCGCGACGTGCTGGGGCATCTCGGCCAGGGATGTGACCCTCGACCGCGTTGCTATCAGACCGTATCTGGCGTCCACGTCTATCGTTCTCCTCGCTACGCCCCACTTTCTGGGCGTGAGCCGCTCGCCAGTCTGGCAGCACGCTTGCGCAGTCGCCTGCTGGAGGCGAACATGCGGCGATTGGGCATGGGCTCACCCATCGTTTGGCTCTTTCGCCCTGAACACGCAGACATCCCAGGGCGCTATGGCGAGTCGCTGCTGATCTACCATATCGTCGATGACTATGGCGGCTATTGGGGTGAGAACGCGGCACGACGGGCGGCCATCGAGGCACGCGAACGCGCGCTGATGGCCCGAGCCGATCTGGTCATTGTCACGTCGCGGGCACTGCTAGAGACCAAGGCAGGCGTCAACCCCAATACCCACCTGGTGCGCAACGCGGTAGACTGGGATCGCTTCCGGACGGTTCTAGCCAGGCGCGACGAGCCCGAGATGCTCCGCGGTCGATCCCATCCGCGGATCGGCTATGTGGGTGCGCTGAACGACAAGATCGATACCGGTCTGCTGCTGCACGTGGCCGACAGCTACCCAGAGGGCACGCTGCTGCTGGTGGGGCCAGACCGCGTGCAGTCATCCGAGGCGCGACGCGACCTGGATGCGCTGCACGAACGTGCAAACGTCTGCATGGTGGGGCGTGTGGCGGTGAACGAGGTGCCAGAATACATGGGTGCCTGCGATGTAGGGCTATTGCCCTATCGGCTCAATGCCTGGACGCGACATATCCACCCGCTCAAGCTGTACGAGTATCTCGCCAGCGGTCTGGGCGTCGTATCTACAGACATCCCCTCCGTCTGGGAGGCGCAGGAACTGGTGCACATCGCCGAGGACGCGGCGGGCTTTGTGGCTGGGATTCGTCTGGCGCTGTCAGAACGGGGAGATAGCTGGGTATCGGCGCGACGCGAGCGAGCACAGGCCAACACCTGGGAGCAGCGGGTGGCGCGTATCTCGCAGTTGATCGCCGAGACACGCAGGCAGATGCGCTCTCAGAGCACCTGACGACATAACGGGCACTAATTTGCCGCATACGAGTCCCCTGCGGTATCATGGTGCCTATTGGGGTGGGGGCGCGCGATGGTTCGTGGGACCACCCTTTTCGATTGAGAGGATAGATCGCATATGGAATCTGCCGGCGACTTTTTGGTCTATTTCAACATCATCCGCAAGCGACTCTGGCTGACGATTCTGCTGTTCATCGTCACCATCGGCGTGATCCTGGCCATCTCGTACACCGCCAAGCCGGTGTACCGCGCCACGGTGCGTCTGCAGGTATTGGCCAGCGATAGCTCGGATGTGTCGCTGTTCACCGAGTACAAGTCTAGCTCGACGGCTACCGACATTCAGCAGGCCCAGAACGACTTTATGCGAGCGCTCAAAAGCGGGTTCGTGGCCTGGCAGACCATCGCTGACCTCAACCTCGAGATTGGCGCGCTGGATCTGCTCGAGGGTCTGAGCACCTCGGTGGAGGGCGACTTTATCGTCGTCACGGTGGAATCGGACGATCCAGGCCGTGCGGAGGCGATCGCCACCAGCCAGGTGGACAACGCCCTGGCCTATTACCGTGAGGGCCGCGCCACGCCCTCGCGCGTGCTGCTGACCTTTGTCTCGGAGCAGCTCGACGCCAGCCGCCAGAACATGCTCGATGCTGAGGCGGCGATTAACGATTTCAAAAAGGGACAGCAGGTCGACAGCATCGAGATGGAGACGCGCTCGCTGCAGGACCTGCTGCGCACGCTGACACTGGAGCGCGACCGCGCGGCCATCGAGTCCGAGCGCTCTGACATCTATGCTGGGATCTACCGTGCAGAACAGGCCAAGGCGCTGCAAGAGGCGGACGCCATTGCCCGCAAGGAGCAAGAGCTTTTGGAGGTGGCCGAGGAAGCGGCCGAGAGCGGCGTGACCGTCGATGAGGAAGAGGAGACGCCGGAGGAATTTGCGCCTTACACGCGCAAGTACTATCTCGACGTGGCCAGGCAGCAAGAGGCGACGGCCATCGGCTATGAGGCGCAGCGGGATGGCCATGCTCAGAGCGTGACCATGTACGACGAGATGATCGCCGAGCGAGCCGCGGATCTTGAGGCGCTCATCGATCTGTATGACGAGTACAGCGCCCTGCAGCGGGCCTATAACCGCGCCGCCAGCTCCTACTCGTTCTTGCTCGACAAGCAAAACGAGGCCACCCTCAAGCAGCTGCAGGCGGAGCGTTTGGGCTATATTCAGATCACCGAGCCGGCACGCAAGCCGGACGCCCCCGAGGCCAGCAAGCTGCCGCAGTTGTTGGCGGTGGGTGCTGTGGTCAGTCTCCTGGCCGGATTCATCCTCTCATTCTTTCTCGAGTTCCTGGCGGCAGTGCGACGCACCGCAAAAAAGCAACGGGTTCGCTAGAGCCCTACTATGCGCAAGCGCATTCTGTATGTCGACATGGCCCCGTCAGTGGGCGGTTCGATCATCAGCCTCTACCATTTGGTCAAGGGGCTGGATCGGGAACGCTTTTCGCCGTGCGTGATCCTACGCGACGGCAATCCCTATGCGCCGCGCTTTGAGGCGTTGGGCGCTATGGTCGAGACGGTCTCGGCCGGCTATACGGGCGCGGCGGCGCCACAGTCGCCCAAGCTCGCCGGGTTGCGCCAGAGTCGTCTGAGCGCTCTGGTCAAGCGGTTGCCTGGCGGCGAGGCCCTGGTGCATGGTGTGGGCTTTTACGCGCGCACCTGGCCCGAGTTGTGTCGAGAGGCGCGGGCCATGGCGGGCGTGGTGCGGGGCCTTTCGCCTGATCTGGTTCACCTGAACGACGTTGTGGCGGTGAGTCGCTCGGGCATCATGGCCGCCCAGCGAGCCGGTGTGCCGGCGATCTGTCACCTGCGGGCGCTGTCGGAACGCACGGCCTTTGATCGCGGCATCTCACGGCGATTGCGGGGATATGTGTGTATCTCGCAGGCGGTGGACCGCCACCAGCGTACCTTGGGCGGACGAACAGACCCCAGTTGGGTAGTGTACAACGGGATCGATCTGGACGACTATGCACCCGAGAGATCGCAGACCGACCGCCAGACGGTGCGCTCAGAGCTGGGCCTCGAACCGGAGGACTATGTCGTCGGCAGTTTGGGGCGCATTCGCCCCTGGAAGGGCCAGCATGTGTTGATCGAGGCGCTGGCCCAGTTGCATCCGCGGAATCCGCGCATCAAGGGGCTGATCGTCGGGTCGCCCGAGGTTCACGAGATGGCCTATGGTGAGACCATGCGCCAGATGGCCCGTGATCTGGGCGTTGCAGAATCGGTGATCTTTTGCGGGTACAGGCCTGATGTCCCCGACGTGTTGCGCGCCATGGACCTGATGGCCCACACATCGGTGCGTCCGGAACCGTTCGGCCGGGTGATCATCGAAGCGATGGCGGCGGGAACGCCAGTCGTGGCGAGCGACGCAGGAGGGGTGCCCGAGATCGTGCGCGATGGCGTCGAGGGGCTGCTGGTTGCGCCGGACGATGCGACCGCGTTGGCGACGGCCATCGAGAGGCTCTATGCCCATCCCGAGCAGGCGTCAAAGTGTGCCCAGGCGGGCCGGGCGGCAGTGCAAGGGTTTACCGTGGCGCAGTACGTCGAAGGTGTCGAACGGGTCTATGGGGAGATGTTGGGTGTCTGAGCGTGTGACCAAGCCGGGAGAGGACGGTCTGACGGCCTGGCCCTGGCTGAACGTCATTCTGATGGTCATCGGCGGTCTGCTTTTGGCAGTCCTGGCTATCGTGCTGGGCTGGCTCTTTGGCAGCCAGATCATGGACGACAAGTGGGAGCTGATGGTCCCGCTGGTGGGGTTGGCGGCCTACTCGGTGGTAGCGCTGATCGATGCGCGCGTGGGCTTTTTGACGTGGATCGTCACGGCGCCGTTTTCGCGGTTCATCCACCTCGATTTGGACTTGGGGCGCGGCATTCCCAATATCACGTTGAGCCGCGTGATGACCGGCGTGCTGCTGGTGCTGCTGCTGGCCCAGATGGCCACGCACAAGCGACGTGCGCCGCGCCTCACCTGGGCCGATGGACTGGTGCTGGCTTGGGCTGGCGCCATGGCGCTCTCCGTGCCCTCGGCCATCTCAGGTCTCAAGTATGCCTCGCAGACCTTTTTCGACTATGTGCTGACGCCGGTGGCGGTCTATTTCATCGCCCGCATCCTGATCACCAACAGACGGGAGCTGCGATCAATGATGGTGGCCCTGATGATCATCGGGGTGTATATGGGCATTATGGCCACGCACGAGCAGCTGACAGGCAAGGTCATCTTTTACGTCGCCAACCGCAGCGTTTACTACACCGCCAGCCTGCGGCGGGTGGTCGGTTTGTTGGGAAACCCGGCCTTTGTGGCCGTCTGCTGCTCCATGGGGGTGCCCTGGGCGCTCTATCTGTTGCTGTACGGCAAGGGGCGCAAGATGCCGGCACTGCTGGCCCTGGTTGCCATGGTATCGGGCATCTTCTTCTGTATGAACCGTTCCGCCTGGATTGGGCTGGCACTCTCACTGCTGGTGATGGCCGTGCTGGTCAAGCGATTCCGCGGTGTGTTTGTGCTCCTACTGGCATCAGCGGCCGTGATGGCCGGCGTCTACTGGGCGCTGATCACCGCCAGCCCGGTGGTGCGCGAACGCCTGCAGGCGCAGGGCCCCATCGACTATCGCGTCGAGGCCTGGACGGTGGCGGTGGAGATGATTCGCGACTATCCCATGTTTGGCGTGGGCTTTGACAACTATCGTTTGCTGTACCAGCGATATGGCTATTGGGATGTTTATCTTCGGAATCTGCCTTCGCCTCACAACACCTACCTTTGGGTATGGGTAACGGCCGGCCTGGTTGCGTTTATCCCCTTTATGCTATATTTGATCTCTTTGGCTGCGACAGCGCTGGGGTTCATGCGGCGGTCGCGGCAGAATCCCGACTCGGACGAAAGCGTGATCGGCGGCGTGTTCCTGGCCTCGATGGCCAGCGTGTTGGCGCCGGCCTTTGTGATGGACGTTATCGCCGGCAATTACAACACCATGCTGATGTTTATGATCATGGGCGCCTTTGTGGGCTATGTCAAAGCCCAGCCCCGCCAGCGACGCCACGAGCGGGGCTGGGTGCGGCAGATGCTGCTTGAGGGGACCGAGTCGTGAGGCTTTTGGAACCGTCGTGGGACAGCCGGGGGAGAGCCTAGTGCGGGTCGCGATACTTGGCCAGCACCCCAATGATCCACAACGTCTGCTGGGCGGTGTGCAGGCGGCCATCGCTTATGTGCTTCCGGAGCTGGCCATGCTCCCCGATCTCGAGTTGCGGGTGATCGCTTGCTCAGAGGGTCTGTCCGAAACCCGACGTACAACGGTGGCGGGCGTACCGGTGACCTTTTTGCCGCGCAAGGGACTGGGCCGCGTCACCTGGCATCTTCGCGAGGTGCGCGCCATGCTGCGCGAGATGGAGGGGTATGCTCCAGACCTGGTCCACGCGCATGGTGCCGGCCTCTATGCGGGGGCAGCCATCGCCAGCGGACGACCGGCGGTGGTTACGGTGCATGGCATATTCGGTCAAGAGGCGCGGCTATTGCGGGGGTGGCGCGCGCGACTGCGCGGCGAGTTGGACGGTCTGTACGAGCGATGGGTGTTGTCGCGCTGCCAACATCTGATCACGATATCGCCCTATGTCGAGCGCGTATTCTCCGGTGTGTTTCACGGCCAGACCTATTTGGTCGAGAACCCTGTTGATCCCCGCTTTTTCGATCTCGAGCGACGGCCAGTCCAGGGACGGATGCTCCTGCCGGCGGTCGTCATCCCTCGCAAGGGCGTGATGCCAGCCATAAAGGCGGTCGAGCGACTGATTGATTCGCAGCCCGACGTTCATTTGCGGGTGGCCGGTTCGCTGCACTCGCGGCCGGACTATGCGGCGCGCTGTCAGGAGTATGTCGATCATCGAGGGCTAGCGGAGCGGGTCACGTTCTTGGGTCACCTGGACCAAGAGACGCTGCTCGAGGAGTATGCCACCTGTGAGCTGCTGCTGCTGCCGGCTTTTCAGGAGACGGCGCCCATCTCGCTAGAGCAGGGGATGGCCGCGGGAGTGCCCTGCGTGGCAACGCGGGTCGGCGGCGTGGGCGACATGATCCGCGATGGTGAGAGCGGATACACGCTTCCCGCGTCTCCTGCGCCGGATGGTGATCCAGAGGCCTTGGCGAGCGCATGCGAACGGGTGCTGTCCGATCCCGAGGGTGCCCAGCGGGCCGGAGCCCAGGCCAAGATTGAGGCAGAGGTACGCTTTCGGGCGTCGAGAGTGGCCCAGGCCACGGCGGATGTTTATCGCCAGGTGTTGGGCTCATGAAGCTGGCCCTGTTGACGTTCTACCCCCGCGATATCGAGGTGGTGCCCGGAGGCATCCGCATGGTGTCGCTCAACCTGGTGCGCGGCCTCTTGGAACGGCCCGACCTCGACCTGACCGTCATCCACTGCCATTCGGATATTGAGGCCGACGCAACAGTGCGGCAGGGCGCGGCCGAGGTGCGCTATCTGGCCATGCCCCGTCAACGGCTGGTGCCTAACTTGATCACCAGTTTGGGGCGCATCGTCGAGGTACTGGGCGAGGTGCGGCCCGATCTGGTGCACGCCCACACGGCCCATTTCGCCTATGCCAGCCTGCGCGCAGGGCTGCCCACGATTCTGACCATCCACGGCGTGCTCTCGGAACAGCGCCGTGTGTACAATCGCACGCTGTACGACCGCGCGCGCTATGGGATGTTGGCCTGTTACGAGTGGCGGGCCTTGCCGCGCGTGGCGGCGGTGACGGCCATCAGTTCGTATGTGGTCGAGGCCTATCGGGCCCAGGGCTCGAGCGCCTGGCGTCGGATCGACAACCCGGTCCCCGACGAGTTCTTTGCGTTGGCGGATGCTCCAGAGCCGGGGCGTATCCTCTTTGCGGGCTCGACCGACGCGCGCAAGGACCTGATCACCCTGTTGCGGGCGGTCGATCGTCTGCGTCGCGAGCTGCCCAATGTGCGTCTGGCCATTGCCGGGCATGTCACCGATCCAGCCTATGAGCGGCAGGTCCACCGGTTGGTCGAGGAGCGGGGACTCGAGTCGCACGTTGCCTTTCTGGGGCTGCTGAGCCGCGACCAACTGCTGCGAGAGTATGCTCGCTGCAGTGTGGTGGCCCTGGCCTCGGTGGAGGAAAACGCCCCCATGGCCCTTATCGAGGGGATGGCGGCCGGAAACCCGGTGGTGGCCACGCGCGTGGGGGGCATCCCCGACCTGGTGGCCCACGGAGAGACGGGCTTTATGGTTCCTGCGCGAGACCCGGCGGCGATGGCCGACAAGCTGGGGCGGCTGCTACGCGATCCGGGCCTGCGTTTGCGCATGGGGCGCGAGGCGCGCGCCCGCGCTCGCCAGCGCTACGGTCTTTCCGCGATAGCCGAGAGCTACCATGCGCTCTATCTGGACACGTTGGGCGGGCTCTGATGCGCATCACGCTGGTGGCCGAACGACTGGCCTATCCCCTGGACGAGGGGATCAAGAATATGACGCTCAACCTGCTGGCCGCGTTGCGACGCGAGCACGCTGTGCAGGCGCTGACGGTCTTTGGGCAGGATATGCCCGACCGCGGCGTGCGCGATGTGCGCGCCAACAAGGCCTTTGTTGGGTGCGAGTTGCTCTCGGAGATGAGAGAGTTCGCGCCTGAGGGGCTGCTTTATGTCCCAACGGCCTGCGCCACGCTGGGCAGTTTCGTGCGGGGTCGAGCGCTCTCATGGCAGTGTGGCGCGCCCCTGGCGCTGTTGGCACTGCAGGTTCGAGAGTATGGTGCGCTGGCCCGCAAGGCGATGCCGATGTTGTCGCCAGAGTGCATTCTAGTCCAGGCGCAGCGGACGGCACAGTCTCTCGTTGCCCTGGGAGACCCGGTAGCGGGGCGGGTCAGGACCTTGCCGCCTGCCGTGGACCTGGACAGATTCTCCCCTGCGTCGGACGCCGAGCGCGGCGAACTGCGGGAGCGTTGGGGTGTCCCTCAGGAAGCCTTTGTGCTGTTGCACGTCGGGCATCTCAACGCCGGACGCGGACTGCGGGACCTGTTGATGGTTTCACGGCGGCCCGATGAGCAGCTTGTGGTGGTGGGCAGCAGTTCGACGCCCCATGATCCGCAGCTGGTGGCCGAGTTAAGGGCGCAGGGTGTGCGGTTGGTCGATCACGCCGTCGACGAGATTGCCGAGGTCTATCGGCTGGCCGACTGCTATCTGTTTCCGGTGCGGGGCGAGGTGTCGAGTATTGACATGCCTTTGTCCGTCCTCGAGGCGATGGCCTGTGGTCTGCCGGTGATCAGTCGACCCTTTGGCGCGCTGCCACAGACGTTTGGAGAGGCCACGGGGATTTGGTTCACCCCTGGCGGCGACGATATGCGTCGTTGCTTGGATCAGGTCCGGGGGGGCGAGCCGCTCGCGACACGCGAGCTGGTGCGCGAGTATACTTGGGATAATCTGGCGCGCGCGGTGTTGCGCGAGGCTTTTGGGGGATCGGTGTGATCGACAAGAGAACGCTAGAGGCGTTGGCCCG
>Ga0180430_10005266_pt1 | contig 10777 bp, 9 predicted proteins | sample SS_ome_9_FD_132999 | JGI IMG/M metagenome (GOLD analysis project Ga0180430, IMG submission 132999) | Hypersaline lake sediment archaeal communities from the Salton Sea, California, USA - SS_1_S_2 metaG | ecosystem: Environmental > Aquatic > Non-marine Saline and Alkaline > Hypersaline > Sediment... | reverse complement strand
GGGGCCGGGTAAGAACGGGCTTTCCAATCGGGGTGTGCCCGCACTACTTTAGCCGACATCGGCCCCAAAACCCACAGCATTTCAGCCATCACCAATATTGCAATGGGGATGGCGATGAGCATTCGCCGCCGCCGCAAAACCAGCCAGCCGATGCCTTCGGCTGCAAATTGAATCCCGCGGGCGGTCAACAGCGCCGCGCCGGGCATCAGGGGGGCATAATACCACTCGGCAGCCGGTACGTTGAGGATGACAAAAACGGCGCCGTACAAGACATCACGGCCAATCAAAATCAGCCAGGGGCGCTCTTGCCACAGAGCCGGGACCAGCCCCAGCAACAAAAAGAGCGGATAGGAATAATAGACCAGACGATGGTCGCCATGCGTCCAATCTTCGATGTGATACTGCATCCCTTCGATAAAGTTCATCCGCAGCCAGTTAAAATCACCCTGGGCGGTTTTAGCGGCCAACGTAGCCGGAAACGGTGAACCGAAATAGAACAGGGCGAACAGATACCAGCCCGCCGGAACTGCAATGGCCGGTAAAATGAGTCGCCAGGATAACCGCCGCCGGGCCACCACGTCGTAGCCCAACAACACCGCTACGGACAGGGCCGCGTCGCCGCGGGTCAGGGCGGTGACGCCCACCAGAACGCCGGCCAGACTATACCGGTCATACACGTAAGCTGCTACCGAGGCCAAAATCAGGGTGGCGTACAGGTAACTTTCCATACTGAAGGACATCACCATAAAGGGGGCAATCGTCACAAACAACGCCCCCCCGATTCCCGTCAGTCGTCCGGTTAGCCGCCGGCCAACGATATAAGCCAAAACCGGCATCACGGCCGCCAGAGTCAGGTTGAGCCACAAAGAGGCCACCGGCGCGCTGCCTAAAATCCACACCCCCGGTACCAGCAACATTGTATACAGCGGAGTGGTCGTCACCTGCACCCGCTCGCCGGGGTTGAAAACAAAACCGCGGCCAAAGGCCAGGTTCTCCGCAACCCGAAAGGTAATCATCGCATCGTCCATCACGATAACGCTGGCCCAGATACCGACCATTAACCCCACCAGGGCCAGCCCTATGACGATAGCCGCATCCCCCGGATTTTCTTTTAGCCACTGTTTCCAATGACGAAATTCAATCAAGTAAATAATCCTCTTTTTTCAAAAATAGACGGCAATGTAAAAACACAACAAAGCCAGGAGATTCGGAGGCAATAATCTCCGCCCCCTGTTTCCAACGGAAGATTATACTCCAGTTCAGGCACATCACCAATTTCAGACTTGACTCGTTTGGACTGCCGGGGACAATTTCTGGATTTGGAGAGTAACACAATTTTTTGCGGTGGCTACGCCAAATGCGCCAGCAACCGGCGCACGCCCAGCGGAATTAAATCGCCGGCCGCGCCGGAACCCTGGCCGTCCATGCCCACCAAATAGCAATTGCGGATGGGGGTCAGCGGGGAGAGGCGGTCGTCGCCGGTTTGACCAAAGGTTTGGCCGGATTCGGTGCCGGGCCAGCCGCCGGTGAAGAACATCGGCACAGCCCATGCCACCACCTCATCATAATGGGGAAACAGTTGGCGCAAATCGGCCAGAGCCAGCTTTAATTCGGCGGCGCGGTCCGGGCCGGACAGCGGGAAAAAGGCATCGGCCAAATACAGCCCGGCGGGAGCCAGGGCCGGATTGAGGACGGTGGGGCTGAAAATGCCGACCACCCGGCGCAAATTCGGCGTAATGGTGATGGGGGCCTCGGTGAAAAGGGGGCGGCGGGTGGCGCAGACCAGCGCGGCGCACTCCACGCCTTTAAGGCTTTGCAACCGGGCCAGATAGTCCGGCGGCAGGTTTTCCGGGCCAAGCAGTTGGGTCAGCCGGGCCGGGCCGCCGTTGTGGATAACCGTATCGGCGGCGATGGTGCGGCTATCGGCCAGAGTCAGGCCGCGGGCTGTGCCGTTTTTCACCAAAATTTGCGTCACCGGGGTGCGAACAAACAGCTTGCCCCCGGCCTGCCGCAACGCCGAAACCAGCGCCTTGATGATGCCCCGCACCCCGCCCCGCGGCATCCCAAACTCCAGCCCGGCGGCCCGGCCATCGAGGGTGATGCGGATGAACTCGGCGGCGGGCATGTGGCGGGCGAACAGGCCGGAGGCGGTGGCAGCCAGGGCATCAACCGCGGCCAGTAAATCCGGATTGGCAGAAAATTGGGCGATGTAATCGTAAGCGGAAACAGATTTGAGGCCGTCCTCATCCAGCCGCTTGCGACCGGTCACAACGGCCTTGAGCCAGGCTTTGCGGTCGGCGGGGGGCAGCATCTCGAGCAGGCTGGCGAAGCGGCGACCATCGGCCAGGCGCAGCGAGTATTGCTCCGGCAGGTTGGCCTCTTTGAGGGTGGCGTAAGGTAAATCAATACCCAAATCGGACAGGAAACGGCCAATGTGGCTGGGCGGACCAAGGTTGGTCCAGGCGCCGGTGGTTACGGCTGCGCCGCGATAGGGCAATTCGGTGTAACGCCCGCCGGGGAAGCTCAGCTTTTCAAACACGGCCACGCGGCGACCGGCTTGGGCCAGGGCGGCGGCGGTCATTAACCCGCCCAGCCCGCTGCCGATGACCGCCACATCATACTGAGCCTCGAGGCGGGGGCGGTACGGCTTGAGCGGCACATCGGGCGTGAAGCAGTCGCTGGGGCAGGCCGGCACACACAAATTGCAGTCGGTACAGCGAGCCTGGTCCAGAGTCAGATTACCATCGGAGGCAAGGGCGTCGTACGGACAGGCCAACACACAATAGCCACAGCCGGTGCAGCAGGACTGGTTAAGTTTCATCAATCATCATTCCGTACTCATCATTTGATGAGGCTCCACAGTTTTTCCAAGTTGCGGATGTCGTCGGCGGGGTCATCGTCTTTGGGGGTTTCCAGCAAAAAGGGTCGGTCTTTGAAGCGGGCATCGTTAAGAAAATACCCAAACGGCTCCAGGCCAATACAGCCCTCGCCGATGTGGGCGTGACGGTCCACGTGGCTGCCCAGGTCTTTTTGGGAGTCGTTGAAATGGAACACGGTCAGCCGGTCCAGGCCGATGATGCGGTCGAACTCGCTTATCATGGCCTCATACGCCTCCGGGGTACGGAACTCATAGCCGGCGGCCAGGGCGTGGCAGGTATCGAAGCAGACGGACAGCCGCTCGCTCTGCCGGGTAGCGGCGATGATTTGGGCAATTTCCTCAAACGTGGAGCCGAGCGTCGTCCCCTGCCCGGCGGTAATTTCCAGGGCCACTTTGACCGCGTAACCGGGCAGGCGCTCGTGAACGGTGTCCAGCCCTTTGACCACGCGGGCAATGCCGGCCTCAACCCCGGCTTTGACGTGCGCGCCGGGATGCAGCACCAGCCACGGAATTTTGAGCTGTTCGCACCTTTCCAGCTCCACCACCAGAGCGTTGACCGATTTCTCCCAGACAGCCTCGTCGGTGGCGCCGATATTGATAAGGTAGCTGGAATGACAGACCACCGGCTCGATGCCGGTTTCGGCCTGCCGTTGATGATAAGCATCAATATCCTTTTGGGGCAGGGGTTTGGCTTTCCACTGCCGGTTGGATTTGGTAAAAATCTGAAAGGCGGTACAGTGCAGGTCTTCGGCCCGGTCAAAGGCGGTATGTACCCCGCCGGCTACGGATAAATGAGCGCCAATTAACATGGTTCCTCCTTGGGGAAATGAGCGAATTTACGAATAGACGAAATGCGAATAAAAGATAAATGCTTGCCACCCTGCAACTTTGTTACTTTGCAACCTGGTCTCTCAGGGCGGCGATGATTTGCTGGTCGGTGCGGGGAAAGGCGAAGCTGTCCAGTTGGTTCGGCGTCACCCAGCGCCAATCGGCCACCTCCAGTGCCTGCGGCTGACCGCGCCGCAAGCGACAATGAAAGGCGTACAGAGTTATTTTGAAATGGGTGTAACTGTGCTTCACCGTTGTCACCGGCTCGCCGACTTCAATCTCTACCCCCAGTTCCTCTTTGATTTCCCGCGCCAGACATTCCGGCAGCGTTTCGCCGGGCTGCTGTTTGCCGCCGGGGAACTCCCACAACCCGCCCAGCATGCCCTCCGGCGGGCGTTGAGCAATCAGCAATTTTCCGTTTTCATGAATGACTGCGGCGGTTACGTCAAAATGAGGCAATGCTTTTTTAACCGGCTTCACCGGCAACTCAGCCTCGATGCCCTGCAACCGGCCCCGGCAAAACCGCTGCACCGGGCAAAGCAGGCAGCGGGGCGACTGGGGCAGGCAAACCAGCGCGCCCAGTTCCATCACAGCCTGAGTCCAGTCGCCGGGCGCGGCAGGGTCAACCAGGGCTGCAGCCGCCTCTTTGACCTGCCGGGCGGCGGGGTTGCGGGTGATGTCGGTTTCAATCGCAAACAGGCGGGCCAACACCCGCTTGACGTTGCCATCCACGGCAGGCACGGCTTCGCCAAAGGCAATCGAGACCACTGCCCCGGCGGTGTAGTCGCCAAAACCGGGCAGGGCGCGCAACTCGGCGTAGGTGCGGGGAAATTGGCCGCCCCACTTCTCCACAATTTCGCCGGCGGCTTTGTGCAAATTGCGGGCGCGGGCGTAATAGCCCAGCCCCTCCCACATTTTCAAAACCTCGTCCAGAGAAGCCTCGGCCAGATGCTCCACCGTGGGGAACCGGGCCAAAAAGCGGTGATAATAGGGAATCACCGTGTTGACCTGCGTCTGCTGCAACATCACCTCCGATACCCAGATCCGGTAAGGCGAGGTTTCGCCCCGCCAGGGCAGGTCGCGACGGTGCCGGCGGTACCAGGCCAACAGCGCGGCACGAATATCGGAAAGGTTATTGAGAGACAGATCGGGCTGGGATAATAACATGAGGGTAATTCAAAATCTTTTCGTCTGAGGTCACAAGCGCGCAGTTATACACGCGTGCGGTAGCCACAATAATCTGGTCCGCAGGATCACGATGAAACTTGCCGGGCAAACAAGTTGACTCAACTGCTATTTCCGGGGTTAGAGGAAGCAGATGGACACCAGGGTAATTCAATGCCTGGTCAAACCATGCCTCCAATGGATTGGGTAATTCTAAACGACCGTACTCTACTAATTTGGCTATCTCCCAACACGAAATCGCGCTAACGCCAATAACGTCTGTTTCACTGGCAGCAATGACCTCGCTCTGAATCCGGGTGAGGTGTTCATCCTGGTGCACCCACCAAACCCAGATATGGGTGTCGAGTACAATCATCGCGATACATCCCAGTCATTTTCAGCAACGCTTTCAAATGGGGCTAGATAATGAACAGGTTTACCCCGTAGCGGATAACGATCTGCCCCCTCTGTTTTGTCAGTCTGGCTGAGAATAATGACTTCGATTTTTTCGCCAATACGCAAGGGCAATCCTTTGATGGTCAGCGTACCATCCTGCACTATCACGGTTTCAACCCGGTATGCCTGCATTTTTCTCTCCTCAATCGCATTCAAAGTGCCACTACTGGTCATTATCATTATACCTCAAAATTCGGATCTGTGTCTCAAGCCGTGAAAACCTGATGGCGCTGGCGGTTCTTTTCGATCCGGTCCAGCATGACGGTCACACCGATGCCGGGGCCGGTGGGCACGGTGATGGTGGAATCTGCGGTATTCAGGTGAAAGGCCGGTTCGGCGATGTCCTCGGCAAAATAGCGCTCGGTGGCGGAGATGTCGCCGGGCAGGCGGAAGTTGGGCAGCGTGGACAATTGCAGGTTGGCGGCCCGCCCGATGCCGGTTTCGAGCATGCCGCCGCACCACATCGGCAAATCGGCTTCAAGGCACATCTGGTGGATAGCAAGGGCATTATTGAAGCCACCCACCCGGCCCACTTTCATATTGACCACCCGGCAGGCGTGCAGCTCGATGGCCCAGCGGACGTGGTTGGGCGTATGCAGACTCTCGTCGAGGCAGATAGGGGTTTTGATTTGGGCCTGCAACTTGGCGTGGTCGGCGATGTCGTCATGATGAAGCGGCTGCTCAATCATCAGCAACTTGAGGTCGTCCATTGCTTTGAACAGGGTCGCATCGTTCAGGGTAAAGGCCGAGTTGGCGTCAACCATCAGCCTGATGTCCGGGTGGCGGTGGCGCACCGCGCTGACCGGCTCCAGTTCCCAGCCCGGCTCAATTTTCAGCTTGATGCGGCCATAACCCTTTTCGACAAAACTGTCAACCCGGCGTAGCAGGTCATCAAGTTCAGGTTGAATGCCAATGCTGACCCCCACTTCGACCCGGTCGCGTTGACCGCCGCCCAACATTTGGCCCAGCGGAATCCCCTGCGCTTTGGCCAGCAAATCCCACAACCCGTTTTCCAGGGCGGTCTTGGCCATCGGATGGCCGCGGACGTGACGAAAATAGGCTGGAATTTGCCCCGGCGAAACGATGTCCTGGCCCAGTACAGCCGGGATCAAAAAATCGCTCAGAATGTGCCAGGCGGTCTGGTTGGTTTCGTAAGAGTAGCCGGGCACGTTGTCGGCGGTACATTCACCCCAGCCGACCAGCCCTTCACTAAAGATGGCAACCAAAATGGAGGGGCGGTCCAATTCAAGGCCAAAACTGGTGCGGAAGGGATGCACCAATGGTTGAGAAATCTGGTGTAGTTCAATGCGTTCAATTTTCATAGGTTATTCTCCAGTTTGCTGGGGTAGATATTCAAACCAATCAAAATAAGCATTAGATGTGGCTGGTTGGCCGTTGCCGGAGGCTTACAGTCCCGGTAACGACCCGGAGACTGCTTTGCCACCGGTGGTGGCTCGCAGTGACATAGTTAGTACTGAGCTATTTTTAGTGTCGGCTACTTCCCGTCCGGCGACCAATCTTTTTCCAGTAAATAATAGTTGCGGTCATCCCGCCGCAAAAAGTCAATGGCGGTGTAGCCGCGGGCAAAGGCCTGTTCGAAAATGTGGCGGGTTTGTAACCGCCACTCGACCGCAATTTCAAGATAGCGGTCTTTTAATTGTTGCAGGCTGCCGGGCATTTGTACCAGACAGCGCAGGGTCGAGGGTAGTTCAATGGAGGCCGGTAACAATGGCCGGCCCTCAGCCGAAAAGTGGATCGGATTCACCACGGGGCAATCCGCCGGCCACGGATCGGCAGCGGCTGCCTCCAGCCGGCGCCGGACGTGGTCGGAATTGAGCCACCAATCGGCCCGGAAGCGGTCGGTGGGCAAGCCCTGGTTGATTTCATCGCGCATCTGGCCGTACAACTCCCGGTAATAGGTGTTGGCGACCGCGCCCAGTTTATGGAGGTTGATGCGAGCGTTCCGGCCCTGGATGGGGTCAAAGGTCCAGGAGATGAGGTCAATGTTACGAGCCAGCGCTTCCTCGCGCTGGGCCAGTTTGATTTGATAACCAAGACCGCTGTTCTGATATTGGGGCAAAACGCCCACTTGATGGGAGGCCAGTTTCAGTCGCCCATCGCGGGTGAGGCCAGGAAAGGCGTAACCAAAGCCAACCGGCGAACCGGTTGGGGTACGGGCCAGCAACACCTGCCCCCCTTCTTTGGCAAAGGTTAACAACATGTGGTCCGGTACCACTTCCAGCGGAACAGAAAGCCAGATTTGTTGTTGGAGGTGTTCCACTATCCGGCACTCTTCGATATTGGAGACAGGTTTGATAGTTAATTTCATAATTTGCGTCGATTATCCAGTTAATATTGTAAACTGTATCAGGGTCTGTCCCAAATTTTGAGAACAGACTGGGGGGAGCGGGAACGCGCCCATTAAGGCTCCATTCTACTATAATACCGCCAATTGGCAACCACGTTCCCGTGTTCCAAGAAATTTTAATTTACATAATCTTGAAAAAAGTTGCTATTTCACGCACATTCGGGTATAATTGAGAAAGGGTTTTTTTGAAAAATCCCCTACTAAATATTGAGTATCCTCAATACTTTCTGTCTGTATATAGTGTAGCAGTAGATAATCTTTCAACCAAATTCCAGATGAATCTGACGGAGGTCTGAAAAATATAATTTCTACCTTCCTTTTTTCTTATCCAGAACAGTTTGTGGTAGCATGCCTGTACCCTATCAAAAGGAAGGTTGTCGAAATCATAATGCAACAATCCAGACGTAAAAATTCTCGTTTGGGCCTGGCAATAATTATTGGTACCTTAACAATTATCGGGATCATTTTGGCTATTGCGGTCGGGGGGATATTGTTAAGCGGGCAGTTAAATGCCCGGCAAGATCCCGGACAAAGTACGCTGTTTGGCAATAGCCCGCATCATCAAATAGACGAAAGCCAAATAGACCCGGCCCTGGCTCTGGCGTCACTGGGTGGGGTACCCCATATCGAAGTGATTGCCAAAGCAATCAGCACCAATCGCCCGGAAACAGCCCTGGCCGACATTTTGTATACACCGTCGCTGACAGACCAGGAAACAACGGGGGGGCTGACTCGATTAGCAAAGCTGTATCAGGATAATCCGGAAAAAGCAGCGTTATGTTTGCGGTGGGCCGGCACAATCACCACTCTCAGCCCGTATCTGACCGATATTAGCCGGACAGACCTGTTTATTCAAGCCGGAGAGGGAATGCTTGACCTGGAGCAAACAGCATTTGCCGAACTGTATTTTGACCAGGCATTTCTGTTGGCCGCTGAAAGTCCATACTTGCAGGCCGTCCAACGACGCACATTTTTTGAACGTTTGCAAAAAAATTATATGGCGCTGGATAATCGTCAAAAAGCCAGAAGCAGCCTGAATTTAAGCGCCAATCCACCTGCCATCAGTTCAACTTTAACCGAAGGCCCTGTGCTCCCGCAGGTTAGCCCAATTGCTTTACCGGCTGAGATCCAGGAAAGTGAAGCATTACGCTGGCAATATGCCCAGGAACTGGCCGCTATTCTGGTAGAACGGGGAGGCAACGCCCCAAATGCCAACCAGCAAGCATTGCAGCAAGCTCTGGAGACTGAAGACGAACAAAAACTGGCCTTTTTTGAAACAGCATTTAGCAATGCGACCAGTATTTCGCAACAGGTTGATGTAACCTGGGCCAAAATAAAATGGCTGTCTATTAAATACCGGGTTGCAAAAAATGGCTATGGCCTTAGTTTAGTGCCGGAATGGGAAGAAACCGCGGAACAAATTCGAGCCGACCTGACCAAAACTTACGAGCAGCTTTTTATGCTGGATGCCGATTTAATTGTGGCGTTGCCCAGCGCGACCAAAATCAAGGCGGCTACCGTGGAACGGTTAAGGGAAGAAGCATTGGCCGGCGAACTGGGGCGCTATCCAAATTATCCTGAAGAGCAACGAAGAAGACAACTGCTTGAAGCAGTGGAGCAATATGCCACGTCTCAGCCGGAATATTCCATCACCATCGCTGTTGCGACCGTAACTGACCCTACCACCACTACCGAACACACTATGTTCAGTCTGGTCATTAATCCGGCAACAGAAAATACAGAACCATAAGTTAGAAAATTTCAGGATTTGCTCTCGGAATGGCAGGGTGATTCCCCAAAAATGCGGTAACAAGGAGAAGAAGCATGGGTAGGTCAGATAATCGCAGCACAACGATTCTCATTTCAATGCTGTTAGGAATGACAATTCTTTCATGTTTATGTTACGCTACAATTTTTGTGCAGCCGAACATTCCGTTTAATCCGCTCAGCCCCAATCGAGCTACGGCAATAGCCGCCACCGCCATAGCCAATCAGGGATCGGATGCTTCGGCGCCGATCATCGCGACGCCGGACCAATCCTATCCGGCCACCTGGACTCCCACGCCAACCAACACCCCCGGCCCGACCAAGACCCCAACCAATACCCGTACCCCCACCCCAACCCGTACTCCCACCCCAACCCGTACCCCCACCCCAACCGATACCTCAACCCCCACCCCAATCCCACCGCCGCCCACGGCTACCTATACCCCAACCCCGTTCCCCTATTATGTGTCCTCACATTCCAACGAAAATAACTGTGCCGATATTGGCTTAAAAGGTATTGTCAATGGGGTGAACGGTTTGCCTAAAGCCGGAGTTCAGGTACAATACGGAGAAGTCGGAGTTGCCGGCAGCCGGTTTACAGCCACCACCGATAGCAGCGGTCGTTATGGCGCGTTGTTGTTACCCGGCTCTAATAAAAGTGCTGCCCTCAGACCTCACACCTGGTACGCCTACGTACTGGATAATGGGCAGAAAGCCAGCGAAGAATTCCAATTTACCACCGATCCCATCTACGCCAACAATCCTGATCATTGTGATGGAGTAGACCCCGACGAGGATGAGGATGAATTCCAGGACAAAGGCTGTATTCTTGATCCGTGCCGCAACCGGGATTCAATCCAAATTAAAATAATCAACTGGAATTTGCGAGATATTCAACCCTAAATCAGGATGAACTATGAACCAAACAAGATTGACGTTAGGCAGCAAGGCATTAGATAAACTTGTCGGCGGTGGACTGCTCAAAGGGTCGGCCAATTTGGTAAGCGGAACGCCGGGAGTGGGCAAAACCACCCTGGGCCTGCAATTTTTGCATGCCGGGGTTGAAGCCAATCAACCGGGCTTGATGGTATCGTTTGAAGAATTTCCGGCCGCACTCATCCGAGATGCCGCTCAACTGGGCTGGGACCTAAAAGCGATGGAAAAAGAAGGGCTGTTTAAGCTGCTCTTCACATCACCGGAAGTATTCCTGGGTAGCCTGAAGAGTCAGGATAGCCCCTTAAATCAGATGCTAAAGACCCTTGCGCCGCAACGAGTGGTGATAGACAGTGCCGCCCATTCTCAACGCCCGCCAAATG
>Ga0180430_10005265_pt1 | contig 10780 bp, 4 predicted proteins | sample SS_ome_9_FD_132999 | JGI IMG/M metagenome (GOLD analysis project Ga0180430, IMG submission 132999) | Hypersaline lake sediment archaeal communities from the Salton Sea, California, USA - SS_1_S_2 metaG | ecosystem: Environmental > Aquatic > Non-marine Saline and Alkaline > Hypersaline > Sediment... | reverse complement strand
GTCAAAGAGAACGAGCGCACCGGCGCGTGCGGTTCCGTGGTGACTCCCGACGATGCCCATAAACTTCGTTGAGCTGCCGGGCACGGTACGTGCATAGAAGAGGGCGTTCGGCCAGTAGGAGTTACTTCCGTAAAGCTCTTTTTGGTCGGTGCCATCGGGGTTCATCGACATCAAAATCCGCGAGAAATAGTGAGCGGAGTCGGTGTATTCCCAGCGGAGGTACATTACGCGACCGTTGGGCATCACGCGTGGGCACCAGTCGCTGTCTTGCTCATAGCAGAGACGACGGACGTTTTTGCCATCGTTGTCCATTACGTGCAAGTTGGCAGCGTAGTCACCACCATTAACGCAAGGAACACCAGTGTAACCACTTGTGGAGTCGAAGATGATTTTTCCGCTTGGTAAGTAGCAGGCATCAAAAGCATCGACGTCGTTGTCCATATCGGGTGACACCTGACGGAGTCCCTTGCCATCGACACCAACCTCCCAAATGGCCCAGGCACCATTTTTGCCAGGATGTGTAAAGAGAGCCTTCTTGCCATCAAAGTCGAGGCAAATCTGACCGAGATAACCATCGTTACCCGACTTGTAAACGGTTGTAACTTTGCCATTATCAAGACCATCAAGGATGGCGAGTTCATTGTCAAAGCCATTTTTTCTCATTGAAGAGAGGGCTTTCCAGTTGTTCACGAGACGATTGCCCTTCTTGTTTCGCACGAAGAGGATCTTGTCGAAGTCGAGGATCGGATTCGCGAGCAGCGCTTCACGGTTGAGCTTCTTGAGGGCCTCTTTGTCGAGCTTACCCTCTTTTTCCTGGGCTTCGAGTTCGTTGATTTGCTTGAGGTATTCCGCACCTTTGGTGTACTTGGCACCGTAAGTCTTGACGAGGTCCTCAATGGCCCGCTTGGTCGAAGCGACCGTATTGGTGGGCGTTGCAGGAGTTTTGCTACCGTGATGGAATCCGCATTCCGACTCGGGTGGCATTCCGCCAGCTTTGACCCATTCTGGAGGTTCTGGGAGAGAAGTGTTGACCGGCGCTGGCTTACGTTTGTTGCTACCGGAAGACTTCTGGTTGCCGAGCTTAATCGCTTTGACGGTTTGTCCGACGAGCTTTGAGGAGGACTTATCCGACGTGTTGAGCGCGGTATTCTTGCCAGGTTTTGGCAGTGCTGCACCCCAGACGGCCTTACGTTTACCATCTAAGACGAGGATATTCGCGCCGTTCAGGCGGTATTCAAAGTCGTCACGATTCCAGACGACAATGCGCTCAATCGTGACATCTTTACCGAGATCGACTTCCCAAGCAGGATTTTCGACATTCTCGGCGGTATGCGTGATGGAACCACCACCCCAGCCGGTGTTGGTGTCACCATCGGTGGCGCGTGACGAATTGCCGCCGGCCGCGACGCTGGTTTGGACAGTCTTCTTCTTCAATGCGAGATTTTCGCTTCCTTTACCGAAAACTTCGACTTCTGCGAGGGAAAGTGTGTGTGATTTGCCAGGGATAACCACGTGGACATAGCGGCCAGTTACCTGAGCAGACGCAACGTGCGCCGTGCAGGCTAGTGCCAGCAAAACGAGGCTTGGCAGAACAAACTTCAATGATCTCATCTCATAAACTCCTTTGGGATTAGTAAACAAACATAAACAGTAAGCCACTATTTTAACAGTATTTGCGTGGTCTGGCAAGCAATATTGGAGATTCTAGGCCAACTATTGTTAAAAAAGCATTAAAAAACCAGCACTCTAGGTAATCCAGGGGGTCTAGGGTGCCGGTTTTGGCTTTTATCGTAACAATGGGAAGGGTTTTAACCGCAGCAGTTCTTGAACTTCTTGCCGGAGCCACACGGACAGGGGCTATTACGTCCGACCTTCTCGCCTTTGTTACGGATAGTCTCGGTCTTTTTGGGAGCTTGGGAACTATTTGCCGCGTCTTGTCCCTCGGAGGCAAACGAGCTAATTGCCCCCTCGGCCTCGCTGTGTTGCTCCTCAACTTCGGCGAGAACATTCTGGGGCTGGGGCTGTTGCTCCTGTTGCACCTCCTCCATCCGGAAGATGAGGTCGGTAACCCGTTCCCCGATGGTTCGCCACATCGTTTCAAAGACCCGCATCCCCTCACGCTTGTACTCGACCTTGGGGTCAACCTGAGCGTAGCTTCGCATTCTCACACTACTTCGCAGGTAGTCCATCGTCAGGAGGTGTTCTTTCCAAGAGGAGTCAACCCACTGCAGCAGAAGGTTTCGCTCCATATAACGCATCTCGGGACGGTAACGACGTTCAACGAGGCTTTCCAACTTATTGGCTATTCGCATTGGGTCCATCTTATAGATATCGTCCTGCGTCATACGGCTTTCGTAGGTTTCATTAAGCCAATCACAGAGTTTTTCGAGTTCACCGGAGTTGTAAGCATCGCGGATACTTCGCTCGGAGAGATTTTTGCCGCCCGTGAGTTCATCAATTTTGGCATCCATCTCCTCGTAGGCCTTTTGCGCCTTAGCACAGAACTTACGACTGGCCTCAATAACGGTTTCGAACATCTCCTGCCGCTGCATTTTTTGCAACTCTTCAACACTAAGCTGCGTATCGAGTCGCCAAGCAACCCACTCGGCTAGGCCGTCACGATTGACTGGTCCTTCGCCCGTCGGTGTGCGGGAGAGGTGCCAGAACGCCGAAGCCACAGGGTATTGCACATCTTTCTCGTCGTAAAGAGCCGCTGCTTCAGCGTAGATTTTTTCGACTACGGTCTCGACATCATCCAACTCCTTAATTTCATCTATAGCGATGTTGATGCCGAACTTATCGTGAAGCCAGCGGGAGAGTCGCAGGTAACCGTAATCCGCGTCAAGATAGCGTTCCCCATAAAGCAGGCTCGTGCTTTGAAGCACCTTACTAACCTGTGGGAGGATCGTCTCAATCATATCACTATGCTGGATCTTACGTACCTCGCGTTCTTTGAGGCCGACCGCCCAACGCGAGTTAAGCGTGTTGGTGAACGCCGTCCAATTCCAGTCGCTCTCGTCGGAGTCTTCTGGCATATTTTCTTCAATCAGGTCTTGGATTTGTGCCTCGGCAATGCGTTCGGCACAATCTTTAGCATAATCCTGTGCTTCTTCAAAACGCATCCCGCGAAATTCGCGATCAGGAAGCTCCACGCCAAGCTCACTGGAAGCCCAAGTAACAAACGTCTCGGTGCCAAAGGAGGGATCGAGGTACTGCGCGGTGTGGTATTCCACCTGTTCGCGGATCATCTCTAAAATCAAGGCTTTACAGTTTGTGCCATTGAGTATATCTTGTCGGTAACCGTAAACGCGTTTTCTCTGTTCGTCCATAACCTCGTCATATTCGAGGAGGCTTTTACGAATTTCAAAGTTGCGTTCTTCGACCTTCTTCTGAGCACCTTCAATCCGACGTGTGAGCATCTTACTTTTGAGCCCTTCGCCCTCTTGGACCCCCATCTGGAAGATACGCTTAAACCATTCACCTCCGAAGATTCGCATCAGGTCGTCTTCGAGACTCAGGAAAAACATACTCGAACCGGGGTCACCTTGTCGCCCGCATCGACCCTGCAACTGCAGGTCGATTCGTCGTGCTTCGTGACGCTCGGTACCCATAATTTTCAGGCCACCCAAGTCACGCACTTCGTCACCCTCGGGTGTCATTCCTTCCCGCTCATCAATCTCTTTGACGAGCGTAGTCCATTCTTCATCAGGTACATCGAGGCGTGTTGCGTATTTATCTTGCAAGAGAGCCCAAGCCATCGCTTCAGGGTTGCCGCCGAGCACGATGTCGGTACCTCGCCCGGCCATATTCGTAGCGATGGTGACCGCCCCTTTACGTCCGGCTTGCGAGACAATTTCAGCCTCACGTTTGTGGTGCTTCGCGTTGAGAACCTCGTGTTTCACGCCTCGTTTTTGCAGCAGTGCGGAGAGTTTCTCACTTCGTTCAATCGAGACGGTACCAATCAGGATCGGGCGACCCTTTCGGTTTATGCTCGCAATACGATCCTTCGCGATTTTCTCCGGCTTCTTTTGTCCCTTTTTGACAAAATCGATGCTGGTTTCATCTTCACTCTCGATATTACCTAGCGACTCGGCACCATCGGGAAAGGTGATGATGTCCCAGCGATGCGTCCGCTCGACATCATTCGCCAAGGCGCTGAACTTGTCGAGTTCGGTGAGGTAAATATCGTCGGCAAAATTCTTTCGCAGCATTGGCTTATTCGTTGGAATAGCGACCACTTCAAGCCCGTAAATTTTGAGAAACTCGTCGGCTTCCGTCATTGCGGTACCCGTCATTCCGCTTAATTTGTCGTAGAGCTTGAAGAAGTTTTGCAGCGTAACTGTCGCGAGCGTTTGGTTTTCTCGGTTGATAGGCACACCTTCCTTTGCTTCAACCGCTTGGTGCAACCCGTCGCTCCAACGTCGCCCTGACATCAGGCGTCCTGTGAACTCATCCACAATACAGATTTCGCCATCTTGCTGAACGACGTAATTGACATCCCGTTTGTAGAGGTGTAACGCGCGGAGGGAGTTGTCAATCAGGTGCGGCCAGTGCATATTCCCGGCGGTGTAGAAACTTTCAACACCAACGAGTTTCTCAGCTTGTCGCACCCCTTCGTCGTTGAGGTTGACGGATTGATCTTTCTCGTTAACCTCAAAGTGGAGATCCTTTTGTAACTGCTTCGCAATTTTATGGGCGTGCGAGTATTTGGTCACATCATCCTCGGCAGGCCCAGAGATAATCAGCGGCGTTCGTGCTTCGTCAACAAGAATGTTGTCCACTTCGTCGATGATGGCGAACTGCAAGCGACCTTGTGACTGCTGCGATTCTTTATGAAACTCCTCGTCATCTTTCGCGGCAGGACGCATATTGTCGCGAAGGTAATCGAAACCGAACTCGTTGTTGGTTCCGTAAGTGATGTCACATTCGTACGATTTTTGTCGCTCGGCTGTTTCCATTCCACTTTGAATGACACCGACAGTGAGGCCAAGATTCATATAGAGCGGTGCCATCCATTCCATATCACGACGCGCGAGGTAATCGTTGACCGTCACGACGTGAACGCCGCCCGCCAAAGCATTGAGGTAGGCCGGTAGCGTTGCCACAAGCGTCTTACCTTCACCGGTGACCATTTCTGCAATTTTTCCCGAGTGGAGAACCATCCCACCGATGAGCTGGACATCGTAGTGCCGCATATTCAAAAACCGCTTACCCGCTTCACGCACCACGGCGAACGCCTCGGGGAGCAGGTCATCAAGGGTCTCGCCCTTTTTGAGCCTGGCACGGAAACGTTCGGTCTGCTCTTTGAGTTCTTCGTCCGATAACTTTTCGTACTTCTCTTCCAGAGTACCAATGGTTTCGACAATGGGGTCAAGACTACGGAGGTAACGGGCGTTGGAAGAACCGAAGATGGCAGTGATAGCCTTCTCAAAGGTACTCGCGAATCCACCGAAGAAATTGCCGATAGCATCCCAGATATTAGAGAGGAACTCCTCCATTTTGTCGTTGCCGGGATCTTGTTTTTTGTCTGTACTCATTGGATTTCCTTGTTGAGTATGAATAATTTGGGATTTTTTAATCTAGTGAGTCTTAGAAACTGGCCTTGGCTGCGGCTTTTTCCGAGGCTTTGCGTGCTTTGATGCGGAGCTGTTCCACCGCGTCAAGCACTTCAAAACGCACGCGGAATAATTGCCATCCTTGCGACAATTGGTCGCCGTAAATGTCCTTCAATTCGTGACACAATGCAGCGAGTGTGTCGAAGCCATCAAGCTTTGCGTCCTCGTCGGTCAAGGTGTCGAGTGTGACTTCATCGACGGCTGTGATGCGAAGGTAGCCAACACCGGGAGTGTAACTCTGCTGACCGGCCTTCATCTTACGGTGTTTCCAGAGCCGGATCGTTTGCGTTTTTGTGCCTGCGTTAATTGCAGGAATAAATTTCTTCTTGAACAACAACATAATCAGTCGTACTCGAAATCGAAATCCGTACCTTCAACGTGTCCAAATGTTTCGGCGTAAATCTGCATCAACCGCCTGTTCTGCCGGGCAAGCATTGCCACATTACCAAGGACCGCATAGTACAAAATACTGAGTCGCGTCTTGGAGGAGTCATCCTTAATTCGCTCAGTCTGCTTAACCTCGAGGTCGTTGACAAATTGTGCCAAGCTCTTCTGCCGTTCAACAATCTGTTCCAACGGCGGACCTTGCTCTTTGCGGAAGGTAGCCTCAACATCAGCAATGATGCTTAATGTCCTCGCCTTAACCTCGCGTAGCTCTTCCACTTGCTCCTCAAGGAGGCCCTTGTGGTAGTTCCCAACGTGGTCGCAGGCACGGTAAACAATGTCGCGGTGACCTTCGGCGAGCTTTTGGAGACGCCGACCGGTGCGGCCATATTTGTAGGAGAGGTCGACCTCTTCCTGCTGCAGCAATCGCATCGTTTTGAACACGTTGGCAGTAACGATGTTGGCCCAACGCTCAATCTCGGCACTTCGATCACGCTCTAGGGCAAGGACGTAGTTGTTTTGATGGAAGAGAGCCTCGAGAGCACGATCGAGCGACTCGCGAATCTCACCCAAGAGAATGCTGGTGTGCTCGAAGCTGATGTCGAGTGATTCGTTAATGTCGTTTACCTTAGCAATGTTGAAGACTTGGTCTCTCGCTTTGGAGCGAACTCGTTTTTGGTGCGTGTGGTGGTTTTTCCAAATTAGCATCAAACCACCAACTGCCAGTGCGACAACACCGTAAAATTGGGTGTAATAAATCAAAGTCGCAAGCAGACCTGCAAGAATGAACGCACACAAAGCTGTAAAGAACCAACCACCAATGACAGTCAACACACCGGTAATTCGGTAAACGGCACTCTCACGCCCCCAAGCACGGTCGGCAAAAGAGGCCCCCATCGCAACCATAAAAGTTACATACGTCGTTGAGAGTGGCAGTTTATAGGAAGTTGCGTAGGAAATGATAGCACTGGCAACCATCAGGTTGACGGTCGCTCGCAGCATATCAAAGGCAGGACGCTGCTCCTCATCAACTGCTGGGTCATATCCCTGGTGGTCGAAGCGTTTGGAAACCACCCTCTGGATAGTTATAGGAATGATGCCCTTGAAAAAATCGAATACCTGGATCGCTGCACCAACGGTGTTGCGAGAGAGGCGGGTCGATCCGAATCGTTCGGAACCCTCCTCCTGTTGCCCGAGTTGAATTTCAGTCTCAGAGACAGTGCGAGCCTTTTTCGAGAGGCAGAGCGTGGTCGCCATAATTAGGCCTGCAAAAAGAAGGAAGCCGGTCTCTGTGGAAACGGGTTCCCGCAACGACTCCATTGAAGTATTAAGGTCACCGCTTACGTGGGCGGCGTTGTACGCTTGATAACCCGCCATCGGAACACCAATAAAGTTCACCAAATCGTTCGCCGCAAAAGCCATTGACAATGAAAAAGTGCCGAGTAAAACAATCGGCTTGAGAATATTCCAGCCAAAAAGAGCATATATCTGCAAAGCTATCGACGATGTTACAAAAATAATGGCCAAAACTATCAGTGTATGGTCGGTGATCCAGGCTTTATACAAGTCCGGAATGAAAGTGGTCCCTTTGGTTCCTTTGATAACGATGAAGTAGGCAATCGACGTGAAGGCCAAGCCACCAAAAATTGCGCCGTAGCGTTTCAAGCGAGGTAAATAGTCAAAAGTAAAGACCGTTCGCACACCAAACTGGATGATTGTCCCCAAAGCAAATGCCACCACCACGGAGAGCAAAATCCCGCCAATAATTTTCAGCGCGGAAGCTGTATTGATGTAATCCGCAAGAGATGCCAGATTGCCACTTGCCTCAATAATTTTCAGCGAAGAAACCGCTACGGCCGAACCAAGCAGCGAGAAGACAATCGAGACCGTCGTCGAAGTTGGCAAGCCGTGCGTGTTAAACATATCGAGCAACAAGCCATTGGCAATCATCACCGCTAGAAAGAGCGTGATCAATTGTGGCATTGTGAATAGTTCAGGATTAAAGATCCCCTTTCGGGCTACCTCCATCATCCCACTCGAAAATCCTACGCCGACCAAGATGCCGGCCACCGCTACGCTAAAAATAACAGCCCGCGGTGCCGCACGTGAACCTATCGATGAGTTAAGAAAATTGACCGCATCATTACTGATCCCCGCAATCAGTCCAAAAATAGCCAATGCCGCCAGAAAAAGCACCGAGACAAACAATAAATCTAATCCCATTTTTTACAATTCCTTTAAACCTGATTTTCTCTTTTAATCTACACCATCGTCAGTAAACGAGAACAGTACAATTCGGGCCCATTTTAACCAAACTTTGCCGATTCGTCAAGGAGCGGGTCGGCAAATTAGCTCCTTTTACCTAGGCTGCCCATCTGCCCTGCGTTGACATTGTGAGATTTCAAATAAATTGCCCTTGCCTTTTTCTAAAAAGTTTGCTATTCACCCTCACACTGACGTTTCTAACGCAAGGAAGCTTTGGGGATAATCAGTGTTTTTACCTTACCAGGAGAGAAGTTATGTTTCATTCGCGAAGGATCGCATTTGTCCTTTTTTTAAGCATTCTTACCGTTTCAGCCGGAATTCTCGGTGCCGCTCGTGCCGCAGAGATAAAAATGCTCGAATTTGTCAAGCCGGGCTGTCCACAGTGTGTTGCGTCGCAACCGACGGTCGATGCGTTGCTTGAAAAAGGCTATAATATCGAGAAAATCGACGTTTCTCGTATTGCAGGACGACGCTACATCACCAAATATGGGCTCACCGTCGCGCCAACCTTCATTATTTTGCTCGATGATCAAGAAATAGGGCGTCACAAAGGTTACGCCAGCAAAAACGACCTACTCTCACTTTTTGAGCGTGCCACCGAGCGCGCTGCCGCGGAATCGCAGGACGCCCCGCGTGAGGAAAAGACCACTGAAAACGTCACCAAAGAAGGTGAAACGCGTCAGGCTATTTTCTCTCGCAACCGAGGTTACGAAGTACCCGCGGAAATGCCGAAGCATCCTCTGGCGGGACTACCAGCCGTAGCTGGAATGGATGTCCGCCCTGTCTCGGCGAGTGCCTCGGAAGTTGGCTTTGGTGCCGACCTCCCTACCAAATCTGATGAACCAACAAAAGCTGCACCAGCCAAAGAAGAAGAACCGGCAAAGGAAGAAACAGAGAAAAAAGATCCCGTCATTGCACAACTCGAAGGAGCCTGTGTTCTTTTGGCAATCAAAAAGCTCGGCGAGAAAAAACCAATCGGTGGCGGTGGAATCGTTGTCGATAGCCGCGGAGGACACGCGCTAGTACTCGTCAGCTCCGAAATCTTCAAAGACTTCAACGAAGAAGAAGACAGCATCAGCGTTTACTATCAGGTAGATGGCGTCGGACGTGGTGCCACGCTTGGTAAATTGCTTCGCTCGCGGGTCGGCTCGGAAGTCACCTTTGTACAGTTCGTTCCTAACGAACCCGTGGCCTACGCACCCCTAGCGAAGCCCAAAGCCGATGCCTTCGAGTCAGGAGGAAAATTACTCGTCGTTGGTATCGACCACAAGGCCTCGGTCACGATTTCTCCGAAAACGGTCTTAGCGGCCTGGCAGGAAGGCAAGGGCGTCCAAGTCGAGAGTGAAAAACAAAAGTTGGCTTACTGTGCCGGTATCTTCGATACACAAGGCAATCTACTAGGCGTTACCAAAAACCTATTACCACAAGGAAAAGAGTCCTTCTACCACACACTCTCAGTCGTCAAGAGCGAGATTGCCAGCAGCCAACTCACCGGAATTTTTGAAATCGCGAAAAAGGACAACGTTCCTGAACCAACCACCGACGTTGCAAAGACGCAGCCCACCACGCCTGAGCAGTCCGTACAGGAAAAACTGCTAACCACTGCCAGCCTCTTGGGAACCGAGGAAACACCACAACCCAAAGATCCCGAGGAAACACCTGCTGCTGAGACCAAAGTCGCCGCCGTCACTCCGCCATCCGCTGCTGCGACCGAGCCAACAGCCGCGCCCATTATCCCTGCTGTACCAGCATTACCCGCACTCGCAACCTCTGCTCCGAAATCCCCTGCACCACCCGCTCCTGCACCTGCAACACCCAAACCCGAGGACAACCTCACCGAGGCACAAAAGGAGCAATTTGCGAAACTACGTAAGTCGCTCGAAGCAGGCGAAGAAATCCACTGTGTCATTCGTCAAAAGGATGGAACCTCGCGACTGGTGATCATTCGATAACTCCGACCACTCGAAAAAAGAACCCAACAATGGGGTAGGCCGTGGCGAAAAAAAAAGAAGATGATTGGGATGTCTTGGAGCAGTTGCTTGAAAAGCGACGCGATGCGCGCATCACCCAAAAGCAACAGGAACGCATTAAAGCAGGTAAACGAGCCGGCGCGCGATACCAAAAAAGGGTCGCTGAAAATGTAGCCCGCAGGCAGGCTCAAATCGATGAAAAAAAGAGAGAGCGTCGCGAACGACGTAAAGAGAGGCTGCAAAAGGCGCTCGATTCTTACCTCCCTCTGCAGCCCGCCGACATAAAACGGCTCATCTTTTTCTGTGCTCTGATAGGAATCGTGATACTCTTGCTAATACTGATGGCCATCAGTGACGACAGCTCCAACGCCAAATCAACATCCGTTGGTCCTCCTCCTATTGGTGCAGCCAAAGTGAATAAGTTGATCGTCGCCAGTCCCAAGTCGAAAGTTCCTCTCTTTCTAAAACGTCTAATGATCCGCCGGACCACTTTTTGGATGGGTGAGAATGGCCAAGACTACAAGGATAACCAACCACTCCACCGTG
>Ga0180430_10005263_pt1 | contig 10780 bp, 6 predicted proteins | sample SS_ome_9_FD_132999 | JGI IMG/M metagenome (GOLD analysis project Ga0180430, IMG submission 132999) | Hypersaline lake sediment archaeal communities from the Salton Sea, California, USA - SS_1_S_2 metaG | ecosystem: Environmental > Aquatic > Non-marine Saline and Alkaline > Hypersaline > Sediment... | reverse complement strand
ATCATATTCATTCGCACAAGCTTTCCCATCTTCAGAAGATGATAAGGCTTCGGCCAATGAATCTGACCGCCGTGAAAGTGTCCTGACAGAAGATAGTCAAAGTGAAATTCCTGCATATCAAGCACAACGTTCGGATCATGCGTCAATACAAGGTTGTACCCTTCCTTCAGCTCTTTATATGAAGCGGCAATATCGCTTCGCTTCGTGCTGTAATCATCAATCCCGATAATGTTGAGTGCCTCACCTTCCACTTCAATCGAGACATGCTGATTTCGAAGGGTGATGCATCCGTTATCTTCCAGCACACGTTTCAGCTTCCGAAAGTGTTCACCTTTCAATACGTAGTCATGGTTGCCGAATACAGCGTACATCCCGTATGCCGGCTTTAGTTTTTGCAAAGCTTTTAAGTAGTTTGCAAGCTTTGGTATATTTCGTTTCCTATCAAGAAAATCTCCTGTTAAAGCAATGAGATCCACTCGTTTTTTATTGGCAAGTTCAAGAATCTGTTCAGGTGAAATCGAAATGTTTTCTAAATGAAGATCAGACAGATGAAGAATGTTCAGCTTTTTCTTTAAAGCGGGAGCCTGGACGCGCTCGACCGAAATCGTGTTGACTTTCACATCTTTTGTATTGTGGTTCGCTTTATAAAAAATAGGCATTAAACCTAAGATAATCAATAGACATGCGATAATAAACATTTCAATATCTCCTCCCTCTTACTAGTATAGTAAGTTGGCAGGCAGTTTTATAGTGGGAAATAATAGGATATCATTCTTTTTACCTATAATAAAAACCGATTTCCAGCTGGAAATCGGTTCGTAATTTTACAGAAACAAAATGAATAGAAGAAGCCCTAAAACGATGCGATAGATGGCAAACGGGACAAGCTTGATCTTATTGATCAGCCTGAGGAAAAAGCGGACGACAAAAAGAGCGACAATAAAAGCGCTGATAAACCCTGTAATAAAGAAAGGAAACAGGTCTGCACTTAAATATGCCCAGTTTTTAATTAAAGAGAGCAGGCTGGCTCCCATCATGATCGGAATCGCCATGATGAAGGTGAAATCGGCGGCCGCTCTGTGGTTCAAGCCGAGAATAACACCGCCCGAAATCGTCGAACCCGAGCGCGAGAAGCCCGGCCAGAGCGCCAGACATTGAAACAGCCCCATACCGAGCGCCTGCTTATACGTCATCCGGTCAACCGAATCTGTCGTCTCCGTGCGCCGGTTAATCCAGTCGGCCGCGAGCATCAGCACCGCGCCGGCGATGAGACCGACCGCAACGGTGTGTACGGAAAACAGGTACTGATCAATATAGTCTTCGAATAAAAAGCCGAGCACAGCGGCGGGAACAAGGCCTACAGCGATTTGGACGATGGAAAGGCGGTATCCCGATTTTTGCTCTTCCGTCATGTTTTTCTTCACGCCTAAAAGATTGAGAATCCGGTCTTTAAATACGATGGCGACAGCGAGGATGGAGCCGAGTTGAATCACGACTTTAAAGGTATTCGCCGCCTCAGGCGTGAGCAGTTCTTTCGATTTCAGCCAGACGTCGTCAACAATGATCATATGCCCTGTTGACGAAACAGGGGCATATTCTGTTAATCCTTCAACAATTCCGAGTATGATGGCGACAAAAATATCCCAAATGTTCATATGTCATTCCTTTCGCTTCATAAAACTTGTCCTCTAATAAACTATTTATATCGCCTTTAAAAGCCGATTATGCAAGCGGGATTCAGACTTCTTCGTTTTTTTCATAAAGGTGTGAACGCTGTTTAAACCATTCAAACAAATGCGTGACCACCACTTTGATGACCGCGTATCCGGGGATGGCGAGAATGACGCCGATCACGCCGAACAGCTTGGCTGCCGTCAGCAGCACAAAGATGATCGTTACCGGATGGATGTGCAGGTTTTTTCCCATAATTTGCGGCGAAATAAATTTTCCTTCAAACAGCTGCACCACAGTCCATACGATGATCAGCTTCACAAGCATAAACGGGGAAGTAACCAGGGCAATAATGATTGCCGGCGTGATCGCAATCGTCGGTCCGAGATACGGAACGATGCTCGTACACGCCGCCACAAGGGCCAATAAGGAAGCGTAATCAAGACCGATGATCATATATCCGATAAACAATAGGCAGCCGATACAGAAGCTGACGATGATCTGCCCCCTGATATACGAACTGAGCCGGTGATTCATCTCGGACATCATCACATACGTCTGTTCCCGCAAGCGGACCGGTACGAGCTTCAAAATAAAGAGCGGCAGTTTTTTACCATCTTTCAATAAGTAAAACAGGATAAACGGCACGGTCACAATTGAAATCACGACTTCTGTAACAGCGCCTATGAACGTTCCCACTCCGGTAAATGTGCTGTTTAAAATTGTGGTGGCCTGATCGGATAATTTGCTTGCCAAATCGGTCAGATTGATGTTCAGCGTCTGCTGAACCTGATTAAAAAACTGGCTTCCGATCAGCTGTTTAATTTGGTCTTCCACAATGTGGACATACCTTGGGAAATTATCGACAAGGCTTGTGATCTGTTCCCTTAACAGCGGGATAACGGAGACGATCAAAATCGTGATCAGACCGATGATCACGATATAGAGAAGAAGAATCGAATAAATCCTTTTCACATTTTTCCGCTCTAGAAAATCAACGATCGGATTTAACAAATAATAAACGACACCTGTCAGTACGACAGGCAGAGCGATGGTTTCCACAAGGACGATGAAAGGCGTGAAAATAAACGATGCTTTTGTAAATACAAGGATGTTCAATCCGATCAAGAGCAGAACGAGCAGAAACAAAACGAATTTATTGTCTAAAAAAAACTTCTTAAATCTGCCGCCCCACATATTCAAAGAGTCCATGGCGATCCTCCATTAACATTGGTTTTATACATTAAATTGTACACTATTACTCCTCATACTAAAAATAAAACCATTGCTATTGGTCTTTTTTTCCGCTTGCAAATGTTTATTGATGATATACATATACGCCGGTGTTTCCGGCTTTTTGTCTTTCGCCGGCAAAAGAAAACACTGTATAATAAACATATCCTACAGCGAAAGGGGAAAATAGCATGATACGGTTCGGGGTAGTCGGAACAAATTGGATCACCGACCGGTTTCTTGAAGCGGCCCGTTTGATCGGCGATTTTCAATTAACCGCGGTATATTCAAGGAGCGGGGAGCGCGGACGTGAATTCGCCCAAAAATACGGGGCAGAGGCGGTTTTTACCGATATCAGCGAAATGGCTGAGAGCGATGTTATTGATGCGGTATATATCGCAAGTCCCAACTCTTTACATAAAGAACAGGCCGTCACATTCATGAAAAGCGGAAAGCACGTCCTGTGCGAAAAACCGCTTGCGTCCCATGTCAAAGAAGCTGAAGAAATGGTAAAAACAGCGCAGGAACACCGCGTGACATTTATGGAAGCGATGAAAACGACATTTCTTCCGAATTTTAAAAACATCGGACGCAACCTGCACAAAATCGGCAAAGTCCGCCGTTTTACAGCAAGCTACTGTCAATACTCTTCCCGCTATGACGCCTATAGAAACGGAACCGTCTTAAACGCATTTAACCCGGCTTTATCGAACGGTTCCCTGATGGATATTGGCGTCTATTGCGTCCATCCCGCGATCGTCCTGTTCGGCAAGCCCCTCGAAGTAAAAGCAAACGGGCTGATCCTTGAGTCGGGGGCGGACGGTGAAGGAACAGTGCTGTTAAAATACAAGGAGCATGAAGCTGTTTTGATGCACTCGAAAATCTCCAATTCCTTCACTCCTGCTGAAATTCAAGGGGAGGAAGGCTCTATCGTCATTGATAAAATCCACCGACCTGAAAAAGTCGACATCCGCTATCGGGACGGACGAGTTGAACATCTTACGCTGCCGGATGACAAACCGGCCATGTTTTATGAAACAGAGGAATTCATTCATTTAATTAAACAAGGGCGGATCGAGTCTTCGCTTAACACATTTGAACGCTCTATCAACACCTTGGCTGTCATGGATGAAGCCCGCAAACAGATCGGTCTCGTTTTCCCCGCTGATCAAAAATAACAAATGAGCCGCCTCGATTCGAATGAACGGGCGGCTCATTTGTTTTAGGATTGCGCCAAAAGATCGGCAAAGGCTTTGACATAGATCGGCAGGTCCGGCGGGCGGCGGCTTGACACGATATGACCGTCGACGACCGCTGCTTCATTTACCCATACCGCTCCGGCATTTTCCATATCGTCTTTGATCCCAGGTGTGCTTGTGACCTTCCTGCCTTCCAATATTCCTGCGGAAATCAGCACCCAGCCGGCATGGCAGATTTGCCCGATGGGCTTCTTCCTTTCGTTGAACCACCGAATCATCTCCAGTACCTCGGGATATCTTCTGAGCTTGTCAGGCGCCCAGCCTCCCGGAACCAGAACTGCGTCGTATTCCTCAATATTCACACTTTTCAGCTCATAATCAGAGACAGCAGGTACGCCGTATTTGCCCTTATATTCATGATCCGCTTTTTCGCCAATGAGGTGTACGATCGCGCCTTCTTCCCTCAGCCTTAAAACTGGATACCACAGTTCTAAATCTTCGAAGTCATCGCTGACAAGCGCGATCACTTTCTTGCCTTCCAGTCGCATGATTTATCCCTCCTGTACAACCAGTGTACGATAAATGACAGTCTGTTTAAACCTATTTATCCCCTTCCCCGTCCCTTTTTAAAAATGCTTTTCCCGCGTAAAAGGCTGCCGGATCGCCGGCAGCCTGATGTTTAGTCAATCTTAAATTTTTTCGTCAAATCGCGCAGTTCTTCAGCCATTTGTTCAAGCGTAGCCGCAGAAGAACTGATTTCTTCCATTGAAGCGAGCTGTTCTTCAGCCGAAGCGGCGATGTCTTGAATGCTTCCTGAGCTTTCACGCGATACGTCTGCAATTTCTTCAACCGCTCCCGCGACATGCTGTGACCCTTCTGACAGCTCTTCAACTGCCGCATTCATCGTCTGCAGCTTGCCCGCGATTTCGTTTGTCATGTCATAAATCTGCTTAAAGCTTGTATCTGTTTCGTCTGTGATGGTAAGTCCCGACTGTACTTCACGGTTGACGTCCTGGAACATGTCCAGCGACTTTCCGATCTCATTGACGATTTCCTGAATGAGCGCTTCGATTTCTTTTGCCGATGAGGCGGATTGCTCAGCCAGTTTGCGCACTTCTTCAGCCACTACTGAAAACCCTCTCCCGGCTTCACCGGCTCTTGCGGCTTCAATTGCAGCGTTCAACGCGAGCAAATTCGTCTGATCTGCGATGCCGTTGATCACCCGCAGGATTGCCGTAATGTCTTTTGACTTGCTTTCAAGTCCTTTCACGACGGATTCTGCCTGTTTAACGGAATGATCGATGGAATTCATTTGTCCGACCGTTTTTTGAACAAGCTCTCCGCCTGTACCGGCAATGTCTGTCGATTGAATGGATGATTCTGTAATCGATGCTGAAACTTTGGACATTTCATGCAATTGGCTGTTCATGTCAGCCAGCTGCTGCGCACTGACTTCCACTTTCTCGTTTTGGCTTTCGTTTCCGTTTGAAAATTGTTCGATCGCAGATGTAATATGTTCTGTCGCCTTGCTTGTCTGATCCGCGCTCGCGGTCAGCTGCTCTGACGAAGAAGCGACGTTTTCAACTGATGTCTGAATGACGCTGATTAAAGAGCTCAGCGATTCGGCCATTTCGTTGAAGCTTGATCCGAGCTGTCCGATTTCATCTTTTGAACGGACAGTGATTTTTTGCGTCAAGTCGCCTCCGCTGATGCTTTTCGCAGAGGAAACGAGTTCGCGGAGCGGACCTGTGATCGATCTGATGATGAAAATCATCAGAAGCACACCGATGATGATGCTGACGCCCAACGTAATCAAAGCTGCATTCAACACAGGCTGTGACGCTTCTTTTAGTTCAGTGATATACATGGTTCCGCCGATTTTCCAGCCGGTCAGTTTATTGGTCGCGAATGCCATCTGCTTTTCGCCGTCAGACGTATATTTGATTGTTCCTTTGTCATTGGCGTATACTTTTTCAACCCAGCTGCCTTCGATGTCTGAGCCCGCATCATGTTTCGGGTGGGCGACAAACTTTTTATCGGCGCTGGTGATAAAGGCAAAGCCTTTTTTCCCGATGGTCACGCGTTCTGTCGCTTTAATGAGCTCTTCGATTTTCATATTGACGGCGACCACGCCGGATCCGTCTTCATGCATCTTGGCGATGGTGATAACCATCGTTCCGGTTTACGCCGTTTTGTAAGGGTCTGTAATAATGACTTCGCCCTTGTGTTCGGCGGCTTTTTTATACCAGTCCCGCTCTACCGGATTATATCCGCTCGGCATTTCCTGATCCGGGTAGCGGATGAACTTTCCGTCCTTTGATCCGGTAAAGATCCCTTCCACATCGGGATGGAGCTTGGCGAACTGTTCGAATTTCACTTTTAAAGCGTCACTTTCTTTTCCTTTAAAAGAGTTTTCTTTAATGAACCCGCTGAAATAGGACATGGCATTTGTTTTCTGGCTGATATTCTGATTGATGATTTCGTTCAGCTGATTAACGTTTTCGCGCGCATTGTCCATGATTTCTCCGTCAAGCGTACTGCTTGCCGTTTGATACGCGCTATAGGAGAGGACGATGATTGGAACGGTTAAAATAAGCAAGAATGAAAGAATTAATTTCTTTGCAATGGAGGGACGTTTCACCCAATTTATAATATTTTCCATAGAATTGTTGACTCCTCTTTTCTGTTATATTTCTAATATCGGATTCTTTTAAAAGTTTTTATACGCGTTTTATAACTTTTTATAGTCTAAAATAACTAAAAAAACATCCGGAGGAAAACCGGATGTTTTAAAGCTATTCAATCTTAAATTTCCGTGTTAAATCACGCAGTTCTTCAGCCAGCTCCGCCAATGTGGTGGAAGATGCGCTGATCTCTTCCATAGAAGCGAGCTGTTCCTCGGCTGAAGCGGCGATGTCCTGAATGCTTGCCGAACTTTCTTTCGATACATCAGCGATTTCTTCGACCGCGCCCGCGACTTGGCGGGAACCTTGCGTCAATTGTTCGACAGCGGCATTCATCGTCTGCAGCTTGCCTGCGATATCATTGGTCATATCGTAAATCGTTTTGAAGCTTGTCTCTGTTTCATCTGTGATTCGAAGTCCTGACTGTACTTCATGATTGACCGATTTGAACATGTTCAGGGAGTTGTCGATTTCCTTGACGATTTCCTGAATTAAATGTTCAATTTCCTTCGCCGAACCGGCGGATTGTGCGGCGAGCTTCCTGACTTCTTCAGCCACTACCGAGAAGCCGCGGCCCGATTCCCCGGCCCTTGCCGCTTCGATCGCTGCATTGAGCGCGAGCAGATTCGTTTGATCGGCGATTCCGTTAATCACACGCAAAATGCTTGTGATGTCTTTTGATTTGGCTTCGAGCCCTTTGACGACCGCTTCCGCTTGCTTGACAGACCGATCGATCGAGTTCATTTGGCCGACCGTCTTTTGAACAAGCTCTTCCCCTTTGCCTGCAATCTCAGTCGATTTCAGCGACGCATCAGTAATCGCGGCTGAAGTTTTTGACATGTCATATAACCCGTCGTTCATTTCATTCAGCTGATGCGAGCTTGCTTCGACTTTTTCTTTCTGGCTTTCATTACCGTCAGAAAACTGTTCAATGGCCATTGTAATATGCTCAGTCGCTTTGCTTGTCTGCTCTGCGCTGGCATGAAGCTCTTCAGATGAAGAAGCTACATTGTCAACTGATGATTGAATGACGCTGATTAAAGAGCGCAGCGATTCGGCCATTTCATTAAAGCTTGTACCGAGCTGACCGAATTCGTCTTTTGAACGGACTGCGATTTTTTGTGTCAAGTCGCCGCCGCTGATGCTCTTTGCGGATGACACGAGCTCGCTTAACGGCTTGCTGATTCCGCGGATAATGAAGTAGATGAGAATCCCGCCGAGCACGATCGCGGCTGCCAAAATGATGATCGCCATGTGGAAGACAGGCTGAGCAGCCTCTGATATCTCATCCGTGAACATCGTTCCGCCGATTTTCCAGCCGGTCAGCTTGTTCGTCGTAAAGGCCATTCTCTTTTCTTTTCCTTCAAATGTATATTGAAAATCACCTTTTTCACTGCCGTACATTTTTGTAACCCAGTCGCCTTTGCCTTCGGTTCCGGCTTCGATCTTCGGATGAGCGACATATTTTTTATCATTGCTTGAGATAAACGCAAAGCCGCTTTTTCCGATGTTGACGCGTTCTGTCGCTTTGATAAGTTCATCGATTTTCATGTTAACGGCAACAACCCCTGAGCCGTCCTCCGTCTGCTTTGCAATCGTAACGACCATCGTTCCGGTCGACGCTGTTTTATAAGGGTTTGTGATAATCGCTTTTCCTTTATTTTCAACGGCTTGCTTATACCAGTCCCTATCCGCCGGGTTATAATCTTTCGCCATTTTTTCAGCGGGATAGCGGATGAACTTGCCGTCTTTTGAACCTGTGTAGATCGCTTCCACATCCTGGTTCAGCTTGGCGTACTGCTCGAATCTCTCTACAAGTGATGCGTTCCCTTTTTCTTGATAAAGCTTTTCATTCACCCAGCCGCTGAAAAAGGAAACAGCCTGCTCTTTCTTTCCGATATTCTGGTCTATGATCTCATTCAGCTGTTCGACATTATCGCGCGCGCTTCTCATGATTTCCGTTTCAAGAGAGCTTCCCGCCGTTTGGTACGCACTATAGGATAAGGCCAAAATCGGCAAAGTTAAAACCAATATAAAGCTGAAAAACAGCTTTTTTGAGATAGACGGCCGTTTAAGCCAGTCCAATACCTTTTTCATTTGATATAACTCCTTTAGCTTCTAGATTATGAAACTAATATCGGAGCTTTCATTTACTTTTGCATATTAAAAAACTTTAAAAAGTATTTCTGAAGATTCTTAAAAAAGAGCTTAAAAAAGAGGCTGACCAGCAGCCTCTTTTCATCAAATTGTAAACTTTTTCGTTAAGTCGCGCAGTTCTTCAGCCATTTGTTCGAGCGTCGCAGCGGATGAGCTGATTTCTTCCATTGAAGCCAGCTGTTCTTCCGCTGAAGCAGCGATGTCTTGAATGCCGGCAGAGCTTTCACGCGATACGTCGGCGATCTCTTCGACCGCGTCGGATATTTCGTGAGAACCTGTTGACAAATGCTCTACGGCGGCGTTCATCGTCTGCAGCTTGCCTGCGATTTCGTTCGTCATGTCGTAAATATGTTTAAAACTCGTTTCCGTTTCTTCCGTAATTTCGAGCCCTGACTGTACTTCTTGGTTGACCGATTTGAACATGTTGAGCGAATGTTCGATTTCCTTGACGATATCCTGAATCAACTCTTCGATTTCTTTTGCCGATCCTGCTGATTGGGCCGCAAGCTTTCTGACTTCTTCAGCGACAACCGAGAATCCTCTGCCTGATTCGCCGGCCCGCGCTGCCTCGATGGCGGCGTTCAGCGCCAGTAAATTCGTTTGATCAGCGATTCCGTTTATGACGCGCAGGATCGCGGTGATATCTTTCGATTTCGCTTCTAGCCCTTTGACAACCTGTTCGGCCTGTCTGACGGACTTGTTGATCGAATTCATCTGCCCGACGGTTTGTTGGACGAGCTCTCCGCCTGTTTCGGCAATTTCCGTCGATTTACCCGAGGATTCTGTAATCGATTCCGATACGCCTGCGATTTCATTCAGCTTGTCATTCATTTGGCTGAGCCGCTGTGAGCTCGCTTCGACTTTTTCATTTTGACTTTCAGCGCCGCTTGAGAACCGCTCGATGGCTAATGTAATGTGCTCCGTCGCTTTACTTGTCTGGTCGGCGCTTGCCGTCAGCTGCTCTGATGAAGATGCCACATTGTCGACCGATTCCTGAATTGTGCTGATCAGCGAACGCAATGAGTCAACCATTTCGTTGAAGCTTGCGCCCAGCTGTCCGAATTCGTCTCTGGAGCGGACATCGATTTTTTGTGTCAGATCTCCTTCACTGATGCTTTTTGCAGAAGAGACGAGTTGATTTAAAGGCTTGCTGATCGCGCGGACGATAAAGTAAACAAGAATGCCGCCCAGAATAATCGCGCCTGCCAATGTCATGACTGCCATGTGAAGCACAGGCTGTGCAGCGTCTTTAATCTCTGCTGTATTCATCTCTCCGCCGATTTTCCAGCCTGTTAGTTTATTGGTCGTGAAGACCGTTTTCTTTTCTTTGCCTTTTTCATTAAATGTGAACAAGCCGCTCTCTTTGCTGAACATCTGCTCTGTCAGATCGGCTTCTGCTTCTGTGCCGGCTTTCATTTTCGGATGGGCGACATACGTTTTCCCTTCGCCGATGATGAATGCATAGCCGGTTTTTCCGATGCTGATGCTGTTTGCCGATTTGATCAGCTTGTCAATGTTTAAGTCAAGGGCGACTACGCCTGATCCGTCTTTGTTCTGCTTGGCGATCGTGACGACCATATGGCCTGTTGATGCAGACTCATAAGGTTCAGTTACAATCGTTTTCCCTTTTTCCTGGACAGCCTGTTTGTACCAGTCGCGTTCTACCGGGTCATACCCGTCAGGCAATGGAGCATTCGGATATTGTGCGTAAACGCTATCCTCCGAACCGGTGAATACGAGTTCGACGTCGGGATTTTGTTTTGCAAATTGCTCAAACCGCTGTTTAATGGCGGTCTGCCCTTTCTCTTTGTACGCTTTTTGATCAATCCATTCGCT
>Ga0180430_10005262_pt1 | contig 10781 bp, 6 predicted proteins | sample SS_ome_9_FD_132999 | JGI IMG/M metagenome (GOLD analysis project Ga0180430, IMG submission 132999) | Hypersaline lake sediment archaeal communities from the Salton Sea, California, USA - SS_1_S_2 metaG | ecosystem: Environmental > Aquatic > Non-marine Saline and Alkaline > Hypersaline > Sediment... | reverse complement strand
CAGCATGCTGGTTGTAGACCACGCCTTCTTTTCCCCTGATATTCTCCACATAATTCGAGGTATAGAGCTGCACACCGGGTTGCGTGGTCAGCACATCCATCACCCTTCCAGACGCGTCATGGTATAGTGTGGCGATACGTTTTAATTCTCCGTCGAAATCATTAACAACATAGTTGATGTCGTATCCCGGAGGTGTTGCATCAATATCCTCCCCGATGGGTTTGGCACTCCTGAAATCAAAACAGGTGCCGCCAACATCCAGTATCTTACCGGTGGGCACCGAAGTGGCATCCAGTTCTGTGATCCTGTCGGCATCGATCATCAGTTCATGGCCGAGGATATCCCCCCTGCAGTTGTTCAGGTTGAAATAGGAGTGGTTGGTCAGGTTCACCTGGGTCGTTTTGTCAGTGGTGGCCCGGTATGCGATGATCAGTTCATTCTGATCATTCAGTGTATAATCCACTTCCACCAGCAGGTTCCCCGGATAGCCTTCCTCCATATCCGGACTCTGGTATCCGAGTTTCAGGGTGACGGTATCGAGTGTTTTTTCCGTGACAGCCGTCCATAATTTCTTATCGAATCCCTCTGTCCCGCCATGCAGGTGGTTTGGTCCGTTGTTCTGCACCAGCTTGTATTCCCTGCCTTCCAGCGTGAATCTTCCCTGGGTGATCCGGTTGGCATACCTGCCAACAATCGCCCCGAAGTAGGGATGTTCACCCAGGTAGTTGTCCAGTGTTTTGAATCCCAGCACAATATCGCCAGGTTCCTTGTGTTTATCAGGTATCCGTATGGATGTGACAATGCCTCCGTAATTTGTGATATCCACTTCCATCCCGCACCCGTTATCAAGTGTGAAAAGCATTGCCTCCCGGCCATCGGGGAGTGTTCCGAATTTCTTTTTTGTTATTTCCATACGGTAATTGATTTGCCTGTAAAGTTAGCAGGAAGGAAATAATGGGAAAAGATTTTTACTGAATCTTTGCGTTTTTTTTCTCAGAACGCAACACGACGCGTATATTTGACGCATGGAATTTACATTTCACGGGAATAGCAGCGCGCGCATTGCGGAATTAAGCAATGGCGGACCAATGCCAAGTAATGGTGGACCAAAGATCAATACTGTGGAGGATGCGGTTGACCTGCTGGGAAATGCCGATTACCAGGGAGCGCAAAGGATTGTGATTCATCAGTCGCAGTTGCATCCGGATTTTCTTGAACTGAAATCGGGACTGGCAGGCGAGATCCTGCAAAAATTTTCGAATTACAGGATGCAGCTGGCCATCGTGGGTGATTTTCGAAATATTTCCAGCAAGAGTCTCCGCGACTTCATCTATGAGAGTAACAAGCAGGGACGCATCTTTTTTGTGGAGACCCTGGAAGATGCCTTGGACAAGTTAAGCAGTTCCACCTGAAACCAGACCAACTGGCTGGTTCCTGCAAAAATACCACCACACCCGGGACCTGGAAGTGCCGGCTACCTCCACCTTTCCAGGGTACCTGAGAAATTACCCCGGGTGGTGTGGTTTTTTCAGACAAAATCGACAAATTGCAGCGACAATATACAAGACTGAACAATGGGTTTTTTCGGAAGATTAAAAAGAGAAGTCTGGAAGGTGGTCCGCGCGATCCTGGTCATCGGTATCGTTGTCTCCATTGTGATCACAGCAGTTACCTATGGAAAAAAGACCGCGCGTCCTGACAGTGTATCTGTGATCATCGACAGTGATTCCGGCAACGAGATCGACGACCTGTATGCCATTACGCTGGCGCTGATTGATCCAAAGATTGACGTGATCGGACTCACCTCGGCACAATGGAACAACCATCCCCGTGGTGGCGACAGCTCCGTGTATGAAAGTCAGCGCATCAACGAAGAACTTTTAAAGATGAACGACCGCTTCGACATACCACATCCATTGGGTGCTACAGGACCCACCGGTTACTGGGGCGATGTGAAACCTATTCCCTCACCCGCCTCGGCATTCATTCGCGAAGAGGCAGCGAAACTGGGTTTCAGGGAAAAGCTGAATGTGGTAACCCTCGGGGCGCCCACCAACCTGGCCACTGCAATCCTGCAGGACAGCACCCTGGTTCCAAAGATCCGCTGGTATGCCATGGGACTCAGGTACGATGACCGTGAGCAGGTATGGAACAAGAACGAGTTCAACACACGAAACGACCTGGATGCCATGGATTACCTGCTGAACCTGGAGGGGCTTGAAACACATATCATGACTGCCACGACCAGCAGGGAATATACCTTCGACCGGACCGAAACCTTCGACCTGCTTTCCTCCAGGGCTCCAAAGTACACCTACCTCGTGGACCGGTGGAAATCATTGTATCCGGAACATCGCACCTGGATCATGTGGGATGTTGCGCTGATCCATGCGATCATGAATCCCGACCTGGTGACCGAAAAGGAGATATGGACCCCTCCCGAGAACCTGCGCCGGCGGGTATTTGTGTATACCTGGCTCGATGATGTGAAGATGCTCAGGGAATTCAGGAAGCTGGTGCGCAAGGACCTTGGGGATATCTCTTCGGATATAGAATAAAACGTATGTACATCACGCTCCTGGTGCAATAGTAGCTGCGTTCCGCGAAACAATAGCAACATGCCGCGTTTAATATTTCTGTGATGCAACCCAAAATACGTAAATTCGTGCAGGTTAAACAGCGTTAAAAATTATTTGTCCGGACAACATGCATAACAACATCATTCTCTACCAGATCGCCATTCTTGCCATCCTTGTTCTGATCGGCATCATCGCCACCAAACTGAAAATTATTACCGAAGGCGCAAAAAAGGGAATTGCCGACCTGGTGTTTGATGTGACCCTTCCCCTGCTGATCATCACCACCTTTGCCCGCATTGACATGACCCCGGAGATCCTCCGCAACAGCGGGCTGGTCTTCCTGTTTGCCTATTTTGCCCTTGCCGTGATGTATGCCGCAGGCGATCTTTCCGCCTGGATCCTCCGTCTGAAAGCCAACCAGCGCGCGGTATTCATCAACCACCACATGTTCGGGAACATCGTCTTTCTGGGTTTCCCGCTTATGGATGCCCTCTTCCCGGGGGGTGAGGGATTGTTGTATGCGGCCGTCTTCCAGCTCGCCTCCAACTCGGTGATGTGGACCTTTGGCGTCTGGGTTTTCCTGAAGGGCGCCGGCGGAAAGCGCAATGAAGTATGGAAGAACATGCTGAACCCCAATACCATCGCGTTTTTCCTGGGACTGCTGATCATGTTTTTTAACCTGGGGCTTCCCGACCTGCTGTATGAGCCGCTGCACGGACTCGGAAAATCCACCATCTACCTCTCCATGCTGTACATTGGAGCCATGCTGGTGCAGACCCGGGTAAGGGGAATCTTCAAAAAGCCACATGTATTCCTCTTTTCCCTCAACAAACTGTTGCTGGTCCCGCTGATCCTGGCAGTCACCATCAACCTCCTCTCCTACTGGCTTTTCCCGGGCTTTGGTGACATTGCCCGCAAGGTGGTCCTGCTGGAAGCCTCCATGCCCGCCATGGCCACCATCGTGGTGATGGCGCACAAATTCGGATCCGACGAAGTGCTGGCCACCGAAAACGTCTTTGTCTCCACGGTCCTGAGCATTGTCACCATCCCCATCGTATATTCAGGAATACTGCTCCTGGATAAATTTTTGGCAGGCATATTCGTGTGATGGTAAGCACGATCTTTCAAATCAAGTCCTTATATTTATGATCCTGTTCATTGAGCACAACCGGGAAACTGCAGCAAGAACCATTGAAAACATTCAGCAGGCACTATGTAAGCCAAGCATCATGCACCATCGAAAATATTCAGCAGGCACAATGTAAGCCATGGGCCATGCACCATCGAAAATATTCAGCAGGCACCAGGTAAGCCATGGACCATGCACCATCGGAAATATTCAGCAGGCACTATGTAAGCCATGGGCCATGCACCATCGGAAATATTCAGCAGGCACTATGTAAGCCAAGGACCATGCACCATCGGAAATATTCAGCAGGCACAATGTAAGCCAAGCATCATGCACCATCGAAAATATTCAGCAGCCACTATGTAAGCCATGGACCATGCACCACCGGGAACGCTAACAGATCAACCTTGAAAGCACAGGAAATTCAGACCAGCTGCAATTATTTGGCACAATGAACTATATTTACTGTACATGATTATCACCCTCAATAAGCATCAACTAAAAGATCAGAGAGCCACGCAAAAATTCATTCATTTAGCATAAAGCCAATGAGATACCGTCCTTCATACTTCCTGTTCCTGTTACCGGCGTTTTTCTGTATCCTGAATGTTTCCGGCCAATCCGGCCCGCGCAATATCCTCACCGGTGCCATATCGAAAGAAAAGCTGGCCATTGTGCTGGCCGGGAAATCCGAATTCAGTCCCCTCCCCGCACCCGGGGATGACTTCTGGATGGAGCTCGACGCAGATACGCGCAATGTGCTCATCAGCAACGGCGAAAAATACCTGGACCATGACTGGCCGTCATTGCTGGCGCGCCGGTACATGGACTTCGACATTGATGGCAACCGCACCCGGTTTTCGGACAGGTATTATGCACGTCGCGGGGCCATTGCCGATCTGTGCATGGCCGAAATCGCTGAGAACAAGGGGCGTTTCATGGACGATATCATCAACGGGGTGTGGCTGTTGCTAGAGGAGACCACCTGGGTGGTACCGGCCCATTCATCGGGTGACAAGCTACACGACAGAAACGATGTCTTTGTCGACCTGTTCAGTGCGGAAACTGCCGCGCTGCTGGGATGGGTGGACTATTTTCTCGGGGAGAAGTTTGATGCAGTCACACCGCTGATCAGGGAACGGATCTATGAAGAGGTGGACCGGCGTGTGATTCAGAGTATGCTGGACCACAACGATTTCTGGTACATGGGATATACCGGGAGGATTCCGAACAACTGGAATCCATGGATTGTTTCGAACTGGTTGACAGCGGTTTTATTGCTCGAAAATGACCAGGTGAGGCGGATCGAATCCACCTGGAAGGCGCTGGACGTCCTCGACCAGTACCTGAACCCGCACCCTGCCGACGGTGGTTGTGATGAGGGACCTGGCTACTGGGGCAGGGCCGGTGCTTCACTTTTTGACTGCCTGTTCCTGCTTCACCAGGCAACGGACGGCGCACTGGATGTGTTTGATGAGCCACTGATCAGGAATATTGGCAGCTATATTTACAAGATACATATTGATGCGAACTGGTTCGTGAATTTTGCAGATGGCAGTGCGATCAATCACCACGACCCGGGAATGATTTTCAGGATCGGACGCGCAATTGAAGACCGCACGATGATGGCCATGGCAGCAGAACAGTTCCGACATAATTACACACCCGGCACGATTCCTTCCGGCAGGTCCCCATTCGGACAACGGATCATTCCAGGCCTGATGGCAAGGGAGGAGCTTGCTGCCTTTGCCGGTGAATTTGCCGGTGAATTTGTCCCGGAGATCAACTATATCTTTCCCGACCTCGAAGTGTTGGTTTCCCGCGAAAGCAGGGACAACAAAGGTTTTTTGATGGCGGTAAAGGGAGGATTCAACAACGAGAGTCACAACCACAATGATGTGGGTAATTTTGTTGTGTTTTACGACGGACTGCCTGTATTCATTGATGCCGGGGTCGGAACCTACACGCGCAAGACATTCAGCAAGGAGCGCTATGACATCTGGACCATGCAATCGGCATACCACAACCTGCCCACGCTGAACGGGGAGATGCAGCAGGCTGGATCAGCGTTCAGGGCGGAGGATGTTGATTTTGCGAGTTCAGACAGGGAGACCGTTGTCTCAATGGATATTGCGGGTGCCTATCCCGGTTATGCATATACAACATCCTGGAACCGTCAACTCGAACTTGACAGGAGAGCCGGGAAGGTCACTCTTACCGATGACTGGACACAGACACGGCAACTGGAACGGAATGAGTGGCATTTCATGACAGCCTTCGCGCCTGAGATTTTGCGGAACGGGCTGATCAGGGTGTCCAACGGAGCAACGGATCTTGAAATGAAGTTTTCCAGGCATTTCAGCACTGAGATTGAAAAAGTGGCGATTGACGATCCGCGCCTGGAGCGTGTGTGGGGGGATGCCATATGGCGGATCACGCTGACAACCGGGAGAACCGGGTTGAAAGGGAAAGAGAGTTTTACTCTTTCGCCAGAATAGTGCTTTGCTACCTCCTGGCTAATGTGCTACAGACTTTTTCAGCAGCACCTGGTTAAGAAATCAACCATATGATTGGATCAGGAAAGACATCGTTTAACAATTCTTTGACAGCAGTACTGTCATTTTTTATTAGTTTCGCTGATCACTTCCTGAGCGCGATTTCGGTTGTCTTATTTTTGACTGGAACAGATATGGGATTCAGTATAATTAAGAGCACTAAAAAGTTTGGTTTATTTTGCCAATAATTATGAGAAACATGAAGTCTAATCTGATCGTACTGATGTTGTTGCTGGCTGCCGGCTGCGACTACACCAAGGACAAGGTATTTATTGAGGCCGAGTCATTCGGGGATTACGGCGGATGGGTCAATGACGCGCAGTTCATCGACCAGATGGGTTCCCCCTACCTGATGGCGCATGGACTGGGGGTACCGGTGGAAGACGCGGTTACCACCTTCGAGGTCAGGGAGCCGGGAGTATACCATGTTGCGGTACGCACTTTCAACTGGGCAGCTCCGCATGATGCAGCACCTGCCCCGGGATTATTCAGGATAAGGATTGATGACCGGGAACTGGATACCGTTTTTGGAAAAACCCCGGAACAATGGGGCTGGGCGAAGGGAGGAACCATTGAACTGGAAGCGGGCACCCATGAAATCCGGCTGCATGATCTCACCGGCTTCAACGGGCGTGTGGATGCGATTTTCCTGTCAAAGGAAGCGTATGCGTATCTGCCAAACACGCCCTATAAGCTTTTTCGTCTGCGCACACGCACGGGGGCTGTTCCAACTGAAATAGCAGATGAAGGCACCTACGACCTGGTTGTTGTGGGTGGCGGGATTGCAGGGATCAGCGCAGCAGTTTCGGCTGCCAGGCTGGGACTCAGGACGGCGCTTATTCAGAACAGGCCCGTATTGGGAGGGAACAACAGCTCCGAAGTGCGCGTGTACCTGGTGGGCAGTGTGGAGGAGAACCTCTATCCTGCACTTGGGAACATTGTCAGGTCCCTGGACGATCATCATCCACCCAATGCCGCGGAGGCTGAACGATTTCAGGACGATTTGAAGCTGGAACTGGTAGAAGGTACTCCGAACCTGGATCTGTTCCTGGATACGCATGCAAACTGGCTGGAAATCGATGAGGGTAAGATCGAGCGCGTGTATGCCATCAACACCCGAACGGGTGAACAGCACGTATTTCACGGAAAGTATTTTGCCGACTGCACCGGGGATGGTTCAGTGGGTGCAATGGCCGGGGCAGATTTCCGCTACGGACGGGAAAGCCGGGAAGAGACCGGGGAACCCAGTGCACCGGCGGAGGCCGACAGCATGACCATGGGAAGTTCGAACCTGTGGCGATCGGTGGAGAGACCGACGCCTTCCACATTTCCTGAAGTCCCGTGGGCGCTGCAGTTCACAGATGAATACTACATCGATGCCGCCAGTGGCACCTGGCGCTGGGAGAGCGGATTTGACAGGGACATTATCCAGGAGGCTGAGTATATACGTGATCACAACCTGCGGGCGGTCTTCGGTAACTGGTCGTATCTGAAGCACAACCTGCCGGAAAAATATGCGCATAATGAGTTGGAATGGGTTGCCTTTGTCGCCGGTAAGCGTGAATCGCGGAGGCTGATGGGTGATGTGGTCCTGAGCGAGCTGGATATCCTGAACAGGACGGAATACGACGATGCAGCGGTCACCCTCACCTGGGGCATTGACATCCATTTTGCGGATACATTGAACAGCCGGTATTTCCCGGGTCAGGAGTTCATCAGCTGGTATACGCACCCGAAGCATGCACCCTATCATATGCCCTACCGTTGTTTGTATTCAAGAAACATAGACAACCTGTTCATGGCCGGGAGGAACATCAGCGTGACCCACATCGGGTTGGGCTCTCCGCGTGTCATGCGTACTGGCGGGCTCATGGGAGAAGTTGTTGGCATGGCGGCATCTGTGTGTGTTGCACACGGCTGCACACCACGCGAAGTATATTCGGACCACCTCGATACGCTCAAGACCCTGATGAAAGCGGGTGTGTGATGCCTAATTCAGCGCATTGAGCCTCATCAGTGCTTCAATGAAATAGTAGTCAGCATAGGTCAGCGGCACATCCACTTCGGAGTTCTTCGGAAGGTGGCCGACGCTGTGTTTCAGGATAAAGTAATTGTTTGCACCTACATCGGCCCTGTATGCCGGCGATGCAAGGGACCGCACGGTCTTTTCAGCAAAATCAAGGTACGTTTCAGCATCCTCTGCTGCAGCATACCCGCTGAGTTCAATGAGTCCGGATGCGAGTATGGCACCTGCCGACGCGTCCCGTTTTGCATCGGGGATGTCAGGAGCATTGAAATCCCAGTATGGCACGCCATCTTCGGGCATGTTGGGATGGTTGATCATAAAATCAGCGATTCGGACCGCTTGTTCGAGGTACCTGATATCCCCTGTTTCCCGGAACATGGTCACAAACCCGTAGAATCCCCATGCCTGTCCGCGCGCCCAGGCCGATTCATCGGCATAGCCCTGCACCGTCTGGTGTCCCAGCACCTCGCCGGTAATGGTATCATAGTCGACCAGGTGGCAGGAGCTGTAATCGTCGCGAAAATGGTTATCCATTGTTTTTTCGGAGTGAGAGATACACACATTATAGAAAGTAGTATCGCCTGTTTCCCGGAAGGCCCACATGAGGTATTCCAGGTTCATCATGTTATCGATGATCACCGGGAAAGTCCAGTTGCCATGGTCCCATGACTTAATGCAGCCCACAGTTTCGTTGTAGCGGGTCATCAGGCTGTATGCCCCGTTGATCATCACGGGCTTATAAGCTTCGATTCCGGCAATGCGCAACCCGTTCCCGAAGGAATTATTGATCATAAATCCCAGGTCGTGGGTACCGGTATTGTACTGCTCCTTTTCTATCAGGGCTGTTCGAGCCATGGCCATTTCCTTCAGCACCTCATCGCCGGTATAATCATAGAGGTACCAGAGCGAACCAGGAAAGAAACCACTGCACCACCAGCGCGAATCTGAGGTGACGAGCTCTCCTGTTTCCATGTGGGTAGATCGAGGAAGGCGGTCGGCCGGCACAATTGCATGCATCCCTTTGTACTGTTCAGCTGCAAAGCTGAGTTGTTCATCGATCAGTTCAGTGAGGGGTTGCTGACGGTCGGTGCAAGCGTTAAAAATCAGCAAGAGGGAAATAATAGGAAGGATAAATCGTAACATAAATGAGTTATATGGTTCGTACATTAAAGATAGCCTGTTTTGCTGAAGTTACAAGGGCAAAATGAGCGGGGCTCCCGCCTCCCTGAGTGCTTTTTCCAGTTCCGGCAGCATTTCCCCGATCACCTTGTCCATGTCAGTCTTCAGCTGCAGCAATTCCTCCCTGGCCAGTGCAAGGCTTTCCCTGTGCATTTGCGTGGGTCCGTAACTGGTGGAAAGGCCTTGTCGTGCAGCCGACAGCCTGTTGCCTGGTGTCGGAGCCTGTTTCTCCCCTACTTCATCTTTGGTATCCAGTCCGGTTATCCTGGCATCCAGTTTTCGTAAAGCAGCTTCTGCTTCATAGACCCGTTCCAGGAGTCCGGCAGCATTTTCATCCAGCCGGAAGCAGGCATTTTTCATCACCTGCACCTGGTTCTTCGCATCCGAAAGTTGATTCCTGACGGTGGCATATGCGAGCATGGCATCATCCAGTTCCATTCTGAAGGTCTCCCTGGTCTGCGTCGCGACCGGTTCGAGCACCCCATTATAAAGTGGTTTTATCCTGAATGCAACGGGCTCGGTCAGTTTTCTGACCTTCCCTTCCTGCACTGCATGCATTGATACAGAATAGGTACCGGGGATAACCCTGTATCCATTGGTTCCTACCTGCAGATTTTCTGCACCAGCGTCGGGATCCATTCCTGCTTTCGAAGCATAGCGGAGGTCCCAGTTCACCCGCTTGATCCCTTTTTTGGCCGGGGCCTGCAGGTGGTTGACAATGGTACCGGCTTCATCGGTAATGGTAAACAGCAGGAAGGGTTCATCCTCATCGCTTTCCAGTTCAAGTGCTTCCCATCCCGGGAAGGGTATATCTGCATTTTCTTTATCCAGTTCCTTTTCCTTTTCTTTTCTCACCTGTTTCAGCGATTGAAGATCTTCTTTGAGGTAGTAGGTGAATGTGGCTCCGAAAGGCGGGTTTTCCGCCCTGTATTCTGAAGCTCCGGGTGCCACCGTAACGCTTTTCGGCTGGTAGAGCCAGGCATCCTTCACCTCGAAGAGTACCGCATCTTCTTCAAGCAGTTCAGGTGTAATTTTCCTGAGTGGTGAAATGTCATCCAGTATGTAAAAACCCCGTCCGAATGAGGCGGCCACCAGGTCATTTTCCCTGCGCTGGATGGTGATATCCCTGAAGGAGATGGTCGGGAGTCCGCCTTTCAGCTGTGTCCAGGATGCGCCTCCGTTGATGGTGAAATACACGCCGAACTCTGTGGCAGCGAAGAGCAATTCCTTTTTAACATGGTCCTGCACGAGCCGCCAGATGATCGTTCGATCAGGAATGTTCCCGGAGATCAGTTTCCAGCTTTTACCGGTAT
>Ga0180430_10005261_pt1 | contig 10781 bp, 4 predicted proteins | sample SS_ome_9_FD_132999 | JGI IMG/M metagenome (GOLD analysis project Ga0180430, IMG submission 132999) | Hypersaline lake sediment archaeal communities from the Salton Sea, California, USA - SS_1_S_2 metaG | ecosystem: Environmental > Aquatic > Non-marine Saline and Alkaline > Hypersaline > Sediment... | reverse complement strand
CACGTCGACGATGCGACGCGACGCTGAACCAGACCGTCGCACGCGCGGTTGTTCGGCGAATCGTAAAGAAGGGAACGATTCGTGCGGCCAAGGAAATGACCGACGAAGAGAAGCATTCGCCCGTCGCGATTTTATTCGACGTCGCGGGAGTTCTGTGGGAAGCCTCAGAACGTGCCGACACACGAAGCTGGGGACTGCTGCCGGACACGATTCAAGTTATCCGCCTCGAGCTGCCCGTGGGACGAAATGAAATCGGACTACGTGCCGTCGAAACGGACGGCCGGCTCGGCCCGGAATTCATCGAACCGGTCGAGATCCTCAGCGGCCGAAACACGTACATGCTCGCGTCGTTCCCCGACCGTCTGAAGGTGGGCAACATCTTAACGAGCCGCAGTCCACTGCCGACACCCCTGCAACCGGCGGTCCAGTTCGCCGGCGACGAAAACGCGATCGACAATGGCGGCATTCGCCATCAAACCGTCGCCGCACCCGCCGATCCGGCGCGATAGTGTCTACGCATAGAGATCAGACTTCAGAGGTTATCGGTCAAAGTCGAATAAGTGCAGGGCAATACATTGGACAACCCCATCGATATTGAGCCTCCACTGACTGCTGACTACTGCCTGCTCATTTACGACAACTAACAAAAAAAGCCGCTTGCCGTTTAGCTTCGAATCATGCTAAACGGCAAGCGGCGTTGTTATCTAATAGTAAGCGGTTCGACTTACTTACTCAGCCAGGCGTCGACCTGAGCGGCGACCTGTCGACCGCTGGCGATCGCTCGGACGACCAGCGACGCTCCGGAGGCGGCATCGCCGGCGGCGAAGACACCGTCGACCGACGAGCAGCCGGCGTCGTCCGTCTTGACGTTTCCGCGCGGATCGAGCTCGACACCGAGATCGGTAACGAGTCCGTCGTGCACCGGGTGAACGAAACCCATCGAGAGGAGCACGAGATCGGCGTCGAGCGTAAACTCGCTGCCGGGCACCTCAGCCATCTTCCATCGACCGTCGTCATCTTGCGCCCAATCGACTCGGCAAGCGTGGAGCTTATTGATCCGTCCGCCATCGCCGGCGAGCGATCGCGTCAGAATCGACCAGTCTCGTTGGCAACCTTCTTGCTGCGAGGACGACGTGCGGAGGACTTGCGGCCAAAGCGGCCAAGGCGTATCGGGATTCGAATCCTCGGGCGGCTTGGGCATGATTTCGATCTGCGTGACTGACGCCGCACCCTGACGGATCGACGTGCCAACGCAGTCGCTGCCCGTGTCACCACCACCGATGACGACGACGTTCTTGCCCTCGGCCGAGATCGTCTTACCGGCTCGCGAGGCGGCAATCGCTTCGGGATCACCTGCTACACGGCGGTTCTGCTGCGCGAGGAACGTCATCGCCGGATAAACACCGTCGAGTCCCGCACCGTTGCAGTCGAGCAAACGCGGCAGGCCGGCACCGATGGTTAGGACGATCGCGTCGAACTTCTCGTGAAGCTCTTCGACCGAGACATCTTCGCCCACGGTCGTGCTGACCTCGAAGCGAATACCTTCGGCCGAAAGCTGCTCTACCCGGCGGTCGATTACCGACTTGCCGAGTTTAAAATCGGGAATCCCGTATCGCAGGAGTCCGCCCAGTCGGTCGTCCTGTTCGAAGAGAACGACTTCGTGCCCGGCACGGTTGAGCTGCTGTGCGGCGGCGAGACCTGCCGGTCCCGATCCGATGACCGCAACTTTCTTACCCGTCCGATGAGTCGGCCGAACCGGGACGATCCAATTGTTTTCCCAGGCCGTTTCAGCGATCTGCTGTTCGATGTGGCAGATATTGACCGGCGAGCCTTCGAGCGCGAGCGTGCACGACGCTTCGCACGGCGAGGGACAAACGCGGCCCGTGAACTCGGGAAAGTTGTTTGTCTCGTGCAGAACCATGCACGCCTGTCGCCACTGACCACGGTAGACAAGGTCGTTGAACTCGGGAATCTGATTCCCAAGCGGGCAACCGTTGCCATGACAGAACGGAATGCCGCAATCCATGCAGCGTGCCGCCTGCTCGATCAGAACGTCCTTCGACAGCGGTACGTCGACGGGCTGGAAATCTTCGGTCCGCTCATCGACAGGGCGGTATCCGACTTTTACACGATCATATTCGATGAAACCAGTTGTCTTACCCATTGAACACCTCCTCCGTGGCCGGCGACTGATCGTCGCTCGCACCTTCTTGTTCTCGTAATTGTTCGAGCGCCCGTCTGTAATCGATCGGGAATACCTTAACGAACTTACCGACCATTTGCGACCAGTTGTCCAAAATCCACTTCGCCTTGCGACTGTCCGTGTACTCATGGTGACGACGGATCAGATTGTGAAGCAGTTCGATATCTTCCTCGGCATGGAGTGCTTCGAGCTCAACCATATCGAGGTTACAAAGCGTGTCGAACAGTTGATGCTCGTCGAGTACGTATGCGATTCCGCCGCTCATACCGGCCGCGAAGTTTCGACCGGTCTGGCCGATGCAGACGACCGTACCGCCGGTCATGTATTCACAACCGTGATCGCCCACACCTTCGACGACGGCGGTCACACCGCTGTTTCGCACGGCGAATCGCTCACCGGCGAGACCGTTGATGAATACTTCACCGCTGGTCGCACCGTAAAGCAACGTGTTGCCGACGATAATATTTTCTTCGGCGACGTATTTCGCCTCGAGCGGAGTCTTCACAATGACTCGACCGCCGGACATCCCCTTACCGAGATAGTCATTGCAATCGCCCACCAGCCGGAACGTCACACCCGGGCAAAGGAACGCGCCAAAGCTTTGACCTGCCGAGCCATTGAACGTCACTTCGAGCGTATCCTCGGGCAAACCTTCGGGACCGTACTTTCGTACGATGCGATTACTCAGAATCGTACCACAGGTTCGGTCGAGATTTTCGATCGGCAGTTCGACCTTGGTCGGCGTCTTCGATTCAATCGCGTCGGCCGCTTGTTCCAAGATCTCCCAGTCCAACTGATCGGCGAGAACGTCGTCCTGCGTCGTCGTTCGGCAAAGCTCGCCTGGCTTCGCACACTTGGGCATCGTGAAGACCTTCGAGAAATCGAGTCCCTTCGCCTTCCAGTGATCGACCGCACCGCGAGCTTGCAAGCGATCCATTCGACCGATCATCTCGTCCATCGTACGGAACCCGAGCTCGGCCATAATTTCTCGAACTTCGCCGGCCATGAATTTCATGTAGCGAACCAGGTATTCCGGATCGCCGCGGAATCGTTCGCGGAGTTCCGGGATTTGCGTAGCGATACCGACCGGGCAAGTTCCGTTGTGGCACCGACGCATGAGAAGGCAACCGAGCGAAACCAGCGCTGCGGTTCCGAACCCGAATCGATCCGCACCGAGCATCGCGCCAACAACAACATCGCGACCGGTTTTGAGCTTCCCGTCGACCTGCACGATGATTCGCGTTCGCAGATTGTTCTTAACAAGCGTCTGTTGCGTCTCGGCAAGTCCGATTTCCCACGGTGCTCCGGCACTCTTGATCGACGAAAGCGGACTTGCGCCGGTTCCGCCGTCGTGACTGCTGATCAGCACCTCGTCGGCCATACCTTTGGCGACACCGGCGGCAACGGTTCCGACACCGACTTCGGAGACGAGCTTGACCGACACCAACGCGCCGGGCATCGCATCTTCGCCCTTTTCGATCTTATCGCGATGCCGATCGCCCGGCTGCGAGCACTTCAGATCGAAGATAAGCTGTGCAAGGTCTTCAATCGAGTAAATATCATGGTGCGGAGGCGAGATCAGCGACACGCCGATCGTCGAGTGCCGCATATCCGCGATTTCGTCCGTTACCTTATGACCGGGCAGTTGCCCGCCTTCACCGGGCTTTGCACCCTGCGCCATTTTGATCTGCAGCATCGTCGCGTGCGACAAGTAATCGATGGTCACGCCGAATCGCCCGCTGGCGACCTGCTTGACGCCGCAATTTCTCCAATCGCCGTTCGGATCGGGCGTATATCGGTCGCGTGCTTCACCGCCCTCGCCCGTGTTGGCCATCCCGCCGATTCGATTCATCGCGATCGCCATCGACTCGTGCGCTTCCTTACTAATCGAACCGTGCGACATGGCGCCGGTATAGAAACGCTTAACGATTTCGTCGACCGACTCGACCTCTTCGATCGGAACGGGCGTGCCAGGCACGAAATCGAACAAACCACGGAGCGTGCACATCTGACGGCTCTGATCGTTGATCTCTTTCGCGAATTGATCGTACTTCGCCTGATCGTCCTGTATCACCGCGTGCTGAAGCAGCGTGATCGTTTCGGGATTCCACGAGTGATACTCGCCCTCGTTTCTGAAGTGGTAATCGCCACCGAACTCCAGGTCCAGCTCCATCATCTTCCGTTGCTTCTGAGCGTCGGCGTGTCGCACCAGCGTTTCCTGCGCGAGCACTTGCAGATCGCTACCGCCGATTCGCGACGGTGTGTGTGTGAAGTAACGGTTAACCAGTTCGTGCTCCAGTCCGATCGCCTCGAACTGCTGTGCGGCGTGATAACTTCGCAGGGTCGAGATTCCCATCTTCGACATCGTCTTGAGCAGACCCTTACGGATCGCGTTGATGTATTGGTCGGCGTAACGACCGAGCTCGACTTCCTGATTGATCGCACCTTCGTGATGCATCTGCTCGATTGCCTCGAATGCCAGATACGGATTGATCGCGTTCGCACCATAACCGCAGAGCAGGCAGAAATGCATCACGTTGCGAGCCTCGCCCGTCTCGACGATGATACCCGCTTCAGATCGCAATCTGAGATTGAGCAACCCATGATGCAGCGACGCGGTCGCGAGCAAGCTGGGGATCGGCGCGAGCGTTTCCGACGCGTCTCGATCGCTAACGATCAACATCGACGCACCTTCTTCGATCGCCTTTCGAGCCGCAGCCAGAAGTCCGTCGAGCGCTTCGCGGAGCGCCTCACCCGGCTTGTCCGACGTCGCGTCGAAGACGGCCGAGAGCCGGGCAACTTTGAAATCGTCCCGCTGAACTTCCATCAGTTGCTCAATGTCGGCCGTCGTCAGAATCGGATGCGGAATCTTCAGCTGTCGACAATGCTCGGGCGACTCGTCCAGCAGGTTTTGCTGCTTGCCCGTGTAGGACATGAGCGACATGACGAGACCTTCGCGGAGCGGATCGATCGGCGGATTCGTAACCTGGGCGAACAATTGCTTGAAGTAATCGAACAACAGTCGCGGGCGATCCGAAAGCACCGCAAGCGGGGTGTCGTTCCCCATCGAGCCGATCGGTTCTTGACCGTTTTCCGCCATAGGGGCAAGCACCATTCGCAGCTCTTCACGCGTATAACCGTGAAGTCGCATTCGCCACGCGAGTGTCTCTGGATCGCTCTTGACCGAACCGGTGGGCTGGAACAGGCCACGAAGCTCGATGCGATTCTCGGCCAACCAACGTCGGTACGGTCGACGTCGGGCGACCTTACCCTTGATCTCGTTATTGACGATGATTCGACCTTCGCGTGTGTCGACCAGGAACATACGACCCGGCTGAAGTCGACCCTTTTGGATGACCTGCTCGGGCGGGAAGTCGAACACACCGACTTCACTGGCGACAACGACGAGACCGTCTTCGGTCACGACGTATCGGCTAGGACGCAAACCGTTTCGGTCGAGCGTTCCACCCAGTAGCACGCCGTCAGTAAAGACCATCGCTGCCGGACCGTCCCATGGCTCCATGATGGCCGAGTGGAATTCGTAAAACGCTCGTTTGTCGGTACTCGTATGATACTTTTCACCGAACGCTTCGGGAACCATCATCATCATCGAATGCGGAGCCGAGCGACCGCCGCGAACCAACAGCTCCATCACGTTGTCGAACGTCGCCGAGTCGCTAGCACCCGGTTCGCAAATCGGATAGAGACCGTTCATGTCCTCGGTCAGCTCGTCGCACTTCATCGTTCCTTCATGGGCGCGGATTCGAGCGATGTTTCCACGCAGCGTGTTGATTTCGCCATTATGGGCAATCATACGGAACGGCTGCGCAAGTCGCCAGCTCGGGAACGTGTTCGTACTATATCGCTGGTGAACGATCGCCAGCGCCGAAGCGAAACGCGAGTCCGAAAGATCGGGATAATACTCGCCCAGCTGAGGTGCAAGGAACATTCCCTTGTAGCAGATCGTTCGGCACGACATGGTGGGGATGTAGAACTCTTCATGATCGTCGCCAAACTCGTCATAGATTTGGCGCTCGGTGTTCTTACGAGCGACGTAGAGTTTGCGTTCCAGCGCAATTTCGGTCGCGCCACAACCATCGATCAGAAGCTGGCAGACATCGGGCTCGGCCGACTTCGCGATCTCTCCGAGACACGAGTTATCGACGGGAACCTCGCGCATACCGAGCGTTTTCAGCCCCTCGGCTTCGATCGCTTCGGTCAGCAGGTCGAGACCGCGCTTACGCAACTTCGGGCTATTTTTCGGAAGAAACAGCATCGCGACGCCATAAGCTCCACGCTCGGGCAGCTTGACGTCCAGCTTGGCGGCTTCTTCGACGAGAAAATCGTGGGGAAGCTGCAGCAGCATACCCGCACCGTCGCCCGTGATGCCATCCGCGCCGGCGGCACCTCGATGCTGAAGACGCATCAAAATGTGCAGACCACGCTGCACGATATCATGATCTTGATTCCCGTTGATGTTCGCAACGGCACCGATGCCACACGCATCGTGTTCAAAAGTCGGGTCGTACAACCCCTCAGCGTTCATTGCCATCGTTCAGGCTCGTTCTTTCGATAGTGTTACCGTAAAAAAATATTTTGGGCTTCGCAGCGTCCCGAGGGAGCGACTCGCTGCGCGCAAGAATCTCGACCGACAAACATACCCCTGCTCTTTCAAGGGGTTTGGCTTCGGTCGAGTAACTGTCGAATAAAGGTACTTTCTTGACGCTTGCGACAATTTTGTCACAAACAGCGCAGAAACTACCCACATATCGGGACAAAAAGAAGCATCCTGCTCCTTTAAAATAAGCTGCACGAACCCTTGGATTACTTTTACTTATGCTGGGTCCCAGCTTTGATTATTCACAATTATATAATTAGAACCTCTAATGTCAAGCGTCGGTCCTGATTTCGCTTTGCTAATAATAGAGATTTTAAGGGATGTTGGATCCTTGGCTGGCTGCCATTGGACCAACACGGAACAGAAAACATCGGACGCGTCCATAGAGACAACCACAAAAAATTCCACATACCATTTTTTCGATCCCCTTACGAAAGACAAGCCGTTAAGAGGAACAAAATGGGAATTCCAACATTTTTTGGAAGAATTGTCCGCTCGAAACCTTTATTCCAAGGGGCAATTAGAAATGTTGCCACCCGGTTAGGAATTTCGCCCTCAAACCCTTTTCGCGCATGTAGTCGCGTGTTACAATCCACAGGATTTTTGGCGGTCCAGTCGCGTCTGTAGACAGACCGGCCCGGCACGAAACCCCTCTGAGGCGATTCCCGCAGAGACGATCATCCTTCTTCGATCTTTTTGTCCGGACAACGCCTCTGGTCGAACTGCTAGTAAGCAAAACAATCTCCACTGTTTTCGACTTCAAACCGTTATCAAAAGAAAAGGCGAGAGCGACGATGAGCAACCGATCTACGGCGCCGGTGTCCGAAGCGACAGTACCGGGCGATTTACTCGGCCGACTGCGTGAAGTGGCGGCTGGCTGGACGCGTCCCCACCTTCTGGGATTGCAGGAATTGACGGCCGAAGAAATCACGACCGTTCTCGACACGGCCGACATCTTCGCCACGGCAGCGAAGCAGGGAATTCGCAAGATCCCGCTGCTAACCGGACTGACTGCGTCGAATCTGTTCTTCGAGAACTCCACCCGAACGCGAACCAGCTTCTCATTGGCCGAGCGACGCTTGGGTGCGGACACGGTCGACTTCAGCGCATCGACCAGCAGCCTTTCGAAGGGCGAAACGGTGATCGATACGGCGCGAAACATCGAAGCGATGGGAGTCGATTTCGTCGTCGTCCGTCATCGCACTCCGGGCACGCCTCATCTACTGTCGCAGAATATCGGTTGTTCGGTCCTGAACGCCGGCGACGGACCACACGAACATCCGACGCAAGGTTTTCTCGACATTCTGACAATCCGCCAGCGACTCGGAGGCTTCGACGGCCTGACTGTCGCACTGGTGGGTGACATTACACACAGCCGAACCGCGCGGTCGAATATCTGGGGACTTCAGAAGCTCGGTGCGAAAGTTATCGTCTGCGGCCCATCGACGCTCGTGTCGAAAAAGTGGGAAGAACTAGGCGTCGAAGTACACTACAGCTTGGATGATATTTTACAGCGGGTCGACGTACTGAACTTACTACGGATCCAGTTCGAACGCCAAGCGACGCGACCTTTCCCTTCGGTCCGCGAATACGCAACGCTCTACGCAATGACGGGCGAACGGCTGGCCAAGACGAAGGACGACATATTGATCCTCGCTCCGGGTCCGATCAACCGCGGCGTCGAGATCACACCCGACGTGGCCGACGGTCCGCAGTCGGCGATCCTCGAGCAAGTCTCCAACGGTGTCGCCGTCCGGATGGCAATGCTGTGGCTGCTGGCCAACGCCCGCGGCTGGGTCAATTTCGCCTAGGTAGTAGTCAGCCGTCAGCAGACATTGCTGATTTCTGAACGACAACCGACTCTTAGTTCGAGTAAGCACGATTCACGAAACACGAAACCTATAAGACGCCAAAAATAAAACGCCATGAAGATTCTCATTCAAAACGGACGAGTCGTCGACCCTTCGCAACGGATGGATCGAGTTACCAACCTGCTGATCGAAGACGGGCGGATTTCGGCTTACGATATCCCGGCGGTCGATCCCGCGATGGCGGCAAGCGACGACGAGCTTACGGTGATCGACGCGACAGGCAAAATCGTTTCGCCTGGCCTGATCGACATGCACGTGCATCTTCGCGAACCGGGACACGAAGAGGACGAAACGATTGCGACCGGTACGGCGGCAGCGCTGGCGGGCGGTTTCACTTCGATCGCCTGCATGCCCAACACCGATCCGCCGATCGACACACAGGGCGCAGTCGAGTACGTTAAAAGTCGCGCAAAGCTGGTCGACAATTGCAATGTCTTCGTCGTTGCCTGTGTTAGCAAAAATCGCGAGGGCGAACAGCTCGCCGAGATCGGGCAGCTTCACGAAGCGGGCGCCGTTGCGTTCTCCGACGACGGCTCGCCGATCGACAATCCGGGACTGATGCGACGCGCGTTCCAGTACTGCAACATGTTCGGCAGTCCGGTGATGAATCATTGCGAGATTCCGGAGCTCACCGGCTCGGGCGTTATGCATGAGGGTCTCGTCTCGAACGTTCTGGGCCTTAGCGGCATGCCCGTCGCGGCCGAGGCGGCGATGATCAGTCGCGACATCTCGCTGGCGGACGCGACCGACGGACGATATCACGTCATGCACGTTTCGACGGCCGAGGGCATCGACGCGATCCGCCGTGCGAAAGGCCGCGGAACGAAAGTAACCTGCGAGGTTTGCCCGCATCATTTCACGCTTACCGACGAAAATCTCGTCACGTTCGATTCGTGCTTCAAGATGAATCCGCCGCTGCGAAGTCAGGATCATGTCGACGCTTGCATCGCCGGCCTGGTCGACGGCACGATCGATGTGATCGCTTCGGATCACGCACCGCACGCGTCCGAAAAGAAGATGCAGGAACTCGACAGGGCGCCGTTCGGCATTATCGGTCTGGAAACGATGCTCAGCCTGGTCGTCACACGACTGATCGAGCCCGGCCTGCTTAGCTGGCCCGACGCGCTAGCGAAGATGACGTGCAACCCGGCTCGCATCTTGCGTCTGAAGAAGGGAACGCTTCAGATCGGCGCCGACGCCGACATTACGATCATCGACCCGACCGAGACCTGGACCGTCGAGCCGGACAAGCTGGTGGGCAAGAGCAAGAACACGCCACTGGTCGGCTGGGAACTAACCGGCCGCGCGTCGACGGTCATCGTCGACGGACGCGTGAAGTTCTCGCGGTGACGCAAAGCGGGCAGTAGACAGTGGGCAGTAAGAATCAAAGGATATCCCGATCATTGATGAATATCCTTTCCAGCACCGCTATCTGCAATCCCGAACTATTCGAATACCATTAATCTCGTTTCAATCATGTCGTTCACCCTTGCTTCGGCAAAAGGGCAAAAAGCATCATCCATGATAGACCCAACCTCTTCACTACCCACTGCCCACTGCCTACTGCCCACTTTCCGCCGCCTACTGCCCACACTGAAAGCAGACCAATGACGGCGTGGCTGATTGACGGGTACAATCTTCTCTACGCGGTCGGGCTCATGGACGAGGGCAGCGGCCGATCGCTTGAAAGCTGCCGGTCCGCGCTGCTTGGTTTTCTGGCCGACGCGATGCCCTGGGAAGATCGCAGCCGCACAACGGTCGTTTTCGATGCGAAGCAGTCGCCGCCCGGTGCGCCCCGTCGCTTATCGCATCGCGGGATCACGGTTCGATTCTCTGTCGGTTACGAGTCGGCCGACGCGATGATCGAGCAGCTCATCCGCAAAGACACGTCACCGAAGAAGCTCGTCGTCGTTTCGAGCGACCACCAAATTCAACGTGCCGCGAAACGTCGCCGCGCGAAGGCGATCGACAGTGATGTCTGGTATCGGCAGATCGCCCGTGCGCGACGGGAATCGATCGCCACCGCCCCGCCGGAGCGCCCACCCGTCCCGCTTCTGAGCGAAGACGTCGATTATTGGGTCCGCCGATT
>Ga0180430_10005260_pt1 | contig 10782 bp, 9 predicted proteins | sample SS_ome_9_FD_132999 | JGI IMG/M metagenome (GOLD analysis project Ga0180430, IMG submission 132999) | Hypersaline lake sediment archaeal communities from the Salton Sea, California, USA - SS_1_S_2 metaG | ecosystem: Environmental > Aquatic > Non-marine Saline and Alkaline > Hypersaline > Sediment... | reverse complement strand
GGGCCCACGGACGAGACGAGCGACGACGAAGTCGCCGCGGCGATGGCCTACTAGGAGGGAATCATGGAATCAGGTTTGATGAATCTCAACACCCTCTGGTTTGTCTTGATCGCCGTGCTGTGGGTCGGGTACTTCTTCTTGGAGGGCTTCGACTTCGGTGTGGGCATGTTGGTGCCTTTCGTGAGCGATGACGATCTCGACCGGCGAGTGGCCATCAACACCATTGGCCCTGTGTGGGACGGCAACGAGGTATGGCTGCTCGTGGCGGGCGGAGCAACGTTCGCTGCATTCCCGGAGTGGTATGCAACGCTGTTCAGTGGCTTCTACCTGCCTCTGTTCTTGATATTGGTCGCGCTAATCCTGCGCGGTGTGGCTATTGAGTTCCGTGGCAAGGACAAGCGGCCCGAGTGGCGCACCTGGTGGGATCGGGCCATTGTGTTTGGCAGCTTCCTCCCTTCCTTGCTATGGGGCGTTGCGTTCGCCAACATCCTCCGCGGGGTACCCATCGATGCATCCGGTGAGTACGCCGGCGGCTTCTGGAACCTGCTCAATCCGTACGCGTTGCTGGGAGGAGTCATGTCGCTGTTGCTCTTCTTGCTCCACGGTGCGGTATTCCTGAGTTTGAAGACATCGGGTTCAGTATCCGATCGTTCTAGCGGAATAGCCCGTCGCGTAGCTTGGCCGACGGTCGTTGTTGTCGTCGGTTTCATGCTGTGGACGTACGTGGAAAGCGGCGACGGAGTCATGCCCGGGCTGCTGCCGGTTATCGCGATCGGGCTGCTGGTCGCCGTGCCTTGGCTTCTCGCCGACCGCAAGGACGGGTGGTCCTTTGCGGCCACCGGTGGTGCGATCGTTCTAATCGTGGCGACGCTATTCATCAATCTCTATCCCAACGTGTTGCCGTCTACGCTCGATCCGGCCTTTAGCCTGGACGTGTTCAACGCGGCATCAACGTCGAACACGCTCACGGTGATGAGCTGGGTGGCGCTCGTATTCACTCCGCTTGTCCTCCTCTATCAGGGTTGGACATACTGGGTGTTCCGAAAGAGGATCGGGCGCGATGACCTCCAGCCTGTTGCAAAAGCGAGCTGAGACCGAAGAACAAATGTCAATAGAACGACCGGCGCCGATCGATCGACGCCTGGTCGCGTTTGCTTCCGCCGTTCGAGGTCTGCTGGCGTTCCTCATTCTCACCGGTATGACAACGGCGGTCGTGGTCGTCGTCGAAGCTGTGCTCATCGCTCGTGTCGTTGCCGGGGCGTTTCTCGAGGGTGAGACACTCGAGTCTCTGACCGGCGAGTTGGTGACGGTTGCGGTTCTCATCGCCGTACGCGCTCTGCTGAGCTGGCTCCGTGAGGTCCTGGCCAACCGGGTTGCTGCCGGGGTCAAGTCGGATCTGCGGCGGCGCTACCTACGCACGTTGCTTGACCGTGGAGTTCACGAGATAGCTCGACTCCGTGCAGGGGAGGTGGCAACCCGCACACTTCATGGCCTGGACGCGTTGGACGCCTATTTCGCCCGCTACTTGTCCCAGATAGCCCTTGCTGCTGCGGTGCCCCTGGCAATCATCCTCTGGGTTGTGTTGACCGATTGGGTGTCGGCGCTGATCTTCCTGCTCACAGTGCCTCTGATACCGGTCTTCATGGTCTTGATCGGATCAGCATCAGAACAGCGCGTCGCAGCCAAGTGGCAAACGCTTCAATCGCTCAGCGGGCGGTTCCTCGACATGGTCCAGGGGCTTCCGACACTTCGCGTGTTCGGGAACGCCACAGCCCGGCTTCCGCAGATTCGCAGAATCTCGGAGGCGTATCGTCGGGAGACGATGGGAGTGCTCAGAGTTGCGTTCCTTTCTGCGCTCGCTCTGGAACTCATCGCGACGATTTCGACCGCTCTCGTTGCCGTGGGGATCGGGTTGAGAGTGATCGAGGGAGGCCTGCTGTTCGAGCCTGCGTTGGCAGTCCTCATTCTCGCTCCCGAGGTCTATCTGCCGCTGCGGCGGGTTGCAGTCGAATTCCATGCCGCGATGGAGGGAGTGACCGCTGCGGGCGAGATCCTCGATGCCTTGAACGATCCCGCTTCGGTCGTCGAGAAACCCGGCATCGACCTGGCAGGCCGGACGATCACCTTCCGCTCAGTCGGCTATTCATATCCGGGCAGTGAGGAGAGTTCCCTCCACGACATATCACTAGAAATCCGTCCCGGCGAGAGAATCGCGGTCATCGGGTCGACCGGTTCGGGAAAGAGTACGTTGGCTGGTCTATTGCTTCGATTCGCCGAGCCGACCACCGGACACTTAGAGATCGACGGTGATCCTATTGCGGGTTCCGACCCCGAGATTTGGCGCAGTCAAATCTCGTGGATGAGCCAGGACCCGTATCTGTTCCCGGGCAGCGTTGCAGACAACATCCGGTTTGGGTCACCGAAGGCCCCGCTGCGCGATGTGTACACCGCAGCTCAGGTGGCCGGTGCTCTGGGCTTCGTCGAGGATCTTCCCGACGGCTTCGATACCCAACTCCGGGAGAACGGTAAGACGCTGAGCGCAGGGCAGCGCCGCCGCATTGCCCTGGCTAGGGCCCTGCTTCGTCCGGCCCCGTTGCTGATACTGGATGAGCCATCAGCCAACCTGGATCCCGATAGCCGTGCGGCGATACGCGCTGCGATTGCCGAAGCGGCCCGCACCAGAACCGTGATCACCGTGGCTCACGACCTTGCTCTGGCGAAGGAGGCCGATCGAATCGTCGTTATCGCCGAGGGAAGGACGCAGCGCACAGGGACACCGGATGAGATCCTGGCGATGAACAATGCGTGATCTCGGGTTTGCTCTCCGTGAGGCCCGGCCCTTCGTGCGACGCTTCGTCCTAGTCGTTGCTGTGGGGTTTGCCACGGTGGGCTCGGCCATTGGTCTGTTGACCACCTCCGCCTACCTGATTTCGCGTGCCGCCCAGCACCCCTCCATCCTCGAACTCGGGATTGCGATCGCGGGCGTGCGGTTCTTCGGTATCGCCCGTGGCGTGTTCCGCTACGTCGAACGGCTGCTCTCTCATGACCTGACCTTCAGGGTCCTCGGAGAACTCCGTGTACGCTTGTTTGCCGCCCTCGCCCGGCTCGCCCCAGCTGGGGTTGAGGGATTCCACAGCGCCGACTTATTGAATCGTCTGGTCGGAGACGTCGAGTCATTGCAACACATCTACACACGGATCGCCGGGCCGCCGTTGGTAGCGGTCGCGATCCTGATCCTCACCGCTGCGCTCGGCTTTGCTCTCCTTCCAACAACCGGGCTTGTGGTTGCTGCGGTCCTGGTGGCCGCAATGGTCGTTGTTCCCTGGATGACCGGTGCGCTGGGAGCTGCCTACGGGCGGCGGGTGGGTCGGCAACGCACCGACTACACCGCGGCGGTGGTGGCATTGATGCAGGGTGCCCCGGATGCCGTCGCGTTTGGGCGTCAGGGCGAGTTGCTCGATGAGATCTGTGCCCTGGACGATGAGCTGACGCAGTCAGCGCGTTCGGCTGCATGGCTGCGCGGTCTGGGTGCGGCGGCGATCACGGCGTTCACCGGAGTGGCGCTGATTGCCGCTCTCGCGATGGGCATTCCTGCCGTCGGTGATGGTCGGCTGGCCGGCGAGAACCTCGCGGTGCTGGCGATGCTGGCGCTGGCCTCGTTCGAGGCAGTGGCTCCGCTGGCTCAAGCGTTTCAGCACCTGGGGGAGAGTGTGCAGGCAACGGAGCGGCTTCGCGAGATCCTGGAGATCCCGGCGCCGATCGTCGAACCCGAGCATCCACTACCGGTACCGCAGCAGCCGACGGTCGAGTTGCGCGACGCCTGGCTGCGCTTTGGCTCGGGGGAGTGGGTACTGCGGGGTGTCGACATGCGGCTCGAACCCGGTGCAACCGTTGCCTTGCTCGGCCCGAGCGGCGCCGGGAAAACGACTGTTGCCGAGGTACTGCTGCGATTCCGCGATCTAGACGAGGGAGTGCTGCATATCGGCGGGCTGGAGGCGACGCGCTTCGAATCGGATAGTGTTCGTGAGCGCATCGGGCTTGCCGGAGAGAGCGCTCACGTGTTTACGGGAACGGTTCGTGACAATCTCTGTCTGGGCAATGCTGAATTCACCGACGAAGCAATGATGGCTGCGCTACGGCGCAGCGGGCTGGGGCATTGGGTCGCCGGTGGAGCAAAAGGGTTGAACCGGGAGGTAGGGGAGAGGGGGAGTTGGATCTCGGGTGGTGAGCGACGTCGTCTCACCCTGGCACGGGCCCTCATCCCCGAATTCGATGTACTCATCCTCGACGAGCCGACTTCCGGCCTGGATGGGGAGACGGCAAGCCGCGTGATGGATGAGTACATGAAGGCAGCCAAGGGGACAACTACGTTGCTGATTACCCACCAGGTGTTCGGCCTCGCCGACGTTGATCACATCTTCGTCCTAGATAGCGGTCGTATTGTCCAGGCCGGTGCTCACAGGGAGCTGCTCCGACATGAGGGCATTTACCGGAGCATGTGGGAGGCGCATGCCGTGGTCACCTCGTGTTCCGGACCTGCTCCCGGATAGGGCCCAACTCTGCGTTCATCGTGGAACTCAGTCGCTGCCGGTCAAGGAGCGGTACGACTCCCCACCGTCGTTCTCGGTGCGTTCCCATGCTGATGTCACTTCCGGATGCTCTTCCATGCCGATCGCTGCCCGCCAGCGGTAGGTAGTCGGCCACGTCCGGAACACGGCGGCGACGCGGGTTACGATGGTCATCAGGAGCGGAAGGCCCTTCGGACGCCAGCCTTCGGTTACTTCGAGCGCGACGACCATCTGACCGTTGGATTGGTTGAGGTTCCAATCGCCGCTGATGGTTCGCTTGCCATCGATCGCGATCGACCAACGGCCATGACCCGATTCGGGGTGCTCGCGCAGATCGGGGAAAGGTGGGTCGAACTCGAATCGAACGAGATGATCGGCGGCTTCGCCGACGACAGCCGTCGTGCCGATGTCGGACACCTCGACTTCTTGACCGCCCGGTTCGAGAGTGGCGGGTTGGGCGGGAGTCGGATTGACGGCGATTGAGCAGAGATCGGATGTCACCTTTATGAGGCGGCGTCGTGTCAGCCACTCCGCAGGGAGCCTGCCAAGCTTGGCAGGTCGTCCGTCGATGCGGACAAGCGGTGATGGCCCGGAGCGACGGAGGAGGTCGAACTTTGACATCCAGATGAGGGGCAGCGACGTCGGTTTGGCGATAGCGGCACCCATGGGGGCGAGGAAGGCAGCTGTGCGGCGGCCCCTGGGGGTTCGATCACTCGCCTGAACCTCGATGAGGCGACCGTCTATGTCTGTGAATCGAGTCTCCGCGTTCACTCCTGTGTCGCTGATGTCCAGGCTGCACTTCTCGAACTCGGTCTCGATCCACTCGCCGAGGCCGTTGCCGATGGCGTAGTTGGCTGGATCAATATGCTGCAGCCCGGGCTCCAGGTACACATCGACCCTGCCATCGCCGCGGCGATTGAGGAACACCAGCATTCCGGTCCCGTGTTTCGGGTCGTCGAATGACTGGATCTCGAGTCCTGAGTAATGCGGGTCATCTGCGATCTCGAAGTTCAGCATCCCGGCGAGCATGTCGAGTTCGAGGGAGAAGGGGTGCAGTGGGTTTTCGTGAGCAGTCATGAATCAATGATCTCCGGGTAGCTTATCCGGGCCAGAGGCAAACGTCCCTCGGCGCCGGTGAGCGATAACTATCTGTTCCGATGAGGGGGCGCGGCGAGGGGCCGCGCCCCCTCATTATCTACGCCGATCGCTCCTTGACGATCTCGGGAATGCTGATACGGCGGATTGCTCGCAGACCGGGGATCTGTGAGATCAATGCCACCACCAGGATGGCCATTGACGCCAGCACATAGGTACTGGGCCGGATGTACAGATTGAAGGTAAACAGGTCGCTGTTGAAGCTGCTCATCGCCGCGCCGGCGGCGAAGTAGCCGGCGATGAGGCCGAGGGGTATGCCCATGGCCGCAACCAACATGTTCTCCGCGGTGATGTATCGGGAGATGCTGCGTCGCTCGGTACCGACGGCAAGCAGCGTCGCCACCTCGCGGGTTCGCTCGGCGATGTTGACGCTCATCGCGTTGAAGATGAGCGCAAACGCCATCGCTCCACCAAACACGAGCATCACTCCGACGAAGACGTAGAACAGGACCATGAAGCGCTGCATCAGGTCGTACAGCACATTGGCGTCTTCGAAGGCCGCCACCTGGGGAAGAGCGGTCACTTCGTTACGGAGTGTTCTTGAATCGACGCCGTCTTCATATGCGACCAGGGCCGATGTCGCCGGAAGCGTCGTGCCGGCAAGGGTCTCCGCCTGGGTACGGCCCACATATGCCATCGTTCCCAGTGGCTCGTCGACGAAGGCCGCAACCGGCGCATGCATTGACATCCCCGCGACGGTCATAGTGACGGTGTCGCCAACTTCGATGTCGAAGAGATCGCGGGTTGCCTGACCCAGCACGATTCCGGCCGACGGGAGGTCGATCCACCCGTCATCGACGGAGGCGAAACGATGCATCGTGGTGTCGTCGGGCAGAACCATGAGCCCCGTCTCGTAGTGCTCACCGTTGCTGCTCAGCGCCACGGGGAGTATCAACGCCGGTTCAGCGGCGGCGACCCCGTCGATATCGACGAGAGCGGCGACATCGTCGGTCGACGTCGGTCCGGCGAAGAAGACGGTCGCATCTTCGCGCTGAATCTCGACGAACTGGCGGTTCATCAGGTGGGTCATGGTGTCGATCATGCCCCACGACACCAGCACCAGCATCAGGGAGAGAACGACGCCGATGATGGTGTATATGGTGCGGCGCGGGTTTCGGCCGACACCCCGTAGAGTCATGCGCCATGCAGTGGGTACTCTGCGAAGCGGTGGGATGAACCGTTCCAGCAGACTGCGTTTGCCGCCACCGGCCGGAGTCTCTCCACGCATCGCCTCGGCAGGAAGCACTCGGGACGCCACCAGCGCCGGCGCCACAGCGGCAAGAAGGCTGGCAACGACGCCGAACGCAACGGCGCTGAGGAGTGTCGCCGGATAGAAGTCGACCACGGTGAGCGGTATCGACAGGATGCCCGTGTACAGACGGGTGATCACCCGGGCAAGAAGCACTCCCACAATGGCTCCGGGTATCGAACCGAGCAGCCCCGGAATCAGTCCGTAGCCGAGGTAGTGGCGGAGTATTTGGCGGCGGGTGAATCCGTTGGCGAGGAATGCCCCGATGTGGGGGCGCTGTGAGTAGACGAGCCGGCTAATCATCACGTACGCTGCCATGCCTGCGGCCAAGAGGAACATCATCGGGAAGAAGACCGCCATTTCTTCGAGTCCCTTGACGTCCTCAGTCAGGGCGTTGTTGGATGGTTGCGCCTCCCGGGGGTAGACGTTGGTCGCTCCCAATCCTCGAGCCGCTTCCTCGAGAGACGCGGAGAGCTGCTCGTCCGGTTCGCCGTCGGCGTAGTAGAGGGCCACCTCGTTGGGGCCTTGCTCGGTGATCTGTTCGGCAAGTGCCTCGGAGACGAATGCCACGCCGAAGTTGTCCGGGGTGGTGATGATGTCCTGGCGATCACGAGCCGGCCAGATGTACTCGGGGGAGAGGGCGATACCACCCACGGTGCCCTGCCGCCAGTCTTCTCCGAGGAGAATGTCGAAGGTGTTTCCGACCTCGAGGTCGAAGTGCTTGGCCATGTGGTCTTCGACGAGCACGACGCCGATGTCGCCGTTCTGCAGGTAGGTTCCCGCCGAGATGTCGAGCCGGTTGACTGCCGGCTGCTCTCCGGTCGGTACGCCGACGGCTCGTCCGAGCAGTTTCCAGTCTCCAATCCGGAAGGGCACATCGACGACTGTGCGAATCTCAACCGATTCGACGGCCGCCTCATCCGCCGCGATGTCGGCGATCAAATCTGTGTCCCCACCGCTGATGGTGAGATTGGCAAACCGATAGTCGATGGCAGTCTGGTCGTACGACGCAATCAGATTGGCGTACGAATCCCAGGCGGCGCCGAAGATCGCTACTCCCAGGAAGATTGTCAGAGTGATCGCAATGAACTGTGGTTTGTGTCTCCCTATGTCACGCCACAGCTTGCGTTGTAGCGGTTTCACCATGTCAGCGCGCTTGCTTCTACGGGCGAACCGTTGCTGATGTCGTCGACGATCTCTCCGGAACGCAGCTTGAGGACGCGGTCGCCCATGTCGCCGATGGCGGCGTTGTGGGTGACGAGAAGCACGGTCTGCTTCTGCTCCCGGCTGATGTCCTGCAGCAATTGCAGGATCATCCGGCCGGTTTCGAAATCGAGCTCGCCGGTTGGTTCGTCGCAGAGCAAGATCGGTGGCTGCTTGACCAGCGCCCGGGCGATGGCCACCCGCTGCTGTTCCCCGCCGGAGAGTTGGGCGGGGAAGTGATGCATACGATCTGCCAGCCCGACCTTCGCTAGGACGTCTTCGGCCCGCGCGGCTCCGTTGTCGGAGGTCAGGTCGGCGACGAGTTCGACATTCTCAGCTGCGGTGAGCGTAGGGATGAGATTGAAAAACTGGAACACGAACCCCACGTTTTCGCGCCGGTACTTGACTTGCTCGTCTACGCCGAGCGTGGCGAGGTCGATTCCGTTGACCTGGATGCTTCCTTCGGTTGCGCTATCGATGGCGCCTACGAGATTGAGCAGTGTTGTCTTGCCGGATCCCGACGGTCCCAGGATCACCGCAAGCTCGCCCTGGGGCCCTTTGAGGTCCACGTCTCTCAGCGCGTGAACTGCGGTGTGACCTTCGCCGAATGTCTTCCAGACTCCGGCCATCTCGATACTCATTGCCTGTCGCTTTCTCTGCTCATTTGCTTCGCAAGCCGGCGAATACCAGCTCTATTTGTCGGTCGACCTGCTGCTGCAGATCGGAGATCTCATAGATGTCGAGGTTCATGTACATGAAGAGTTGGAGGACGAAGACGGAGAAGATGATCATCGCCGCGTCGTACACTTCCACGCCGTCGGCCAATTGCCCGCGCTGCTTGAAGTGGGACAGCAGCACGACGCCTTGCTCGATGAGCTTCTGGTCCATCTCGGCCAGTTCTCCGGTCAGGTCCACTCCGCCGACTCTCTGGAACGCTGCTCCGAAGATTTCGCGAAGCAGTCGTTTGTCCCACGACACGAGGTCGTCCAGGTACAGACGGACCAGGCGCTTCGAGGCGGAAACGACGTCGTCTCCCGGTGTTTCGATGATGGCCTGTCCGGCTTCGACCATTCGGTCCGTGTCCTCGCCTATACCCGCAAGGAGGAGAGTTCGCTTGGTGCCGAAGTAGTTGTAGACGGTGCCGACGGACACATCTGACGCGGCGGCGACTTCCTCCATCGTGGTCGCGTCTATTCCCTTCTCTGCGAAGAGGGTGGCAGCTTCGGAGATGATTCGGTGTCTCATCTCTTGCTTCTTGCGGTCTCTCAGCCCTGTCAAGTCACTCCAAAAATATAGTGGCTCAAAGTTTATAGAAACTGCAGGAATAGTCAAGGCGCGTCGGAAAAGGGCCTCGGGAGGGTGAGTTGCTAGGCGGGCGGCAGCTGCCCGACGAACTGGTTCGCGACGTAGCCGATGGCGACGCCGATGGCCCAACTGGCGAGGGACCCGACGAGAACGTACTCGGGGTTGACGTCAGATTCACCGCTCCCCATCTCGGGGAAGCGCAGGATGCTCTTGGCGGCAACGACCAGGCCGACCGCAGTAGGGGCGCCGGCGATGAGGAGCAGCACGATGATGGATCGCTCGAACCTGCCGATCCAGATACCCAATCCGCGTTTGTCGAGCGCTTCGTCCTGGTTGAGTTTCGCCTTGCTCAGCACGGTCTTGACCGCTGCAGCGGCCGGCCACCAGGCGATAGCGAGGGCGGCGAGCACGATGACGCTGAGTCCGATCCAGTGGGTCGCGGTGTCGCTCATGGGCTGATCTTCGCAGATTCGACGAGGCTGAGTAGGCCGTTGCGATGGATGCGTCGTGAAACGACTCCGGCGGTGACGCCGAGTTGCGTCGCAACGTCCTTCTGAGTTGCTCCGTTGAGGAGGCCGAGGGCGATGGCGGCGTCCGATTCGTCGAGGCCGGCGAGCACCTCGTCTCTGAGTAGCGCCGCCGCATCAAGCAAACGGGCTGTTACAGGGTCGTTGGTGGTGAAGACGGTGCGGCGATTTCTGGGGCGGCGCGTTGCCTGCTTCATCTCGCTCATAGCGGCCCGAGCCGTCCACCAGGCGGGCCCATCTTGTAGGGCGGCGTCGCCGGCGTTGGGCAGTGCGGTCACCTCTCCCCAAGCGATGCTTATCCAAAGGCCGTGGCCCCGCGTGCGCATCATTAGGTGGAGCCGCAGTGAAGCTTCCCAGGCGCTGTCGATGTCTTCGTAGGTTCCTTCAAACTCATCGCCCCTGGTGAGGGTTAGCTCGGTTTGCGGGCCCGTGTCGGCATTTGTCTTTGCCAGGACGTCGAGCAGGGAGCGCTGGAGTTCGTCGCGATGTAACGTTTGTCTCGAGCCAACGAGGTCTCCAATGACCGCAGCGATCTGCATGTGCCGTCCCCTCTGGATTGCTTTGGTTAGGCAATTTGATTGTAGATTGCTCAATACAGACAATCAAGGGAGTTTGTGTCCTGCTGGGGCAAGCAGGAGGGCCTAGGGTTGCAGGTGGGGCAGAGCTGAGGCGTGGTCGTCTACTGCGACCGCAAAGTGGAGGCTGTCGCCGTTGGCGTGAAGCAGGTACATCGCCTCTATGTTGACGCCCGAGTCGGCCAGTCTCTGGGTCATCT
>Ga0180430_10005259_pt1 | contig 10782 bp, 12 predicted proteins | sample SS_ome_9_FD_132999 | JGI IMG/M metagenome (GOLD analysis project Ga0180430, IMG submission 132999) | Hypersaline lake sediment archaeal communities from the Salton Sea, California, USA - SS_1_S_2 metaG | ecosystem: Environmental > Aquatic > Non-marine Saline and Alkaline > Hypersaline >... | reverse complement strand
TGGAAGAAAATAAATACGACATTGTGCTTTGTGACTACAACCTCGGTTCCGGCAAGGATGGTCAGCAGGTGCTTGAGGAAGCCCGTCACCGACAGCTGATTAACATGGCCACTATCTTCATTATGGTGACGGCAGAAAGCTCCAAAGCCATGGTCATGGGGGCTATTGAGTACGAACCTGACAGCTATGTCTCCAAGCCTTTTTCCAAAGACCTGATCAAAGCCCGTATCGAAAGGGCAATGGCGCGTAAAAATGATCTGGGAGAAATTTACCGGGCAGTAGAAGCCCGGCAACTGGACAAGGCGATTGCGCTACTCGACAAGAAAATTGAGCAAAAGCCCAAAAATCTTGGCGACCTGATGCGGGTCAAGGCCGAAATCTGTTTCCAGGCTGGTAATTATGATTGCAGTGATGATATCTACAAACAGGTGCTGGCGCTGCGTGATGTGCCATGGGCCAAGCTTGGCCTGGGTAAAGTGTTGTTCAAGCGCAAAGAGTACCAGCAGGCCTCTGAAGTCTTTCGCGAGCTCAGTACCAGCAACCCGGATTTTACCGCTGCACTGGACTGGCTGGCAAAATGTTTTCAGGCCATGGGGCAGGTGGAAGAGGCTAAAACCGTGCTTTCCACTGCCCTTGAAGTATCACCTCGCGGTATCTTGCGCCAGGAAATATTTGGTGATCTGAACATGCAGACTGGTGATTTTGAAAAGGCAGAACAGGCTTTCGGAAAGGCCGTCAAACTGGGTAAAAACTCGGTACATAACCACCCCGTATTTTTTGCCAACCTGGCCAAGTCACAAACCAGTCAGAATAAACATGATGACGCCCTCAAGTCCCTGGGAAGGATTCACAAGAATTTTGGTGATGCCAAAAATGCTGATATTTATACTGCAGCAACAGAAGCGCTGGTGTATCACAACAAGGGGGACAAGGAGAAGTCTGAAGAGGCCATGAAAAAGGCCAGTGCACTTTATGACATATCCGGCGAGTCAGCCGATAACAAGCTAACGCTCGAACTTGCCAAAGTGGCTTCCGACCTGGGTGATACGGCGAAAACCGAGGAGCTGCTCAAAAAGGCGATTCAGAACAACCATGATGATGATGAATTCCTTAATGCGGTGACTGCTGTGCTCAATGCTTCTCACCTGGATCATGATGCAGAAAGTTTTGTCTCCGATCTACGCAAGGAAGTGATTGAAATGAATAACCGTGGTGTACAGCTGTTACAGAAAGGCCGCCTGGACGAGGCGGTCAAGCTGTTTGAGGAAGCCGCTGAACAGATGACGGGTAACAGCATCATTACTACTAACGCCACCAGGGCCTTGCTGATGCGAATGGAAAGCAGCGGGGCAGATAATAATGATCTGTTTAAAGTCAGGCAGTACCTGGACAGGCTCAAGCGTATCGATCCGGGCAACTCTTCCAACGAAGCGACCTATCAGAAACTGGTACTACGCCTGAAAAAAGTTATCGAGAGTGCCTGACGCATGAGATATTCTGATATTTTTGCTTCGGTTGTGCACGATATCAAAAACTCCATGAGTGTGATTTCGAACCATATCGATGATATCCAGATGATCGAAGGTCTGTCAGAAGATATGCGTGTTCGTGCCAATGTCATGCATCAGGAGATGCGTCGTGCCAATAACCAGCTGGTGCAGATACTGACACTTTACAAGATGGATAATCAGCGTCTGCGGCCGAATATCATAGAGCAAAATGTCTATGATTTTCTTGAAGAGCTGATGATCGAAGAAAATGCGCTGGCCGAAGCCCAGAATATTGATATCCAGATTGAATCTGATGAATGGCTGTCATGGTATTTCGATCCTGACCTGATTCGCGGGGTCCTCAGTAGCACCATTGGCAATGCGAAACGCTACACCGGAGACCGGGTGTTGTTATCTGCGGTGGAGGAAGGCGGCTATCTGGTGTTCAGGGTTGAAGATAATGGTGCTGGCCTGCCGCAGAGTTTCATTGATTTCCACCATGATGGCAGTGAGCAACAGCAGGATGTTGGCAAGGCGTTTAGTGAAGGGCGCACGCAATTGGGTTTCTTTTTCGCCACAACCATTGCCAATGCACACGTCAATCGCGATAAAAAAGGATTTATCACCTTGAAAAACGGCCATGAATTACCTGGTGGCTGTTTCGAACTCTGGCTTCCCTAGAAAAATCTTTGCGGCGAATAATCTTGTTCGCCATTCCATATATAAAATGTGATAAATTACAGATCTCTCGCTACGCTTGAGATGACAACCTTTTCACTAATCAGTTTTACAGGGCTTGATATTCCATGGGTCGTACAGCACAAGTTGAAAGAAATACACTGGAAACGCAGATTTCCGTCGAGGTTAATCTTGATGGCGAGGGAACTGCGACTTTCGAAACCGGCGTGCCTTTTCTGGAGCACATGCTCGACCAGGTTGCCCGTCATGGCATGATTGATATGAATATCAAGGCCAATGGTGACTTACATATCGATGCCCATCATACCGTGGAAGATCTGGGTATTACCCTGGGGCAGGCTTTTAACCAGGCAGTAGGTGATAAAAAAGGCATTCGTCGTTATGGCCATGCCTATGTACCGCTTGACGAGGCGCTTGCCCGCGTCGTCATCGACTTTTCCGGTCGTCCTGGCCTGGAAATGCATGCTGATTTTCGTCGTTCGATGATTGGTGGGTTCGATGTTGACCTTTTTTATGAATTTTTTCAGGGCTTTGTCAATCATGCCAATGTTACCCTGCATATCGATTCAATTCGCGGTGTGAATGCCCATCATATCGCTGAAACCATTTTCAAGGCATTTGGACGTGCCGTGAGAATGGCGCTGGAAGCTGACCCGCGCATGGCAGGCCAGATGCCTTCAACCAAAGGATCGCTGTAAGTCTCATGAGCCAACGCATAGCAGTACTCGATTATGGCATGGGCAACCTGCGCTCGGTGTCCAAGGCCATTGAACATGTGGCCAGCGATGCCGAAGTGCGTGTCACCGATGACCATGAATTTATTCGTGCGGCAGATCGCATCGTGTTTCCAGGGCAGGGAGCTGCACGCGACTGTATGATAGCCATCGGCGAACATCATCTGAACCAGGCGATTCTGGAAGCCGCCCGTGAAAAACCGTTTCTTGGTATCTGCATGGGGTTGCAGGTTTTAATGCAGCACAGCCAGGAAAATGACGGAACCGATCTTCTCGGTCTGTTTGAGGGTGACGTGGTGCGTTTCGATGGCAAGGCGCTTGGTGATAATGGCCTGCCCCTGAAAATTCCTCACATGGGCTGGAGCCCGGTTGATCAGTCAGAAGATCATGCTTTATGGCAGGGGATTGATTCGGGAAGCCGTTTTTATTTTGTACACAGCTATCACGTGAAGCCGGAAGATGAATCACTCACAGCGGCGACTACTGATTACGGCGTGAAATTTGTCAGTGCAGTCAGTCGCGACAACCTGTTTGCCGTACAATTCCATCCGGAAAAAAGTGCTGATGCAGGACTGCAATTATTAGAAAACTTCGTTAACTGGGAGATTTAATAAAAAGGGGTCAGACCCCTTTTTACAGTTAATTGTTATAAATTTATCGAATGAGGAGAGTAAAAAGGGGTCTGACCCCTTTTTATTAATCAGATGTTATTAATACCCGCAATTGATTTAAAAGATGGTCAATGTGTTCGCCTGCGCCAGGGGCGCATGGAAGACGATACTGTATTTTCCAATGATCCGGTTGAAGTGGCCGGTCGCTGGGTGGATGCTGGTTGCCGGCGCCTGCACCTGGTTGATCTAAACGGCGCTTTTGCCGGTGAACCGGTTAACGGTGAAGTGATCAGGGCTATTGCGGACAAGTATCCTGATGTGCCGATTCAGGTGGGTGGTGGTATTCGTGATGAGCAGACCATCGAAGCTTATCTGAAAGCCGGTGTCACCTACTGCATTATCGGCACACAGGCTGTAAAAGAGCCTGACTTTGTTGCTCGTGCCTGCAAGGCATTTGCTGATCATGTAATTGTCGGCCTCGATGCCAAGGATGGCATGGTAGCGATTAATGGCTGGGCAGAAGTCACGGATCATCATGTAATTGATCTGGCCAGGCAGTTTGAAGATGATGGCGTGGTATCCATTGTCTATACCGACATAGGCCGTGATGGCATGCTGAGCGGGCCTAATGTTGAAGCAACTGCAGAACTGGCCAACAGTATCAATATTCCCGTAGTGGCTTCCGGTGGTATTACCAATATTGGTGATATAGAAGCACTTTGCAAGGCAGATACCAGCAATATCATGGGAGCCATCACCGGTCGTGCCATTTACGAAGGAACGCTGGATTTTGCCGAAGGCCAGAAACTGGCTGATGAATTGAGTTGAAAATACTATGGGTCTGGCTAAACGAATTATTCCCTGTCTTGACGTAGATAATGGCCGTGTGGTCAAAGGCGTAAAGTTTGTTGATATCCGTGATGCCGGTGACCCGGTTGAGGTAGCGCGCCGTTACAACGAAGAAGGTGCCGACGAAATTACCTTCCTTGATATCACCGCCAGTTCAGACGACCGGGAAACTATCGTGCATGTTGTCGAGCAGGTTGCTTCCGAGGTTTTTATCCCTCTTACTGTAGGTGGCGGTATCCGCAAGGTTGAAGATATACGCCGTATGCTCAATGCAGGTGCCGACAAGGTTGCCATCAACACGGCGGCTGTTTTCAACCCCGAGTTCGTTAATGAAGCCACCGACAAATTTGGCAATCAGTGCATTGTGGTGGCGATTGATGCCAAGAAAGTCAGTAAAGAAGGCGAGCCACTGCGCTGGGAAATATTTACTCATGGCGGTCGCAAGCCAACCGGTATTGATGCCATTGAGTGGGCAAGGAAAATGACCGATTACGGTGCAGGTGAAATCCTGCTGACCAGCATGGATCGTGATGGCACCAAAATCGGCTTTGATAATGAATTGACTCATGCCGTGGCGGCGGCAGTATCCATTCCTGTGATTGCCTCCGGAGGCGTGGGCAACCTTCAGCATCTGGTTGATGGTGTCAAACAGGGTGGAGCAGATGCTGTACTGGCAGCTTCCATTTTCCATTTTGCCGAGTATTCAGTCGCTGAGGCCAAGGCATTCATGGCTGACCAGGGCGTGGAAGTGAGGCTGTAAGATGAGTGACACATTAATTAAGCTTGCCGAAGTGCTTGAAGAGCGTAAACAGGCCGATCCGGACAGTTCCTACGTGGCAAAACTGTACAGCAAGGGACTGGATGCGATTCTCAAAAAAATCGGTGAAGAAGCCACCGAAACAGTAATGGCAGCAAAAGACGGGGAAAAGGACAAGATCATCTACGAAACGGCTGACTTGTGGTTTCATTCCATGGTGCTGCTGTCACACCAGGAACTTTCACCCCAGGATGTGCTCAATGAACTGGAAAGACGTTTCGGTCTATCCGGGCTGGAGGAAAAAGCCAGTCGCAGTGATTGAGCATTCACGGTATTATCATTAAAAATTATCATACAGAATTATTTTTGGAGGAAAAATGGGTATAGGTGGAATCAGTATCTGGCAACTGTTGATTGTGTTGGCCATCGTTATTTTATTGTTTGGAACCAAAAAACTGAAAAATATCGGTTCTGATCTGGGTGGTGCGCTCAAAGGTTTTAAAGGGGCCATGAAAGATGCCCAGGACGCCGCCAAGGATGACAGCCCTGAAAAAATTGAAAAAGCTGATGACAGTGTCATCGAAGGCGAGTCTACCCGCGAAAAAGATAAAGTATAATTTTTCTGCGGTAATCCTCGATGTTTGATGCAGGTTTTACAGAGCTGTTGCTCATTGGTGTGGTGGCGCTAGTGGTTATTGGCCCGGAGCGACTGCCTGGTGTGGCGCGCACGGCAGGAAAGTGGCTGGGCAAGGGCAAGCGTATGCTCACTGATGTAAAGTCTGAAATCGATCAGGAAATCAAGGCTGAAGAACTCAAGAAAATCCTGGAAGTTCAGAAACAGAACAAACCGTTGCAGGAATTGATCGAATCAACCACTGAGTCAATCGGTGATATCAAGTCGGATACTGAAAATATGATCGCCGACCTCGACAAGGTATCCAAATCTTCTACCACAACTCCGGCAGACCCTGCTGCAAAAAAAAGCACTGAAAAATCATCATGAGCGACACTGAACAGGCTGAGATAGAACAGCCGTTTATCTCCCATTTGCTGGAATTGCGCGATCGTCTGCTGCGCATGATTCTCGCTGTTCTGGTGTTTTTCGTGGCGATGTTTCCCTTTGCCAACGATATCTATGTGTTTATTGCCGAGCCATTGATGTCGCACCTGCCTGAAGGCACCAGCATGATTGCCACACAGGTCGCCTCGCCGTTTCTGACGCCATTCAAGATGAGCCTTGTGGGCTCATTGTTTCTGGCCATGCCCTATATTCTATTCCAGTTCTGGGGATTTGTGGCTCCTGGCCTTTATCACCATGAAAAGCGGCTCGCCGTACCCTTGATTGCTTCCAGTATCGTGTTGTTCTACCTGGGAATGATCTTTGCTTATTATGTGGTATTCCCGCTGGTCTTCGCATTTTTGACAGGAACTGCACCCGATGGTGTGGCAGTGATGACGGATATTGCGGCCTACCTGGATTTCGTCATCACCCTGTTTTTTGCGTTTGGTATTGCCTTTGAAGTACCGATTGCCACCATTGTGCTGGTGATGATGGGTGTCACAACTCCGGAAAAACTGCGCCAGAAACGTCCCTATATCATTGTTGGGGCATTTGTTATCGGTATGTTCCTCACGCCACCGGATATAATTTCGCAAACATTGCTGGCATTGCCAATGTGGATTCTGTTTGAATTTGGCGTGTTTTTCTCTTCGGCATTTGTCAAAAAAGAAGATGACGAAGCTGATGATGAAGCGGAGGCATCTGCTGATGTAACTGAAGCTGCAGAAGCTGCCGCGACATCTTCAGGTAACCCTGCCAGTAATGCTGTCAAGCCTGCCGCTGCTGCTGCAACAGCGGGTTCTTCTTCTGCCACGGCTGATGAGCAGCTCGCAGCCTCTTACCCGGAAGATTATGTGCCGTTAAGTGACGAGGAAATGGAAGCTGAGCTGGATCGTCTCGATGAAGATGATGATGAAGAAGACGATGATGAAGAAGACGATGATTATTACAATGATTACGATGATCATTCCGGTGATGGCAGTAATGAAGCATCAGGCGAAAATCTGGTCGATGTAAAACTGGCCCAGGTGATGGAATACCGTGAAGAAGAAAACCTTACCGCAGCCAGGGCGCTCTTATATGAAGTGCTTGAAGAGGGCGATGAGGCGCAGATCAAGGTTGCACGTAACATTCTCTCGCAGTTGGACAGTAATGACTGAAGACCTTTTCCTGTGTTCGAGATGACAGTATCCGACAAATTCAGACATTGTCATCCCGGGCAAAGCCGAGTAAGCCAGGATTAGCTGTGAAGCCAAAATGACAATCAATCAGAGTATCCCCGGGTTATTATTGATTATCGTCCTGCCTTTCCTTTCGCAGCTATCTGTTGCTCAACTTTTATCCAACCAGCTTGAAAATCATCCTTCTCCCTATCTTGCCATGCATGGCGAGGATCCGGTTCACTGGCAAAAGTGGGATGAAAGCACGCTTGAAAAAGCCCGCCGCCAAAAACGCCTGATCTTTATTTCTTCCGGCTATTTTTCCTGTCATTGGTGTCATGTAATGCATCGTGAAAGTTATGCCAATGCTGAAATAGCGACTTTTCTGAACGATCACTTTATCCCCGTAAAAATTGACAGGGAACTGCACCCGGCACTCGATGCCTATTTGATTGATTTCGTGCGTCAGACTGAAGGTACTGCCGGCTGGCCCTTGAATGTTTTTCTGACGCCTGATGGTTATCCGTTATATGGACTGACTTATGCGGCACCGAATGATTTTCAGGCTTTACTAAAGCGGGTATCCGGGATGTGGCTTGAACAGGGCGACAAGGCCTCAAGGCTTGCTCGTGAAGCGACTGAATTTCAGCTTGAATCTCTGGGGTCGACTGTGCGCCAGCCTGTTGAGAAGGCGACACTCAACCAGGAGTTGCTTGAGCAGGCAATGGCCAATGCTAATGAATTTGAAGGTGGCTTTGGTATCCAGACCCGGTTTCCGATGGTTCCGCAACTTCTGGCGTTGCTGGACAGGGTCGAGCACTCCAATTCCCGGCAATTGTCAGACTTTCTGATATTAACGCTGGATCAGATGAAGAACAGGGGATTGCGCGATCATGTCAATGGCGGGTTCTTTCGCTATACGGTAGATCCGGCCTGGACTGAGCCGCACTTTGAAAAAATGCTCTATACGCAGGCATTGCTCGCTGATGTTTACCTCAAGGCAGCCGTGATTTTCAAGAAGCCGGCCTATAACCGGGTAGCACGCGATACCATAGACTTTGTCTTGCGGTTCATGCGTTCTGACCAGGTCAATGCTTTTATCTCCAGTTATTCAGCTATTGATTACCAGGACCGTGAAGGGGGGGGCTACTTGTGGACACAAGGAGAATTGGCTGATTTGCTCGATGACAGGGAGCTAAAGATAATCAGCAGTTACTGGGCATTGAGCGATACACCGCATTTTGAGGTGGGTGATTTACCCATGATCAGTCAATCGATTGAAAAAATTGCTGATCAATACGCACTAAAGACTCATCAGGTTGAGAAAATTCTGCTTTCAGCCAAGTCGAAAATGAGCGGCAAGAATAAAATTTCGCAGATGCCGGTGGATCATAAGGTGCTGACTTCATGGAATGCCCTGTTTTTATCAACACTCTCTAAGGCGGCCCGCCTGCTGAATGAACCAGTCTATAAAAACGCGGCAACAAAGCTGAAAAAATCCCTGCTCAGGCATGCATGGGATGGCAAGGTGCTCAAGCGCAGTTTGAATCTTGAGGAAAGTGCAGGCAGCGCAGGACTGGAAGATTATGTTTACATGGCCAGGGCATTGAATGATTATGCTGTTTTGATGCACCCTGAAGATAATTGGCAAGAAGACTGGTCCATGGGGAACCTGTTGGCAGCCAAGGCCTGGCTGAAGTTCTACCATTCATCCGGCTGGAGAAGCGCAAGCGAAAACCTGTTGCCCGGAATGACTGGAAAAGCTGCATTGCCGGATAGTGCCTTGCCTGCAGCCGATGCGATGCTGATGGAGCTGTCATTGTCTTCAGACAATAAACCACTCAGGAAAAAAGCTGAAAACTCAGCCGGACTCATGTTCGGAACAGTCAGCCAGTCACCACTGCAATACGCAACCCACAGTCGCTGGATCAATCAGCTTTAAGTTTGCTGACGTTGATTTTCAGGCGCATGTAACGCAAGCGAGTACCGTGCGTGAGGGATAACAGAATCTCTTCGGCACGTAATTCTTTCGGAAAGTAGGTGCCTGAAATTTTCGCTCCGCTGATACTGGCACCTTCGAGATTGGTTTCAGAAAAATCAATACCTCTCAGGTCAGACTGTCTGAAATAACAGTTGCTCAGATCCAGTCCCCTGGCATTGAGTTTGCGCAGGTCGGAGCCGCGAAAGTCACCTCCTGTCAAATCACAGGTTTCCCCATTGGCAACACGCTGGTTGAATTCATCGATATGCCCATGGCGCAGCAGCTGGAACAAATCATCTTCTTTAATTTCGGGTTCTGGCATGGTCTTAAGTCTATTCCACTTTTTGGGTATTTTTATTTTACTGCCACTTAGGTATAAGTGGCAGTAGAAATAAATATTAGCACTGATTTGAGAAAATTCATGTACTCCATATTGCAGGTACCCGCTTTTGCTTGATCCATTTGGTCGAAAAGTTTCCTATCTCCGACTTTCTGTAACTGATCGCTGTAATTTCAGATGCAGCTATTGCATGTCTGAAAAAATGGAATTTTTGCCGCGAGCCGAGATTCTGTCGATTGAAGAGCTCATTCGTCTCAGTTGCGCTTTTGTTGAACTGGGCGTGAATCGTTTACGCATTACCGGTGGCGAACCCTTGGTGCGGCAGGGATTAATGCAGCTTTTTCGCGCCATGACACCATACCTGGAGCAGGGCAGGCTGCAAGAGGTGACGCTGACTACCAATGGCGTACTGCTGGATCAGTATGCCGCTGAACTTTTCGATGCCGGCGTCCGGCGTATCAATATCTCACTGGATACACTTGATGAACAACGCTTCAGGGACTTGACGCGTAAGGGTGAGTTAAGGGATGTGCTTGCCGGGATTGAGGCAGCCGACAGGGCGGGTTTTAAAATCAAGCTCAACGTGGTTGCTCTCAAAGGCATTAATGACCAGGAGTGGGTTGATATCGTCAACTGGGCCAGTGAACGAGGTCACGATGTGACCTTTATTGAGTCCATGCCGATGGGCGATATCGGAGAGCTCAGAAATGATCACTTTATGCCGCTGGATCTGGTACAGCAAACGCTTGAATCCAGTTTGAATCTTTCAGGTTCCAGCCATAAAACAGGTGGGCCAGCACGTTACATGCATGTAAATGGCACCGATTCCCGGGTTGGCTTTATTTCCCCGTACACACATAATTTCTGTGAAAGCTGTAATCGTGTGCGTGTGTCCTGTACCGGCCAATTGTATCTTTGTCTCGGTCAGGATGACATGGTCGACCTGAGGCCGGTCGTCAGAAATTCGCAAGATAATGAGCAATTAAAACAGGCCATACTCGATGGCATTGCGATAAAGCCCAGGGGCCATGATTTTGATGAAGAGCGCCTCGGTGATGGTGTGCAGGTGGTCAGGTTCATGAGTCATACTGGTGGGTGAGC
>Ga0180430_10005258_pt1 | contig 10784 bp, 8 predicted proteins | sample SS_ome_9_FD_132999 | JGI IMG/M metagenome (GOLD analysis project Ga0180430, IMG submission 132999) | Hypersaline lake sediment archaeal communities from the Salton Sea, California, USA - SS_1_S_2 metaG | ecosystem: Environmental > Aquatic > Non-marine Saline and Alkaline > Hypersaline > Sediment... | reverse complement strand
GACTATCGACGCCAGCATGCTGTCGGGTTGTGAGCTGACGCCGCGGTATCGTCGCAGTGCTTTTCTTGTTTCCGCCTATCTATTCGGGAGATAGTGGTTGTTCCGCATCCGCGGACACATTCCCTCCAGACATGCGCAGTATAACTTCTATGCTTGCTGTATGCAAGTTGTATACGCAATAAGAGGGGCGAGTCCCGGATGGAACTCGCCCGCTCAAGGAACAGGAACAGTGAGGCGTTTACAGCGCGTTGATGAAGTGCAATCCAGCCCCAAGCTGGATTTCCACGAGTTTCTTGATCGGGATGACTTCGTAATTCAACTCAGATTCAAGCCCAGCAGCCCAGCCGTCGAGCTTCTCCTCCACCTGCTGAAGCGCCTTCTCCAGGCTGGGCGATGGGGTCTTCTCGATTTGCATGGAGATCGCTCGACGCGTCATCCCTACAAACAACAGCTGATAGAAGCGGAATGCAATCTCGGAATCAAACTTCTGGGCCACAGTCACCGGGACATCTAGCGATTCGTCGTTATTGGCCCATGCACGTTTGGAGTCGAGGTTCCGTGACATCATCCCAACGATCTCATACGCCGCGTTTCGGGGCAGCGTCAGTGCCGTCATCTCGGACTCGAGGCTGCTAAGCGTCTCGGACAGGAAACCAATAATCTCAGAAGCCTTGTCCACGCCAGTCAGGATTGCCTCACGTCGCGTGCCGTTCTCGGCGATGCTCGTGTCTGCCGTGCGTGGTTCGTAGAAGTACGGGAGCTCAACGATGAGGTGTGCGGGATCACAAATCGGTTCCGCGAACCCATAGCTTCCAGCGCCAGACATGAGTTTCGTTGCCGGATCCTCTTTGATGTTCTTCTCAAGGAAGTCATAGTGATCCCGAATGAGCGGTGTCTTGAAGATTGCAGCAGAGCGCTGCACACCCCACGGCATCTCCGGCTCACCGAGCGCAAGCGGAATGCCTCGATCCGTGATGAGGCCCCGAAGGGTGTCGTCTAGCTCCGGACGATGTGGCGTCAAGTAGAAGTAGCCGCCTCCCATGCCTGCATTGTGCAGGGAGTACATGAATACCGGCTTCAATGCCGTGATAGCCGTCATCAGAGCTTGCGTTTCAGCAATCGGGGAGAAGAAGCTGTAGTTCTTGTACTGGACAGGGAATGTCCACTCCGCCTGCTGCGTACCACCGGGGCGGTAGAAGTTCTTGGCATAGTTTGTCACTGTGAACGGGCCTTTGAACCAGCCCTCGTTCAGACGTGTCCCATCCGGATCGATGCACTTGACGATGTTCCAGGTGTAGGTATCCCCGCGAAGCTTCGGATCCTCAACCAATAGCTGAGACAGGGCTTCGAGCATCATCGCGCCGATCGGCTCATTGGGATGCGGACAGGCAAAGAAGAGCAGTTGCTTCGGTCCGTTGCCGATGCGTAGCATGGGAATGGGATCGCCACTTGTCGCGTGCCCGATCTGGACCAGTTTCACGCAGTCAGCATTCGACTCTGCGAGCTGCTTGGAGGACGCGTTGAGCTCATCCACCGTTAGGAAGCTCTTGTAGTCTGGCACCCGCGCAAGTACAGCATCGATCATGTTGGCTCCTTCGTCGTTCTCAGTGATTAATCTCGCCGCGGACAGTGGGGAAGCCTCGGCCCTTTGATCTGCTCCATGGAGGAGACCTCAACACACGTCTCTGGATCACAACACGTCATGCACACACGCTTGAATGCTCGCACGGAATGCAGTTCCACCTTCGGTGACAGATAACGATCGCGCACCGGCTCGAAGCGAAGGAGATCCGTGCTCAGGTACTTCTTGTTGTCATCTGAGAACACGGTCACAACCACGGAATCCTTGCCCAGCTCGTTCTGCACCTTAAGCGCACCGATGAGGTTTGCGCCTGATGAGATGCCTACGGATATCCCGAGTTTGGATCCCAGCTTCTGTGCCATCAGGATGCCGTCCCCATCGTCTACAGCAATCACATCATCCAACTCATCGAGATGAAGAATCGGAGGGATGAACTCGTCCGAAATGCCTTGGATCCTGTGCTTGCCCACCTTGCAGCCGGTTGAGAGGGTGGGAGAGCTTGCTGGCTCCATCGGATGCAGTTTTACTGCAGGATGCTGCTCTCTGAGGTACCTACCAATCCCCATGATCGTGCCGCCGGTACCAACTCCTGCAATCACGGCATCCGGCTTGAGATCGCGGAACCCTAGCTGCCACCAGATTTCTGGGCCTGTGCCGAGATAGTGTGCTTCGCAGTTGGAGACATTGGAGAATTGCTGCGGCAAGAATGAGTTGGGCTCTGTGGCAGCCAATTCCTCAGCACGCTCGATGCTGCCCAAGAATCCGCCCTCACTCTTGGACACGAGGTTAATTTCGGCGCCAAGCGCCTTCATCAAGTTGATTCGCTCCGGGCTCATCCAGTCCGGCATGAAAATGGTCACAGGGTGACCCAGCGCACGACCGATCGCCGAGAAGGCGATCCCTGTGTTTCCGCTCGTCACCTCGATGATTCGTCCTCCAGGCATGAGATCACCGGTCTGATACGCGGCGCGGATGATGTGTAACGCCATCCGATCCTTGATACTGCCGGTCATATTCATATGCTCGGCCTTTGCATAGATCAGTCGTTCTTCACCTTCGTAGCGAAGGCCAATCTCAAGGAGGGGCGTATTCCCGATCAGCGCCGTGAGCATCTCCGTCCGACCTTGGGTTGCACTCTGAACCATTGTTTCTCTCCTTATCTCAGCATCCAGGCTGCGGCGGCAGGTCCGCTCCCAGCTTCGGCCACGCGAATCCCTGCGGGGCATAGTTTCCAGTTCCTGCTTCTGCCTCGTAGTTGCCAAAGGTATTGCCAGAGACCACAAGCCCCAGCACCTCAAGCAACCAGTCAATCTCCTGTTCCGTATTGTAGATCCCGAAGCTCGCACGCGTCAGTCCCGGCAGTGCTGAGATCCCCTCAAGCGCAAGTGCTTCAGCAATGCGTGTTTGCTCTTGTTCCGGAATGGCCTGAAGCCTCAGCAGATAGGGGTGCGCGCAGAACAACCCACTGCGTACGCCGATCCCTCCTTCAAAACCCAGGATGGCGGCAACGAGCTTGTGGTGAACGCCTGAGATTTCGAAAGTGGAAACCCCAAGGTAGTCGTCTGCCTGTGCTGCGTCCTGGAGCCCGTAGGACACAAACCCGTCGAGCGATGCGCTCTGCCGTACGAAGTGCGCAGCCAGGTCCGACTCGTGTTGGGCGACCGCATCCATGCCAATCTCCTGAAGACATCGAATGGCTTCAGCCCAGGCGATGGCCCCCACGATGTTCGGAGTTCCTGCCTCCTCCCGGTTTGGCAGGCCACTCCAGTAGACCTGTTCCTCGGTAACAAAGTCCACGGTGCCTCCTCCCACCAAGTCGGGAGCATCGTCTCGAAGGCACTCCTTTAGCGCAACGAGTGCCCCGATACCAAACGGGGCATACATCTTGTGTCCGGTATAGGCGAGGCAATCGATGTGTTCCGGATCATCGGGCGATTTCATGTCAATCGCTCGATGTGGTGCGAGTTGGGCAGCATCTACTGCGATGCGTGCACCCGCGTCGTGTGCGATGCGCGCGATCTCATGGATCGGATTCACGACGCCAGTAACGTTCGAAGCGCCAGTTACAGCGACGAGAGCAACTCGCTCACCGTACTCAGCAAGCAAAGACCTCAGGTGCTCCAGGTCGATGGCACCATCTTCGCTGAAGTTAATGAACTTGACCTCCGCCATCTGCCGCCAAGGAAGGTCGTTCGAGTGGTGTTCCATGATCGACGTCAGAACAATGCTGTCCTTCTCGAAAGGAAAGCGGTGCGCAAGCTTGTTGATCGCTTCGGTCGTGTTTTTCCCGAGAATCACCGTATGCGAGTGCGGGCGTCCGCCCACGAAGCTTCCGATCATGGTGCGCGCAGCCTCAAACTCCTCAGTCGCCAGATGGCTCTTGAACCCGCTGCCGCGCCCCACGCTGGCGTAGAACGGCATGAACTGGTTGATCCGCTCCAGCACTCGATCCAGCGTTGGAGTGCTTGAGGCGTTGTCGAAATTGACGTAGGTACGACGGGAGCCGTTGAGGAGTGTGACCTGTTCCTCAACCCCCACGACATGATCCCGAACGTTTTCGATGGTCAGACGGCTAGTCAAATCTCCATCCCCCTTTGGACTGTCATCTCACCCGAAGTGCTTCGAGCGATTCCGGATACTTGATCCCCGTTCCGGTATTGAACAGCACTACACGATCGTCCTTCTTGATCAAGTCGGAATCAACAAGCTGCCTCATTGCCGCGAGTGTGGCGCCACCCTCAGGGCAGGAGAGCACCCCTTCGGATGACGCCATCTCAACTTGTCCCTCAAGGAGTGCTGCATCACTTACCGAAATCGCAGTCCCGCCACTCTCCCGGACCGCTTCAAGAATTAGGAAGTCCCCCACCGCCGCCGGCACGCGCAATCCAGCGGCGATCGTTGCAGCCCCTTCCCAGGGTGTCGCGTGGCGCTCACCCTCATCGTAAGCACGCGGTATCGGGGCACAGCCTTCGGCTTGGACCACGACCATCTTGGGGCGCTTCGATCCGATCCAGCCCAGTGCTTCCATCTCAGCAAACGCCTTCCACATCCCGATGAGACCCGTTCCCCCACCTGTGGGATAGATGATGACGTCTGGCAGTTCCCATCCGAACTGCTCTGCAAGCTCGTAGCCCATCGTTTTCTTGCCTTCCAGACGATACGGCTCCTTGAGCGTCGAGACATCGAACCAGCCATTCTCAGCGGCCAACGGTTTTGCCGCTGCGCCGCAATCCGTAATCAGCCCGTCAATGAGTGTGATCTCAGCACCAAAAGCCTTGCACTCTAGCTGGAACGGCATGGGCACATCCACTGGCATGAAGACATGGGCGCCCATGCCAGCAGAAGCAGCGTAGGCAGACATAGCCCCTGCAGCGTTGCCAGCAGAGGGGATGACGACTTCCTGTACACCAAGCTCGCTCGCTCGCGATACGGCCATGCAGAGCCCTCGAGCTTTGAACGATCCCGTTGGGTTGAGACCCTCATCTTTGATGTACAGCTCGGAAACACCTGTACGCTCGCCAAGACGCTTCGCATGGAGCAGCGGGGTCATGCCTTCTCCAAGGGAGACGCGATGCGCGACATTCCCGACGGGCAACACCTCTTCGTAGCGCCACATTGAGTTCACGCGCCCGGTGAGCATCGAGGGCTTGAGGTCGTTCGCAACGCGCTTCAGATCGTACCGAGCCAATAAGGGGCGCCCGCAGGCCGGGCAGAGCGTGTGCAGCTGATCACTCGCGTATTCCTTGTGGCAGTTGCCGCATTCCAGGTGGGTGAGATAGCTCATGGAGATCCTCTCCTAGTGCCCGTAATATATCTTGTACACCAATTGTATGCAAGTGCGGGGCAAGAAGCAAAGACGCGGAGGGAACTGTGATACAGCGACTCAAGGACTGGCTACCTGGACTCTTGCTATCAGGCATCATTGGCACCATCGCCTATGTGGGCTGGCACTTCACGCGAAGCAGTCTTCAAGTCAGTTCTCTGCTGTGGGCGTTCGTCATCAGTTTCGCATTAGGGAACCTGGTGAAGCTCAGCCCAAGGTTTCAGACCGGCATTCGATTCACGTCCTCCAAGCTGCTGAGAGTAGGTGTGGGAATGCTCGGGCTGGCAGTCAGTGCTGCTGCCTGGTGGAAGCTCGGTGGCGCAGGCATCGCGGTTGTCATGGCAAACCTCATAATCACGCTACTCGTGGGCTACATCATCTGCAGAATCCTTCTGGGAATGACGCTTCAGCAATCGATGCTCATCATGACAGGCACCGCCATTTGCGGCGCTTCTGCGATCGCAGCCACCGCCCCAGCTGTTGACGCGAACGAACAGGATACGGCACTGGCGCTCGCGGTCGTTACGCTGTTTGGACTTGCAGCCATGGTGCTTTATCCGCTGCTGTATGAGTTCACACCTGTAGGCCACTGGCTCGCGAATGATCCGCTTGCATTCGGACTGTGGAGCGGGACAGGGATCCACGAGACCGCGCAGGTCGTTGCATCCGGGAGCCAGATCGAGGGAGCGCTGGAGATGGCGACGCTCGCCAAGTCTGTCCGCATCTTCATGATCGGCCCGGTTGTGTTACTGTGCGCAGTGCTTTGCCGTAGAGGACAGAGCTCAGGTGAGACTAGCGCTACCCGCGCGATTCGATGGCCATGGTTTGCTCTAGCGTTTGTTGCCTTTACGTTCGCTCACATGGGACTTGAGCATTGGCTCGGTGACTCGTGGGTGTCGTTCGCTAAAGGCACCATCAAGCCGATCGTGAAGTTCCTTCTCACCTGGGCATTCGCAGCCATCGGGCTCCGCGTCCGTGTGGCTGATCTGCGTGCCATCGGGGCCAAGGCATTTGCCGCAGGACTGCTAGTTGCCACCACAGCAGGAGTCACTGCGTTTCTGCTTACGAAGCTCCTCTGGGTGTAGAGAATCGCAGCTAGCTCGTAGGGAGTGGAACTACCAGGTCTGGCAAGCCGTTTACGTAGTCTCGGTAGCGCCCCACATGCTGCTGGAGTAGTCTGGCAGCGGTTTCTCCATCACGCTCCCGAAGCGCCTCAACCACCGCGTGATGCTCTTCGATTGTCTTGGCGAAGTACTCCGAATCCGCATGCGTTGTTACCCAGATTCGGGGCATGTAGCTTCGAAGACGTTGCAGCGTGTCTGCGAGCAACGGGTTGTGTGTCGAGCAATTGAGACTGTCATGGAACTGCATGTCGAGTGCTTGGATTCGCTTGGTGTCTGTGATGCCCTTCATGGCATCCGAGACGACTTCAAGACGAACAAGCTCCTCCTCGGTCATGCGCTGTGCCGCCAGCTGACCTGCTACTGCAATCAGCATGTAGCGAATCTCATAGGCATCGCGGAAGGCCTTATGGGTGATCTCGGTGACATATACGCCCTGCTTGGGCACGATGCGCACCAATCCATCCGCTTCCAAGCGGATAAGGGCCTCACGAATCGGTGTTCGGCTTACATCAAACTCCTCGGCAAGGCTCTTCTCCTGTAAGGCGGCGCCCGGTTCGAGTTCCCCAAGTAGGATTCGTTGTTTCAGCTGGCAATACACTTCGCTAATCGGCATGCGTTCCCTTCCGTTACAGCAGTTGTCTACATCTTGGATACACGAGTCCACGATGAAAGTCAAACGATATGCAAAGTGTACACGATCACAGTCCGTAGATGATTTGCCGTCTACTAGTGATGCGACACTTGTTGATAGGAGGGGGCTGCACGTTGGCAGTGCGCGGAATCCAGTCGGATTCCGCGCAGATGTAATCAAGCCTCTGACTACTACTCGGAGTTCGCCTCGATTAGGAATCCCAACTCCTGTGGACAGAATGCTCCGAGCTGATTCCCAAGCATCACATCAGCAGAAGCGATGAAGTTCCCCTCCCCGTGGATTGATCCAATCGACAACGGGAGCTCCATCGGGTTGTCCAAAGCACAGTCCACCCCTACCGCACGGATTCCGAAACCGGCATTGGCGGACAGACTGGCACTGCGAAGCTGAAGGGAGGCTTGGCCGGACACAAGGATTCCATCCCCTCCGTTGCTCGTCACATAGCTGTCAGTGATCGCGAGCTTTGCGTTATCGGCTGCGAGTATCCCTGCACCCTCATTGTCTCGGATGAAGGAGTCACTGAACTCGGAGACAGAGGATTCCAGAAGCTGGATCCCGGCCAACGTATCCGTGCCCGCCTTGATCCTCGAAGATTGGACAATGCACTCAGCACTACCCGCGAGTCGCAACCCAACTCCGTTTTGATCAAGCAGGCAATTGTCGATCTCTACGAGTGCCGCTCCCATTGCGTCGAGCCCGATAGAGCAATAGAGAATGTCTGAATCCTCGAGCCGTAGCGCGCTGGCTCCCAGCACCACGATGCCTGTGGTTGCGTCCGTGATGCTGATTCCGTTGATCACAACATCGATTCTCTCGTGCGTGGAGTAGATGAAGATACCTGTCTGTTCTCTGACCGGCTCCAGGACCGCTGCAAACCGAGGTACCGTGTTGCTGTCAGGCGATCGAGGTATCTCGTCACTCCAGCCATCCAACGTAATGCTCTTCGTGATCTCCAGCGTCTCCCGGTAAATGCCTGGTTCAATGTAGATCGTCGCACCTGCTTGTGCTCCGTCGATGGCTGCTTGAATCGATTCGCCTGGAGAGACCCAGACCTCGTAACCCCAATACTGGAGCAGAGTCTTGATCCTCTCATTCGCATACTCCAGCAGCACTTGCGCAGTCAGGAATGCATCATAGACATCATTCGTTAGCAATCCCCCTTCCAGAACCGGGACAAGAGCATTGGAAGCCAACCGCACCGAACTCAAGAGAGGATCCAATGCACTCGAAACCCCCTCGAACGGATAGGAAATCGATGGGCATTCCCCTTCACCATCGATCCCTCGAAGCTGTTCTAGACGGGGGCGAACTCCAATCGGATACTCCACATTGCCCAGGGGCGCGTACCACTCGCTGGCTGAACCTTCAAGCAGGTTGACTGCGATTTGAGCGTTTGAGTACCCCGTGCCTAGTCTGGCACCGTAGAGTCCCCCCGAAGCAGCATTCCACGCTTCAAGCAATGGCCCCCTAACTTCCGCAAGGATCGCTGCGAACTGAGCGAACGCCTCGCATGCGGTGATCTGTGCAGCCGTGGCGGAATCCTCTGCTGTTCCGGACACTCCAAGTGGCAGGACGCCAAGGCTGGCTATGATCAACAGCAGGATCATTCTTGTCATGTTCTTGCTCATGCTATCTCCTCCATTGGAGCGAGCCTGTGCGGCGTCTCCGTCAAACCGCAATCAATCGGCACTCATTTCATCTTCAATCGGCAGGGATGCGAGTCGGTATCCGAAACCTTTGACATTGATGATCACTCGCTTGGGATCATGGCAGACGCCTGCGATCGCTCGTCGAAGCAGGTAGATATGCTGCTTCACATCAGCAGATGCAGCGTAGGCGGAACCTGCCCATACGGAGTCCAAAATTGCCTGATCCGAGACGACTTCACCTCCACGCTCGACAAGTAGGAGCAGCAGTTGATAGAGCTTTGGGGGAAGATCCAGATCCTGTCCGTCATAGGTTCCCCGGCATACCTTCCGATCAATGCGGAAGGCACCAAACTCGGCGACTGCAGCGTCGTCGCGGTCTTGCGGCGAGGGCTTCCGGTTCGACCTCCACAGGACAACCCACAGTACGGTCAGCAACCCAGCCCATGCAGCGATTGCGATTCCAATAGTCTTCAGCAACATGAGCCAGACCTTCGATCTGGCGAATGCGCCCGAGTACCCGACACGGATCAACCCTGCGGGCGTATCTGGATATCCGGCAAGGATGATGGGAACACGCACTTCGAGGTCTCCGCTCCCGAGGTCCACAACCAGAGATCTCAGATGAATCGAGTCGCCGGCTTTCAGCGGTGGGATGGTCACGTGCTGGGCGTCGCCTCGAACGCTGATCAGCACTTGATCCTCGAGCACAACATCCCCGTAGGCCGCGTTCCCCAAGAGCAGAAGCTCCAGAGCTCTACGCAAGCTCTCGATCTCACCACGAATGATCCAGTGCTCAGCAAACGGCTCGAGGGCGATGATTTGCTGCCTGCAGGTCTCGTTGAACGCGGTGTGCGTTGACAGGGCGAAACGATGCACCTGAAGACTGACTACGAGCGCGCCAACTGCCAGCGAAGTCGCCCCCACAGCAATCAAGAGCACCCATCTCGTGCGTCGCTTCATCACCTCAACACAGTAGGAGGCATTTCCTTGCAGTGCAAGGGGTTTGAGTCATTTGATCCCGAATTGAGTTTGGGAGCACGCGTGCAGGAAAGGCGTCCTGCACGCGTGATTGATTGCCAGCTAGGTTCCCGCCGGTTTTGGCTCTGTGAGGAATGAGACATCGTATCCGTGCCAGTGGTAGAAGATGCCGCTTTCGTTGTTCCCACCCGGTTCATCCGGACCAGGGATGTAGTTACCCCAGCCCGTAATCGTGCCCGCAGTGTAGCCCGCTCGCCGTGGTGGAGGCTCATAGTCAGCGACACCTCCCAATCGGCAACTCCCGTGACCTACTTCGAGTCCATTGATGTTCCCTGTGAGATCGCTGTTGATCAGATGCAGGGAGGAGCCTTCACCGCCTGCAAGCATGATGCCGCTGCAGTCGTTGTCATAGATCTTGCACTGACTCACAGTTAGATCCACGCACATGGTGTAGATCGCAGCTCGGTAGTGGCTACAGCCGGTGATATAGCAACTTGTCAACTTGCAGACTCCACTTGTCGAGCCCCCCACAGCTTTAACGTTGTCTGTGAAGGTACACGCGATGCCTTCAAAGAGGCCGAACTCCTGCACGTGGACCGCCGTGTCGCTATTGAGAAAGTCGCAGTTGATGGCCTTGATCGCACCTCCGTCGCTTGAACCTACGGCCAGTGCGAAACCCCTCAATGTCGAATCACGGATCTCAAGGGAGGCGTTCTCGTTCACTTGAATTCCGCCGCTCGTTTCTGTGCCTTCAAGCGTCACACCTGACAGCAGGACTTCTACGGGCTCCTTTGCTGAGACGAGGATGGATGCTCCATGTCGAATAGGATCAATTGTGACGTCATCTACTCCAGCGCCCACGATACTAGCAGCTTTCCAGACGCTGAGTCCGCTCGAGTAGCGACCGGGGCCAATCGTGATGGTACCGCCAGATGCAACCGCGTCGATTGCCCATTGGATCGATTCGCCAGATTGG
>Ga0180430_10005257_pt1 | contig 10785 bp, 12 predicted proteins | sample SS_ome_9_FD_132999 | JGI IMG/M metagenome (GOLD analysis project Ga0180430, IMG submission 132999) | Hypersaline lake sediment archaeal communities from the Salton Sea, California, USA - SS_1_S_2 metaG | ecosystem: Environmental > Aquatic > Non-marine Saline and Alkaline > Hypersaline >... | reverse complement strand
TCGACCGGGAGACCGGCATAATGATTCGATGACCTGGACAGGTTATCGAACGCGAGCTGTTTGTAGCGCCTGGTTGCCAGCCACCGGTGGTTTTTGCCGCAACAAAAACATGGCCTTTCTTACGCCGGCCCTTCAGTAGCGCACCTTTTTGACGATCTCGTAACCGTCGCGATCCGGCTTCCAGCCCCAGAAATAGTTCTGGGTATCCCGAATCGCATCCCACAGCGCCTCCTCGTAAGAGTCCGGGTGGAAACCACACCCCATGGCCGATCGCGGCTTGCCACGCTGATCTATGAACTCACTGCGGATCACCACAACGTGGGCACTGGGAAGATTGGTCAGGTTCTGAGCACGCATGATGTCGAGGTTTTTGTAGTAGTTTGCGAAGCCTTTTTTTCTCAGACGTGCTTCGGCCTCCTCCTGGGCCTCGACCGGATGACCCTTGGTGATGACGAGCTCGTAATCGAGAGTCTGCCCCTGGAACTTGGCCATCACGCAGGCGGCTCCCGCCGCCTGTGCTGCCTGATGACTCACCACAAACAGCAGGCTGAAAAACATCATTCGGTAGATCATGGCTGCCCTCCCTCGTTGCCTGCTTATCGGCTCAAGGAAGCAGACCTTGAAGTGGTGAGGCCTGAAATCAGGGCATCATCGGGTTCATCGACCCCATGGGCTTGGCGATTTCTTCCACATTGTGGCGCATGACGGCCATGTTGTTTGTCATCTGCATCATGCTGGGTGTAATGGTGTGGATCGCGCGACTCAGCTGCACCATATCCCGTTCGACAATTGCCATATTGGCCGCCATGGATTGCATATTCACTTCCATTCGCGGCAGCCGCGTGGTGACGCTGGTGACATGCGACGTAATGCTGCCCATGTGCGTCATGTGACGATCGAAAGCATCCACCCGGTCGGCCACCGTGACCATGTCTTTCTCGACCCTATCAAGGTTGCCGAGCATCAGCTCCATGTTGTCGACGATTCTGTCCAGGTCGGTGTAAAGGACGCGCACGTAGTAGACATTGAAAATCGCCAGGATGATGAGGATGACCGATATAGCGATGATGACACCGTCGGTGATCTTGAAATGGCGTTCGCGTTCATCGACATGAAGTTGTGTCTCGCGTCCGAGGCGGGCCATCACCTCGACGATGGGGCGGCGCGGATCGACTCCTGGTTCCATTTCCATAATCAAGCCGCCCTCAGGGAATCGGGAACATCCTGTTCATGGTACGGGCTGGTTTTGCCATATCGTGCATCTCAATGGCCATGATTCCGACCTCCCGGTTCATGCTGCTGACCGTCCCGGAAATATTCCCAACCTCATCACGTACAAAAGTCAGTTGCTCACGAACCCCGTCGAGGTTGACTCGCATACCGTCCATGTAGTCGGTGATCGAAGCCATCTCCTTGTCCATCACCCCGGTACTGGCATCAATCGGTGCCAGCAGGGCCACCTGATTTTCCATCGACCCCATGGCCGCACTAACCCTGTCCATGCGTACCGTTATGGCATCGAAATGCTTGTTGATATCAACCACCACGGCGGAGATGCGATTGATCTGCGAACTCAGCGTGAGCAGCAGCACCAGGATGGAAAACGCGATCGCGCCAAGCAGGATCAGGCCGGCACGTATGGTCCAGTTGAGCCGATTGCTCAACTGGTTCTTCATCTCGATCTGTGCGAGAACGATTCCTTCGAACGAGCTGAGCGAACGCAGATACTGCGCCTGCAATACCCGTTCATCGTTGCTCGCCTTGGCGGCTAACTGCTCCTCGGTCATCGTTAAAAAGGTAATCTCTGGTGGTTGTCCGCGAGCCGGTGAGAGCACCACGGCTTGTCGTTATAGCGCTGTTTTTTCTGTGTTGCGCACTTTATCGGCCAATAGTTGACTATCCCCTTCGCCGGGTCAAGCATTCAGCCGGAACCCTCACTCCAGAACTTCCCAACGTTCGAAGCAGTGTTCCAGCTCGTCCTCGACTTGTTTGAGACGCTCACCGAGATTTGCCAACCCTTCGGCACCCTGTTCGGCGTACACCTGTGGGTCGGCCAACTGTTGCTGCAACCGGGCCAGTTCAGACTCCAAGGCCTCTATACGCCCTGGCAGCTGCTCCAGCTCCCGCTGCTCCTTGTAGCTGCGTTTCTTGGGTTTCCCCGCAGCAGGCGGTTGTTCCTGGCCCGAATTAACCCGCTTGGAATCAACTTGGGCCTGGGTTTTTGCCGCCATTGGCTGCGGCCTCTGACGCAACCAGTCCTGGTATCCCCCCACATACTCTCTGACCACGCCGTCTCCCTCGAATACCAGGGTGCTGGTGACCACGTTATCCAGGAAATCCCGGTCATGACTGACCAGCAGCAGGGTCCCCTGAAACTCCATCAGCAGCTCTTCCAGCAGTTCAAGCGTTTCCAGGTCGAGATCATTGGTGGGTTCGTCCAGCACCAGCACGTTGGCGGGCTGGGTAAAAAGTTTCGCCAATAGCAAGCGGTTTCGCTCACCACCCGAAAGTGACTTGGCCGGCTGTCGGCAACGCTTGGGGGGAAACAGGAAATCCCCCAGATAGCTGATTACGTGCTTGGATTTGCCATTGATCTCCACTTTGTCCGAGCCACCGGCAACATTGTCCAGCACGCTCTTTTCCAGATCGAGTTGATCGCGCAACTGATCAAAATAGGCCACGTCCAGGCGGGTACCCAGTCGAATGCTGCCCTTGTCAGGTTTCAGCCTGCCAAGCAGCAGTTTCAACAACGTGCTCTTACCACAGCCGTTCGGTCCGATGATGCCGATACGATCACCGCGCAGGATGGTGGTAGTCAGGTCGCGGATAATGGGTCGGTCCTCCCAGGCATAGCTGACCTCCAGGGCTTCGCATACCAGTTTTCCGGAACTATCCGCTGCGTTGACAGACAACTGGGCGGCGCCCTGGCGTTTGCGTCTCTCCGAGAACTGTTCGCGCATCTGCTTCAGACGCCGCACCCTGCCTTCGTTACGGGTGCGCCTTGCCTTGATACCCTGGCGTATCCAGGCCTCTTCCTGGGCCAGCATCTTGTCGAAACGTACCTTTTCCTGTTTCTCGGCATTGTCCAACTCGGCACGCCGTCGTAGGTAGTTGTCGTAGTCACCAGGGAAATCAACCAGCTGGCCGCGATCGAGTTCTACGATGCGGGTGGCCAGGCGCCGGAGGAACCCCCGATCGTGCGTGATGAACACCAACGCACCCTTCCAGCCGAGCAGGAACTCTTCCAACCAGGTAATGGCCTCAACGTCGAGATGGTTGGTGGGCTCATCCAACAACAACAGGTCTGGATTGTTGACCAAGGCGCGCGCCAGCAGCACGCGCCGCTTCATGCCACCGGAAAGCGACGAGAAATCATCTTCTGCATCCAACTGCATGCGGGAGATCACCTGTTCCACCTGCTGCTCGATCTGCCAGCCGTCAGCCGCTTCCAGTGCGTGTTGGGCACGTGCCAGGCGTTGCATGGCCTGCTCGCCGGTATCGTGGGCCAACTGGGCACTGGCCGCGTGGTATTCCTTGACCATTGCGGCAATCTCACCCAACCCATCGGCCACCACGTCGAACACGCGACCAACAATGTCCCGCGGAACGTCCTGCTCCAGACGGGCCACTCGGGCATCACGGCGCAACAAGCGCTCACCGTCGTCAGCATTGATTTCACCGGCGATGATCCTGAGCAGTGTCGACTTGCCCTCACCGTTGCGGCCGATCAGGCACAGGCGCTCCCCCTCCCCAATCGACAGAGAGACTGCATCGAGCAACGGGGGATGAGTAAACGAGAGAGTAATATCCCGGAGTGACAACAGGGCCATTTTGCTACCGTGTTAGAAAAACCGGCGCAATGGTCGCACATTCATGCCACCACTTGGCAGCGGCAGACCGTCATTGACGGGAGTCCGAGCTCCAGTCCACTCCCAGGCGCGGCAATACGAGCAAGGGCAGCGCCACACACACGCCCAACATGACGAATTGCCACCAGTTCAGCAGGGTCAACACCGGCCCATTGGCAGGCAGGCCGGGAAGCACAAAAAACACCAGAAACATGAGCGGCAAACAGCTGAGCAGAATCAGTGCAACGGCTCGCGGCGCGGATTGAGAGGTTTTTTTGTTTCCCATAACCCCGTTTTTCGGCCGGGACCGGGAAAAACATAGTCGTTTAGATCATCAACCCTGTGCCGCTCAACAACAGCAGGACACTGATTCCCAGGGTGAAAGTGCGTGCCCGAATGTTTGTATGCAGGTGTCCGCCCAGGTACATGGCGACGATCATGACGGGCAAGCCGACTGCAAACCAGCGCAGCAGCTCAAGGGTCACGATACCCGAACCAAAGTAGCCGCTTATCCGCATACTCGCGTCCAGCAGAAAAATGGCGGCAAAGGTAGCGCGAAACTGGCTTTTATCAAGCCCCCTGGCCTTCAGGTACGTGACATAGAAGGGCCCGCCTGTACCGAACAGCGTACCGATCAGACCACCACTGGCAGCCGCCGGTGCGGCCCACCAGCGGGACACCGGCTTGATTTCCGGTGACCAGATGGAATAAAGCGCATAAAGCACGACAAAGAGACCCAGCGCCCGTTTCAGACTGCTGGCATCGAGTTGCTGAAACAGGGTGATACCAGCAGCCACCCCAATGAGGGCAAAGGGCAACAACGCTCCCACTTCGGAAAACTGGATCTGCCGACGATTTGCGCCCCCCTGCGCAGCAGAGGCGAGGAAATCAAGAATCACCACCAGCGGCACGGCAGACTGAATTGGCATAACCAGGCTCAACACCGGGATGGCAATCAGTCCGGATCCAAACCCGCAAATTCCCCTCACGAGGTAAGCAACAAACAGGACCGCGACAGGCAGTAGCCCTGACCACACGAATTCCAGCAAGCTAGCCCTCTTGGCGGGTCAAAGGAAAACCATCACGCATTGTGACTTAAATTCTCCTCCATTCAATCGAAAACTTACGTTAAAGTTCGCCCATCAAGCCTTCCCTGCTTCCCTAGACATGCCTATCAAAGTTTCACTACACGATGCCTGGACCGGTGTTGCCGACTGCCAAAGCTGTAGCCTCCGTGACAGCGTGCTTTTCGCCGGCCTCAAGGCGTCGGATTTTGAGAAGATCCACGAGCCCATCAGCCAATTTGCCGTTAAACCCGGAGAAAGACTCTATCGGGACGGCGACAAAGGAAACCGTCTCTTCACCGTGCGCAGTGGCCTGATCAAGCTGCAACGCTTCCTCCCGGATGGCACCCAACGGATTGTGCGCCTGGCAAAGACCTCTGACGTCATCGGTCTGGAATGCCTGCTTGACCAACCTTATGAGCACGAAGCAATCGCCATCCAGGCGACCGAGGTCTGCTGTCTGCCGGTAGCCACAGTCAACGAGTTGAGCCGCGACAACCCAGCCCTGCACAAAGAGCTATTGCACCGCTGGCAACGTGCACTCAGCGATGCCGACAGCTGGCTGACAGAATTGTCGACCGGGTCAGCCCGTCACCGGGTGGCCCGCCTTGTTCTGCGCCTGGTCGACGAAACCAGCGGCCAACCTGAGTGCCGCCTGTTCGCGCGTGAGGACCTCGGCTCGATGCTTGGCATCACCACAGAGACCGCCAGCCGTACCATCGCGGAGTTCAAACGCAAGGGATGGCTGACTGAATTGGCCAGCAACCACTACGTTGTCAATATCGATGCACTGAAGGAGGAATTCGCCTGAGTCTGCGGGTTGTCAAAACCAAGCATTGGCATATCTGATTGACGCTATCCCCCGAGTCTGACAAGTATGGCAGGATGATTGTCCGATCCTGCCGCTACCAGTGACCAGTATCGCCAGTGCCCTTGGGCCGGTGTTCATGCTGATTCTGCTCGGCGCCTTGTTACGCCGGCTAGACTTTCCCGGCGAAAATTTCTGGCCACAGGCAGAACGCATCACCTATTACTTGCTGTTCCCGGCGCTGTTAATCCACAAACTGAGCATCGCCGAGGTAGGCAACATACCGCTGGTCCCGACTTTGGGCACTATCGCATTCATGTTCCTGGCCGGTAGCGCATTGCTCTACCTGTTTCGCAATCGACTGGCGAGCAACGATGCCGCCTTTACCTCGGTATTCCAGGGTGGAACCCGGTTCAACACCTACATTGGTATGGCCTGCGTGGACGCGCTTTATGGCGATGCGGGGCTCGTGATCGCAGCGGTAAGCGTCGCGATCATGATCCCTCTGGTCAACGTGTTGTGTGTGCTGGCTTTTCACCTGACCCTGCACCGCGGCAACCTCAGCGCATCAAACATCACCCGCTCGCTGATCGAAAACCCGCTGATCATCGGCTGCCTGATCGGGGTGACCCTGAATCAAACCGGTATCGGCCTACCCGGCTGGAGTGAAGACACTTTGGCTCTGCTGGGTTCTGCCGCATTGCCAACCGGCCTGCTGGCAGTCGGCGTAGCCTTGGAGCTGCATGCGATAAGAACCGCCTGGCGCGAAATCATCGCCGCCACGGTGCAGCGCTTTCTGATCATGCCCTTGTTACTGATACTGGCCATGCAGTGGTGGCCAATGCCCCAATTGAATGCATCTGTGCTGCTGCTGTTTGCGGCATTGCCAACAGCCACCTCTGCATTCATTCTTTCGCGCCAGCTCGGTGGTGACTCCGTGTTGATGGCAAACACCATCACGGTGCAGACCCTGGCCGGTTTCCTTTTCGTTCCAGCGTGGTTGTGGCTGGCAGCTTCACTCTTCTGAAGGACCCTTATCTTCAGGCGCAAGGCATTGTGCCGCCTCCCAGGCAACCATCGCTGCCTTTCGTTCACTACCCCAGTGGTACTCGCCAATCTCACCGTTCTGACGCAATACGCGGTGACAGGGAATCAGGTAGCCAATCGGGTTCCTGGCGATGGCCGAGCCGACCGCACGCGCGGCCTTTGCCTGGGCGATGTTCGTTGCCACACCCTGGTAGCTTTCGATGCGACCGACCGGAATTGCCAGCAGGGCCCGCCAGACTTTCACCTGGAAATTCGTGCCAACCACCCAGGCAGAGACCGGCTGGTCCCGCTTAGCTCTGCTGAATATCCTTTCTGCCAGGATTTCGGCCTCAGAAGGTGCCCTTACCAACCTCGCTTGGGGCCATTGTGCTGTGAGCAACTGCAGCGGCTCATCCTGATTGAGGAAAGCGAGGTAACAAATACCCCGTTCGGTAAATGCCAGGCTCGCCTCTCCGAAAGGCGTCGGCACCACTGACCAACCAATCTTCATCCCCGCCGCGCTGCGCCGGTATTCACCCGGCGACATGGCCTCCAGGTTGACGAACAGATCATGCAGCCGCCCCGGCCCGGAAAGGCCTGTCTGTGCAGCAACATCCAGCAGGGAGGTTTGTTCCGCCAGGGTCTGCTTTGCGTGTTCAACCGTCAGGTGCTGCACAAAGCGCTTTGGACTGATCCCGGCCCAGCGGCTGAAGACACGCTGAAAGTGCGACTCGCTCAGACCACAGTGTGCAGCCGCATCCGCCAGCGAAGGCTGATCACGGTAATGAACACGCAGGTACGCCAGAGCCTGCGCAATGCGCTGGTAATCCAGACTTGCCTGTTTCAATTTCATACGAAGACTTTACCTAGCACAACAAACACCAACCACCCGGTTCTTGCTCTGAGATCTCAGAATTTGCTGAAGCTGCCGATACTCACAACGTCATGCTTCTTTTATCCTTCGACTCATGAATGCCAAGACGGATCAAAGTCCAAGCTGCCCTGTTGGAGAGCCTTCCTGCAACTGGCTGGATGAATTGCAACAACTTCGCAGGCGCGTGGATGAACTGGCGGAGTTGGTTTCCCATGATTCGCTGACCGGGCTTTTCAATTACCGGCATTTTTCCGGCACACTCCCGGCAGTACTCGAGCGCACGCGACGCAGTCTGCAACCAGCATGCCTGATCCTTGTGGACCTGGATCACTTCAAAAACATTAACGACACCTGGGGGCATCAGATCGGCGACCTGGCCCTGAAGCATGCTGCTCGGATCATGCAGCAGCAAGTGCGCATGGTGGATGTTGTGTGCCGCTATGGCGGCGAGGAGTTTGCAGTGATCCTGCCTGACACTCAGTTACGCCAGGCCATCGTGGTAGCTGAGCGTATCCGCCGTTGCATCGAAGAAACACCGCTTTTGATTGCCGAGGATGAACTGCATTTCACTGCCAGTCTGGGCATCGACGTCTACATGCCCGGCGATGCGCACTCGACAGATGCATTGATCGAGTCCACTGACAAGTTCCTATACGAAGCCAAGGAAACCGGTCGCAACAAGGTCTGTCATCCGGATCCCAGCGAGGTTGAATCCCAGACAGAAGTCAGCCGTGAGGAACGCAACGCACTGCGTGGGCTGTTCGACAATTAAACCTGCTGCCTCAGCCGGCACCTTCGCGCAGACGCTTGATCTGAAACAGGGTGCCCCGCTCTTCCTCTTCCAACGCATCGCTGATGCGATGGATGGCCACTTCGTAGCCGGGGATGATGTTGTACTTGAGCGCATTGACCCGCTTCTGCGCCTTGCGCTGCTCGCTGATCAGGCGGTAAAGGGTCATTTCCACCTCGGCCAAGTGAGCCAGCTTGGCACTGGCGTCGGCAAAGGCGCGGCGCGCTTCATCAAAACTCGGATCAGTACCGAGCAGGCCCATCGGCGTGGGCGGCAATAGCTCCGCCCTGACCGATGGATACTGTACCCCCAGCGAACTGCGTGGCAGCACCTGAACGTCCAGCGATGCGGCAGCGCCCAGAGTGGCCTGGCGAATGGCGCGACTACCCATTCGCAGCTGCGCAATACCCAACCAGTGGTAGGCTTCCTTGAGGCCCTCCATTGCTTCGGTGCGCAAACGCTGGTACTCGCCGATGTGTTCGTACACCAGACGCGTCAGCAATTCGCGCTTACGCTCCAGCAATGCATGACCATCCCGCAGAAACCTGACCTGCTTGCGCAGGCCCAGCAAGGCACTCTTGGTCGGCGGAACGCGCAGGCGCAACTTGCTCATGCGGCGCCCTCTTCCCCACTACCGTCACCACGATGGTAATGCGCCAGATCGGTCTCGCTGACGCGGGTCAACGCGTCGCGCGGGAAACGGCCAAGCAGCTCCCAGGCGAGGTTGAGGGTGTCCACGATACTGCGGTTCTCATCCTCGCCCTGTCCCACGAAATGCTTGTCGAAGTCCTCGGCAAAGGCGAGGTATCGGCGGTCACGCGTGGACAGTTCTTCGGCGCCAATAATCGAGGCAAGGTTGATCGCTTCCTGTGCCTTGGCATACAGCGCATACAACTGGTTGGAGACGCGCGGATGGTCCTCGCGTGTGTCGTCCTTCCCGATCCCGTCCTTCATCAAGCGCGACAGGGATGGCGCAATATCCACCGGCGGGTACACACCACGATTATGCAACTCACGCGAGAGCACGATCTGGCCTTCTGTGATGTAACCGGACAGGTCGGGGATGGGGTGGGTGATGTCGTCCGAGGGCATAGACAGCACCGGCACCATGGTGACCGAACCGTGACGGTCCTTTATGCGACCGGAACGTTCATAGATTTCGGCCAGATCCGAATAAAGGTAGCCAGGATATCCCTTACGCGCCGGCACGTCGCCCTTGGCCGTGGCCACCTCACGCAACGCCTCGGCGTAGTGGGTCATGTCGGTCATCACCACCAACACGTGCTGGTCAAGATCGAAGGCCAGGTACTCAGCGGCGGTCAACGCGGTACGCGGCAGGGCGAGGCGTTCGATCGGCGGGTCGTCGGCATGATTGATGAACATCACCACATTGCCAAGAACACCGGAGTCAGCAAACGACTCCTCGAAGAAACGGGCGTCCGAGTAGGACACACCCATCGCGGCAAACACGATAGAAAAACTGCTTTCTTCGTCGACAAGTCGCGCCTGGCGGACTATCTGCGCGGCAAGCCGATTGTGAGGAAGACCCGAGGCAGAGAAGATCGGCAGCTTTTGCCCACGCACCAGTGAATTGAGGCCGTCGATCGTGGAGATACCGGTCTGGATAAACTCGCGCGGGTAGGAGCGCGTTGCCGGATTGATGGGCGCACCGGCGATGGGACGCCGCACCCCCTGTACGATCGGTGGACGATCGTCGATCGGTTCACCCAGGCCATTGAACACCCGGCCAAGCATGGCCGGACTGAGCGTGACGGTGAGCGGTTCGTCGAGAAAGCGCACCCAGGTATTTTTCAGGTCGAGATCGTCGGTGCCCTCGAACACCTGGACCAGCACCTCGTCCGCACCGGCGCGGATCACTTGGCCGTTACGCTTGTGTCCGTGGTGGTCACGGATGCGCACCCGGTCACCGAAGGATACGTTGGGTACATCGGCGACGCTGAGCAAGCCACCCTGGGCTGCGCTGGCGCGGCGGTATTCGACATCGCTCATTGCGCCACCTCCTTCTCAGACGCGTAAGCCGCTCGGATCTCTGCAAAAGCCTTGTGCGCCTCCTGCGCAAATTGCTTCAGCTGGTCCCCCTCCTCGCTGCGCCAACTGGACTTGGCACGACGCACACGCGCCAGAATCGGATGTTCCGCCAGCTCTTGCACCGGAGCACCCAATTCGATCAGTTCACGCCCCTGGTCGAAAAGACTCATGACAAGTTCCAGCAGCGCGAACTGCTTGGCCGGCGAGCAGAAAGAATCGATCTCGTCGAGCGCACTCTGCTGCAGCACCGCTTCCTTGACCAGGGAGGCACTCTCCAACTCCCAGCGCTGAGCTGACGACAGCGCCTCTGGCCCGACCAGGTTGAC
>Ga0180430_10005256_pt1 | contig 10787 bp, 8 predicted proteins | sample SS_ome_9_FD_132999 | JGI IMG/M metagenome (GOLD analysis project Ga0180430, IMG submission 132999) | Hypersaline lake sediment archaeal communities from the Salton Sea, California, USA - SS_1_S_2 metaG | ecosystem: Environmental > Aquatic > Non-marine Saline and Alkaline > Hypersaline > Sediment... | reverse complement strand
CTTCAGTCTACAGAAAAAATGCTGACCATTTTCATGATATACAGATGTTGTTTAAGCAGACAAGGACTGATACATCCTCAAAAACAGATAGCACGGGCACATTAAGTAAAAGTGAATAATAACAGAAAATCCAGTCTGCTCAGCCGCATGCTTGATCGTGTAGAAGTCGTTGGCAACGCACTGCCTCATCCGGCGACAATATTCGCGATACTGGCGGTGCTTGTAGTGGTTGTTTCTGCCATTACGTCCGCCTTCTCAATCTCAGCCGTTCATCCCGGAACAGGCGAAACAATAAATGTGCGCAGCCTTCTTACCGGCGAAGGGATTCGCTGGATGTTTGAGAACGTCGAGCACAATTTTGTCAGATTCCCTCCACTCGGGCTGGTACTGGTCGCAATGATTGGAATCGGAGTGGCTGAAGGTTCAGGGCTGCTGACTGTTCTCATCCGTGCGCTTGTGCTCAAGGCTCCCAGAAGGCTCATTACGGCCGCTCTGGTTTCGGCCGGGGTGCTTTCTCATATCGCATCCGAAGCTGGATATGTAGTGCTGATTCCGCTGGGGGCCGTGATCTTCCTTGCGCTGGGACGTCACCCTATTGCCGGTCTTGCGGCAGCTTTTGCAGGAGTCAGCGGTGGATTCGGTGCTAATTTCCTTATAGGCAGTGTGGATCCGGTTCTGGCCGGACTTACTCAGAGTGCGGCCCGCATAATTGATGCTGAAATTTCAATAAGCCCGGCCACGAATATCTATTTCATGTTTGTCTCCGCGTTCATGGTGGTAATAGTAGGAACAATCATCACAGAGAAAATAGTCGAACCACGTCTCGGGACTTACAGTGGCAGTGAAGAGGCTCCTGAACTGGAGCAGCTTTCATCAAAGGAGAAAAGGGGCCTTAAGTGGACCGGAATCAGCCTGCTTCTTGTTCTCGGCACGTTGATAATCGCTGTTGTTCCGGAAGGAGGACTTCTGCGACATCCGGGAAAGGACGTTCTGCACTCCGCATTCTTCAACGGAATGATAACGGCCATCATGCTCTTCTTTCTGATTCCGGGAATGGTTTACGGATGGGTAACCGGGACAATCCGTACAGACAAGCAGGGAATAAAGGAGATGATCAATTCGATGAGCCATATGGCCACGTACATCGTTCTCGTATTCTTTGCAGCGCAGTTCGTTTATTATTTCCGGTACTCAAATCTTGGTCTGATCCTGGCCATTGAAGGGGCCCGGTTCCTTAAAAACGTCGGATTAAGCGGTATACCGCTTATGCTCCTGTTCATCCTGGTAAGTGCCACCATCAACATGTTCATGGGTTCGGCTTCCGCAAAATGGGCCATCATGGCTCCGGTTTTCGTGCCTATGTTCATGCTGCTGGGTTATCATCCGTCACTGACGCAGATGGCATATCGCATAGGTGATTCGTTAACGAACATAATCACGCCCATGATGTCATACTTCGCCCTTATTGTGGCCTTTGCTGAAAAATACGATGACGATTACGGAATGGGTACCATCATCTCCACCATGCTTGCATATACCCTTATTTTCGCAATCACATGGTCATTACTGCTGATCGTGTGGATGTTTCTCGGACTGCCCGTAGGTCCGGACGGACCGCTTCACTTTTCGACTGCCGGTTCATGAGTGAAAATTAGAGATTTTGCCGCCTCGCTTATGGCTATTACGCCCGGATGTTTGATCTTCCGGTCCAAGGTCACGAAATAGAACCGCTCTCGAACACCCGGGACATGGCCGATCAATCGCGCTTTGTATTGAACCCTTACTTCTCTTGCGATCACCATCGGTGCCGGGAAAAGACCTGCGCCCTGAAGCCCGAAAAGCTTCATTAGGGCAGTGTCTTCGAATTCGCCAACGACGTTTGGACGGATATCCTGTGCGTCGAACCATTGCTCGAGTGACAATCGACAGGCTGTGTTCTCCGTTGGTAAAAGTACAGGTGCTTCTCGTAACGAAGCCGGGAATCGGCTGCGATATTTCTTCACAAGGTCTGAGCGTCCAAAAAACGCCATTTCTGATTCTCCAAGAAGGTGGTTGAACGCCCGCACGCCTACGGTCGGGTTCGCTGGTGCGTCTGTCAGAATCATGTCGAGTTCGTGAAGAGCGAGATCGGCCAAGAGCAGGTCCGGCTTGCCCTCTTTACAGATGAGCCGGATCGCTTCCGGCAGTTTATATGCAGTTGAAAGAACACGCTCCGTGACTACCTTCGGCACGACGTCGGCAACACCAACCGTCAGACGCAGCGGTCCGCCGACAGGGCGACCGCGCAGAGTGTCGAGCATCTCGCGACCGATAGTAAAAATCTCGTCTGCATATCGGTAGACAACCTGACCGCTTTCGGTGAGAACCAACCGGCGTCCTCTCTTTTCGAAGAGCTTGTGCCCCAACATGTCTTCCAGAAGGTGTATCTGCTTGCTGACTGTCGACTGCGCGAGCCGAAGTTCGTCACTTGCACCTGCAAGGCTTCCCTCGCGCGCCACAAGCCAGAAGTAAAGCAGGTGGTGGTAATTGACCCATTCCATGCGGGCATGATACTTCGATACAGTCGAAGTGTCTAGCGTATATTATCTGATAGTCGAATTTACAGTGAAATGTTAAATAACATGCAATATGGTTGAGACATTTCGATGCACGCGTTCCACCGGTTGCGACGAATTTCCTCGGAAGGATTATACCGAGGAGCTTTATGCCGGACGTGGCATCAACCGGAATACAACCAGGAAAGTGGAGGGATCCGATGAACATTCACGTATGGAGCAAGCTCGCCGAAGTTGACGATACTGTACGCGACAGAATCGAACGCAGATTGCGGTTCAGATTTAACAGGTTTTCGTCACGAATATTGCGAGTCAACGTGCGGATCTCCGACCTCAACGGGCCTCGCGGCGGCGCGGACAAGGTCTGCAAACTCGATATCCGGCTTCGACCGACGGGCGGTCTATTTGTCGAGGATGTGGACGATGATGTTCTTGTAGCGGCAGACAGGGCATCCGAGCGGGCTGCCCGGTCGATCGCGAGGGCCATCAAGCGCCGGCAGAGCTTCGAACGGGCGCCCGCGACAGCACAAAGAAAACCCTCTCCAGCAAGTTCGTTATCAGACCGGGCATCTGCTGAAAAGGGCGGCATCAATTCCGCGGAACAATCATGAAAGGAGGAAGGAGCCATGGAACTCGAAAGACTGGGTATGCACATCAGGAATATCGCCGCGCTGCCTGAGACAGGCAGTCCCGTGATCAGCTTCTACATCAACAACGAGGAGGGACCTGCTGGCTATCGCGATGTGATTGATGAAAGGATCAGGGCCATCCGCAAAGCACTGGCCCCTGACGAACGTCTCGACTTCGAGCAGGCGCTGGCGAAGATTGAGGCGTTCCTTGCCAGCGAGGTCAAACCAGATTCAAAGGGTATGGCAATGTTCTCACGCGGTGGAGAATCACCATTCTTCGAGGCGCTGCAGTTCAGGTTACCGCTGCCGAACTTCGTTTCATTGGACTCCGTTCCACATATCTATGAGCTGGTGCTACTCAAAGACACCTACCATCGCTATGTCGTTCTGATATCGACAGAATCTCACGCCCGTATCGTCGAAGTCAGCGTCGGCAATGTCACCCGCGAGTTGTGGACCAGGCGGCCAGAACTCCGAAAGCGCGTGGGCAGAGAATGGTCCAGGGAACAATACCAGAACCATCGAAGAGATCGGACGCAGAAGTTTCTGAAAGAGAAAGTTGATATTCTGGAACGTCTCTTTTTGAAGGAAGGGCATACCCATCTGGTTCTGGCAGGCAATCCCCGTACAGTTGCGCGCATACGCGACATTCTGCCCAGGAGCTTGAAGGATCGACTGATCGATGCCGTTTCGGTTACGGGCAGTGCGTCAACGAACGACGTCGTGAACGTAACGCTGTCGGCGTTTGCCGAGCATGAGGAGACTGAGTCGATTGAAACAGCCAGCCTTCTTCTGGACGAGCTTAAAACCGGAGGGCTGGCGGTTGCCGGAACAGAGGCTGCTCTGGAGGCCCTTGCTCGGAGGCAGGTCGATGTTCTAGTGTTGTCCGAATCCTATGTCCCTCCGCCGGGGTGGCGATGTAGAGAATGCGGTTCTCTGGGATTGAATACCGCCCCGATGGCATGTCCGCAATGTGGTGAACGTTCCGTGGAACTGCGAAACATCAGGGAAGAGATGACGAGGATCGCAGAACAGAGCGGATCGACCGTAGAGATCGTGCGAAACAGCGACGTGCTGCTCGATGTTGGAGGCATCGGATGTCTCCTCCGGTACCTGACGCCCGAACAGTACGCGGCGGCGGACGGCATACATGCCTCGGTCGGTGAACCAGGAAGGGAAGTTGACCAATGGTCTGGTTTTTCACAGTCGTAGCCGGGACATCCGTTGTCGGGATCAGATGTCCCCACTGTCAAGAAGTCCAGGCGCGCGCTCGTCAGCGAGACGAAATCACCATTCGCTGCCGCGCATGTGCCAGAAAGTTTTCACTATCGGAAGGAAAGAATCGATACAAAGACTGGCGTAATTCCGGAAGGGGCTTTGGGAGGCAGTAGACAAATGGAACAGGAAAAAATGCGGCAAACAGCAGGCAGTGAGATTGAGTATCTGTGAAGTGTCCATGCGGCGAAACATCGGTGCCTGATGAGATCTGACATGAAGGCGTCATCCCCAGGCTGGTTTGAAAAGTATGTCGGGACGTACGGGCAGCGGGAGATCGCTCGAGGGCTTCGGGTTCTTCGCCTGGTAAATGGGATCGGCGCTGTCCTGAAGGAAGAGACGGATCAACAACTGCACATCCGTGCGCAAAGGCTTCGCGAAGCTGCGAAAAGCGGCGTATCTCTCACGGATCTTATGGCTGAGACCTTCGCTGTGGTCCGCGAGGTCTCCTCCCGACAGACTGGTATGCGGCATTTTGATGTACAGATCCTCGGTGGCGTGGCTCTGCATCGGGGAAACATCGTCGAAATGAAAACAGGAGAAGGAAAAACACTGGCCGCCACCCTGCCCGTTGTTCTCAATGCATTATCGGGGAAGGGAGCACACGTTATTACGGTGAACGACTACCTCGCCTGGCGCGACGCTCAATGGATGCGCCCCATCTACGACTTCATGGGCCTGAGCGTCGGCGTGGTTCTTGATGACATGGACGACGGCGAGGACAAGCGATCAAGGAAGGCGGCGTACCAGGCCGACATCACCTATGTAACCAACCACGAACTGGTCTTCGACTACCTCCGCGACAACCTCGCGCGCAGCCGTGACGAGCAGGTGCATCAGCCGCTGAACTTCGCTCTGATCGACGAAGTCGATCTGCTGCTGCTCGATGAGGCGGGGACGCCCCTCATCATCTCCGGAGCGGCATCCGAAAGCAGCAATCTCTTCATGAAGGCGAGGCATATCGTATCTTCGTTGCAGGAAGGCGCGGATTTCCGCGTGGACCATAAGACCAGAAGGGTATCCATCCATGACGAAGGATGGACGCGGATGGAGCGAGCGGTCGGCGTGGAAAATCTGGCTGCGCCCGAGCTCCTCGACTGGCAGCACGCCCTGCACAGCGCGCTGCTGGCCCATGCCGTCTATCAGCAGGATGTCGACTACATCGTGCAGGACGGCGAGATACTACTGGTCGATGATTACACGGGTCGGGTATCGCCGGACAAACGCTACTCGGACGGGCTTCATCAGGCCCTCGAGGCCAAGGAAGGCGTCACGATACAGGCCGAGGACCGCACTCTGGCAAAAATCAGCTACCAGATGTTCTTCCGGCTCTATCCGTCTCTTTGCGGCATGACCGGCACGGCGTACTCGGCGCGCGAGGAAATCCATCGCACCTATGGGCTCCGCGTCGTGGTGATTCCGACGAACAAGCCGGTCATACGGATTGACAGACCGGCGTCGGTGTTCAGGTCGTCAGCGGAGAAGTTCGAGGCGGTGATGGACGAGATCCACGAACTCGTCAAGAGAGGTCGGCCGGTCCTTGTGGGCACCACATCGGTAAAGGAGTCGGAGCAGGTGTCGCGTCTCCTGTCCGAGCGGGGGATCGAGCACACGGTTCTCAACGCGAAGGACGACAGTTCCGAGGCCGCGATCATCGCGCAGGCAGGCCGTTTGTCTGCGGTCACGGTCTCGACCAACATGGCCGGGCGTGGCGTCGACATCCTTCTGGGAGGAAACCCGGATGGACTGATGGGCGAGGACCGCGAGGCGGTCAGGAAACAGTGTGAGGCGGATCGAGCGCGGATAGTGAGCAAGGGTGGATTGATGGTAATCGGCACCGGGCTTCACGAGTCTCGTCGCATCGATGACCAGCTTCGCGGGCGGTCCGGGAGGCAGGGTGACCCGGGCGGCTCCCATTACTTCCTCAGCCTCGACGATCCGATCTACCGCAAGTTCGGAGAGCGCGACCGGGGATTCCAGGTGATTCATGATCTCCATCACAGGCTGCGCGACCATCCCCACGGCGAGCCTGTGACCAATCGGAGTATCCTGCGGACGTTGCTGGAACTTCAGAAGAAGGTGGAGGTCGAGAACGAATCCATCCGGCGGGAAGTGCTGCGTTACGACGTCGTCGTAGAACAGCAGCGGCGTACCATCTACGGCTGGCGACAGACCATTCTGGCGCAGCAGCCGTCCGACACGCTCGCTTTGCTGCAAAAAATGGCGGGAGACCTAAGCGCCGAGCTGATGAAACAGCCGGCGTCTAATGAGGATGATCCTCCCGGGGGGACGCGGCAGGACATCGCGGCAACCGTTCTTGATGCCCTCAACGTCGAGGCGGTCGATCCTGGGGTTACACCGTCCGAGGTCGTGGCGGCCATTCTGGCACGATTCGAAGAACGTCTGTCCGAAATCGAGAGGACGATGGGTGCCGGGCGCCTCGCCGCGGTGGTCGGGCAGGTCATGCTGTCAACAATCGACGAGATGTGGACGGAGCACCTGAACAACCTGGAACACCTCGACGACTCGGTGGGATTACGTGGCTATGCACAGCTAGACCCGCTTCTGGAGTTTAAAAGGGAAGCCCACAACCTCTGCCAGGCCATGCTGATCGAGATTCGGATAACCACGCTGGCACGGCTACTTGATTTGCTGACAATCGAGACAACAAAACCGGACACATGCGTATAGCGACCGCCCTCGATGAGGCAGTCAACTGTCCTGTCTTGCGTCGTTTTCGGGCACTGCTTCGGTTGCCTGGACAGATATTGCCTGGAAGGCCTGTCGCGCCTCATCGGTGCCTATGATCGCGACCAGATCACCTGATTTGAATCGGAATTGGGCGTCGGGATTTGTGATCAGTTTTTCATCGCGAATGATCCCCAGTACCGACGAGCCGGTCTTTGTCCGGATCTCCGCCTTCCCGATCGATTGGGATACGAGTGGGCTGCCCTCAACAACCAGAACCCATTGAAGGTCGAAATGCTGATCTGCCGCCCTGAGCTGCGTCAGCGTCCTGTAGCCCTGTCCGTCGTCGAAAAAGGGCGCGAAGAGATCATGCCGCAGGGACTCAGTCATTTTCTGGATCTCTGTCACGGGGATCGGAAAGTGAAGCAATGACTTGCGCGTCATTTCGAGGCTGGCCTCGAACTCGGGAAGCACCACGCTGTTGACGCCCAGATCCTTGAAGGTCGGCAGGAACGAGGCGTCCGAGGTCCTGGCGACGACGTTCAGCTCCCCATTCTGGCGCTTCGCGTTGGCTATGACAGTCCGCGCCGTAACCAGGTCAGGGGGCGTGACCACAAGCAGCCTGGCGGTATTGACCCCGGCCGCTTCGAGCACGATTTCGTTCGTCGCGTCGCCATAGACTAACGGAGTGCCGTCAGTCTGGGTGCTCTCGACCCGGCGATGATCGAGCTCGACCACCACCAGTGGCAACCCAAAGTTCTTGAACACGCCGGCGATCCTGGACCCCACTCGTCCCCCGCCCACGATGACGGCGTGGTTCTTCAAGCCCGTCTCGGGGATATCGTGCGTCTCGAGAGGCTCGTGCCTGAACAGGCGCTTCTTCAACCCGTACAGACGCGCCGTCTGGCTGGATACGGGAGGCGTGAGGATCATCGTCAGGATGGCCGTGATCAGGATCAGCGAATAGAGATCGTGGCCGATGGAGTTCGTGGACACGCCGACTGTAGCCAGCACAAAGGAGAATTCACCGACCTGAAAGAGTCCCAGTCCAACGGCCAGCGGGATTACGTTGCCGTACCTGAATATCTTGGCAAGTGATGCGAATATGATGCCCTTGCCGAAGCTGACCGCGGCCACCAGGATCACGACTTCCACGATGTGGTCCTTCAGGAAGACCGGGTCCAGCAGCATCCCCACCGACGCGAAGAAAAGCAGGCCGAACAGATCCCGCAGGGGGATGATGTCGCTGAGCGCCTGGTGCCCGTAGTCCGACTCGCTGAGCACCATGCCGGCGACAAACGCGCCGAAGGCGAAGGACAGCCCCACCATGTGGGTGACGTAGCCGACGCCGAGCCCTATGGCCGCAATGGCGAGCAGGAACAGCTCCCTGGAACCGAGCCTGGCGATATGCCTCATCAGGAGCGGCAGGAGCCTGGTGCCCAGAAGCAGCATGCCCGCTATGAAGGCCGCCGCCTTGAGCGCAGCGAAACCGAGGGCCGGCAACCCTACTGACGGGTTGTTGAGCTGCGGCAGTATTATCATCAGCGGGACCACCGCCAGGTCCTGCACAATTAGCATCCCGATCATGACCTTGCTGGACAGGGTGCCGATCCATCCCTGGTTCATGAGAGTCTTGAGGATCACCATGGTGCTGGACAGCGAAATGCAGGCCCCGATCCACAGAGAGTCCTTCCACTCCCATCCCGTCAGGCGGCCGATGACGAAGCCGAGGCCCATTGTCAGGATGATCTGGATTGGGGTGCCAATCAGAGCGATCTTCCTGACCGGCCTGAGATCCTTGATGGAGAACTCTAGCCCGAGGGCGAACAAGAGCAGCGCAACGCCGATCTCGGCGAGCTTCTCTATGTCGTGGATGTTTGAGACGGTGACGCCGCCCGTGTGCGGTCCCAGAATGATACCAGCCGCGATGTAGCCGAGGATCACCGGCTGACCGAGCCGCTGGAGAAGCAGTCCGCAGCCGAACGCGACTACAATGAGCAGGATGATGTCAGTGGCGATTCCCATTCGTCTTGCCGCATTCTCCTTTCACGACACATTAATTGAATTAACATAACACCAAAACAGCCGTGATCGGTTCGGGGACCAGCCAGTTTGAGTTCATGGTCCCGCTCCTGGCGCTTTCAGTCAAATGAATTCGCCATGGATCGACATGTATTTTTGCGCAACGCTATTCGTCATCTCATCACTTCGCAGGTATCAGGCTTCCTTTTCACTTGAGCCCTCTATTGCCGGGGCCCTCCTCCCGTTCGTTAAAACTTGACGATGAGGCCCGTATCATCTGTAATGGTACATTATTTAAAGAATTGATAAGCTTCTCGTTTCAATGAAGAAAGGTAAACTGGAAGATGTTCAAAGAGATACTTCAGGAAGTGGTCGAAGGCGTCGACGGCGCTCTTGGTGCCGTTCTCATGGGTTATGACGGCATTGCCGTGGATCAGCACGAGAGTGCGTCAGCCGATTATCCAGCCGAAACCGTTGGCATGGAGTATTCCGTGGTTCTGAAGGAAATACTGAAGGCTTCGGAGCTCCTGCAGGTGGGAAGCGCAGAGGAGATGGCTGTCAGGTCCGAGAAAATGGACGCGGTTTTCAGAATGGTGAATGACGAATATTTCGTGCTTCTCACTCTCAACCCGGGCAGCAATATCGGAAAGGGCAAGTTTCTCCTCAGGCTTGCCGTGCCCCGCATTCGCACACAGCTGTAGTCGTTCCTTCCGGCCGGGAATTCATGCAAAGAAAAGACAGACGGATACAGGTTCTGGACTGCGCACGCCGCATATTCGGACGCAAAGGCTATCATTCTACAAGCGTCAGCGACATTATAAGGGAAGCCGGCATAGCAAGGGGCACATTCTACCTGTACTTCGACAGCAAGCGGGCCATATTCGACGAACTGCTCGATGAACTGTTCGTACGCATCGATGAATGCATCAACAGGGTGGATCCTTCCGTGGGCCCCGGGGATGTCATAGGCCAGCTTATCGATAACGTGGAGAGGGTATTCGCCCTTCTAAGCTCGGACCGTGACATGACCAGGATTGTTCTTCACGAGGCGGTCGGGCTTGACCAGGGCTTTGATCGCAAGCTCGAAGAATTCTACAGGAAAATTCTGGATACAATCGAGGTCTCCCTTAACCTGGGAATCGAAATGAACCTGGTCAGAAACCTGGACGTTCGGATCGTGGCACTGGCAATACTCGGGGCGATAAAGGAAGTCCTTTACAGGCAGCCCGAGTGGCTGGCGGACGCCAAAGCCAGGCGCACTGCGTCCGAAGAGATGCTCAGGCTCTTTCTGTCCGGCCTGGCGGAACAGGAACTCTTTTCCGGCATGCCAGAGGTGTCTGACACCCCCTGAAAAAGGTGTCTGGCACCCTTCTAACTATTTAATATATATAGGAATTACTCTACGGGCGTAAAGTCGTCGCAGACCACTTCCATCTGATCCAGCGCCGCTGCAAGCGCGTCCGGAAGGCTTACGGAACAGATGTCGAAAAACAGCCCGTTGCCCCCCGCGCTCGCCCCCACAAACCCGTTGACGAAGTCCTGCATTCTCAATGCGCTCTCCGCACCGTCCAGCTCCGGATCCCCGCATGCGGACGCGTATGAACCTGCTCCGCAGTCG
>Ga0180430_10005249_pt1 | contig 10795 bp, 7 predicted proteins | sample SS_ome_9_FD_132999 | JGI IMG/M metagenome (GOLD analysis project Ga0180430, IMG submission 132999) | Hypersaline lake sediment archaeal communities from the Salton Sea, California, USA - SS_1_S_2 metaG | ecosystem: Environmental > Aquatic > Non-marine Saline and Alkaline > Hypersaline > Sediment... | reverse complement strand
CTTCGCGTCGGCCGAGGAAGGGGTCCGGACCTACTACGACGAGGATCCCGAGGTGATCGACCAGTTCGTGGGCGAGTTCGTCATGGTCGAAGACGGCGCGCCCGTGGGGCGGATCGGCGACGGCGACGGCGGGGTGCTTTTCAATTTCCGCGGCGACCGGGCGATCGAGATCTCCCCCGCCTTTGAAAAGGACGATTTCAAACACTTCGACCGCGGCCGGCGGCCCGACGTGTTTTATGCCGGAAAGATGCAGTTCGACGGCGACCTCCTTCTGCCCCGGCGATTCCTCGTCGATCCGCCGAAGATCGACCGCACGGTGAGCGAATACCTGGTCGAGGCCGGAGTGCGCCAGTTGGCCGTGTCCGAAACGCAGAAATTCGGCCACGTGACCTATTTCTGGAACGGCAACCGTTCGGGCAAGTTCGACGAGGCGCTCGAGAAGTACGTGGAGATCCGGTCGGACCTGGTCCCCTTCGAGCAGGCTCCGCAGATGAAGGCGGCCGAGATCACCGACGTCGTCATCGACGCCATCGAGAAGGGCGAGTTTCCCTTCATCCGGCTCAACTATGCCAACGGCGATATGGTGGGCCACACGGGTCTGCTCGATGCGGCGATCGCGGCGGTGGAAACGGTCGACACCGAGCTCGGCCGGCTCCTCGAAGCGCTGGACAAGGCGCGCGGCGTGGCGCTCGTCACTGCCGATCACGGCAACTCGGACGGCATGTACGAGACGGACAAGAAGACGGGCGCGCTCAAGCGCGACGCCGAGGGCGATCTCGTGGTGCGCACCGCCCACACACTCAATCCCGTCCCCTTCACCATCGTGGGGCCGCCGCCCTTCGACGCCGTCCCTTTCGACGCCGGCCTCGAGACACCGATGCTGAGCAACATTGCGGCCACCCTGTTGCTCCTTCTCGGCTTCGAGCCCCCCTCCGACTACGACCCGCCCCTGATCGAGAGGAATTTCTAAACCGCAACGAGGGGCTTTTCCGATGGGAAGCGTGAGGTATAATTTGTACCATCAGAAAGCATCCATCGGTCGTACACAAGGTGTGCGGCCGAGGGACTCGGGCTGCGGCCGAGAAACTCGGCTGCGGCCGAGAAACTCGGGCTGCGGCCGAGAAACTCGGGCTTTTTCGGGTAAGCATCAGAAAGGTAACGTCATGATTAAACACAGCTTGTCGCTGATCATTTTGCTTCTCGCCACCCTGCTGGCGCTCGGCGCGTGCGGCACCGAAGACGAGCCGTCCAAAAAGAACTCGCCCCAAACGGACTCGACCGGCCAGGCGAAATCCGAGGACATGGCCGCGCAGAACGCCGCCGAGCACTACACCAAAGCCTTCGAAATGATGAAATTTAGCGACGAGCCCTCCAATCCTGTTGCGGCGCCGGTCAAGCTGATCATGCTTCAGGGATGGGACCGACACGGCACGCCGGAACTGATAAAGGCTCTCGAAGACGACGCCGAGTGCATCGCCGAGTTCAAAAAAGGCCTCGACCTGGAACGCTGTGACTTCACCTTTGGAAAGCAGCAGTTTCTCTACCGCAACGGCGATTCGGCCCGAACGCGCAAGATCTGGAACCTGACCTGCCTCAATCTCGTCATCGCCCGGCTGGCCGAATACGAGGGCCGGCCGCTCGACGCTGTCGAGGCGTGCCTCGACGAGATGAAATTCATGAGGCACCTGGCGCAGGGCGCGCCTTTTTCCGACAAGGTGACCGCCATGAGCCTCGAGGAGCGGACTCTCGCCGCCCTGAGAAATATGCTTCAGAAGGAAACTCTCGACGAGCAGAGCCGCACCGAGCTTGCGGCCGGCCTGGAGAGCCTCGAAAAAAACCGCTTCCCCAATTCGGCGATTTTTGAAGGTGAAAGGGAATACTATCTCTTCGTCATCGACGAGATCGCCCGCCGGATCGCCGAAGGCGGGACTCCCGATCCCGAAAAGGACGATCCGACCGGCCCCTTCTGCGAGAAATTCAAAGCCGAGGGCCGCCGGATTGCCGACAGTTACTACGGCTTTGTGGAACAGGCATACGTGTCGGACAACGAGGATGATTGGAAGTTGGCCGCCGACACGATCGCTCCCATGAGGGAAGGGGGCAGAGAGTTCCGATCCAAGATACGGACGACCGACGATTTGCTCGCCCACGTGCGCGGCGAAATGGAGACAGGGGGAGCCGGCGCCGCACCGGCGGCGGCGCGCGCGATACTCGGGATCTACACCTCCGACGCGAGGGGGATGTTCAAGACCTACAAGAAGATTGCCGACTTCATCGCCAGGGTCAAACAGGCCGCCCTGTCCGGACAATGGATGTAATTGAAAAGGGCCTCATCATTCTCGAAGGATGAGACATCCTCGAAAGGTGAGGCCCTTGTTCGTTTTCGCGAACCTGTCTTGTTATTCGCGATCGTAGATCGTGGGACGTTTCATGTAGTCGCGCACCTCGGCTTCGTCGGCGGAAATATTCAAGCCGTATTCGGGATTACGCATGTTGTTGGTGATCGCCTGGAGCAGCTTCTTCGTGATCGGTCCCGGCTTCCGGTCGCCCACGGGACGATCCTCGATCCCCACGATCGGCATGAGGCCGCAGCCCGTTCCGGTCATGAAACATTCCCGGTCGGGGCCGACGAAATCGATGGCGAGCATATCGTCCGCTTCCTTGACCGTGTAGCCGAGCTTGCGCGCTTCCTGAATGATGATGTTGCGCGTGATGCCGATCAGGCAGTACTCGGAGCTCGGCGTGTGGATGACCACCTTCGACGGGTCACTCTCCCATCCCTCCTTGCGATAGACGAGGAAAAGGTTGTCGGCCGTCGCCTCGGCCACGGCGCCGCGCGCCGTGATCATCATCGTTTCGAGCTTTCCCTTGTCCATCGTCTCGAGGAGCCCGAGGATATTGTTGAGATAATTGCAGCTCTTGATGTTGGGGTCGATGATGACCTGTCCCGGCCGGCGGATCTTGCGCGCCACGGCGAGCTCGATTCCCGATTCGTAGGTTTCGGCCGGATAGAGCTGGATGGTGGAACAGATCACGTACACCGTCGGCGCGACGCACTTCTTGGGATGGATGCCGAGGTTACCGAAGCCGCGCGTGATGATCGGCCGGAGGTACCCCTTTTCGCCCTCCTTGAAACCGACCTCCTGGATCGTCTTGACGATACGACAGGCCATGTCGTCGATGGTGTAGGGAAACTTGATCGACAGCTTCCGGGCCGACTCCCACCACCGCTCGAGGTGTTCCTTGAAAACAAAGATCTGGTCGAAATTGATCAGGATCCCTTCGAAAGAGGCATCACCGTAAAGGCCGCCGTGATCGAGAGGAGAGAGTCCGATTTCGTCCATCCGGAAAATCCCCTCGCGCCGCTCGGCGACCTCGTCGGTCTCGTAGACCTGACACCTGTCAAGATCACTGAAGATCCTCGGGGTCAGACCCTCGATGTAAGGCATGCTGGCGAAGACCCTGGCCTTGCTACTGATCGCCGTCAATTCGCGGATGACATCGCTGGACATTATGAACTCCTTAGGGAACAATAATATGTGTTTACCCGATCGATCCTGAAGAGGCTGGCAGCTCGGCCCTGGTGCCAACGAGAAGCTCTATTATATTAAGGTTTTGCGTCATCGTTTTCAAGCCCGGCCACGGGTCCGGCCGAGGCTGGCCTTAATCACGACTGATCGTTGCAAAAAGCGAGCCTGAAAGGAAAATATGACTCAACATACTTCTCTCAAGGACATTACAGATAAAATGGCCGCCTTCCTCGCCGAACGGGACTGGGAAAAATTTCACGATCCCAAGAATTTAGCCATGTCGATCGCCATCGAGGCGGGCGAGCTCATGGAGCTTTTTCAGTGGCAGACCAATGCCGAAGTGGTCGATGGGATGGCCGATCCTGAAAAAATATCCCGCGTGAAAGAGGAATTGGCCGACGTGATGCTTTATTGTCTGGACATGGCGCGCGTCTTCGAGATCGACGTGATCGACGCCATGCGGGACAAGATCGAGCTCAATGCAAAACGATACCCCGCATCGCAGTTCAGGGGAGTGGCGAACAAATACGATAATCCTTTACAAAAAAAGGATTAATACCTGATTAACGGAAAACGCTGTGTCGACGGAAGAATTCATCGAAAAACTGGTCTCAGGCAGCAAAGAGCACTGGGACGAATTCGTGGAACGGTATAACAAACTAATATACAAAACCTTCCACGCACCGAGCTTTCGCTTCTCCAAGGAGGAGATCGAGGATCTCTTCCACGACTTCATGGTCGCGCTATTGAAGGACAATTTCCGGAAGCTCCGCCTCTTCGAGGGGCGGAACAACTGCTCGCTGCCCACCTACCTCCGCAAGATCGCCGTCAATCTGGCCATCGACCGCCAGAAGCGCATCATCCGCCGCCGGAGTTTCTCCCTCAACATGCCCGCCCTCCTCGACGGCGAGGCAGAGGTGGGCGACTTCGTCGAGGCGCCGGAGTCGGAGCCGACCGAACCGATCTCCGACGAGGAGACGCGGCTCAGGTATCTTTGGGCGCTCTATGCCATGGATGTTCCCAAACTGCTCGTCACCCTGCTCGTCATCTACCAGGAATGGAACCGCGAAAAGATCGCCGCCCACATGAACACGACGCGCCAGAACGTGGACGTCCTCTACAAGCGGGGCAAGGACAAGATGACCGAGATGATCGCCGCCAAAAAAAGCTCCGAGGCGCTTGTGGAAGAACACCTCGAGTGGCCCGACGAGATCGCCGCGCTGCGCAACAAGGCGGTCACTCTCGAACGGGGGCTTCTCTTCGACAGGTGCCTCAAGAACCTCGACGTTCCCGATGATCTCGTGGCGGGCCTCCTCTTCGCCAACGCGCCCGTGCTCCATCCCACGCCCGACCGCTTTGCCCGCCTCTTCAAGTCGACGCCGGGCTCCGAGTGCGTCCGGGCGGTGCGGGTCTTCGAGAAACTAGGTATTTGACGAAACTTATGAATAAAAAAGAAAGATAACCCTGGAGGTCCCGTCACTGATCCCTGCCGCCTCACTGGGGACGGGACGAGAAGAGGGGATAAGAAAACCGGACAGAGCAATCTCATGTAATCGGGGCTGCACGAAATGAACGACAAGGACCGCAAGTCATCAATCCTGAACACGCTCGCTCTGAGCGCCTCTTCTTCCAAAGACAGGCCGGACGACGAAACCTTTGCCGCCTTCATCGACGGCACCCTCGACGAGACCGACGCCGCGCGCGTCCGGGCCCACATCGCTTCGAACCCGGAGAGCTGGATCGCCTACCAGGCCCTCGCCGAAACGGAAAAAATAGACGGACCGCCCGTGCCCGCCCACCTGATCCGGGCGGCCAAGGACCTCGTCAAGGGCGGCGCACCCGCCACGGAGAGCGCTGCCGGACTGGTGGTGCGGTTGCTCAAGGGTGCCCTCGAGCTGCTCGAACTCAGGGGCCTCGAGCTCAACGCCCCGCCGTCGACGGCGGCCGAACCGGTGCGTTCCACCGCTCCATCCGCCGCGGCGCAAGAAGCGGAACGGATCGAGATCACCTCCTCCGTTCAGGGAATCGAAGGCATCACTCTCCAGAAGATCGAACCTTCCGACGTTCGCATCATTCTCGAACCGACGCGCGACGCCGATGGCTCCGGCGGCCGCACCCTGCGCGCCGACCTCGTGCAGGACGACACCCTCATCCAGTCCTGGCCGCTCGAAGGTGACACGCTCTCGCTCGAACCGGTCACTATCGGTCGCTACACGCTCAAAATCTTCGAACTGGACACCCGCTGCGGCGCTTCGCCCACCGAAATCGGATCAATCTCGATTGAACTGAATTAGTCTGTAGTCTGTCGGACTTGGGGAACCGAAAAGAGGGGGGCTCAGTCGTTATTCGAGTCTGCCAGATTTCTTCACATTCGCGGGAGCGACACCTGACTCTAAACATCCCTCATGCGAAGGGAACCACCTTATCACGGTGCACATCAGGCAGACCGGCTCCCACTCAACGTTGACTCCGGCGAGCCCTCGCAACAGAGACTGGCGAAAACCCAGCCCACACCGCCGCACTCTCAGTGACTCTCGATCGGGTTACTCGCCTACCACGGCGCGGAGACCGTTGCTCAACGCCCATCCGTTGGGTTGAGCAGGATCTTGTGCGCCGGCCTGGAGAAAACGTTCCTCGCCGACGAGGCCCGAGTTGGGAGGGACGTTGATCGTGACCAGCGCCGTACCGCTCGCGTTGGCGCTGAAAGGAAACTGGAAAACGGCCGGGAGCTCGACAAGCAGCGTTCCGCCGAGAAAGTCTTCGTCCGCAACCGCCGCCGACAGAACGAGCTTTCCGCTCGCGCCCGGTGTGCAGCCGTTGATCTCGAAGGTGACCGGCTCGCCGATCAGCGGCGCGCTCTGGCCGGCGAGGGTGAGCGCGTTCGCCCCGCCGCGCAGCTCACCGTAGGGAAAGCAGCCCGCTGTCTCGAGGTGATAGTCCCAGATTCCACGACCATAGGTACCAAAGCGGATGACATTCTGCGAGGGGATCGCTTCACAGGTCCAGTAGGTGTTGATCGGTGCCTCTGTCCCGAGGATATCGCTCCACTCCGACGTCGCCGGATCGAACCGCCAGGCGCCCTGGTCGCTGCCGCAAAAAAGAGCACCGCTCTGATCGGGCGCCTCGGCCATGCAGTAGACCAGCGTGCTCGGAAGGCCGTTGCTCATCTCCTGCCAGGTGCGGCCGCCATTGACGGTGCGGTAAACGGGCGGATTGCTGTAACCGCTCCCCGCCGCCCAGCAGACATTCACATCGGTCGACGATGGAAGGAGGGTCGTCCCGTAAAAGTAGTGCGCCCCGGGCCCGGGGGTGGCCGACTTGGTCCAGGTCACGCCCCCGTCGCTCGAGTAGTGAAGATCGCCGCCGCTGGTGACCGCATAGGCCCTCTGCGTATCGACGGGCGAGAAAGCGATGGCGCTCAGATAAGGGCCGAAATTCTGCGTGCTGTGCTGCGAGTAGGCCCAGTTGGAACCGAGCTCGCGCTTGTAGCGGTAGAGATTGTTGGCACAAAAGAAAAAAGCATCCCCATCATTGGGATCGGCCAGAATAAACGGCATCCACAGGTACGACGCACCTGCGGGAAAATCGACATAATGAAGAACGGGATTCTCCTCCCCCTCCTGAACGAGCACGAATCCGGGATAGACGGAGTAGACGAGATCGTGAGCGCCGTTGGACGACGTGAGGTGGCCGTAATCGCCGCTGATCAACTGATCGAAATCGGCCCACGGCCCCGGAGGCGGAGGGGGCGGCCCGTCGAGCACCGACCGCTGATAACCCTGGTCCTGCGATCCGGCCAGCACCAGATCGGGATCACGACGGCTCGTGAAGACGCTGTAGTACTGACTCACGCCGAGCCCCCTGAGCGAGAGGTTGTTCACCGACGCGATCTGATCGTCGCTGTCGTAAAGACCGCCGTCGGTCCCCACGTACCACGTCTCGCCCGTGGGCGATGCCGGATCGGGCAGAACAAAGAGGCCCGGCACATCGGCGTGCAGCTTGTTGACGGGGTCATTGTAGTATTCGCCCCAGTTGTTGACCTTGCTCCACGAACTCCCCCCGTTGCGCGAGAAGAACATCTCCACGCCGGCGTAGGCGATCAGATCCCCGTCGGTGGACGACGCGACCAGGCTTTCCCAGAAATCGCTGAGGTTGCGCAAAAAGCTCCAGCTCTGTCCCCCATCGGTCGACCGCCAGAGCTCCCACGTCGAATTGTCGAGCACGGCCACATTGAAGGCGAGAGTGGGTGTCTCGCTCCCGGCCAGAATCGCCTTGGAGCCGCTGAACGGCATGGGGCCGCCGGTCTTGTTCCACGTCTGACCCTGGTCGGAACTGTTGAAGATCTGAATGCCGTCGACCACGTAAAGCGGGCCGAGCGCGTCGCGCGGCGTCCAGATATCGCCGCCGCCCGACAGGGTGCGCGCCACGGCGAAAGTGGCGCCCTTGTCGGTCGACACCAGCACCCGCCAGTCGCCCGACTTCTGGACGAGCAGGAAAATCGTGCTGTCCGCGTCGTCGAGAACCAGGATCCGTTTCGTGTTCTGGAGGCCCGTCGCGCCCGCCGGCTCGGTCCAGGTCTGCCCGAGATCGACGCTCCGATGGACCATATTGCTGTAAAGGCGGAGCAGGATATCGGGATTGCCCCCATCGCCGGGCACAGCGGCGATCTCGTGGGCGCCGCCGTAGAGATTGTCGCCCAGGGGCGCCCAGTTCCGGCCACCCACGTCGGTCTTCCAAATGCCGCCGCGATCGGAGCCGGCATAGAGCGTCTGGCCGTCGGGCGACCAGGCTGCCGAGTGAATACGGCCCGACAGGTTGCGGCTGCCGAGCTCGCGCCAGGAGGCATCGCGGCCCCGGGCCGGAGGATTTTCCCGCGCCTGGCGTTTTCGCTCCATGGCGGCGAGACCGTTATGCTGCTCGATGGCGCGCCAATCGACGCCGGGCGCCGCGCGGTGCATCGTCTCAACATATTCGCGGCGCCCGGCCTTGTTGCGCCTCTCGGCGTCGGAATCGAGCCAGTGCTCGGTGGGCTTCGGGAGCGCAGCCCCTTCGTCGGCCGTGAGTCGATCGACGTGCAACGGCCGGTCGGCACACTGCTGGCAGGCGGCTCCCAGAAGGGCTACCACAAAGATCACCGCCGGAAAAAGCGGTCGGATTTGCGATGATGATCGGCTCGTCATGGTCCGGCTCCTCCTCGAAATAAACGGGGTCGATTCGAGATCGTGTCGAGTAGAGGGCTATTCTACAGGACTTTTAAATCAATAACAATCAATATAAGACTTTCTGAGCAAAGGTCTTTCGCCGGGGGAGCGAAGGGCCGCGGCCGCTCAGTAGCCGAGGGACTTGAGCTGCTTCCTGTGCTCGGGATCGATGCCGTCCTTCTTGCGGAGGGCCGGAGCCCGGCTTCGGGCGTCGTCGAGGATCGCGTCGATCTGCGCCTTCATCTTTGTGGCCGTCTCTGAAAAATCGGCGATCACGTTGAACCTCTCGATCCGGTCGGTCTCCATGTTGAAAAGCGCGTCCCGTCCTTTGGTATAGTGCATGTACTTCCACTTGAGGTTGGTGAGGGCATAATTTTCTCCCGGGCCGTGGCGTGTGTCGCTCACCGACCGCTGGGAAAAAACACTGGCCTCCCTTGGTGGACCGCACAGGACGTCGCGCCCCTCGAACTGCCCCATCTCGCCGTCGGTCAGGGGAAGATCGAGCGCCCCGGCCAGCGAGGGGAGCACGTCGAGAAGGCTGACCAGATCGGGACGGCGCACCCCGCTCAACGCCCCGCCGGCGGGAAGCTTGATGATGAGGGGCACAAAGAGCTGTTCGTTGTGAATCCGGCCATGTTCGAGCCAGTTGTGCTGGCCGAGCCCCTCGCCATGATCGGAGGTGAACACGATTGCGCTCGGATCATACAAGCCGAGCTCTTTGAGCTTGCTGAAGAGACGGGCGATCTGGTCGTCCACGTAGCGCACCTCGCCGTCGTAGCCGTTGTTGGCGTTGAGCGCCTTGGGATTCTTGTAATCGACACCCCGGGCGGCAAGGAAGGCCAGAAGGTCCTTGTCGGTCTGAAACATCGTGTCATAAGGCGGCGGCGGCGCGTAGAGTGCGTGGGGATCGAAAAAATGGACCCAGAGGAAAATGGGAGGCTCGGGCTTCGTTGCGAGCCACTTCAGCGCCCTGTCAGCCGTCTCGCTCGCCCGACGTTCGGGACGGGCCGTTCCCTCGAAAACGTCGAAACCTGCCGAGATTCCCGTCCGGCCATGGAGCGGCGTGGCGCTCACGAAAGCCGCCGTGCCGTACCCCTTGCCCTTCAGGAGCTGGGCGGCCGTTTGTATCCCCTCCTCGGCGCGGAAGGGAACGTGGAAGCTGTGAAAGTTACCCTCAATCCCGTGATGCACGGGCAAGAGCGACGTGAAGAGGGTCAGGTGCGACGGAAGGGTCGACGCCATGGGCGCCATGACATTTTCGAAGAGCACGCTTTCCTCGGCGAGCGCATCGATGGTGGGCGACGTCTCGCGGAAGTATCCATAGCAGCTCAGGTGATCGGCCCGCAGCGTGTCGACGGTGATCACGATGATCGACGGCGGTTGCGGCGCGCCCCCGCAGCCGCAGAGACAGAGGGCCAAAATCGCAAGAAAAAGGGCCGCCGCGCCCGCCGGATTGGGTGTCGTTAATGGAATGGCCATCGTCGTTCCTTCGCCGTTGATCCACGCTGCGGGGACGGGCATCGATGTCCCACGCTTTGGTAGAGAGAATAGGGCATTCGGTCCGCGCAGTCAAACACGAGGAGAGCCGCACCGTTTCTTTGCCGCCGGCAATCGAAGCCGCCCGGGGCGGTTCGGATATTTAAACGCGCTCTGTATTAAATGGCGCGGACGGTTATGATGACCCGGACATTCAGATCCTCCTGAGCGGCGACCGCGCCGGCAGGACGCCAAAACAGCCGGCAGGACGCCAACAGCCGGCAGGACGAAGTTATCAATCGCGAGAAGGTGCACTCATGGCGAGCAGACAGCTTGGTTTCGAAGACACTGTTCTAATCCTCGAATCCTATGGAATTCCCGTTCTCGGAAAAGCGGTCAAAACGCGCGACGCCGCCGTCGCCGCGGCCACCGAACTCGGTTTCCCCGTGGTGATCAAGGTGGCCACCCCCGAAATCGTCCACAAAACCGACGTGGGCGTCGTTTTCCTCGACATCAAGAACGCCGAGGAGGCGGGTGAGACCTACGACAAGGTCATCGACAATGCCCGCAAGGCGGGCGCCAAGGACG
>Ga0180430_10005247_pt1 | contig 10796 bp, 6 predicted proteins | sample SS_ome_9_FD_132999 | JGI IMG/M metagenome (GOLD analysis project Ga0180430, IMG submission 132999) | Hypersaline lake sediment archaeal communities from the Salton Sea, California, USA - SS_1_S_2 metaG | ecosystem: Environmental > Aquatic > Non-marine Saline and Alkaline > Hypersaline > Sediment... | reverse complement strand
CGCGGCTCCACCACCGCCACCACCAAACGGGTCAGCTCCACCACCTGCGGGCGCGGCTCCACCACCGCCACCACCAAACGGGTCAGCTCCACCACCTGCGGGCGCGGCTCCACCGCCACCACCAAACGGATTGGCACCGCCTCCGCCACCACCAAAGGGGTTGCCCGCGCCGCCATTATTCTTCTGACCAGGCGAGGCTGCACCTTGACCTTGCTGTGCCGCAGGTGGTTGAGCGGCGGTTAGGTCGGGTGCTTTCTCTTCCTGCAATCTCGCTTCGCGTATCTCGGCGTGGAACCGAGGGTAGTCTTGCTGGACTTCGCGGATGCACTGCACCAATCCGGTTTTATCGAGAAGGTAGATTCGGTCGTTGACGGTGTTCATCACAGCGATGTGAGTATTGCCGTAAGAAACTCTTCCCAGCAACGCGCCGGACTTGGCATCAAGGATGGAAATCATACCAAAATTGTCGAGTCCATAAACTCGCTTTGCGGTACGAGCGATAAAGTAATTCACATTTTTGGCGAGCCACTTCCTTGTACCTCTCATACTATCAAGGCAGTGCATCCCACCCAATTCATTAACCACAAAAGCATCTTTGTCCAGCACGGCGATGCTTTGATGGATAGGTAGTCCTGTTGAGTATTGCCAGGTCAATTCGAGCGAGCGAGTGTCGTAACCGTAGGCGTAACCCGAGGTCGTACCGAAATAAAACATTCCTTCTTCACCCGGTTTTTTAACGAGATGATTGGGGGATAAGGTCGATACGGGAGCGAGTACCTCAACCTTCGTGAAACGCTTTTCAAGCTCAAGCTTGGGAAACTTTTCTACATTTTTCGTTTCGGCAACAGAGACTTTATTATTCCTGGTAACCCACGCAATGATGTCGCCACTCCAAACGCGATCCTTCCTGCCGTCACGCATACGTATTGAAATGTCTTCCTGAATTACGGTCGGCGGCAGGTCGATACTCGCGCCGGAAACACAACGCTGCGGGAGACGTACACCACGGTCAATGCGGATGCTCTGGCGGCGGTCTTCTTCGTCTTGGCGTTTTTCTTCTTCGGTCTGTTCGCGACCAAGGTCGATTCGCAAGTCTTTATTCACGTCGGACCCCGTCATCAAAAGATAGGAGATCACAATGCCTTGGTGGGTGGGAATATAAACCCGGTTTTCCGAAAGAGCGGGACCCGCTGAGGCTGAACCGGGAATTTTTAAGTCAAGCAACTTCTCACCATTGAAACGGTTGTAAATGTACAAGGTCGAACCGTTCATCGTGGCAAGTAGGTCTTTGTGTACTGCGGGGCGGGTGGTCGGATGACGCGGGTCACCCACCAACTCGGCCCAAGCCGTCTTGCCGGTCTCCGCGTGGAAGGCGTGGATGATCGACGAACTCGTTGTCACGTAGAGCATATCATCGTAGAGGACAGCATCGATGATCTCGGCACTCCCCGCTGACATACGAACCTGTGCGTTCCAGTCGCGGGTCAAACCATACGCCAGCAGCCCGCCTTCGGGGATCAACGCAGCTTTGCACTCGTAAGAGGTTGCGAGCAGGGAAGAGAGAACAAAAAGCGAGAAAAAAAGTTTTCGTATCATTTTTTCTGTCCTTGGCTGGGAGAGGGTATTAGGTAACCGTAACCGGGCTTTTCACCATATCATTTATTGTAGCAGAATTTTCAGGTTTGTCAAGGTAATTTCGGGGGTTAGTTTGGGCTAAATGGCGAGAATTAGGCCCTTTTTGCCACTCTGGGAGAACACCCATCCCCCTGGGCCCCATTTTTCCTGACTTTATGCCTCTCAGGGCGGTTCAGACCACCCCTTGCCCGTATGGGTTTCCGGGTACAGATCAAGGTGTTTTCTCTGCCTGCAACCTTGCTTCCCGCATCTCGACATAGAACCGAGGGTAGTCTTGCTGGACTTCACAGAGGCACTGCACCAAGCCCGTTTTATCGAGAAGGTAGATCCGATCGTTGACCGTATTCATTATGGCGGTCTGCGTGTTACCGCAAGGGACTCTGCCCAACAACGCGCCCGACTTGGCATCGAGAATGAAAATCGAACCCCGTTTGTCGAATGCGTAAACGCGTTTTGCGGAGCGAGCAATAAAATAGTTGACATTTTGTGCAAGCCACTTTCTCGTCCCTTTCATACTGTCCACACAATGCATTCCGCCCTGCTCACTAACAACGTAGGCATCTTGATCCAACACAGCGATGCTTTGATGAATGGGAAGCCCCGTCGAGTATTGCCAAGCCAATTTGAGTGTACGGGTGTCGTAGGCGTAAGCATAGCCCGAGGTCGTACCGAAATAGAACATACCATCTTCACCCGGTTTCCTAACGAGATGGTTCGGCGACAAGGTCGTCACAGGACTGCGTACCTCAACTTGCGTGAAACGCTTTTTAAGATCGAGCTTGGGATACTTCTCAACATTCCGCGTTTCGGCGACAGAGACTTGATTGTTCTTGGTAACCCAAGCAACGACATCCGCGCTCCAAAATCTACTCTTTCTTTGGTTGCGCATACGTATGGTGATGTCTTCCTCAATCACGGTGGGCGGCAGGTCGATACTCGCAGCAGAAGGACAACGCAACGGCGAACGGTCACCACTATCAAGACGAATGCTCTCGCGACGGTCTTCTTCATCCTGACGTTTTTCCTCTAAGGTCTTTTTACGACCGAGGTCGATCCGCAGGTCTTGGTTCACATCGGAGCCCGTCAGCAAGCGGTAAGAGAGGAGAATGCCTTGATGAGTAGGGACGTAAACCCGATTCTCCGAAAGAGCGGGACCCGCCGAGGGCGAGCCTGGAATCTTCAAGTCGAGCAGCTTCTTGCCGTTGTAACGGTTGAAAATGTACAACGTCGAACCATTGATTGTGGCGAGCAGGTCCTTATGGAGCGCGGGCGGCAACGTCGGATTACGCGGGTCGCCAATCAACTCGGCCCAAGCCGTCTTGCCGGTCTCCGCGTGGAAGGCGTGGATGATCGACGAACTCGTCGTCACATAGAGCATATCATCGTAAAGAACAGCATCGATGATTTTGGTGTCCCCAACTCTCTTACGAACTTGCGCGTTCCAGTCACGGGTCAACCCGTACGGCGAGAGACTCGCCTCGGGAATTAACGCAGCTCCGCACTCGCAGTAGGTCACCAGAATCGACGCGAGAACCAAAAGCGAGAAAAAAAGTTTGCGGATCATTGTTTCTGTCCTTGGTTGGAGGTTGCCGGGGAAAAGTAAAACTTATGAGGGGGGCTTTTTTGAAAAGCCGCTCCACTCAAACTCCCCCTTAAAAAACTTTTGTGCCCGACTGCGTCGGTTTTTTTCTTTTCTTTCTAGCCTTCGAACCGTAATACCGCGTAGCGACGCTTGCCGCTACGAAGGACCATCGTGCTTTCGCCTACTAAATGCGAGGCGTCGAGGACTTGGTCGATTGCTTCAATGCGACGGTTGTTCACATACGCGCCGCCCTGTTGGACCGTGCGACGGGCTTCACCTTTACTCTTGGCGAGCGTTGCGAGTACTAAGGCGTCGAGGATTGTTAGCGAACCGTCGGTCAGTTTCTCGCGAGGGACACTCTGCGAAGGGACATCGTCAAAAATGCTCAAAAGTTCCGCGTCGCTCAATTCCGCAATTTCGGCACCAAAGAAAATGGAGGTCGCCGTTAAGGCACTACGCAAACCCTCTTCGCCGTGAACCAGTTGCGTTAAGTCTTCCGCGAGACGCTTTTGTGCCTCACGCTTTTCGGGAGCTTCCAAGTGGTTCTTGGTTAGCTCTTCCAGTTCTTCCTGCTCGACGTCGGTGAAGAGCGGCAGACATTTCAGCACGTCGGTGTCGTCGATGTTGATCCAGTATTGGTAGAAGTGGTAAGGGCTTGTCTTGGCCGGGTCGAGCCAGAGCGCACCGCTAGCCGTCTTACCCATCTTTTGACCATCACTCTTGGTCAGCAGCGGCGTGGTAATTCCAAAGAGTTTTTCGGAAATCCCCAAGCGACGTGCTAAATCGATGCCGGCCGTAATGTTGCCCCATTGGTCGGAACCACCAATCTGAATCTGGCAGCCGTGCTCGCGGTAGAGGTGGACAAAGTCGTAGGCCTGAATCAGCATATAACTGAACTCGGTGTAGCTCAAGCCGGAGTCCGTCTTGCTCAGGCGACTCTTGACCGAATCTTTGGCCAGCATCACGTTGACGGGGAAGTGCTTACCGATGTCACGGAGGAATTCCAAGTAGGACTGCGGGCCCATCCAATCGTGATTGTTCACCAAGGTAGCCGCGTTGGATGTGGCGGAATCAAAATCGAGGAAGCGTTGCATTTGGGGACGCAAGGCGGTAAGGTTGGCCTCAATCTGTTCGACCGTCAGGAGGGACCGTTCTTCACTGCGGCCACTCGGGTCACCAATCATCCCCGTCGCACCACCGGCGAGGACAATCGGTTTGTGTCCGGCCTTCTGGAAACGACGCAGAATCATCATCGCAACGAGATGACCGACGTGGAGACTGTCACTGGTGGGGTCGAATCCGGCATAGACGGTTCGCGGTGCTTCCGCGAGCCAATTGGGCAGATTCTCTTCGTCCGTGGTTTGGTGGATCAGCTTTCGCCAGGCAAGTGAGGAATAAACGTCGAGTGATGGCATAATACAGGGGGTTTGGGTTATTTAAGGAGGAGGTGAGGCCACACAAAGCCTCACCTAGGAGCCTATATATTAGCACTTTAAGGGCAAATTGTCAAGCCTACCTCGAATATTCGCAAATTCGTCACCCTTGGCGTGCGGGGCCGCTGGCAGGGTTGACAGGATTTTTTGAGGTGGTACAATCGGGTTCTGGTTTACCCCACGTTTCGAGTACTTCCTTTTTCTCCACTGTAATTTCAATGGCTGTAAAAATTAACAAAGGACGCGCGCTCGAGGGTCTTTCCCTCACGCCGATGATCGACATCGTTTTCCTGCTGCTGATTTTCTTTCTTGTCACTTCTAAGTACGAGCAAGAAGAGCACGTCGTTGAGATTAACACGCCGGAAATGTCGGAGCCGACGCCGATCATCGATGCGGAATCGAAGATACTCGTCGTCAACCAAACGGGAGATATGTATCTCGACGGACAAAAACGAGCTTACGACGACATCGTCAAGCGTCTCGGTGCAGCCAGGTTGGCCGGTGTGAAGAAGGTCGCCGTCCGTGCCGATGGTGGATGCGAGTTTAACTACGTGATGCTCGCCATCACGGCCGTGAAAAAGGCCAAGCTCGAAATCGAACTCCCCGGCAGGCCAAAGGGTTCGAGCCGGAATTAGTCTCTCGCTCGTGCTAGCGCAACACCTTGGTTTCTCTTGCAACCAATTTTTATTACCTCTACCAAGCCTTGGCTTGTCACTAAGTTTCCTGAAGGATCTGATTGTTAGGAGACGTCGGTCTATCGCAAAACCTTGCAATCTTTTCGTAGCTTTTTTTGTAAATCGTCCACCATTGCATCGGTGACCAATTTGCAATCGGAAAAGGTTAACTCTTCTAACTTCCGAAGCCGCGCTAGCGGGGCTACGTTGGACAACTTCGGGCAATCGTAAAAATGCAAAGTCCTCAATTCTGTTGGGCCGCGAAGGAAGGAGAGGTCGTTGTGCGGGATGGTCAGTTCAAGTGTTCGCAGTTTCCTGCTCCCTGCGAGAGGGTGGAACTTGCTGATACTAGTGCACGAACATAAATTCAATTTTGTTAGGTTTGGCAGCCAAGCCAGTGGTTGAATATCACGGATTTTTTTGCAATGGTACAAGTCGAGGTCGGTAAGTTTCACTAAGGCGGCCAACGGTGTGATATCCGTCAGCTCGGCGCACCCGCTCAGGTTAAGCGAGGTGAGGTTGGATAAATTAGCGAGCGGTGTGATGTCCGTGAGGCAGATAGGGTTGCTGTCAGTGTTCCAAGCTAGAAAGAGGGTGTTTTTACTAAGGTCAAGCGAAGTGAGTTTTTTCAAATTGGCTAGCGGTGTGATGTCGGTTAGGATTCCACAATAACTGAGATCAAGCGAAGTAAGGTTTTGCAATTTCTCCAGAGGCGTGATGTCTGCAAGTTCGTGGCAGCCACTAAAATCAAGCGAGGTAAGATTTTGCAGCTTGGCTAGCGGCGTGATATCGGACAATACAAGGCACTCACCGAGGTCAAGCGAGGTAAGGTTTTGCAAATTGGCGAGCGGCGTGATGTCCGTTAGTTCGTGACAATTGCTAAAGTCAAGCGAGGTGAGGTTTTGCAAATTGGCGAGCGGTGTGATATCCTTCAACCTGCGGCAATAGTAAAGGTTGAGCGAGGTGAGCTTTTGCAACTTGCTCAGCGGCGTGAGGTCTGAGATGTTGCAGCCACCGAGGTTCAGTGAGGTGAGATTTCGCAAGGGCGAGAGTGCCTTAATGCCCGAGAGCATACTACACCCACTGAGGTCGAGTATCGTAAGCTTTTGTAACTTATCGAGCGGCGGGAGGTTCTTCACATTGCCGCAGCCACAAAGCTTAAGCGTGGTAAGCTTTCGCAAACGGGCCACCGGCGTAAGGTCCCACAACATATCGCACTCATAAATCCCGAGCGAGGTGAGATTCTGCAACTTGGACAGTGGTCTGACATCCGACAACATAGGGCACTCACTAAGCACAAGCGAAGTGAGATTTTGCAGCTTACCCAGCGGTGGCAACCTGGAAAGTATCGGAAAGTTAGCGAGACTCAGCGAGGTGAGGTTGTGCAGCTTGGTTAGTTGTGTGATATCTCTGAGGGCGCAACAACGGCTAAGGCTGAGCGAGGTAAGCTTCTGTAACTTGGTCAGTGGTGTGATGTCCGACAAACATAGGCACGCACGAAGGTCGAGCGAGCCAAGCTTTTGCAACTTTGCCAACGGCGTGATCTCTGTTAGGTTGTCGCAACGCAAAAGGAGAAGCGAGGTGACCTCGGCAAAAAGCCCCGCGTTGACGTAGGTCCTTAGCTGGGCATCTGTCACGCTTTCCGGCAGCCGCACGTGGCGCACTTGCAAGCGGCTGAGTTCCTCTGCGTAGGCTTTAACATTTCCTTCGTTGAGCCCCGTTAGCGAGAAAATCCTACGCTGGCATTGCAGAATCTTTAACGTTCCCGGCGTTTCTCCGACTAGCGAGGAGGCACCGCCATCATCAACGTAAACCTGCATTGGCAATTCGCTAGTGATCGTTTCCGCTGGGATTGATGGCGGCTCGGCCAACACCGACGTAGTCGTCAGCAGCATTATCCACAGGAACGGCATTAGGAATAATTTTGGGGGCATCAGGAAGGGGGTCGGATGTTTCAGCGCAGGGACTGCCGTCAACGGGTCACCAGGAGAACCTATCTACCCGGCATTTTGGCAGTTTCCTCTCCAGTTCCACAATCGATTTTTCGGTAACCTCATTGCAACCCTCAAACGAGGTCGATTTTAACTTGCGGAAATTGGCTAGCGGTGCAATGTTGGAGAGTTTCGGGCAGTCGTAAAAATGCAATTCTTCGAGATCCTTTAAGTTCGTAAAGATGGCCACATTGTCGTCAGGGATGGTCAGGTTGAGCATCCTGAGTTTTTTGAGCCCTGAAATTGGATGAAAACTTGTAATGCCGTCACATCCCGTCAAGGACAGCTTCGTCAGGTTGGGTAACCAAGCAAGTGGTTGGATGTCCTTAATTTTCTTGACATCGGAGATGCTCAGGGAGGTCATATTTTGCAGGGCCGCTAGCGGCGTGATGTCGGATACGTTTTCGCAAGTCGAAAGAGCGAGGCTTTCAAGGTTTTGCAGTTTTTCCAGTGGTGCGAGACTGGTGGTTTTTTTGCAAGTACAGAAGTAGAGGGTGCGGAGGTTTTTTAACTTGCCGAGTGGCGCGAGGTCCGCCAGATTTTCGAGGTTGACAAGATCTAACTCTTGGAGGTTTTGTAACTTTGCCAGCGGTGTAATGTCGGTCAGGCTGTTGCAACTGTTAATATCTAAAGACGTGAGGTTTTGCAATTTCGCTAACGACGTAATATCAGCTAGTTTATTGCATTCAGCAATATTCAACGCCGTGAGCTTTGGCATTGGGCCGAGCGGTGCAATCCGCTCCAAGGTGTCGCAACCGAAGATTCCCAGTGACGTGAGTTCTTGCATCGTACTGAAGGCGGCGACACTCTTCAACTTGCCGCAGCGGAAGAATTGGAGCGAGGTAAGGTTTTTTAGCTTCGCCAGCGGTGTGATGTCGGTCAGCAAGTCGTTACCATAGAGAGACAGTGAAGTGAGTTTTTGTAGCGATCCGAGTGGTGTGAGGTCGGTTATTTTTTCGCCACTGTTTAGGTCTAAATCTGTGAGCTTTTGCAAATTGGCGAGCGGTGTGAGGTCCGCCAATTGGTCGCTGCCGAAGAGTCTCAACTTAGTGAGGTTCTGCAAACTGCCGAGCGCTGTAATATCTGACACCCGATCGCAGGACAAGAATTCCAGTTCTGTGAGCTTTTGTAAACTCCCGAGCGGTGTAATGTCTGACAATTTATCGCAACTGCGGAATCCCAACTTTGTAAGGTTCTGCAAATTGCCGATCGCCATTATGTCTGCTACTTCATTACACGTCCAAAAATTCAATTTGGTAAGGTTTCGCAGTTTTGCGAGCGACGCGATGTCTGATAATTTTTCGCAGTGTGAGAATCGCAAGTCTGTAAGGTTCCGTAATTTTGCGAGCGACGTAATATCTGTCAAGCTCTCGCAATAACTCAAATCCAGATCCGTGAGGCTCTGCAGCGAGCCCAAGGAGTCGATGTTGGGCAACGCGGAAAAGCCAGAAATGCTCAAACTCGTGAGTTTCTGCAATTTTTCTAGCGGCGGGAGCTTCGTCAACGTGGCGCAACCATAAATGTACAGCGAGGTGAGATTGGGTAACGCCGCGATCGGTGTGAGGTCCTTCAGATGGTGGCAACCGGAAAGCGTCAAAGTCGTGAGATTTTGACACTTTGCTAGCGGTGTGATGTCTTTCAAGCTTCGGCTGTCTTCAAAAGTTAGCGAGGTGACATTTGCGAAGAGCCCCGACTCGCAAGAAACCTTTAGCTCGGCATCGGATATGCCCCAGTTTGCCACGTGACACACTTGCAGCCGATTGAGTTCTTTTTTGTAGTCCTCAGCATTTTCCTCATTCACGTCAAAGAGCATAAAAACTCTGCGTGTACATTGAGGAATTGCTACTGTGCCAGGTGTTCTCCCGACTAGTGCGGAGGGGTTGCTGTCATCAACAAAAACTGCCATTTTCAACTTGCTGGTGATCGTTCCTGCCGGAATTTGTGGTGGCTCAGCCTGTGCCAACTCGCTCGTCAATAAGATTGCAAGCAGGAACAGCGTAAAAAATATTCTTTGAGACATAATGAAGGAGACCTGGAGGGATGCGGTTGCGTTGAATACTCGTCAAGAAAAGAGAATAGAAAAACAGCGTCAGCAGGTCGCTCGCCACGTGTCCGCTGCGCTGTTTGTTATTTTATTGGCAGCAGAATTACTCGCCGAGCCACGCCTTGGCTTCATCAATTTGTGCGTTGTCGAAGACTTTCACGTGTCCGTGCCAAACGAACCCAAACATTTTGCAACCAACGCGGAGCCATTCAACATCGGTGACGAGCGCAATTTTCTTGAAGTGCGTCATATGAGTCATACCGAACTTCGTGTCGTCCCAGAGGGCACCGAGTTCGTAACCTTCATACTCATCGCCAACGTGGTAGAGGAAACTTACCTTGTCGAACTTTTTAATCGCTTCCTCAATGGCGGGGATCAGCACTTTTTCGTAATCCTCGGCGGTAACTTTGTTCTTCGCGTGAAAGCCTACGCAACCTTCGGGCAGTTCTTGAATCAATTCAACGGTCATAGGTAATCTCCTCGTGTTTATAGGGTTGGGGAAGTGTCGCATAGCACCTTGGAAGTGCTTGGAAATGCAAACAAGCAGAGTGTTAAAATACCATATCTGGCTCGGGAAGGCAACCCCCCCTAACCGAGACGCTTTTTCGACGTTACCCAGAACCTAGTTGCCGCGCAGTTTGCGGAAATACTCGTAGGCTCCACGGTATTCCTCGAAGACGGCCTTCTTCTTGGCCGGGTCGGTAACTTGTATCTGAGAGGCTCGTTTTTTCAGAGCAGCAATGAAGAAGTCCACTGACTTCGGGTCCACAAAGCGTGGCTCGCCCTCCACTTCAACGTAGAACGGGGCGGTCATTGCGTAACTGTAGGAGTCGTGTTGGTCGGTGACGATAAGAAGTGTGAACCAGCCACCTTTGGTAATCTCAACGACGGGCAGTTCACCGGACTCGCTGTACTCCTCGAAGGGGATGCTTCGCACGCTTTCCCCGTTTTGGATAACTTCCAGGTAGGAGAACTGCTCGCGCGAGGAAATGGTGCCGGTCACTTTGGCGTTGAGCGTTTCGCCTGGTGCAATCGAAAAGACGTGCCCCGGGAGCTGATTATTGACACGGAACAGAGCGATCGGCCCGTTAGTGACGAAAGTTTGCCCCGCAAGCACCGCATTCCACCAATTGTCGTAAGAAAAATCGGTGCCAACGTGGGCGTAAACACGATTGTAGCCGACGTGGTTGGGGCTTTTGCCGGAGCCACTACCCGCAACCGGCGGAATACGGAAGCCGCAGTTGAGTACGTGAAAATAAATTTCGCGGGCCCAGCGTGCTGTTGCAGCGGGCGGTACAAAACGTTCCGGGTCGGCGGGCTGACCGAGACTCGCCGGCGTGTTTTTGGGAGCGGTTGCACAGATTTGATCGCGACGCATACCACCGTGAAGCACCTCAATCGCATCGACAAGATTGTAGGCCAAAAGGAGCGGCAGAT
>Ga0180430_10005246_pt1 | contig 10797 bp, 7 predicted proteins | sample SS_ome_9_FD_132999 | JGI IMG/M metagenome (GOLD analysis project Ga0180430, IMG submission 132999) | Hypersaline lake sediment archaeal communities from the Salton Sea, California, USA - SS_1_S_2 metaG | ecosystem: Environmental > Aquatic > Non-marine Saline and Alkaline > Hypersaline > Sediment... | reverse complement strand
TGAGGCGACATTCTCAACCGATTCCTGAATGGTGCCGATCAGTGTGCGGAGCGATTCCGCCATATCATTGAAGCTTGTGCCGAGCTGCCCGAATTCGTCATTTGAACGGACTTTAATTTGCTGTGTCAAGTCGCCGCTGCTGATGTTTTTTGCAGATTGAACGAGCTGATTCAATGGTTTACTGATCGCGCGGACGATAAAGAAAATGAGAATTCCGCCTAGCACCAAAGCACCTGAAAAGACGATCAGAGCCATATAAAAGACGGGCTTTGTGGCGTTTGTTATCTCATCGGAAAACATTGTCCCGGCAATTTTCCAGCCTGTCAGTTTGTTTGTTGCAAACGCCATTTGCTTTTCTTTTCCTTCAAAAGTATATTTGAATACACCTTTTTCTTTGCCGTAAACTTGGTCAACCCAACCGCCTTCACCTTCAGTTCCGGCTTTAATCTTCGGATGGGCGATATATTTTTTAGATGCACTTGAGATAAAAGCAAAGCCGTCTTTTCCGACTTTGACATCATTTGTCGCTTTAATCAGCTCATCGATATTCAAGCTGAGCGCCGCGACGCCTGACCCGTCTTCATTCTGCTTGGCGATGGTAATGACCGTGTTGCCGGTAGCGGCAGAGGTGTATGGATCAGTGACGATGATTTCGCCTTTTTTCTCAACCGCTTCTTGGAACCATGGCCTTTCCGCGGGATTATAGCCGTCAGGCATTTTCGTATAAGGATGCTGCACGTAGACACCGTCTGCAGAGCCTGTGAACACGGCTTCTACATCTTTATTTTGTCTGGCGTATTGTTCAAACTGTTGTCTTAACGAAGTCTGGCCTTTATCCTTGTATGTTTTTTCTTTGATCACTTCACTGAAATATGTAATAGCATCCGCTTTTTTTTCGATATTTTGATCGATCGTTTCGTTTAATTGATCCACGCTGTTTCTTGCGCTTCTTATGATTTCATCTTCAATCGAACTTCCCGCCGTATAATAGGAAACACCTGAAAGGATTAAAACAGGGAGTGTTAAAATCAATAAAAATGAGACCGCTAATCTTTTGGAAAGAGATGGATGCTTGATCCAATTTACTATTTTTTTCATTCGCCAAAACTCCTTTTTATAGGTTACGAGATTAATATCGGACAATTTTCACACTTTTGCATCAAATTTTAAAATTTAGACTTCAAAATAAAATGCTCAACTAAGGCGAAGGCAACAGTTTTCGGGATTGGCTGAAAAAAGGGCTGCATAACTGTTGACAAAGTTTACCTTCGTTTATATACTAATCGGTAAATACAGTGAAAGGAATAGGTATAGGGGACATGAAGCAGTAATCTTATTTTCCATCGTTTTTTTTAATATGAAAAAACGGAAACTTGGAGAATAGGATGAGTATGCCCTTTTATACCTTGCATCAATTTCTGAAATTTGCATGTTTTTTGTCGTGCAAAGAAATGGGATCGGTTCATACCGCTTTCACGGTGCATATTTTGGCATGATATCCTCTCCGGGTTTCCGCGAGAGGTTTTTTGTTGTCAGCCAAAATAAAAACAGAGGTGAACGGTATGACGATCTTAATGAAAATAAGAGGTTTGCAAAAAAGCTTTGGAGAGCAAACGATTTTAAAAAACATCGTTTTTGACATTTCCAATCAAGAGCGGATTGGGTTGGTCGGATACAATGGAGCGGGGAAAACAACGCTCGCAAATATATTGAGCGGTCATATAAAAGCTGACAAAGGCACTGTTCAAACAGACCGGACGCTTAAAATCGGCTATCTGCTCCAGTCGATTGAGTACTCCATTCATGACTTCAACAGCATATTAACAGACGATGAGGGCGGGAAATTATATCAGTTGGCCAGCCGTCTTGGCTTATCAAAGGTCCAAAGCTGGAATTCCGAGCGGCTCAGTCATTTGAGCGGGGGAGAAAAACTAAAGCTTGCGCTTGCGCACGTCTGGAAAACGATGCCTGACCTCCTCATCTTAGATGAGCCCACCAATCACTTGGATTTAAAAGGAATCAGCTGGCTCCTTGAAGAACTGCAACAATATCGAGGGGCTGTATTGATTATTTCTCATGACCGTTATTTCTTGGATCAATCCGTTTCCAAAATACTTGAGCTGGAAGATGGGAAGTTGCACACTTATCAAGGAAACTATAGTGCATACCGGCAGGAGAAAAAACGGTTATATGAAGAACGTCTGCACCAATATGAAGTCCAGCAAAAGCAAAAAGAAAGAATCGAGTCACAGATTGCAACGCTCCAAAATTGGTCACAGAAAGCCCACCGTGACTCAACAAAACAGGGATCACGGTCAGAACGAAGGCAGCTGGGCTTTAAAGAATACCACCGGGTAAAAGCCAAAAAGCTCGATAACCAAGTCAAATCAAAGCTTAAACGCCTTGAACAGGAACTTGAAAAAAACAAAGCGGAAAAGCCACAAGAAGCAGAATCTGTCAATTTTCAATTTTCATCGGGAGAAAAAAGGGGCAAGCGGATTATCGAAGCGAAAGGCCTGACAAAAGCGTTTGACGGACGCACCTTATTCAAAGACAGCCATTTTTATGTCAAACATGGCGAGAGAATAGGGCTTATCGGAGACAATGGCTGCGGCAAAACGACCCTTGTGAAGATGATGTTGGATGCTGAACCTGCAACAGCCGGAACGCTATGGAAGAGCCGATCTGTAAAGGCCGCATATTTAAGCCAGGATGTCAGTGATTTAAGCGTTGATCAAACAGTGGCTGAAGTACTGAATTTGTCTGACAGAGCCGAAATCGCAAATGCGCGGACCATTTTGGCCAATATGGGAATCAAAGAAAACCGCTTTCATAATGAAATCGGGACATTCAGCCTCGGGGAGCGGACCCGGATTAAACTGGCAGGTATGATTTTAAAGGATTATGATCTGCTGATTCTGGATGAACCGACCAACCACCTTGATTTGCCAAGCAGAGAGCAGCTTGAACAGACATTGCTTGAGTTTCAAGGCACGATCATCATTGTGTCGCATGACCTGTATTTTACAGATCAATTGTGTAACAAACTTCTCGTATTTGAAAATGGGCGCATCACCCGCGTCGAAACCGGATTGAAAGATTATCGGAGCAGAAAGAAACAGCGACATGCAAAACGCTATGAAGAGGAACGGCTTCGCATCGAAAATCAGATGACCGCCGTTCTCGGAGAATTAGCCGGACTCACCCCCCAAGACCCGAGATATCATGAATTGGATCAGGAATTTTCAGAGCTGACCAAACGCAAACGGGCGTTTTTAGAAAAAGAATAAATGGAAAGAACCATTTGTGTTTTTTAACACAGATGGTTCTTTTTTGTTTGACGTGGTTTAAATTACCACCCATTAGAGATGGCACCCAAGGTAATAATAGGATAAAAATGATGGACTTACTACAGCAATAAAAAAGGGTGATCAACATGTGGAAAACGATTGTTTCCTATTTTCCGGACTGGATGGTCCTGATGCAGGCTTTTTTTGTTTTTTTCGTCCCGTTTGCCATATCAAAAGTATTTCTGTGGCTTCGTACGGCAGGGGATGATTGATATGAGATGGTGGAAAGCAAAAACACGCAGATTGATACAGTCGTCCAACAAGCATGAAAAACCTAAAAATGAAGTGCCGGCTTTGGAATCAACGGGGTATTTGACCGGCGATTTTGATCACGACCTGCAAGCGGTCAAAACAGCCTTGGAGAATAACTCAGACGTTCATTTCCAGAATTCAACTTAGGGCGCACCGGCATCCGGGCGGCGATTGTTTTTGTTGAAATGCTTGCAGATCAAGACCTGATTGACAAACATATTATGAAATCCCTTATGGATGATTTCTCCAAAGAATATAACATTGAGCTTTCTTCATTAAGCAGCAATATACCGGACTTAATCCAAAAGCAGATTTTATCAATCAGCGGAGTATCAGTGGCAAAGCATGTCAGCGAAGTAGTGCCGGAAGTGTTGATGGGTACGGCCATACTGCTGATCGACGGTTCAGCGGAAGTTTTATTGCTGGGAACCGTTAAAAAAAATACAAGGAACATTGAAGAGCCCGTATCTGAATCCTTGGTCAGAGGGGCGCGCATCGGCTTTACGGAAACAATTGGCACAAATACAGCCCTTTTGAGGCAGCACGGCAAAAATCAAAATTTGTCTATGGTTCAATTTCAAGTTGGGAAGCGAGCTGTCAAAAATCTTGTCGTCGCCTATATTAAAGACGTGGCTGAACCAGGACTGGTGGAAGAAGTCAAAAAAAGAATCGAAAAGATTGATATCGATGATGTGCTCGAATCAGGTTTTGTCGAACAGCTGATCGAAGACAATTATCTCAGTCCATTTCCGCAGGTGCAAAGCACTGAACGTCTTGACAGGGTGATGAGTGCGTTAATGGAGGGCAGAGTGGCCATCTTATTGGACGGGACGCCTTTTGTTTTAATCGTTCCGGTTACATTCAGTATGCTCCGCAATCGCCCGAGGATTATTATGAACGCTGGCTCCCGAGTTCACTGATCCGCATCATGCGAATTGGCGCAGCGATGATCTCGCTTCTTGGACCCGCTTTATATATTTCCTTTATTTCGTTTCATCCTGGGCTGATTCCGAGTGAACTTGCGATTTCCATTACCGGAACGAGGGTGGGTGTACCTTTTCCATCGCTGATCGAAGCGCTCATTATGGAAGTGGCGATCGAAATTTTGCGCGAAGCCGGCCTCCGGCTGCCAAAACCAATCGGTCCGGCGATGGGAATCGTCGGCGGTATCATCATCGGGGAGGCTGCCGTGCAGGCAGGCATTGTCAGCCCGATTATGGTCATCGTTGTCGCCGTTACCGCGATTTCTTCATTCGCCATTCCGCAATACAGCGCCGGTATTTCGCTGCGCATGTTGAGATTTGTGGCGATGTTTTGTGCAGCCACGTTCGGTTTGTACGGGGTGATTATGTTTTTCCTCATGCTTGCCAGCCACGCGGTGAAGCTGAAAAGCTTTGGTGTTCCATACGCAAGCCCGGCTGTCCCTTATCGTTTGCAAGATTGGAAAGATTTCATCGTTCGCATGCCGATACAGTTGATGAAAAAGCGGCCGAAGTTGCTAAAAACAGACGATTCGACACGTCAGTAGCAGAGAAAGGAGAAAACGCTTATGATGGTCAGGCAAGAAGAGCGCATTACCACTTCGCAAACAGCTGTTATCATCACCAATTTCCTGCTTGGGACAGGGATCCTGACACTTCCGCGAACGTCTGTTGACGAGGTCGGAACCCCTGATGTTTGGATCACGCTTATATTAGGCGGCTTAGTCGCTCTCTTGGCCGCGGTCATCATGGTAAAGCTCAACCATCAATATCCTAATAAAACCTTTTATGAATACAGTCAGGACATCATCGGCAAATGGATCGGCAGCCTGATCAGCTTGTTTTTCGTATCTTATCTATTGGCCCATTCCGGTTTTCAGGTCCGCTCGATGCTTGAAATCATCCGCTTTTTTTTACTGGAAGGAACACCCCGCTGGGCCATTGTCATGATTTTTTTATGGGTGGGATTATACTTGATCGTTGGCGGTTTAAGTTCGATCGCCCGATTGTTCCAAATCGTGCTCCCCATTACATTTATTCTTTTTCTGCTGGTCGTGTTTATGGGTATCGGAATTTTTGATGTGGACAACTTGCGTCCTGTACTTGGCAAGGGAATAGGGCCTGTCTTAAAAGGAATAAAGGTGACCGCATTGTCTTTTTCAGGTATTGAAATCATTTTGATCCTGATGCCCTTCATGTATCAGCCTCGCAAGGCCATTCATACGGTTGTGATCGGGATCGCCATCCCTTTGCTTTTCTATATGATCACCGTCGTTATGGTAATCGGCGCCCTGTCTATAGACGGGGTGGTATCACGAACCTGGCCGACGATTGATTTGATGAGAAGCTTTGAAATACCCGGTCTGATATTTGAACGGTTTGAGTCTTTGCTGCTGGTCATCTGGATCATGCAGCTGTTCTCCACCTTTGTCATTTCTTTTTATGGTGCAGCATTAGGCCTGGCCCAGCTCTTTAAAACAAATATTCGGCCGATGCTGTTTGCTTTACTTCCGGTGATTTATCTCATGGCCATGATCCCGAAAAATATCAACAACATGTTTGCATTCGGAGATTTTATTGGAAACAGCGGCGTTTATTTAGGCGGCATGACACCGCTCGTCCTGCTGGTGATTTCAAAAATAAAAAGGAGGAAACAAGGAACTGACAGAGGCTGATGATTGAAAAAGGAAAGGGGGGATTTCTCCATGATGGTGAGTCAGCAAGACAAAATTACCGTTTCGCAAACCGTCATCGTCATCACGAATTTTCTGCTGGGAACTGGTATCTTGACACTGCCGCGGACATCTGTGGAAGCGGTTAAGACGCCGGATGTCTGGCTGTCTGTTGCATTTGGAGGATTGATTGCTCTATTGGCAGGTTTCATCATGGTGAAATTAAGCATGGAGTACCCCGAAAAAACGTTATATCAATACAGCCGCGATATTATTGGCAAGTGGCCGGGAGGACTTTTCAGCCTGCTTTTGATTTGCTATTTTCTCGCAACGTCAAGTTTCCAAGTCCGCTCTGTTACAGAGGTTATGGGATTTTACTTACTGGAAGACACGCCGCTTTGGGCGATGGCGATGGTTTTTTTATGGAGCGGGATCTATTTAATAATCGGCGGTATCAATCCGATTGCCCGACTTTATGAAATCATTTTTCCGATTACAGTTCTCATTTTTCTTGTCGTCATATTTATGAGTGCAAGCATATTCGAGACCGACAATTTGCGTCCGGTTCTCGGGAAAGGGATCGTGCCGGTGATGCAAGGAGTCAAGACAACGTCTTTTGCTTATACAGGCATAGAAGTTCTGCTGATCATCGTTCCTTTTATGAGAAAGCCCGAGCAAGCGTTAAAAGCTACTTTAATGGGCATTTCTTTCCCGATTATCTTTTATATGATCACCGTTATTATGGTCATCGGTGCACTGTCGGTCGATGGAGTGACATCATGGAACTGGCCGACGATTGATTTAATGAGAAGCTTTGAAATGCCGGGGCTGATTTTTGAACGGTTTGAGTCCATGCTGCTGGTCATCTGGATCATGCAAATATTCTCCAATTTTACGATTAGCTATTTTGCTGCTGCTATAGGTCTGTCACAACTCTTGAAGAGGAGGATGGAACCGATATTATTCGGCTTGCTTCCGGTCATTTATCTCATTGCGATGACGCCTAAAAATATCGACCAGCTCTTTCAAATGGGAGATCTGATCGGCAACAGCGCCATCTTTTTAGTCGGGCTCATCCCGCTCATGCTTTTGGTGATATCGAAAGTAAGGAGGAGAAAGTTTGAAAAAAATTAACACCATTCGCTACTTAACGATTGCTTTCCTTTTGTTTTTATTAACCGGATGCTGGAGCAGCCATGAAATTGAAGAGCTGGGTCTCACATTTGCGATGGGGATTGACAAAGGCAAAGAAACCGAACTCGAAAAAAAATTTGACGAAATGGGAGGTAATTACCCGAAAAAAGATCGGATCACGATGATATATCAATACGTGAACGAACAGGCGGCCGGTTCAAAATCGACCGGAGGAAGCACTGATCAAAAATCGTATATTAACGTTTATGGAACGGGGGACTCGCTTCAGCAAATTAACTCTGAAGTAGCATTGAGACAGGACAGGCCTGTATTCAGTCCTCATTTAAAGGTGATTGTCATCGCCGCTGAGCTTCTCCGCACCTATTCGCTGGCAGAACTGCTTGATCAGCCTCTCCGCGATAATGAAATCAGGCCGAGCAGTATGGTGATCGTCACAAGAGGGCGGGCGAGAGACACGCTTGAGCTGAAGGAAACCGGTGAAATGCCGGCGTTTCGACTGCGCAAAATCGTCGAAAATGAATATAAAGCGAAAAAAATTCTTCCTCCTGTGACACTTGCCAAACTGACAGGCAAAATGAGGTCAGGAACGAGCTATCTGCTTCAAAATGTTATTGGTACCGATGGGGAAGTCAAATATGCAGGAGCAGCCGCGATCAACGGAAAAACCAATAAGCTGATCGGTTATTTGGATGAACATGACTTAGAAGGGGTAATGTGGATCACCGGAATGGGAATTGGAGGCACGGTTAAAAGTTATGACCCGGAAGAAAAAAAAGTGACCGCATTTGGTGTCGAAACGATTAAAAGCGACATCAAGCCTATCGTCAAAGGAAACCGTCTTTCTTTTGAAGTGAACGTAAAGTCAGATGGTTATCTTGCGGAAAACTGGAGCACGAATGAAAAAGCTTTTGATAACAAATTTTTAGAAAAGGTCAAAAAAACAACCGAGAAAACGGTGAAAAAAACGATGGAGGACATTACAAAAAAAATGAAAACCGAATACAAAGCAGATCTTGCCGGATTCGGGAACGAGCTGAGGATCAAGCATCCGAGGCTTTGGGAAAAACTAAAGAAAAATTGGGATGAGACTTTTACCGATATACCGATTACATTTCATGTGCAAATCACGATTAAAGAATACGGTACCGTTGGGGATCAGTAACAGAAGCACTTAATATCACGAAAGGCGGAGAACTACGCAATGATCCGTTCCGAAGATAAAATTACGACTTCTCAGGCCATTGTTGTCTTAGTCAGTTATATTATGGCTGCCGGGATTCTCACCTTGCCAAGAACCGCTGCAGAAGAAGCCGGTACGCCGGATGTATGGATTTCCGTCCTGTTAGGCGGAATTGTCACAATGGCAGCCGGAGTCGTGATGACAAAATTAAGCCAGGATTATCCCGGGCAAACATTTTTTCAATATGGGGGAAACATTGCCGGAAAGTGGCTCAGTATTGTGATCAACCTGCTGTTTATTGAGCATTTTGTGATGATTGCGGCTTTTGAAGCAAGAATTATGGCAGAAGTCATCACCTTTTTTTTACTGCAGCAAACACCGATTTGGGCGATCGTCATGTCGATGATGTGGGTCGGATTTTATTCGATAAAAGACGGTATGGGATCGCTTGCCCGTTTATTTGAAATCATTTTTCCGATTACAATCCTTTTCTTTTTAACCGTCGTATTTATGAGTTTTGGCATATTCGAACTGGATAACCTGCGGCCAGTCCTCGGGGAAGGCATCATGCCAGCATTAAAGAGGACAAAAGCGACAATGCTTTCATTTATCAGCGCAGAAGTGATGATGTTTCTTTTGGCGTTTATGAAAAAGCCGAAAGATGGTGTCAAAGTCGTTGTCATGGGAATCGGCATTGCGATACTCTTTTACTTAACGACGGTCGTATTCGTGATCGGAGGGCTGTCAGTCGACGGGGTAACCGCGTTGACATGGCCGACGCTTGATCTCATCCGCAGTTTTGAAATGCCCGGCTTAATATTTGAACGTTTTGAATCGCTGCTCCTTGTCATCTGGATTATGCAGTTGTTTGCGACTTTTTCCGTCTCATTTTACGCCGCATCGCTGGGGCTGTCGCAAATTTTCAAAAAAAAGAGCAGACCGATTATGTTCGGTCTGCTTCCGGTGATGTATGTTATCGCGATGACGCCCAAAAACCTCGATGGCGTTTTTTCTCTCGGCAACATGATCAGCTACATTGCGGTGGTTTTATTCGGCATTGTGCCGGTTCCGCTTTTATTGATTTCGAAACTGAGGAAAAAGAAACCTTTGCAAAGCTAGATGTTCAGCCCGCTTTGTTTACTTGCTTCTTAGCTCTCGGTTTCACCCTGTCATTCGGCATGAAAAACACGAGCAAAAAGGCGGCCGCTGCGGGGAAAATTGCCCAAGTAAACGTATGAACAATCGAATGTGACAGCGCCTCGGTGATGTGATTTAAAATATCCGGTGGCATTGATGCCCGGGCACTAGACAAAATCTGGTTGGCATCATTCGGTGAGGCGAGATTTGAAGCGCCTGTGCTTTTAAACATATCTTCCATCTGTTCTGAAAATTGGTTTTTTTGAATCATGCCGAACATACTGGCGCCGATCGTCATGCCGAGAGAGCGCATAAAGTTGCTCGTAGAAGTCGCTGAGCCGCGCTGTTCCGGGCCGAAATGATGGATAGCCGCCATGCTTAATACAGAGAAAGAAAAACCGACTCCCAAGCCGACAACAATCATATAAATGGTTAATAATAAACGCGGAGTGTCAATGTTAAGCGTGCTTAATAAAGAAAACCCGCTGACGAGAACCAGTCCTGAGATGAGCATAATGTTCCGGTAGCTCATTTTTGTCGTTAAGAATCCGCCAAGCTGGGCTGATACGACAGAGCCGAGCATCATCGGCAAAAGAACAAGCCCGGAGTTTGTCGCAGAATCTCCGTAAACACCCTGAACAAAGATCGGAATCTGGATGGTAGCTGAAATAAATGTCCCGCCGTAAAATAAAGCGACAAGCGTGCTGCCGGCAAACAGCCGGTTTTTAAACATATGAAATGAAATGATCGGTTCACTGGCCTTACGTTCGATCATGAGGAAGCAAACCAATAAGACGGCTGCACTTCCGAAAAGTGTAAGGATGACATTCCAATCCCAGGCGTATTTCTCGCCGCCGAGCTCCAACGCAAACATGAGGCAGACGACCGCTCCTACGAGCGTGATCGCCCCTAGCCAATCAATGCGATGCTTTTCATGCTGTTTCGTTTCTTTGTAAAATAGAAGAATGAAAACAAAAGAAACCATACCGAGCGGCAGATTCATATAAAAAATCCAGTGCCAGCTGATGTAGTCAGTGACATAGGCGCCGATGAGCGGTCCGAAAATGCTC
>Ga0180430_10005245_pt1 | contig 10799 bp, 17 predicted proteins | sample SS_ome_9_FD_132999 | JGI IMG/M metagenome (GOLD analysis project Ga0180430, IMG submission 132999) | Hypersaline lake sediment archaeal communities from the Salton Sea, California, USA - SS_1_S_2 metaG | ecosystem: Environmental > Aquatic > Non-marine Saline and Alkaline > Hypersaline >... | reverse complement strand
GGAGCGGTCCTTGTGCGTTCTCGACGGGGCCATCGGCGTCGTCGACGGCGTTGCGGGAGTTCAAGCGCAGTCGGAGACGGTCTGGAGACAGGCCAATTCCTACGGGATTCCACGAATTATTTTCGTCAACAAGCTCGATCGCGTGGGCGCGTGTTTTCTCGATGTGGTCGACGACTGCCGTCGCAGGCTCGGCGCCCCCGTTGTGCCCATCCAGCTCCCCGTGGGGGAGGAAAAGGAATTCAGAGGCACCATCGATCTGATCGAGATGAAAGCGATCTATGCTGAAGAAGCCGACCAGGGTCAGACCCTGCGCATCGAGGAGATCCCCGATGACCTGCGCGATGACGCCGAACTGCACCGCCAGGCGCTTCTCGAGCATCTTGCCGAGTTGTCCGATTCGTTTATGGAACGGTACATCGAGGACAAGGAGATCACCGTCGACGAGATCAAGGCGGTCCTGCACGAGGGCGTTCTGGCTCTGAAGATCGTGCCCGCTCTCTGCGGTGCGGCCTTTCGCAACAAGGGGGTGCAGCCCGTTCTCGACGCGGTCATCGATTATCTTCCCTCGCCGCTCGAAAGGGGGGCGATCAACGGAATCCGCCCGACTGGCGACGGAAAGGAAGTGGAGCGCTCTCCTTCGGCTGACGAACCGCTCTGTGCCCTCGTCTTCAAAACCATTCACGACCATCATGGCGAACTCGCCTTCTTGCGGATCTACTCGGGGATGCTCAAGCAGGGGACGGCCGTCTACAATCCGCGCAAGGAGAAGGTGGAACGCCTCACACGTCTCTACCTCATGCACGCCAACGAACGCCACGCCGTCGAGTCGGCCGGACCGGGCGAGATCGTGGCCGCCGTGGGATTCAAAAAAACCGGCACGGGCGATACGATCTGTCCGAAAAACAAACAGATCCTTCTCGAGGGGATGGATTTTCCCGAGAGTGTCATCGATCTGTCGATCGAACCGGGAAGCCTCAGCGAAAAAGACGATCTCGAGGCGGCGCTCGAAATCCTGGCCAAGGACGATCCCACCTTTACGTGGCGCATCGACGATGAGACGGGTCAGATGATCATCTCCGGCATGGGGGAGCTCCACCTGGAGATCCTCAAGGGGCGTCTGATCAAGGAATTCAAACTCAACGTTCGCACCGGGCAGCCCCGAGTCTCGTACAAGCAGACCATCAAGAGCGCCGCCGATGGAAAAGGGAATTTTCACAAGACTGTGGGGGAGAAGGAGCTCTTTGGCCAGATCGAGCTGCGCGTCGAGCCTGCCGCCGGCGAGCGGGGCATCCTTTACGAAAGCCATCTCGACAAGACCGAGATCCCCAAGCTCTTCTGGCCGTCGATCGAATATTCGATCCGGAGCACGGCGCTCTCGGGGATCTCCCTCGGTTTCGCCGTGGTCAACGTCAAGGTCACCGTCCTGGGTGGAAGCTACGATCCCTCCCGTTCCGGAGAGATCGCCTTCGGGGTTGCGGCCGAGATGGCCTTCAAAGATGCCATGGAAAAAGGCGGGACCGTCCTCCTCGAACCGATCATGAGCCTCGCCATCGAGTCGCCCATCGAATATTTGAGTGGAATTCAGTCCGATCTCAACGGTCGCCGGGCGCGGATCCTCGAGGTCGACGTGAACACCGAACCTGCCGTACTCCGCGGATCGGTCCCTCTGGCCAATGTCTTCGGATACTCCACAACGGTGAGGTCTCTCTCCCAGGGGCGGGCGTCCTTTTCACTCGAACCGCTGGAATATCAACCGGTTCCGCCGTCCGAGGTGCGGTCCCTCTTTGATGTGCCTTCCACCTGATCACCGCTCCGCTTGTGGCGAACTCCGTCTCGAGGTGCCAGATATCCCTTGGTAAAGGTTGTTAATCTCTTCCTGCCTCTCGCCCGCGGTCGTGATTTTTGTCAAAAAAGGACATTTTTTTTCAGGCAGGCAACCCATTTGTTTGAAGTTGGTTACAACGGTTCGGTTCTGTTTTTTACTCGTTCTTAATTCCAATTATAGAGTTGACACATTGCCACCATCGGGTAGAATCGGCGGTCTTTACGTCTGGTGATAAATTACTGGTATTTCAAGACCTTTACGACCTCGCGGGCGTCGGTGCCGAAGGCATGCGGAGCCCGGTGGAAGAAGGCGCCGCGACAGGTTTTTTTCTGCAAAAAGGGCGAAATTTAGAGACTTTGTCCAAAGCGGATTCGGAGTCGAGCTGAAACATGAATCAGAAAATCATAATCAGGCTTGAAGCCTATGACCACGAGACGCTGGACCAATCGGCAGCAGATATTGTCGAGACATCCAAGCGTACCGGAGCCCGTGTGGCCGGCCCGATCCCCTTGCCGACGCGTATCGAACGGTACACGGTCAACCGGTCGCCCCATATTGACAAGAAGTCGCGCGAGCAGTTCGAGATCAGGACCCACAAGCGTTTGATCTATATTCACGAGCCGACTGCCAAGACCGTCGATTCGATCAGCCGGCTGAATCTGCCGGCAGGTGTTGATATCCGTGTCAAGGCATAGATTCGCCGGGTGCGTTCGCACGGCGCGCGTTGCCCAAGATGCTCAAGACCCGGCCTCTGACGAGAAGGACGAGAGCGGGCAGCAGAATTCAGACATTGGAGAGAGAGAATCGTGAGTTCAAAATATATCCTGGGCCGCAAAGAGGGGATGACCCAGATCTTCGATTCCGAAGGTAATCAGGTCCCTGTCACGGTGATCGAGGCCGGCCCTTGCCGGGTGGTCCAGGTGAAGAGCACCGAAACCGACGGTTATGACGCGGTTCAGGTCGGCTTTCAGGAGCAGAAACCCCAGCGTGTTTCGAAACCGCTCAAGGGCCATTTCAAGAAAGCCGGAGTTGCTCCGGTCAAGGTCCTTGCCGAGTTTCGCTGCGACGAACCTGTTGGCCACGAGGTGGGCGACACCCTCACCGTCGAGACCTTCGCCGAGGGCGACTATGTCAACGTCGTCGGCCAGTCCAAGGGCCGCGGATTCACGGGCGTGATGAAGCGCTGGGGGTTCGCGGGCGGACCGGCCACCCACGGCGCCATGTTCGACCGGCGCGTGGGCGCCATCGGCATGCACTCCGATCCGTCGCGCGTCTTCAAGGGCAAAAAAATGCCCGGCCATTATGGAGACGCGAGAATCACCGTGAAGGGCCTCAAGGTGGTCGGCGTTGACGTGGAGCGGAATCTCCTCCTCGTGAGAGGCGCCGTGCCCGGCGCGCGCAACGGCCTTCTCAAAGTCAGTTTGTCGAAATCGAAAGCCTCCAAGGCTCCCAAGGATTGATCGGAGCGAGGAACGATAATGGTAGATGTAAAAACATACGACAAGAGCGGCGATAAGGTTTCGACCACCACGGTGGACGAGACCTCGTACGGTGACAAGCTCAAGAAGCGTCTGCTCCACGACGCGGTCCTCATGTACGAGGCGTGCAGGCGGCAGGGCACCCATTCCACGCTGACCAGGGCCGAGGTCAACCGCACCACGCGCAAGCCCTACCGGCAGAAGGGGACAGGCTCGGCGCGCTGCGGCGATTTCCGTTCTCCCCTGCGTCGAGGCGGCGGAGTGATCTTTGGTCCCAAGCCGCGCGACTACTCCTACGCCATGCCTCGCAAGGCCAAGAGAGAAGCGCTCAAGAATTCCCTCTGGGCCAAGCTTAGTGACGGCGAAGTCTTTTTCCTCTCGAGCTTTACCCTCGAGACGCCCTCCACCAAGGAGGCGTCGAGCGCGTTGAGTAAGCTCGAGATCTCCGGCAAGAGCCTCATCTTGACAAACGGTGTCGATGAGGTTCTTTTCAGGTCTTTCAGGAATATTGCCGGTGTCAGGGTCATGCCGGTGAGCGACGTCAATGCCGACCATATGATCCGCCACAGAAACGTTGTTTTCCTGAACGACGCTTTCGATGGGATGAAGGAGCGTCTCGGAGATGGATAACCCCTATAAGATTATCTTGAAGCCGCTGATCACCGAAAAGGGAACGGTGCAGACCGAGGAGAACAACTGCTACAGCTTTCAGGTGCATCCCAAGGCGAACAGGAAAGAGATCGCCGGCGCCATCGAGGCGCTTTTCGATGTTCATGTTCTCAAGGTCAATACCATGATCCGCAAGGGCAAGCGGATGGGACGCGGCTACCGCGTCTACAACCGCTCCAACGTGAAGCGCGCTGTCGTGAAGTTGAAAGAGGGCGAAGCGATCGAGTTTATCTAACGGTACGGCGCCAGGCCGGGATTTCGGCAGGCGCCGCGGCTGTTTAAAGAGAGGGCACGAAAGAGATGCCGATCAAGAAATACAAACCGACATCGCCAGGCCGCAGGTTCGGTACTGTGCTCGACTTTTCAGGCTTGACCAAGAAGAAGCCCGAGAAAAGTCTCCTGAGGCCGATCAAGAAGACCGGTGGCCGCAACCACCATGGCCACACCACCTCCCGCTTTCGTGGAGGCGGACACAAGAGGCGCTACCGCATCATCGATTTCAAGCGGGACAAGGATGGTATCCCCGCGCGCGTTGCGGCGATCGAATACGATCCCAATCGCTCCGCGTGGATCGCCCTGCTTCACTACGCCGACGGCGAGAAGCGTTACATCCTCGCCCCCCAGGGACTCAAGGTCGACGATCGGGTCGAGTCGGGAAAAACGGTGGAGCCCAAGGTGGGCAACACGATGCCCCTCGGTTCGATTCCTCTCGGCCTGACCGTGCACAACGTTGAGCTCAAAGCCGGGTACGGCGGCCAGCTCGCCCGCGGCGCCGGTACGGCGATCCAGTTGCAGGCGCGCGAGGGCGGATTCGCCAACCTGCGCCTCCCCTCGGGTGAGATCAGGCGCGTGTCGATCGCGTGCCGCGCCACGATCGGACAGGTGGGCAACCTCGAATATCAGCATGTGTCGCTCGGCAAAGCGGGCAGAAAGCGCTGGCTGGGGCGCCGGCCCCACGTGCGCGGCACGGCCCAGAACCCCGTGGCCCACCCCATGGGCGGCGGCGAGGGCCGTTCCGGCGGAGGCCGCCATCCCTGCTCGCCCACGGGCAAGCTGTCCAAGGGCGGCAGGACGCGCGATCGCCAGAAACCGAGCAACGCGTTTATCTTGCGGAGACGGAAGTAGAACGGCCGATGACGGCCGAACTGTGATTGGAAAGCCATGAGTAGAAGTGTCAAAAAAGGTCCTTTTCTCGACGAGAAGGTGATGAAGAAGGTTCGCGAGAGAGAAGCCACGGGCAATTTCGAGCCGATCAAAACCTGGGCGCGTGCCTGCACGATTCCGCCCGAATTCATCTCGAAGACCTTTCTCGTCCACAACGGCAAGACGTTCATGAAGGTTTTCGTCACCGAAGATATGGTGGGGCACAAGCTCGGCGAGTTCGCCCCGTCGCGAACCTTCAGAGGACATGCCGGCGACAAGAAGGACAAGAAGAGGAAGTAGATTCGAGCCGGGGCGGCTGCCCGGGCCTTGCATACGGAGATGTTTCAATGGAATTCAGCGCGAGTCACATGCACGCACGGATCTCCGCGAGAAAAGCGCGCTATGTGGTTGACCTCATCAGGGGCCTGAACGTGAACGAGGCCCTCGATACCCTGAAATTCATCAACCGGCGCGCCAAGCCGATGGTGGTGAAGGTCATCCGCTCCGCCCTGGCCAACGCGGAACAGAATGTCGATGTCGATATCGACGATCTCGTGATCTCTCGTGCTGTCGTGGACGAAGGGCCTCTCCTGGGCGGTCGGGGCCGCTGGCGTCCCATCTCCCGCGGACGGGCCGTGCCGATCCTCAAGAGAACGAGCCATATCAAGATTTCCCTCAGCGACGGTTCAGACGGGGCTGATGATGCAGCCTCGGCCGCCGATGAGAAAGCGGATCAAGCAAGCGAGTAGTGAGCTAAGGAGTCACAATGGGTCAGAAAGTTCACCCGATCGGTTTCAGAATCGGGATCACCGAAGACTGGAAATCACGCTGGTACGCCAACAAGCGGGACTTTCCTCGGCTCCTTCTGGAAGATCAGAAGATCAGGCGCTACCTCAAGAAGGAGTGCCATTCGGCCGCCATCGATCGCGTCGAGATCGAGCGGACGCGCGAGGCGGTCAAGGTTCAGGTCTGGACCGCCCGCCCCGGCATTCTGATCGGCAAGGGCGGCTCCCGGGCCGATACGATCTCCACGGAGCTGGAGAAGATCACCGGGCGGCGCGTCATGCTCGAGTTCAAGGAGATCGACAAGCCCGAGCTCTGCGCTCAGCTCGTTGCCGAGAGTATTGCCGAGCAGCTTCAGAAGCGCGCCGCCTTCCGCCGCGTTCTCAAGAAGGTCGCCCTCTCCACCATGCAGGCCCGTGCCGAGGGGATCAAGATCAACATCGCCGGCCGTCTGGCCGGTGCCGAGATGGCGCGCCGGGAAAAATTGATTCTCGGCAAAATTCCCCTGTCGACGCTGGCGGCCGACGTGAACTACGGCACCGCCGAAGCGCGGACCACGGCCGGCGTGATCGGAATCAAGGTCTGGATCTACAGGGGCGAGAAGTTCAGTTATAGAGAAAACGGTTAGGGAGAGCGACCGACATGGCCATGATGCCTAAACGAACCCGGTATCGAAAACAGCAGCGCGGTAAGATCCGCGGCCTTGCGACCCGGGGCAACTCAGTCGAGTTCGGCGAATTCGGACTCCAGGCGCTCGAGGCGGGCTTTATCACAGCGCGCCAGATCGAGGCCGGGCGTATCGCCGCAACACGCGCAGCGCGCGAGGCAAAGATTTTCATCCGCATCTTTCCCCACAAGCCGATGACTTCAAAACCGGCCGAGGTCCGCATGGGAAAGGGCAAGGGAGAACCCGAGTTCTGGGTCGCCGCGGTCAAGCCGGGTACGATCCTCTACGAGGTGAGCGGAGTCACCGAAGACCACGCTGTGATGACCTTTAACAGGGTCGCCTTCAAGCTGCCCATCAAGGTGCGCTTCGTGAAGAGGAGGCAGAAGGCATGAACGCTAAGGAACTGAGGTCCAAAGAGAACAAAGAGCTCCTCTTCGATCTTAAAAACTACAAGAAGGAACTCTTCGATCTGCGCTTCCAGTCGGCCAGCGAGAACCTGACCAATCCCTCGAGGATCGGGCAGATCAAAAAGACAGTGGCCAGGATATTGACGATCCTCAAGGAGCGGGAGAAGCAAGAGTCTTCGGCCGCCTCCCAGTCGGAATGATCGACGGAATTATCGAAGAACAGTCTGAGGTAACTTGATGACCGAGAGTATTAAAGACAGACCCCACAAGATCGGAACCGTGGTCAGTAATTCGATGGAGAAGACCATCACCGTCAAGCTGACCCGCCTGGTCAAGCATCCGCGCTACCGGAAATACGTCAAGCGTTTCACGCGCCTCATGGCACATGACGAGAACAATGAGGCGCGCGTGGGCGACACTGTGGAAGTCTACTATTCGCGCCCGCGGAGCAAGAACAAGTTCTGGCGGCTCGCTCGCATTCTCGAGAGAGGAAGTGAATAAAAATGATTCAGATGCAAACCCTCCTTGATGTAGCCGACAACACGGGCGCCAAGACCGTGATGTGCATCAACGTGGTGGGCTCGTCGGGCAAGCGCCACGCCGATATTGGCGACATCATCGTGGGCTCGGTCAAGAAGGCCCAGCCCAACTCCGAGGTCAAGAAGAAGCAGATCGTCAAGGGCGTGATCGTGAGGACCAAGAAGAAGATCCGCAGGGACGACGGTTCTTATGTTCGCTTCGACCGCAACGCCGTGGTGATTCTCGACGCAGACAACAATCCCAAGGGGACCCGTATTTTCGGAGCGGTGGCCCGCGAGCTGCGCCAGAAGAAGTTCATGAAGATTATCTCGCTGGCTTCGGAAGTCGTCTGACGACCCGTTGAGCCCGCGCTTTCCAGGAGCAAGGAGAGATGAGGCGGATAAAGAGAAACGACCAGGTGATCGTTGTCGCCGGCGTGGATAACGGCAAGACCGGCAAGGTCCTGCGCGTCGATGACGAAAAGGGCCGGGTCGTGGTCGAGGGAGTCAACATGGTGTTCAAGCACGTCCGGCGGAGCCAGCAGAATCCGCAAGGCGGGCGGATACGCCGGGAGAACGCCTTCGCGATCTCCAACGTGATGCCCTTTTGTGAAAAGTGCCAGAAGGGTGTCCGGGTCAAGTTCGAGAAGCAGGACGGCTTGAAGAAGCGTTTGTGCGCCTCCTGCGCGGAACCTTTCCCCGTTTAATTTAGAAAGTCATAGGGAAAGATAGCGAAAATGGAAACAGAGACGACTCAGGAAAAAAAGTTAACGAGACTTCTCGACAAATACAGGAAAGAGGTCGCTCCGAAGCTCAAGTCGGAGTTCGACCTCAAGAACCCGCACCAGATCCCCAGGATCGAGAAGGTCGTGGTCAACATGGGTGTGGGGGGCGCGCGAGAGAATAAATCGATGATGTCCGCCGCCATGAAGGACCTCGGCACGATCACCGGCCAGAAACCGGCCGTGACCAGGGCGCGCAACTCGATCGCCGGATTCCGGCTGAGAGAGGGCATGCCGATCGGCTGCAAGGTCACCCTCAGGGGTGAGAGGATGTGGGAGTTTCTCGACCGGCTCATTTCGATCGCCGTTCCTCGTATCCGCGACTTTCGCGGGCTGCCGCGGAAGGCGTTCGACGGACGGGGCAACTACTCGATGGGACTCAACGAGCAGATCGTTTTTCCCGAGATCGATCTGGACAGCGTCCAGTTCGTTCAGGGGATGAACATCACCGTCGTCACGACCTCCGACGACGATGCAAAAGCGGTTGCGCTCCTCGAGGGCCTCGGAATGCCCTTCAAGAAGTAAAACGAATTGGAATCGACCAAGAGAATCTGATTAGAGGACTTAAAGTGGCAAAAACCTGTTTGATCGTCAAATCCAAGCGGAAACCGAAGTTCAGCTCGAGGCGCTACAATCGATGCAGCCTCTGCGGGCGGCCGAGGGCATATTACCGCAAGTTCGGGATCTGCCGGATTTGCTTCAGAACCCTGGCGCTCAAGGGCCAGATCCCCGGCGTACGGAAAGCTAGCTGGTAGTGACGGAACAGAAGACTCTTCGCTTAGGAGTATATGAGTCATGACGATGACAGATCCCATCGCGGATATGTTGACGAGAATCAGAAACGGCAACACGGTCAACCGGAAAGCTGTGCTCGTTCCCGCATCGAAGCTCAAGGCTGGAATTGCGGCGGCGTTGAAACGGGAAGGCTTCATCAAGGATTTTACGGTTGTGCCGGGGCACGTTCAGGGCAACATCGAGATCACATTGAAGTACGGTTCCGACGGCGAAAAAGTGATCAACGAGATCCAGAGGGTCTCCAAGCCGTCGTGCCGCGTTTATCGAGGCGCCAAGGAGATCAAAAAGGTCTTGAACGGATTTGGTGCGGAGATCTACTCCACCACCTCCGGAGTTTTGAGTGACCGCGAGTGCCGCGATAAGAAAATCGGCGGCGAGGTGCTTCTCACGGTGAAGTGATGCCGTCACTGTTGTTGAGCAGGATCGTGTCAGAACCTGATTGCAGATAGAGAGTGAACCATGTCGAGAGTAGGAAAAGTACCAGTCAAGATCCCCGACGGCGTCAAGGTGGCCATGAACGACCGCAACATCGTCGTTGAAGCGGGTAAGGGAAAGCTGGAGCAGTGGATCGATCCGGCGATCAACGTGACGGTCGATACCGACGCCAATGAGATCCGGTTCGAGAGAGCTTCGGATGAGCGGAAAGCGAGGGGGCTCCACGGGCTCTATCGTGTTCTCGTCTCCAACATGGTCGAGGGATTGACCAAGGGATTCGAGAAGAAGCTCACTATCATCGGCGTGGGATACGGCGCCCAGCTCAAAGGCAAGAGCCTCGTTCTTCAGATCGGTTTTTGCCACCCTGTCGACATGCCCATTCCCGACGGGCTCGAGCTCGAGATTCCCAATCCCACATCGATTCATGTGAAGGGAGCCGACAAGCAGCTCGTGGGACAGTTTGCCGCCGAGATCCGGCGCGTGAGGCCTCCCGAACCCTACAAGGGCAAGGGAATTCGCTACGAGGGCGAAATGGTCCGCCGCAAGGTCGGCAAGTCTCTCGGCGCCTAGTTCCGCTGAATCGGGCGGTGCGATCGAGACGCTCAGCCGATTCACGACGAATGTTGAGTTCTCTTGAGACAAGAAGTTCTTAAAGGTAAAGAAGGCGATTCGAGCCATGGACAGACAACAGAAAAACAGAAGCAGAAAAAGGCTCCGCGTCATGCGCGGCGTCCGTCGCCGGGTGCGCGGCTCATCGTCCAAGCCGAGACTTTCTGTGAGCAGAAGCAATAAGAATCTCGCCTGCCAGGCCATTGACGACCAGGCCGGTGTTACGGTCGCATTCGTCTCCTCCCTGGAGAGCGCTCAAAAGGGCGAGCTCTCGGGAACGAAAACCGATCGCGCCAAGGTCCTTGGCGGAGAAATGGCCAAAAGGCTTAAAGAGAAGGGAATCGAGCGCGTTGTCTTCGACCGCGGCTGGTACCGGTATCATGGCCGGATCAAAGCCTTTGCCGAGGCGGTGCGTGAGGGAGGAATCGTTTTTTAGAATTACGGTTTTGGTCGCGAGACCGACGTTTTCGGTCGCGAGACCGACGTTTTCGGTCGCGAGACCGACGCCTTCGGTCGCGAGACCGACGCTGGGTCCAAAGGACCAGATCGTGGAGGAAACCCGTTGAACAAGAGCGACGTGGAATTTACAGGCCCCAACATCCTGGAAGAGACGGTGATCAAGGTCAACCGCTGTTCCAAGGTGGTCAAAGGTGGCCGCAGATTTTCGTTCAGCGCCCTCGTGGTGCTG
>Ga0180430_10005244_pt1 | contig 10799 bp, 4 predicted proteins | sample SS_ome_9_FD_132999 | JGI IMG/M metagenome (GOLD analysis project Ga0180430, IMG submission 132999) | Hypersaline lake sediment archaeal communities from the Salton Sea, California, USA - SS_1_S_2 metaG | ecosystem: Environmental > Aquatic > Non-marine Saline and Alkaline > Hypersaline > Sediment... | reverse complement strand
GTTGCGCTCGCGGGCCTCATCGCCGCGCGCCTCGGCGCGACGGGTTAGCCAGGTGCGGACGGGATCGCCGATGGCCAGCAGTAACGCGGCCAGCAGGATCAGCCAGGGCACGATATCGCGGAACAGCTTTTCGCCGGTGTTGAGCAGCAGTAGGCCGCCGACGATGCCCCCCAGGGCCGAGACGGGCACCAGCAGCCAGAGGCGCTTTGTCTGCGTCTTGAGGTCCTCTCGCTGGGCGAGCGTGGCCCCCAGGTAGCCGGGGCAGAGCGAGACGGTGTTGGTGACGTTGGCGGCCACGGCGGGTAGGCCCAGGGCGGTCAGCACGGGAAAGGTGATCAGCGTGCCGCCGCCGGCCAAGGCGTTGATGGCGCCCGCCGCCAGCGCGGCCAGGGCGATGATGACATAATCCCAGGGGCTCGACATGCAGTTGCTCCCCTCTAGTAGTGTGGTTAGCTAGGCAAAGGTGATGCCGAGCGAGAGAATCTCGTACGGTTTTATCTCGACGGTGACCTGGTTCCCCGCCACGGCGACGTCACTCTCGGCGTTCTCGAGCAGGTCGAGGCGTTTGGCGCACTGCAACGGGCGCGCAAAGGTCAGCGTGACTGGGCCGCGGCGGTTGGCATTTTCGTTCAGGCGGAGGATCAGTTCGTCGCGGTCCTCGGCCTTTTTGATGCTATCGACCACCACGTCCTCGCGGCTGACCGTTACAAAGGCCTTGTCGAGCTCGGCCCCTTCTTGCGGCTGGACGGGCATGGACAGCAGCGGCTGGTTGAGCTGGGCGGCGGCGCGCGGTGTGCCTCCGGCGGCCCAATCGCCCAAGTGCGGATAGAGCGCATAGGTAAAGGTGTGGCGGCCCAGGTCGGCCTTGCTGTCGGGCATCATCGGGCTGCGCAACAGGGTCAGGCGGGCGACGCCGTCCTTGATGTCGTGGCCATACTTGCAGTCGTTGAGCAGGCTCAGGCCATAATCGCCCTCGGACACATCGGCCCAGCGCTGCGCGCAGACCTCAAACTTGGCCCAGTCCCAGCTCGAGCTCCAGTGGGTCGGGCGCTGGATGGCGCCAAACTGAATCTCATAGCTGGCCTCGTTGGCGCGCAGGTCATAGGGGAAGGCGACCTTGAGCAGACGCTTGCGCTCTTGCCAGTCGATTTCGGTCTGGAACTCGATGCGAGGCAGATCGGCATAGATGCAGATGCGCTGGCGCAACGTGCTGCGGCCAAAGTTGCGCACCACCTCGACGGCGCCGCGCACGGGACCCGACTCGATGACCGCGATCGAGGCCAGGGCGTCGATGGTCTGGGGCTTTTCGACGTAGAAGATGTTGATGTCCCAGGCGTCGTGGGCCAGAGGACGATCCTCAAAGATCTGCAATTGGTTGGCGATGCCGCCCTCAGGCAGGACCTCGCGCTGGGCGCGCTTGTCATACAGGCCGCAGATCTGGCCGGCCTCGTCGAGGCTGATTCTGAAAAAGCGGTTCTCGAGCGTTTGCTCGGACACCTGCAAGGTGGCGGCGACCTCGGGCTTGGCGTCGGCTTGACGCAGCAGCTTGAAGCCCTTGCTGGGCACGTTTTGGACAAACACCAGGGTCTGGGGCTCTCCGTCGAGATCGACGACATCCTGCATGGGGCAGGCGGCGCCGTTATCCTGCAGCGAATCGCTGGTGCGCGGCAGGGCCAGCACGTCGTCGCGATCCCAAGAGAGCGCGTTGAACACTGCCACGCCCGAGGCGTCGACGGCGGTGCGGGCCAGGAGGTATTCCATGGCCTGGGTCTGAACGGCGCGCATGCGCTCGATGATCTGGGCGTACTCGGCTTCGGCGACCTCGTACACCATGGCGATCGAGGAGCCGGGGAGAATGTCGTGGAACTGGTTCGTGAGCAGCATCTGCCAGCAGTCGACGATCTCGTCGGTCGGATAGTCCCAGCCCTGCAACCAGGCGAGGCTGGCGAGCCACTCGGCGTCCATCAGGGCGCGCTCAGAGCGGCGGTTGCCGGTCTTGGTGCGGGCCTGGGTGGTATAGGTGCCGCGGTGGTACTCGAAATAGAGTTCGCCGTTCCAGGTGTGTTGGGCCTTGCCGTTTTGGGCCAGGCGCTCGAAAAAGCCGTCGATGCGGCCCATGCGGGCGCGCGGAAAGTCGGGCATGGTCTCGAGGCGGGCGGCGTTCTCGAGCATGTCCTGGGTGGGGCCGCCGCCGCCGTCGCCATAGCCAAAGGAAAGCATCACCTCGTCGGTGCGGTCCTTGCCCTTAAAGTTGTCCCAGGCGCTGCGCACCTCGGTCGACTCGAGCAGGCCGTTATAGGTATAGAACCAAGAGCCGCTGACGGTGGTGATGAACTGGGTGAGGACCTCGCTGCCGTCGACGCCGCGCCAGTTGAACACGTCAAAGGGGATCTCGTTGTACTCGTTCCAACTGATCTTGGTGGTCATAAAGTAGTCGACGCCGGCCTTTTTCATGATCTGGGGCAGGGCCCAGGAATAGCCAAAGACGTCGGGCAGCCAGAGGACGCGCGAGTCATAGCCAAACTCTTGCTGGAAAAAGCGCTTGCCATAGAGGAACTGGCGCACCAGCGACTCGCCGCAGGGGACGTTGGTGTCCATCTCGACCCAGGTGGCGCCGTTGGTCTCCCAGCGTCCCTCGGCGGCGCGCTGCTTGATCCCCTCATAGATCGTGGGATAGTCCTCTTTGGTAAACTGGTAAAGAACGGGCTGCGACTGGAAAAAGTAATAGTCTGGGTAGCGCTCCATCAGCGCCAGGGCGGTAGAGAACGTGCGTCCCACCTTTTTCCGGCTCTGGGCCACGGGCCACAACCAGCCGACGTCGATGTGGGCGTGACCGACCATCAGTACTTTTTCGCGCTCGTGGGCCTCAAACTCAGAGGCGAACCGCTGGCGATAGATTGCGCCGGCGGCGGCTACCGAGTCATAGAACAGATTCGAGTCGGGCCACTTGGGTTCATAGGCCTGGGGTGTATCGGTGATCCCGTCGGCCAGGGCCACATCGGTAAAGGAGAGGTCGAGGGCGTTGATTGTGTCGTTGATCAGGGCCAACAGGCGCTGACGCGTCAGCGAGTTCTCGGACATGGTCAGGGCGGCGTCATAGGCCACCTTGAGGTCCCAGTAGAGCTGGTAGGTCGGGGCGTCGATGGTGACCATCTTGGCTTGGGCCAGGCGATGGTCCTTGAGAAAGACGCCGGCAAAGGCTTCGATGGCCAGCATCCAGCTCTCGCCGCCTTGGGCGCTCTCGGCGAGGAGCAGTTCGTGGTGGTTGCGGTCGACGCCCTGGACGGGCAAGCCGTCGAGAAAGGCGAGGCACTCGGCGGCGAATCCGCCCTGGCCCAGGCCGCCCAGTTCGAGCACCACGGCGACGCGCTGCCCGGCAAAGGCCTCGGGGATGGTCAGCGGCATGCGGAACCAGGCATAGTCGTTGGGCTTGCCCCAGACGAATCCCGACTCGATGCGCTGCCAGGCGCTGTCGTCCAGCGCGGGATCGGCGCCGTTTTCCACCTGGCCGTCGTGGAAGCGAATCTCGGTGAGATCGATCTCGTGGCGGTAGATGTAGCGGTCGAGGAGCTCCAGGCGCTGCGAGATCTTGTCCTCGTCGCGCATCATGTCTTTGCCCAGGTGGCTGCGTCTGGCCATCGTTGCCCTCCGGTTGTGTTTCGAGTTGTGGGGACATTGTAGGGCAATGGGGGGGGCGGGCAAATGGGGGGAGGGGAGGCGCCAGGCTTTAGCCTGGCGCTCAGCTGACAAAGCCTCCTTCGGAGGCTAGGTGAGCTAACCGCAGAGGGTTGACAAAGTAGACCTCCCGGAGGTCTCGGATCTCCGGGAGGTTGCTTGCCCGTGGGCTGTGCCCTAGCGCGGCACGCATTCTCCGCCGCGGCAGACGAAGCCCGGGAACCACATGCCATGGAGTTCCTCGATGCAGATGAGCGGATTGCTGGTGCCGCTGATGCAGCCACCGTCGGGCAACTGGCAACATCCCTCTTCGAGATGCGGATCGGGCGTCTTGGTGGGGGTAGCGGTGCGCGTCGGCGTGCCGGTGCGCGTGACGGTCGGCGAACCGGTGGTAGTGGGGGTGATGCTGATGGTCGGCGTCCCCATCGTGGGGCTGGGCTCGACGGTGCTCGTCGGGCGAGGCGTGCTGCTGGGGCGAGGTGTCGGTGTGCGGGTAGGTGTCGGCGTCGGCGAGTGACAGTATTCCGGCGCCAAATGGTCGTCCCAGCCGTCGAAATTGCTGGTGTCGAGCCCCTCGCAGTTGCCCCAGCGATCACAGGTGTGTCCGTTGCGGTTGGCGTCCTCGTCGCCGTCGCAGCGACCGTTGTCGAGGTCGTTGTGGGCATCGCGCTCTTTGCGCAGGAGGTCACCGCCTGCCAGGTCGCCGCGGCGCTTGTCATAGTTGCCCAAGAGGTCAAAGACATAGCCGCGCACGTCGTTCTTGTCCTCGACGCAGTCGTCGTCGGTATCGCGGTTGGCAGAGTCGGTGAGAAAGCGATGCTTTTCGTCGAAATCCACCATGCCGTCGCCGTCCGAGTCGTCGATGGTGTCGGCGAGGCGGTCCCCATCCTCGTCGGGGTCGCTACGGGCGGCGGCGACTGCAGCGGGAACGTGCACGCGGACCAGATTCACGCTGCCGAACACGTGGGCGCTCTCTTTGGCGCCCCAGGGATCGATCAAGTGGATGATCTGGACGTCAAGGCCCCAGACCTGCAGGTGGGTGTAGCCGTCGATCACGCAGGTATGGAGCGTGGGGCCGGTGTTCTGCACGATGACCAGGGGGCGTCCGGCGTCGATGAATCCCTTGAGCTGGGCATAGGTCAGGTTGGCCGGCGGTACGGTGGTGATGGCGCCGCCGTTCATGGCCCATTGCAGGATGTGTCCATGGGCGTTGGCGGGCAGGGCATTGTCGTTGGGCCAGAGTCCAATGCCGTGGCCCAGGTCGCCCTCCGGATCGTCGCGGCCAAAGGCATAGTAAGAGATGTAATCCTGACTGAGGCGGCCACCATAGTGGCTGGCGGCCATGGCGATGGACGCGCGGGTGCAGTACCACTGGTCGTGCAGATTCCAGGCCGTGTGTTCGCGATCCCAGGCCGAGTTGCCCTCCTCGGGGCAGCCCTCGCGGCAGAGCATGCCGGTGTCCTTGTGTTGCTGTTTGGCGATGATGCCCAGATCGGCGGCGGCAGAGAGACGCGCACCGCAAGATGCCGACAGCGGTGCGGGGTCGTGCAGCGTGAACTGGGACACCGGCGACCAGTCGGTGGGGCCGTCTGCGCAGTCCGCGCGCACGCGCCAATAGTAGTCGCCAGGCTTGAGCTCGGAGAGGCTCCAAAGCGGTTCAGAGAGGCCACTGTAGGCTGTGGCGCCGAGCATGTCGGCCGATGTATCCAGCTCGAGGTCGTACGACAGCGCCCGGGCGACGCAGAACCAGCTCGCGTCGACCGTATCGCTATAGAACGCGGCGCCGTCGGCAGGAGAGACGGTGACCGGCGCGGGACCTGGATTGACGGTGCCGGGCGAGGTCTCGCTTGGCCCATAGGGCGCCCAGCAGGCGGGGGCGCCACACTGGGCCAGAGGACGCCTGCCCAGCGAGCCGTTCGCGGTCAGGCTCAGGCCCCCGGGAGCGGGATCGCTAGCGCAATAGGCGCCCTCGACCCACAGGTTGGCGTCATAGGCCATGTCGTCGTCATCGGCCGGGTCCTGACCCCAAGCCACGAAATCGATGAGGGTGGCGGGGGCCAGGTCCGGCAGGCGATAGAGCGCGCACTGGTCGCCCTCTGGTTCGAAACAGCCGACCATCTCGGCGGAGATGTGGAGCGTCATCAGGCCGTCGCTGGGATTGCATTCGTCGGCCGCGGAGCCGAGGCCATCGAGCAGGATGAGCAGATAGGCGCCGGGCGGCAGATCGGGCAGGTCGTCGGGCAGGGCATAGGTGTTACCGTCCAGGTCGCAGAGTGCCAACCGTCTCAACGAGGCGGGTGCCTCGCCGACGCTGGCGATCTCGATCCAGGCGCCGTCGGCCTGCTCCGGCGACGGTGCGATCTCGCTGAGCAGCAGCTGGCCGGATGGCGGGCGGTTGACCGCGATGAGCGGGATGTAGAGGCCAGAGGATGGTGGTTCGACGGTGAGCGGAGGTGTGGTTTGAGGCGCGGGACCGACGTCGGTCGGGGCGGCATGCCCCAGCGCGCCGCTGGCCAAGAGCGAGAGCAGGATGCAGATGATCAACGCGGTCGTGCGAATGGCGTGGAGGCGGGACGAGGCCATGAGGCACCTCCCCGGGAATCGGAGTAGGTTGAGGGGATGATGCGGGACGGGAAAGCCGGGCGCAGTCCGGGCGAGGACGCTCTGGGGTGGGGCAGGCGCGAGGGACGATCGGGCTGTGCGCACCTCTATTATAGCGGAGGGAAGAGGCGTTGGGAAGGGGGGCAACAATTGCGCGCCTCCGTGTGAGTCTCACGGTCGGCTGGTTCAGCAGCAGCGACACGCAAAGCGCCTCCCGACTGATGGTCTCCAAGGCGACGAGTTCACTGGAGGCGACGGCAGGCCAAGGCCTGGCACTGAACGAGATCACTTGCACGGCTGTCGCTTGCCATTCCTACTCGTTGCACTATACTCTCGCGGCATGCCATGCGCCGGAGACGGATCGCTGGTTCGCCGATTAAGAGGACATGGCTTCGGAAGTCTGCGGCCAGGGTTCCCCGGACCTCCACTTGAGGAGGGCCGCGGCTGCGGCGACATGGTTGGCGTGGATTGGGGAAAGAAGATCAGATTTTTCGATTAGCTTTCCCCCAAAGTGCCATTATTGACACATAGATATCAGTGGACTATGCTTTTGCGCGATGTTGGAGCAGAGACGATGTCTCTGGAAACCGCTCACGGGGAGAGAGAAGAGAATGAGGCGTGCTTGGGCTCAATTCGCGGCAATCCTGGTCGTTGTCGTCGGTCTCGGCAGTGGAGGGCGTTTCTGCTTGGCGGCGACACCCACACTCATCTGCGCCAGTGTGGGACTGGCTGGCGTACCTGCGGGCGGCGCGGCCGAAGGCTTTAGGCCGGACCTATCCTCCGATGGACGCTATGTGACGTTTGCCTCCGCTGCCGCAGAGATGACGGGATGGAGCGGGGGCGTCTATCAGGTCTACCGATATGACCAGACAACTGGCCAGGTCCTACCCATCAGTCAGAGCGAGGCCGGCGAAGAGGCCAATGCGCCTGCGCTCCGCTCGCATGTTTCGTCAACGGGGCGCTATGTCGCCTTTGATTCGGCGGCCACCAATCTCGTGACGCCTACTCTCTCCACGACCTGCAGCATGATCTATCTTGCGGATGTCGATCAGGGCACGGTAGAGCTGGTCAACCTGGCCAATGATGGGCAGATACTGCAGGATCCCGCAGGGCGAGCACTGGACTGCGCGTTGATCGGGCTTTCTGAGGATGGCCAGCGCATTCTGTTCTATGCGAGCAACTGGGAGACGTGGGATGACGCGACACGGGTCAACGCCATCTTTGAGCGAGACCGACTGGCAGGCACAACCACCGTTGTGCTCGATGCCAAGCAAGAACTGGCAGATGCCAGCCTGGATGTCCATCAGATCGACCTGAGTAGCGACGAACGCTGGCTCGTCTATTCCTGGCAAGACCAGGTTTATGCCTATGATCGGGATCCAGACCACAATGGTGTGAGGGACGAGCCCATGCCCTTTTCCTCCACCTTGGTTAGCATCAACGAGAACGGTGATCCCGCGTCGCAGCCTGCCGGCTTTCCAGCCGTTTCGGGCGACGGACGCTTTGTCGCCTACGAGAGCTGGGCCACCAACCTGGACACTGGCGACACAAACAACAGCTTGGACGTGTTCGTCATCGACCGTGACGCCAACCAGAATGGCGTCTTGGGCGAGCCGCTGGATGTCAGCGTTACACGGGTCAGCCTGGCCTCCACGGGACAGGAAGGAAACGGTCATAGCTATCGTGCGGGTATTTCTGACGATGGGCAGTCGGTGGTCTTTGTCAGTGACGCCACCAACATGGTGCCGGGTGGATCCACAGGACTCGGTGGGGTCTTTTTGGTCAGTCTCTCGGATCAGACAGTGCGCTGTGCAAGTATCAGCAATGTCGGTTTGCAGGCCAACGGGTTCTGCTCGTATCCGGTACTGTCAGCAAATGGGCGCTATGTCGCTTTTCCCAGCAATGCAGCCAATCTGATAGACGGCGATACGAACCGTAGCCACGATGTCTTTGTCTTTGACCGCCATGGCGATCTAGCAGGCGCCACGCCTGGTTCCTGGGGCGTTGTGAGCCGCGTCAGTGTGAGCACGGCGGGTGAACAGGCCGACGGGAACTCTATGGAAGGAAGCGTCTCGGCCACCGGTCGGTTCGTGGCCTTTGCTTCCATGGCGAGCAACTTGACGACAGATGGTATCCACGGGCCAATGGACATCTATGTCCGCGATCGTGACGCGGACCAAGATGGAGTGTATGACGAGCGCGAATCGGGCGGATGCGTCGTGTACCGCGAGAGTGGCAGCTACGACGGTTCACCCTTGGACGGCGTCAGCTATACACCGTTTCTCTCCGCTGATGGCTCACAGCTTGCCTTTACCTCCACCGCAAGCAATCTCACTCCCGGCGATACGAACGTGCAGTCCGATGTGTTTGTGGTTGACCGACCAACCGGCGTGACTCGTCGTGTCAGTGTAAGCAGCGTAGGAGAGCAGGCCAACGCCGGGAGCTTTGGCACCGGTCTGTCGGCGGACGGACGGTTTGTCGTATTCAACTCGGACGCGAGCAATCTGGTGCCTCAGGACACCAATGGGTCGACGGATGTCTTTCTGTATGATCGCGATGCGGATGAGAACGGGACACTAGATGAGGTGGGTGCGGGAACTTGGAGCGTGCGCTGCGTCAGCAGGAATGCGGCGGGAGATGCAGCCAGTGGCACGAGCTCGGGTGGCGCCATCAGCGCGGATGGTCGTTACATTGCGTTCGTGTCCAATGCCGACGACCTGACCGTCGAGGCAACCTATGGTGTGCCGCAGGTCTACCTCTATGATCGTCAGCTAGGCACCATCAGGCTGGCAAGTAGTACTGCGCTGGGTGTACCGGCCGATGGTGATTGCACCGTGGCGGCGGTATCCTCGGGAGAACCCGTGGTGGCCTTTGGATCTTGGGCCAGCAACCTGATTAGCGGCACACCGCCGGGGCAGATCTTTTTGAAGGATATGGCATCGGGAGCGACTAGTCTCGTATCGACTAGCACCCAAGGCGTTGCTTCAACGGGTTCGTTTCCAGCCTCTGTAGACATCTCGGCGGATGGGCGCTATGTGGCCTTTGTGTCTTCGGCCGACAACATCGTCGATGATGACTTTAACAGCAGTGATGATGCCTTTGTGTGGGACCGACAGACCCGGAAGTCTACGCGGGTGACTGTTGCGTCCTCTGAAATCCAGGCAAACGGTTCCTCGCACGGCGTGAGTCTGAACGACGATGGGCGCTCTGCAGTTTTTTTCTCTTGGGCTACGAATCTGACTCCTGATGACACGAACGCGAGTATGGATGTATTTGTCTATGACCGTGAGCTGATCTATACCCCTGTCGCAGAGGATGTCGTGCTCTCCTTGCCCGATGCCGGGCAGGTGTTGCTGCGGCTCGTTAGCGAGGCGGGCGCCACCAGCGTGATCACGCAGACCACAAACCCGGGCGATGATCTGGGCGGCGATCAAGCTACGGGCGATTTCCAGGACATTGCCACGACCGCCGGGTTTGATGCGTCTGAGGGCATCACGGTGACGCTGCCCTATGATGATACCGGCATGACGCCACAAGAAGAGGCGTCAGTGAGATTAATGCACTATCGCGATGGCGCGCTCTGGGAAGACTGCACCATCAGCGTTGATACCGTCGCGAACACGGTTACGGGCGTCATCTACTCGTTGAGCTGGTTTGTCCCGAGCTTGCGCAGCGAGGGTCCCAGCGAGCCGCTCGATGTAGCCTTCGCCGCCAATCCAGAGCATTTTTGCCCTTCGTACACGCTGTACTATGGGTTGGTGATGACCAACACCCAAGAGACCGCTTTGCACAATGTGCTGATCAGCAACACGCTGCCAGCCAATACCTGCTGCCCCGCCGATGGGATTGGCTCGATGGCTTTGGCGCAATACGATCCGACTCTGAACGCACTCCAATGGGACATCGGGACGCTGGAGGCCAACGAGGTCGTCAACCTGGAATGGACCTTGCACAGTTTTTCCAGCATCGCAGATGGGGTACGGCTGACGAACACCCTCTCTTACTCTGCGGAGGAGCTTGATGAGCCGCGTCAAGCCGAGGCCTCGATCGTGGCCGATAGCTCGCTTTGTGCGCAAGCAGCACCTACGCTGCGACCGACCGCGACGCCTAGCGCTGTGTACCCTCTGATGCTGCCGCTCATCGTTCGTTGAGAGGGCCCAAATCTATTGCTCGCGCGACTTGACTATAGGCAAAGTCCCGCTGAGCAGAACCACAGGGGCGGACATGTGTCCGCCCCTGTGTGCTATCTGACCGTCGGCTCGTTGAGCACCAGCGGCACGTAGAGCGCCTCCTGGTCCATGATCTCGACGGGGATCGGCTCGCTGGGCGGCGATTGCAGGCCCAGGGCGGTGTAGGCGCTTACGCGGTACTGGTACCAGCCCTCCTCCAGGTCGCTGCCCAGGTCGAGCCAGGTGGCGCCAAAGGTGGCTCCCACCCGTTCATAGCGCCCGCCCCTTGGGGCGCGCTCGACGATATGACCTGCGATGCGGTCGTCATCGGGGACGACCCAACTGAGGAACACC
>Ga0180430_10005241_pt1 | contig 10802 bp, 13 predicted proteins | sample SS_ome_9_FD_132999 | JGI IMG/M metagenome (GOLD analysis project Ga0180430, IMG submission 132999) | Hypersaline lake sediment archaeal communities from the Salton Sea, California, USA - SS_1_S_2 metaG | ecosystem: Environmental > Aquatic > Non-marine Saline and Alkaline > Hypersaline >... | reverse complement strand
CCTCAGGCTTCGTGGGGCAACATGATCAGGGAAGGCGTTCGCTATATGCTGGCGGCGCCGCACCTGGTGCTGATACCGGGCTTGGCCCTTTCACTGGTGGTACTCAGCGCCAACCTTTTGGGAGACGCGCTAAGGGACCGGCTGGATGTTACTTCACGTAGTATGCGGTGAAATACAGATCCTTCACCAGCGGTTTGCCGGTGATCTCTTCCAAAACGTTTTTGACCGACTCAAGCGCCTTGGTGCGCAGCTCCTTTTTGCCTTTGCGGCTCTTCAGGTGATTACCGTCCTGATTGGCTATCAGCATGAGAATGGTGTGGCGGATCGCCGGCATGTGCAGTTCAATATCGTAAACTGCACTTGCTTGTTCGGTCATCAATTGAATGTCGCAACGGATATACTTGGGGCCGCCGGTGAGATTGCTCACAATCGAAGGTTTTAGCTCGACATAGCTGATCTCAACCGGCTCATCCTCTTCGCTGGCGAGAACAGGACCCAATAAGATAAATAAAAACAATAATATAAAGAATTCTTTTAAAGTTTTTTCCATGATTTTATCCTTTCCTATAATCACCCTGAAGCGAGTACGCAGCGTATGCATGGCCCGTTAATGCTCGATGTTTCCGGCACCGAACTGACGTCGGCTGACATCGAACTCCTCCAGCACCCGGCCACTGGCGGGGTCATTCTTTTTTCACGCAACTTCGAGTCCCGTCAGCAGGTACATCGACTGATCGGCCAAATACATGAGTTGAGAACTCCACCCCTGCTCGTTGCTGTTGATCAGGAGGGCGGCAGGGTTCAACGGTTTCGCGACGGCTTCACGAATCTCCCGGCGCCCGCGAAGATTCTGCCCTTCGCAGGCGGGGACACGGAGAAAGCACGTAGGGTTGCGCACGAACTGGGTTGGCTCATGGCCGCCGAATTACGCAGCGTTGGCGTCGACTTCAGTTTTGCACCGGTACTGGACCTGGATTACGGCGTCAGTGAGGTCATAGGGGATCGCGCTTTTGGACAGACTCGCGAACAGGTCACAGCGCTTGCCCAAGCCTGGATGATGGGTGCGCGCGAAGCCGGCATGATCAGCGTGGGAAAACATTTCCCGGGTCACGGTGCAGTAACCGCAGACTCTCATCTTGAATTACCCGTCGACCACCGCAGGTCGGAAGAAATCCTGCATGTAGACGTTTACCCTTTCCGCAAACTGATTCGCAATGGCCTGGAAGGAATTATGCCGGCGCACGTCATTTACGATGACTGCGATCCTGGATTGGCCGGCTTTTCCCCTTATTGGCTTAAACAGGTTTTGCGTGGTCAACTAGGCTTCACAGGTGTGATCTTCAGTGATGACCTGAGTATGCAGGCAACCGAAGAAACAGGCGATTTTCCAAGGCGAGCTCAAGCAGCCATCGAAGCCGGATGCGACATCGTCTTGGTTTGCAACAATACCGAAGCCGCTCGTGAAGTGGCTGAGTCACTACGCGGATACCATAACCCGGTGTCAATGGCACGCTGTGTCCGACTACACGGCCGGCCGGCAGCGGGATGGGATCATTTGCGCGAGCAGTCGCGTTGGCACCGTGCCGTTGAACTCGCCGCATCCATCAATCAACAAAAAGAGGTCGGCCTGGACGTATGAATGATCAATTCCTATCCGAAGCCGTGGCGGTGATGAAAAGCGCCGAATGTGTCCATGACCAATTGGCAGTGGAAGACGCCTTAAACAGCATGGCCGCGCGAATTTCCCGTGACCTTGAGGACAAAAACCCTATCGTCATCTGCGTCATGAACGGAGGGCTCGTCCCGGCCGGTCTGCTGCTAACCAAGCTCGCATTTCCGCTAAAAGTGGATTATCTGCACGCAACTCGTTATCGGGAGGGTACGAGTGGGAAAGAGTTGATCTGGCAGCGCAGCCCCGCGCAACCACTGAATGGTCAACATGTGCTGATTATTGACGACATCCTCGACGAGGGCCATACGCTGGCTGCCATTATCGACTATTGTCAGGCCCAGGCCCCCGCCAGTTTGCAGACCGCTGTACTCGCAAAGAAAGAACATGAACGCGGGGTCCGCCCACCCTTGGAGTACATAGGCCTTAAAGTCCCAGACAAATACGTATTTGGATGCGGCATGGATTACAAAGGCTACTGGCGCAACCTTCCTGGTATCTACGCGGTTTCTTAGGTAAAGAGAGAAGATATGGCGATGCTCGGCATCATTGGAGGCTCTGGACTGACGAGACTGGAGGCGCTGAAAGTTACTCACCGGGAAGTCGTAAACACTCCATACGGTGACGCCTCGGCGCCTCTGCTGTTCGGTGAGCTGGACAAGCTTGAGGTGGTTTTTTTGCCTCGCCATGGCAGTAATCACACCATCCCGCCACACAAGGTCAACTACCAGGCAAACATCTGGGCGCTGCAACAGGTCGGAGTCCACCAGGTCGTCGGTATGGCTGCAGTCGGTGGCATCACCAAAACCATGGCCCCAGGCACGTTATGCATTCCTGACCAATTGATCGACTACACCTACGGTCGCCCCCACACCTTTTTTGAAGATGACCTGACCAAAGTGACCCATATTGATTTTACGGAGCCTTACTGTCCGACGATAAGGTCACGACTGATCGAGGCCGCTGGAAACGCGCAGGTCGAAGTGGTGGGAGAGGGTACTTATGGAGCAACCCAGGGACCACGCTTGGAAACAGCAATGGAAATCCGGCGACTGGCACAGGATGGTTGCGACATTGTCGGCATGACAGGAATGCCTGAAGCTGGTCTCGCCCGCGAGCTAGACCTCTGCTATGGAAACCTGTCCCTCGTCGTAAACTGGGCTGCCGGGTTGAGCGAAGGCCCAATAACCATGCGCGATATCGAATCTCATCTTAACGACGGGATGAGCCGAGCTGTCAGGGTTCTCGCCAATTTGGGAGTTGTTCATGCATAAAGCCAACCATGGCATAACCATGTTTTCAGCGGTTGCCCTCCTTTTTTCAACCTCAGCAGCGCAGGCCCAACCGCAAGCCTTTGAAGAAGGGATGAATGCACTCTTGGAAGGTAACTTTGCCGAGGCCTACTGCCAGTGGAAACCACTCGCCAAGCGCGGCCATGCTGAATCACAATACAACCTCGGTTGGCTATACGCCAACGGCAATGGAATGAATGTCGATGTCGACGAGGCCTTGCGTTGGTGGCAGGCTGCCGCCAAGCAAGGACATGCAGATGCTCAATTCGCGATCGGTCTCGCGTACATCACGGGCGAGGGGGGATTGGAGAAAAATGTGGACTTAGCCGTCCGTTGGTTCCTCCGGGCCGCCCAGCAAGGCCATCGAGACTCTCGCGAGATACTGTCGCGATTGAACGAGGATCCCAAAATCGACGTAATCGCTGTCGCACCCGGCCTGCTGAAAGAATCCTGGTTTGGAACAATCGGTGTCACCACGGGAGAGATGATCAACGTGCGTGGGGAACCGACGACCAAAGCGAAAATCGTCGCGCGATTGCAAAAGGGCACCCAGGTACGCGTCCTTGGACAACAAGGAAATTGGCTACAGGTTGTGTTGCCAGGAAAAGCAGAGCCTGAGATCGCTTGGGTTTATCATTCCCTGGTGAAAAGATCAGATAGCTGAATGGCGCCTCGAGAAAAAGGCGAAGCAAGATAACCACACAGGACAAACGACTGGTACCCGTCTTCTTCGCTGACACTGATTACTCATTCGCATGCGGTTTCCCAAGAGGGGCGGAAAAGAGTGGGTAGTAAACGCTGGAGAAATCAGACTTTCGAACCCACGTAGGATTTAACATAATATGCATTATGCGCACTTTCATTTTCAAGCATGGACCTTGATGTCGGGCGCGAACACCAACGGATTTCGAATCACAGCCAGCGGTCCCAACGGATGTCGCGGCGGTCAGAAACCGCGCCTCATCCGATCAATAAAACCTCCAACCAGGATTGACCGCCGAGTTAAGGCACCGGTACCGTCATGAAGAACCAATCCTTCAAGCAATGAAACCATGCTCTACCTGCCCGCTGAATTCCCGCAAGACAATGAACTTTGTTACCTGAATCATGCAGCGGTCTCGCCCTGGCCAAAATGCGCAGCCGAAGCCGTACAGCGTTTCGCATTCGAAAACATGACCTGCGGCGCGGAGAAATACCCGCAATGGATGCAGATATCGCAGGAACTCCGCGACCGTCTTCGTTGTTTGCTCAACGCAACATCGGTTGACGACATTGCGCTGGTAAAAAACACCTCGGAAGGTCTTTCTTTCGTGGCCCAGGGGTTGCCCTGGAAGCACGGAGACCAGGTGATCGGTATCGCCGATGACTTTCCTTCCAACCGGGTCGTCTGGGAGTCACTCGAATCACAAGGCGTTGAGTTTGTGCAGGTGGACACCAACGCTACGGATGACCCGGAAGCCGCTTTGATCGATCAAATCAGCGAGAAAACCCGCCTGTTGGCGATCAGTACGGTGCATTTTGCGACAGGCGTACGGCTTGATCTGCAACGATTGTCAGATGCCTGTCAAAGCAGCGGTGTTTTACTTTGTTTGGATGCGATTCAATCACTGGGGGCAATACGTCTTGACGTACAGGCGACGCCTGCGGATTTCGTCATCGCTGATGGTCATAAATGGATGCTTGGACCTGAGGGCTTGGCTGTCTTTTATGTCAACCCGAACATCCGTGAAAAACTTAAACTAACGCAATTCGGATGGGCGATGCGGCAGGACCCGGGCGATTACTCGCCCGGCCCTTGGGAGCCTGCCCACTCTGCGAAACGTTTCGAGGCCGGTAGCCCGAATATGCTTGGCATCCATGCCTTGCATGCCAGCCTGGGGCTTCAGCAACAGATTGGATCAGAAGAGATAGAGAAAATGTTACGTAAAAACATTGACTTATTGCGCACTTCTCTAAATTCGGTTGAGGATTTGAAATTACGAACACCCTCCGACAGTTCCCGCAGTGCCGGCATTCTTTCAATGCGCGTAGGCGGGATTGAATCAGATGTGCTGTGGAAGCGCCTGATGGAAAAACGTGTCATCTGTGCCTCGCGTGGCGGCTTTTTGCGCCTGTCACCACATTTCTATACAAGAAAACAGGTATTGGATAGAGCCAGCGAAATAATTCAACAGGTAATCCAAGACATAAGATAAGAGTTATTAGTATCTTATATTTATATATTATTTTGTTAATTACCATTTTAGTATAAAAATCTAATTACCAGCAGGCAGTATATTTTCGAAAACCCCGGTCTATACTTCTTATAAGAGGACACGATGTTACCGGAACAACAGGTGATTGCATTGGAGGCCGCACCCACGCTGGGTCAGGCCTTCCACGAAAGAGTGCTGCGCACGCCCGATGCGCTCGCCTATGTGCAACATCGCGATGGCAAGTGGCAAGAATTTACCTGGCGCGAAACGCAAGCGATGGCGGCACGCTGGCAGGCCGCGATGCTGCGCGATGGATTACAGGCCGGTGATCGAGTTGCGATTATGTGCGCCAATGCCTGGGAATGGGCGGTATGCGACCAGGCTGCACAGGGGCTGGGCTTGATCACCGTGCCTATCTACACCAATGACCACGCCGAAAACATCGCCTGGGTATTAGAGGATTCAGGTGCCCGCATGTTAATGGTGCAGACCGAGGCGCATTGGCAGATCCTGAATTCGATCTCGGATCAGCTTGCCAAGCTGCTGCGGATTGTCGGCATCGAATCACTTGAAACAGACCTGCCGAACGTAAAACACGTCGAAGCCTGGCTGCCGGAAACGGCGGCCGAATACCAGGTACTCGACTGCGATCCTTACAGTCTGGCAACTATCGTTTACACCTCTGGCACTACCGGGCGGCCCAAGGGGGTGATGCTCAGTCATTACAATATCCTGTGGAACATTGCTGCGGCGCTGGAGGAAATAAAGGTCTACCCGCACGATCTTTTGCTGTCCTTCCTGCCTTTATCACACACGCTGGAACGTACAGCAGGTTATTACCTGCCGCTTATTACAGGCACCCCGGTGGCTTTCAGTCGCTCCATACCAAAGCTTGCTGATGACTTGCAGGAAATACAACCGACCCTGATGATCTCTGTGCCACGTATCTTTGAACGCGTTTACGGCAAGATCACCACCAAACTCCATCAGGAGTCACCATTCAAGCAGAAGCTGTTCAACATGGCTGTCCGCTTGGGCTGGCATCGCTTTGAGTACCAGCAGGGAAGGCGCAAGTGGTCCCCTGCCCTGCTGTTGCAACCGCTGCTCGATCTGCTGGTGGGCCGCAAGGTGCGCGCCAAGCTTGGTGGGCGCTTACGTTTCACCGTGTGTGGAGGTGCCCCGCTATCGCCGGATGTGTCGAGTTTGTTCATCGGGTTGCGGATTCCCATCCTGCAAGGCTATGGCCTGACTGAAACAAGCCCGGTTATTGCCGCCAACCGACTTGAAGACAACCAGCCCGCTTCCGTTGGTGCGCCGATACCGGGTGTCGAAACGCGCGTAACCGATCAGGGAGAGCTCCTGACCCGCAGTCCAAGCATCATGATTGGCTACTGGAACAATCCAGAGGCGACTGCAGAGATTATCGACCGGGATGGTTGGTTGCATACCGGCGACAAAGTCGCCATCGATACTGAAGGCCACATCAGCATCACTGGACGTATGAAAGAAATCATTGTTCTTTCCAACGGCGAAAAGGTGCCTCCGGCCGACATGGAAAGCGCAATCGGCCTCGACGGTCTGGTCGATCAGGTGATGGTGATTGGAGAAGGCAAACCCTTCTTAAGTGCCCTGATTGTTCCCAACCCTGATGCATTCGCCCAGGTCGCGGATGATCTGCATCTGGATCCCGCCAATCAGAAAACCTTTCGTGATGAACAGGTGGTGGAACTGTTCATGCAACATGTGACCGAACGAACCCGACAATTCCCCGGCTATGCACAAATCAGGCAAATTGCCGTTGTTCCGCAGGCCTGGACGCCTGACAATGGCCTGATGACGCCGACCCTCAAGTTGCGTCGCAAGCGCATTCTCAAGCATCACCAAAAAGAAACCGATCGACTCTATGCCGGACATTGAAAACCCGCTGTCGCATCCCCGCGAACTGACGTATCGCGTCGTGGCCATGCCTGCCGACACGAACGCCTATGGCGACATTTTCGGAGGTTGGCTGATGTCGCAGGTGGATATCGCCGGCAGCGTACTGGCGATAAGGGCTGCCGGTGGACGCGTGGCCACAGTAGCCGTCAAGGAGTTCCGGTTCATTGCGCCGGTGGCCGTCGGCGATCTCGTCAGCTGCTACGCGCAGGTCCTGGAACTCGGCAGAACCTCTATCACGGTGCATATCGAAGCCGAAGCTGCTCGCCAACGCAGCAATGACATCGATGCCCAGCACCTGGTGGCCACGGCTACCCTGGTTTATGTCGCGATGGGAAAAAATGGCAAACCAAGGCCCGTAACCGATACGGCGGCAAATTGACGATTTTTTGATCCTGCTCACTATCTTGGCACCCAAGCAGTTGTGTTAGCATTGCCCGAATCGCTTGAGTTACGTCGTTTATGCTGCACCTTCAAGGCTTCCGCAATCGTCACTTCACCGCTGTGATCGCACAGTGGCTGGTCGCCTTGTTTTTCCTGCAGGGCCTGCTGCCCGTTCAGGCCCACAGTCGTTTAGACACCAATGATCAAGGTGTTCCGGTGGTCATCTGTACACTTGAAGGCCACAAGACGATCTTCATTGATTTTGACGATGACCTGGCGAGTCAACAGCAAACTTCAGCTTCCATGCTGTTCTCCGATCTGCTCAACGACCTCACCCCGGTCAGGGCGCTCGCCAAGCCACCTGCAGTGGTGCTGGGGCGTTCGCAATCCGTGCAGGGTGAAGTCCTTCACGTTGCCAATCAGGCGGGCATCGACCCCATAAGCCGCGCACCACCGCGCTACTGATCTTTCCCCCAGCTTTTTTTTGCCGGGCCGCTTGTGTCGCTGCCGGCGTTGATTTGCGTCCGTGCTTTTTTTTGCACGTCACCCTTTGGAGTAACCATGATTAAGAAAATTGCCACTATTGCCGCGCTGATGTTTGCCGTCACTGCCGGTTTCGCCTCCGCCGCAGAACAGGCCACTATCGAAGTGGTCAATGCCTACGCTCGCGCCGTTCCCCCAAGCGCCCCCAACAGTGCGGCTTTCATGCTGATACACAACCACGGTGATGTCGATCGCCACCTGGTTTCCGCCGGATCCGACGTTTCCAAGGTCACCGAGTTACACAACCACATCAACGACAACGGGGTGATGCGTATGCGCCAGGTGCCCCGTATCACTGTTCCAGCCAAGGGCTCAGTCGAACTCAAGCCCGGCTCCTATCACGTCATGCTGATTGGATTGAAGCAGCCTCTCAAGGAAGGTGACCAGGTAAAGCTAAATCTGGAGTTTGACGACGGCAGCGAGCAGGCAATGCTGCTCGAAGCCAAAAAGTTGATGGGTGGGATGCACAAGCATGGCGCTCATAAACACCACCAATGAATACGAAAAACCGGAGCCTGACTTCGGCCCCGGCTTAAACGAGCATCTCCCAACCCGTGTACGGGTTGATTTCGCCGGGGCTATGCCCCGGTTTTTTTTATGTTGTCCATTCCCCTGGTGCAACATCATTATTCTATCAACGGGTAAGCGCATTGTCCCGGCCACTGTGCTGGGCTAAATTACTCCGGTAAACCAACAACAGATGGAGAGGAGTTCATGCTCAGAAAAATCATTGTCGCAGCCACGACGGTATCGGCTGCGCTTATTCTTGGCGCCTGCAATCAGGCCAATGATGGCGGCGCTAACAAGGAACAGGCGGCGGCAAGCGCAGCTGCGCCTGTGAAGACCTATACGCTACGCCTTGCCGAAACCTGGCCCCCGAACTTTCCGATCTTTGGTGATTCCACCAAAAATCTAGCCAAGATGGTCGATACCATGTCCAACGGACGGCTTACGATCACTATTGATTCCAAAAACAAGCACAAGGCCCCGCTTGGGGTCTTCGATATGGTCAAATCCGGCCAGTACGACATGGGCCACTCAGCCTCGTACTACTGGAAAGGCAAGGATCCGAACACCCTGTTTTTCACTACCATGCCATTTGGCATGACCGCGCCGGAACAGTACGCCTGGTTCTACTACGGCGGCGGCATGGACCTCATGAAAAAGGTCTACGATAAACATGGCATCCTCTCTTATCCTGGTGGAAACACGGGTAACCAGATGGGTGGCTGGTTCCAGAAAGAGATCAATTCACTGGCTGATCTCGAAGGCCTGAAAATGCGCATCCCGGGCTTTGCCGGCGAGGTATTGGCAAAGCTGGGTGCCAAGCCGACCAACATTCCTGCCGGAGAGTTGTACACGGCTCTCGAGCGTCGCACCATCGATGCGCTGGAGTGGGTTGGGCCATCCCTCGACCTTCGCATGGGCTTCCACAAGATCGCCCCCTACTACTACACCGGGTGGCATGAACCTGCCACCGAGTTGCAGTTCCTGGTCAACCAAAAGAAATTCGACGAATTGCCAGCTGACCTGCAGGAAATCCTGGTCGTGGCGATGAAAGTCGCTGCTTACGACATGTATGCACAGTCCTATCACGAGAGCGCTATCAACTGGGATTCGATAAGGAGCGAATACCCCAACGTCCAAATCAAAACATTCCCGGATGAGGTCCTGGATGCGATGAAACAAGCCAACCAGGAATTGTTGGCCGAGCGTGCTGCAGCCGATCCCCTGGCGAAGGAAATCATCGACTCTCAGGCGGATTACATGGCCAAAGCTCGCAACTGGACGGCCATTTCAGATCAGGCGTATCTGAACAGCGGTGCCGGTGCCTGCCCGCAGTAATCTGACGCAACACTAAAAAGCGAGGCGGGAATGGGCTACCATTTCCGCCTCTTTTTTTGTTTTCGGATTCATCGATGACGAAACTACTCAAAGTTGAAGCTGCGATTTCGCGCTTCTCGATCTGGGTCGGTTATTTCTCTGCCGTGCTTTTGTTGTTGCTGATTGCCAACGTGTTTTACGACGTGATTATGCGTTACCTGTTCAACGATGTTTCCATCGGCATGCAGGAACTGGAGTGGCATCTGTTCTCGATGGTCTTCCTATTCGGGGTGGCCTACGCGCTGCAAACGGATGGGCACGTCCGGGTTGACGTGATCTACGAGCGTCTCAATCCCAAGAAAAGGGCCATCGTGGACATCTTCGGAATCTTGGTGTTTCTGTGGCCTTTCTGTTTTCTGGTCGCGGATTACGGGATCGGCTTCGCGGCAAACGCCTTCGAAATCATGGAACAAAGCGGCGATCCCGGGGGCTTGCCTTACCGGTGGGTTATCAAAAGCATGATCAGCATTTCCTTCATTTGTGTGCTGATCACCAGCGTCGGTTTCATGCTGCGATCGCTCAACGAGTACCTGGGACTGAAGCCCGTACACGAGTACGAATCCTTTAAGCCATAACACAACAGAAAAGAGATCAAGCCATGATCGGCATCATCATGTTTTTCGTTGCCCTGCTGCTGTTGCTGCTTGGCTTTCCCGTGGCTTTCACCTTCGGTGGTGTGGCAGTTCTGTTTGGCGTATTTGCTGAGGGCTGGGATCTGTTTGCCTTCATGCCCTACCGCATCTACAGCATTATGCAGAACACTGTTCTGATGGCGGTACCTTTGTTCATTTTCATGGGCATCGTATTGCAGAAGACCCGCCTGGCGGAGCAACTCCTGGAATCCATGGGACGCCTGTTCGGTGGGGTGCGTGGCGGTTTGGCCGTGTCGACTATCCTGGT
>Ga0180430_10005239_pt1 | contig 10807 bp, 8 predicted proteins | sample SS_ome_9_FD_132999 | JGI IMG/M metagenome (GOLD analysis project Ga0180430, IMG submission 132999) | Hypersaline lake sediment archaeal communities from the Salton Sea, California, USA - SS_1_S_2 metaG | ecosystem: Environmental > Aquatic > Non-marine Saline and Alkaline > Hypersaline > Sediment... | reverse complement strand
GCAACAAAACTAAAAAAACGCTGGACTGACGCAGGTACATTTGAAAGTTTGTTTAGAGCCGGTGTAATAGCCCGTGATATTCATATTGATGAAAACTTTGATGGCAGAAAACAACAGGATTTAAAAGAAAAAATGCCAAAATATTCTGAAACTCCAATCCCTACTAATTAATTCAATATGAGAAAGAAAATCTTTGTTAGTGGCTCTATTGCGTATGACTACATAATGCAATATAAAGGGATTTTTAATGATGCTTTGCTAAAAGAACACCTTGAACATCTGAATATTGCTTTTACAGCACGAGACAAAAAAATGCATCATGGAGGATGCGCCGGAAACATAGCATACAGTTTGAAAATGCTTGATGTTAATCCCCTTTTATACGGGGTAGTTGGCATGGACTTTGCAGATTACGAAAAATGGCTTAAAAAGAACAAAATTTCAACCAGACATATTGGTAAAGCAAGACATGATTTCACTGCAACTGCTTATGTTTTAACTGATGATAAGGAAAATCAGATTACTTTTTTTGCACCTGGGGGAATGGAAAGTGAAGAAGATGAAATTCCATTAACAGAGGTTGATTTTTTGGATATTGAACTTGCCATTCTTTCACCTGATGTTTGTAAAAGAACTGTTAAAATTGCACATAAACTTAAAGAAGCTCAAATCCCTTATATTTTTGACCCCGGACAAATGACTCCGGCTTTTGAACTTCAGGATTTAAAATTTTTACTAAAAAACGCTTTTGGATTTATCGCCAATCATTATGAAACAGAACTTTTATGCAAAAGACTTAATTTAAATATTGAAGATATTGTAAATACAGTTCATATTTTTGTTGAAACAAGGGGTGAAAAAGGTTCAATTTTAAGAAAAGGCAGCCAGGAGCATCATATTCCAATTGCAAAACCATCTGAAATAGTTGACCCAACAGGCTGCGGCGACGCATTCAGAGCCGGTTTCCTATCAGGTCTAATGAAAGGTTATGATCATGTGAAATCATGCAAAGTAGGAGCTTTACTTAGTTCTTTCGTTATTGAAAACAGTGGTACACAAAGCCATAAATTCAAAATGAAAGAATTCGCAAAAAGATTCGAAGAGAATTTTGGAGAATCTTTATAGAGATTTGAAACCTGCTTAAAGCATATTTTTGGAAAAAAGAATCGGAAAGGGAGCGACCGGCACATTGCATGCCAGCCGCCCCCTTTCCTTAAATAAAAGCCTCCCTGAAGGCTGATATGAGCGGTCGGGGACAAAGGAGGGGAAAGGCTGGGTCTCATCCAGCCTTAGGGAGGCAACCGAAGTTGTTGCTTCAGCGCAGCACTCCCAGCACGAACGTCTCGCCGAACTCCGAGTCCTCGAAGTGGAAGCTCTTTCCGTAGCCGGCGGACTTGAAGAAGTCCCCCACGAACTGGTTGTGGCAGCCCAGGTTGAACATGTCGAGCCCCATGCCGCAGATGAACGAACTTGCGGCGAACTTGAAGCCATCGACCTGAGCCCAGGACTCCGGGAACCTCTCGATCGACCAGAAGGGATCGAGAGCCCAGAACTCGATGATCTCGAGCTCCCACACCCAGAAGGACCAGGGGTCCTCGGGGTTCTGGTTGATCACATAGAACTCCATGTCGATCTCGCTGGTGATCCAGAGCTCGTCCGAAGCCGAGATCAGGACCATGATGGGCCTCTGCAGGTAGAAGTCGAGGTAGGGATGGTTCCCGTTGCAGTCCTCGGCGCTCCATACCGGCTCGAAGTCTCCGAAATCGTTCTGGAGCTGAGTCCAGCCAGCGATGTCCAGCGTGGCCTCGGCCGTGAGCACCCAGGGGAAGGGGTTGTTGTGGTTCGTGTTCGTCTGGTTGTCGTTGGTGTTGCCGGCGTTGTTGTTGTTGACGCCGGGCTGGTTGTTGTTGTCATCGCCCGAGTCGGGATGCGGGTTACAGGCACCCAGCACCAGGACCAGAGCACTCACGATCGTCGCGAATCTCATCATCTTCTGTTTTCCTTTCCATCGACTACTTCACGTAATCGCTGTAGCACGCGGTGCCGAGGGGTCGGCAGTACTGTTGATTCAGGTAGTCCGGTTCGCTCAGGGCGCCGCCGTCGCAGGGTCCCATGGGCGCGGTTGTGTCGCAGGGCATCTGTGTCTCCACGTCGTCCCACACCATGCAGCGGGGGCTGTTCCTGCAGTCAGCGTCTCGGCAGTCAGGGCGGCCGTCGTTGTCCTCGTCACCCTCGACTTCGCAGTCCTCAGTCGTGGACCAGCCGCAGTCAGGGCTCAGAGAGCAGTCCGGGTCGTCGCAGTCGGTGTCGCCGTCTCCGTCGTTGTCGATGTTGTCGTTGCACAGGAACTCCTGGTTATGGCGGTATCCGCAGATACAGCCGATGCCCATGTCCATGCACAATCGCGCAGCACAATCCGGGTCGGCACAGTCGACCAGGCCGTCCTGATCGTCATCCTGACCGTTGGAGCAATCCTCGGTGCCATTGGGGGTGGTATTCCCCATGTGGCAGAAGGCGTTGCCCCAGCAGTCTGGGTCGAAGCAGTCGATCTTGCCGTCTCCGTCGTTGTCCGTGAGGTCGTCACAGACCTCCACGCCTCCGGAGCACGCGGGATCTCCCACGCACTCGGAATCAGCGCAGTCGTAGTTGCCGTCCCCGTCGTTGTCCTGCATGTCGTCGCAGACCTCTGGGGGAGGTCCGGCATCCACCTCGGCGTCGATCTCGGCGTCGGGAAGCGTCCCGTCAGGGATGTTCGCATCCATTCCGCCATCCGGATCAATGACGGTGCCGTCGATCACAGATGCATCTGAAGTACTTGCATCGTAGCTGACCGACGAATAGCGCTTATAACAAGCGCTCTGTAGGCCGAGCGCAACCACCATGAGTACCACTGCAAATTTCACTGTTTCTTTCATCTTCCTTGTCCTCCTTGTTGTTGTTTTCCAAAATTCGATGAACCCTGCCCTGCCAAAAAATCTTTTTTAGCAAAGCAAGGCTCATCAGAGCTTTAAGCAGGTTTTCAATGTTCGTTTGATCCGATCATAATCGTCGACAATGCAGTATCTGCATGACCGATTAAATAAATCAGACCAATATGTATATATAAAATCTTTCGAATTTTAATTAGTAACACTGTTGATGGTCTTCATCAGTATGACAAATTCTTGGAACTGTTTGACCATTAAATTGTTCACCTTCAGAACACCTACCTTGAGCACATGCGCCAATTTCACCTGGAACACTACATCCAACGCCAATTGCTCCTGAACAAACAGAGCTAACTGATCTTGCAAATTGTTCACAATGGTCAGTTAAAGCACATACATCCTGTACGCAGTCAATTCTAAGATATCCGGGATCTCCAGGTAAATTATCCTCAACACCATTGTCGCAAATTTCGCTTGCATCAGCTCCGCAAGTCGGGTCCATAATATGACACGAAACATCGTCACAATCAAAATATCCATCTCCATCATTATCAATTCCATCGTTGCAATTGCCTTCATGCATTTCGAAATCTGACGGATCCGCTCCTGTTCCTACAGAACAGAACTTATTTCCATCATCAAATTGATGACAATCTTCATCCACACAATCCGTTTTCCCGTCTAAATCATTATCTATTCCATCATCACAGGTATATTCACCGCATGTAGGCGTGTCTTGACAATTTGGATCATCACAGTCTGTTAAACCATTTGCATCATTATCATACCCATCGTTGCATATTGTTTCACCTGTTACTGCCTGACAAATTTCACCATTTGGACCTTGTTGTCCTTGGCAATCAACATCTGCACAATCTTTATCTCCGTCATTATCATTATCTATTTCATCGCCGCAATCCTGTTCATGACAATATGGCTGACCTCCGCAATTTGCTTCATCTTCACAATCAGTCAGGCCATCTCCGTCATTATCACATCCATCATTACAAACCTGTTCACTTTGTTGGCAGGGACCACATGGCCCTTGCTCTCCATCACAATCATTATGATCTGCACAATCAGTTAGGCCATCTTGATCATTATCTATTCCATCATTACAAATTTCCGGTGGTGGGCCAGCATCTCCTGCGTCTCCTGCATCTCCTGCGTCTCCTGCATCACCGGCATCCCCTGCGTCCACTCCTCCATCAATAGTTACATTATTATTGTTTTGACCTCCATCTCCGTCAGGACGGATTCCACTTTCATCAAAAACACAACCAGCTAATACCAGTGCGGCTAAAAGTGCAAAAAAAGCTGCAACTATTGCAGATCTTGAGCTTTCAGGATTTTCGCACACTTCAACATAATTTTCTGCAGTTTTCATAACTGCAAGATTATTCTTTATATGTGCAGGTTGCTTATTCATGAATTCCTGAACATTGAATCCAAAATGATCCGAGTTATGAAATTCAGTTTTAGCCCTTTGACGAGCGACTTTTTGGCTTAACGCCTTGCCGCTTTCAAAGTGGTGTTTATGTAATCTCGATTTAGGCATAATTTATAATTTTAAGAATTTTAGATGATATTTTACATTATTTCAAAAAAATGTCAAGTAAAACTTCCCTTTACCATAATATAGAACGCATTAGTAACAGATAAATTACATAAAAGTCAATATAAATATGGGAAAGAGGCGGGGCCACGATATGTGACCCCACCTCCTAAAAAGATGTGACAATTGAAAGCGGAAAAAGAGGGCCGACTACTACTTCACGTAGTCGGTGTAGCAACTGGCAGGGAGGGGGCGGCAGTAACGCTGCCCCAGGTAGTCCGGATCCGTCCAGATGCCGCCGTCGCAGGGACCCATGGGTGCAGTAGTGTTACAGAGCATCATGGAAGCGATGTCGTCCCACACCATGCACTTGGGATGGTTCCTGCAGTCGGTGTCGCGGCAATCAGGCCGGCCATCTCCATCCTCGTCCCCGTCGACGCTGCAGTCTTCGAGGGAGGGTACGAATCCACAGGCGGGATCCATGGAGCAGTCCGGATCAGCGCAGTCGACCAGGCCGTCGCCGTCTTCGTCGAGACCACCGGTACAGGTGATCTCCTGACGCTGGCCATATCCGCAGATACAGCCAGCCCCGCACGAACGGGCTGCGCACTTGCTGTCAGCGCAGTCAGTGAAGCCATCGAGGTCGTTGTCGACGCCGTCGCTGCAGTCCTCGACTCCCATGTTGCCGAACTGGCAGAAGGCGGTTGCCCAGCAGTCAGGATCGAAGCAGTCGATCTTGCCGTCGCCGTCGTTGTCAGCGAGATCACTACAGGCCTCCACGCCTCCGGCACACGCGGGGTCTCCCACGCAGTCGGGATCGGCGCAGTCGGCGGCACCATCGAAGTCGTCATCGATGCCGTTGCTACAGTTCTCAGGTTGGGGGCACGCGGGGTTACCCACGCACTCAGGGTCGGCGCAGTCCACGAGACCATCGGCGTCGTCGTCGATGCCGTTGTTGCAGGTCTCAGGACAGAGGGGGGAAGTGCTGCAGTCAGGATCGGCGCAGTCCACGAGTCCGTCCAGGTCTTCGTCGAGCCCGCCGGAGCAGACTTCGACACCAGCGCACGCGGGGTCACCCGCGCACTCGGGATCGTTGCAGTCCACGAGGCCGTCGGCGTCGTCGTCGATGCCGTTGTTGCAGGTCTCGGGACATAGGGGGGAACTGCTGCAGTCAGGATCAGCGCAGTCCACGAGGCCGTCGCCATCCTCATCGAGCCCACCAGCACAGACCTCCGGACCCAGGGTGCACGACGGATCAGTCGCGCACCCCGGGTCGTTGCAGTCTGCCAGGCCGTCGCCATCGTTATCGATGCCGTCGGCGCAGTTAAAGCTAGCAGGCCCTTCTAAGGGTTTGGCACCTCGATCATGCACGAACCGTCGCAGCCGTCCCCGTTGAGGACGTTGCCGTCGTCGCACTGCTCGCCCGGGTCCAGGATGCTGTTGCCGCACACCTCAACGGTGCAGAAGCCGCTGCACCCGTCGCCCGGGATGTTGTTGCCGTCGTCGCAGCCCTCGCCGGGATTCACGATCCCGTCGCCGCAGATCTCGACCTGGCAGGTCGACGAGCAGCCGTCACCGTTGGTGAGGTTGTTGTCGTCGCACTGCTCACCGATGTCGATCACCCCGTTGCCGCAGATCTCGTTCCAGCAGATGCTCGAGCAGCCATCTCCGGAGAGTTGGTTACCGTCGTCGCACTGCTCGAAGCCGGGCTGGACGGTGCCGTCACCGCAGCTCGGGTTCTCGATGACACAGCCGGAGCTGCAGCCATCCCCGTTGGCGGTGTTGCCGTCGTCGCACTGCTCACCGATGTCGCGAATACCGTTGCCGCACTGCTCGGTCCGGCAGATGGCGCTACAGCCATCCCCTCCGAGGAGGTTGCCGTCGTCACAGAGCTCACCGGTGTCCACGATGCCGTTCCCGCACTTCTCGAGGAGGCAGGAGTTGGAGCAGCCGTCTCCGTTGACGCTGTTGGCGTCGTCGCACTGCTCACCCGGGTCCACGATGCCGTTGCCGCAGATCTCGATACGGCAGATGGCGGAACAGCCGTCGCCGTTGATGGTGTTGCCGTCGTCGCACTGCTCGGTGGCGGGATCGAGACTCCCGTCGCCGCAGGCCGAAATCTCGACCTGGCAAGTTGACGAACAGCCATCTCCAGAGGACGTATTGCCGTCATCACAGCCCTCGCCAGCGTCCAGGACGCTGTTGCCGCACTGTTCGATCCAGCAGAAGCTGGAGCAGCCGTCACCCGGGGCGTTGTTGCCGTCATCGCACTGCTCGCCGGGGTTCAGGACCCCATTGCCGCACTGCTCGAGCTGACACGTGGCACTGCAGCCGTCCCCAGGGATGGTGTTGCCGTCGTCGCAGCTTTCCCCGGGATCCAGCATGTTGTTGCCACACTGTTCGAGCTGGCAGGTCGGGCTGCACCCGTCACCGGGCACGTTGTTGCCGTCGTCTCACTGCTCGAAAGGCGGATCCAGATTGCCGTCACCACAGGTCACGAACTCGAGCTGGCAGGTGCTGGAGCACCCGTCGTTGTCGAGGACGTTGCCGTCGTCGCACTGCTCGCCGACGTCGGTCACGCCGTTGCCGCAGACCTCCACTCGGCACGAAGCCGAACAGCTGTCCCCGTTCACGTTGTTGCCGTCGTCGCACTGTTCACCGATGTCCAGGTTGCCATCACCGCACACCTCCACGCGGCAGTTGGCGCTACAGCCGTCGCCGTTGAAGGTGTTCGAGTCGTCGCACTGCTCGCCCTGGTCCAGAATGCCGTTGCCGCAGGCCTCGATCCGGCAGAAGCTGTTGCAGCCGTCGCCGTTCAGGAGGTTGCTGTCGTCGCACTCTTCGAAGGGGGCGTCCACGATCCCGTCACCGCAGGTCACGAACTCGAGCAGGCAGGCTGCGTCGCATCCGTCACCATTGGTGTTGTTCCCGTCATCGCACTCTTCGTTGGGATCCAGGGCCCCGTTACCGCAGCTCTCGATCCAGCAGAAGCCGGAGCAGCCGTCGCCGGTGGTGTTGTTCCCGTCATCGCACTCTTCACCCGGATCCACCACCCCGTTGCCGCACTTCTCGAGCTGACATACGGGACCACACCCGTCGCCGGAGTTCGTGTTGCCGTCGTCGCACTCTTCACCGAGGTCCAGGACCCCGTTGCCGCAGATCTCGTTCCGGCACTGCGGTGAGCAGCCGTCGCCCGGGAAGAGATTCCCATCGTCGCACTGCTCCATGGGGGCGTCGATGACGCCGTCGCCGCAGCTGGAGAACTCGAGGTCGCAGGTGGCGCTGCACCCGTCGCCGGAGGTCGTGTTGCCGTCGTCGCACTGCTCGCCGAAGTCCAGGATTCCGTTCCCGCACACTTCGTTCAGGCAGAGCTGCGAACAGCCGTCACCCCGGGTCAGGTTGCCGTCGTCACACTGCTCTCCCAAATCCACCACGCCGTTGCCGCAGATCTCGCGACGGCAGCTGTCGGAACAGCTGTCGCCGTTGAAGAGATTGCCGTCGTCGCACTCCTCGCCGACGTCCAGGACGCCGTTGCCGCAGATCTCGATACGGCAGACCGCGGAGCACCCGTCACCGGGAACGACGTTGCCGTCGTCACACTCCTCGAAGGCCGAATTGATGAGACCGTCACCGCAAAGGGAGTTCTCCCAGCGGCACGAGGAGTCGCACCCGTCGCCGTCGATCAGGTTGCCGTCGTCGCACTGCTCGCCGAGATCGGTGTATCCGTTGCCGCACGTTTCGTTGCGGCAGATGGGGCTGCAGCCGTCGCCCGGCAGGGCGTTGGCGTCGTCGCATTCCTCACCCGGATCCACGTTCCCGTTCCCGCAGATCTCCTGCTGACAGGAGGCGCTGCAACCGTCCGCCGGAGCGGTGTTGCCGTCGTCGCACTCCTCGCCGACGTCCACGTAGCCGTTGCCGCACACTTCGTTGCGGCAGTAGGCGCTGCAGCCGTCGCCGTTGATCTGGTTGCCATCGTCACACTCCTCGCCCACTTCAACCAGACCGTTGCCGCACCGCTCCTCCACACAGAGGGGCGTGCAGCCATCCCCGACGTTGCTGTTGCCGTCGTCGCACTCCTCGCCGGGGTCCAGGATGCCATTGCCGCACTCTTCGAGGCGGCACGTGGGTCCGCACCCGTCGCCGGGCACGGTATTGGAATCGTCGCACTGCTCGCCGGGGTCCATGACCCCGTTGCCGCAGAGTTCGTAGCGGCAGCTCGAGGAGCAACCGTCTCCGTCCACGGAGTTGCCGTCATCGCACTGCTCCCCGAGGTCCACGACGCCGTTGCCGCAGATCTCGTTCATGCACACCGCGGAGCAGCCGTCGCCGCCCACCTTGTTGGCGTCGTCGCACTGCTCGCCGGGGTCTACGGTTCCGTTCCCGCAGCGCTCGAGCTCGCAAAGGTCGGAACAACCGTCACCGCTCAGGGTGTTGCCGTCGTCGCACTGCTCGCCCATGTCCACGATGTTGTTGCCGCAGATCTCGTCACGACAGATGTTGGAACACCCGTCGCCGTTGATCAGATTGCCGTCGTCGCACTGCTCGAAGGCGGTGTTCACCACCCCGTCACCGCAGTTGAAGTCTTCCACCTCGCAGATGTCGGAGCACCCGTCGTTGGAGTTGGTGTTGCCGTCATCGCACTCCTCGCCGGAGTCCACGATGCCGTTGCCGCACAACTCGGTCAGGCAGACGGAGCTGCACCCGTCGCCGGGCGTCAGGTTGCCGTCGTCGCACTGCTCGTTGGGATCCAGGATCCCGTTGCCGCACTTCTCCAGGAGGCAGGTGCTGGAGCACCCGTCGCCGTCCACGGTGTTGCCGTCGTCGCACTGCTCACCGATGTCGACCAACAGATTGCCGCAGATCTCGTCACGACAGATGTTGGAACACCCGTCGCCGTTGATCAGGTTGCCGTCGTCGCACTGCTCCCAGGGGGAGTCGACGGTCCCGTTGCCGCAGGTGGAAACCTCGAGGAGGCACGTGTCGGAGCAGCCGTCGCCGGAAATCGAGTTCCCGTCGTCGCACTGCTCGCCGACGTCGCGGATGCCGTTGCCGCACTGCTCGATGATGCACTGCGCGGAGCAGCCGTCACCGGGCAGCATGTTGCCGTCGTCGCACTGCTCGCCAGGGTCCACGACCCCGTTGCCGCAGCGTTCCTTCTGGCAGAGGCTGGAGCACCCGTCGCCGTCGGTATTGTTGCCGTCGTCGCACTCCTCACCGACCTCCACGAACCCGTTGCCGCAGGCCTCGGACATGCAGATGGAACTGCACCCGTCGCCGTTGGTCAGGTTGCCGTCGTCGCACTCCTCGCCGAGGTCCACGACGCCGTTGCCGCAGCGCTCAATGGTGCAGATGCCGGAGCACCCGTCACCGTCGATGGTGTTGCCATCATCGCACTGCTCGTTCGGATCCTGAAGGCCGTTACCGCACACCTCGGTGCGGCAGATGTTGCTGCAGCCGTCGCCGCTGACGGTGTTGCCGTCGTCGCACTGCTCGTTCGTATCCACGACGCCGTTGCCGCAGGAGTTGGTCTCGATGACGCAGGTCGAGTCGCAGCCGTCGCCGTCGACGGTGTTGCCGTCGTCGCACTGCTCGCCCGGGTCCACGACGCCGTTACCGCACACCTCGTTGCGACAGGTGCTGGAGCACCCATCCGCATTGAGAATGTTGCCGTCGTCGCACTCTTCCCCCGGGTCCACGATGCTGTTGCCACAGACCTCCACCATGCAGGCGGAAGAGCAGCCGTCACCGTCGGCGGTGTTGCCGTCATCGCACTCCTCGCCCGGGTCCAGGACCCGGTTGCCGCACTCTTCGAGGCGGCACAGCGATGAGCAGCCGTCCGCCGGGAAGTTGTTCCCGTCGTCGCACTGCTCGTTGGGGTCCACGACGCCGTTGCCGCAGCTCTCGATCTGACAGATCGCGCTGCAGCCGTCGCCCGAGGCGACGTTGCCGTCGTCGCACTGCTCGTTGAGGTCAATGATACCGTTGCCGCACACCTCGTTGAGGCAGAGCGGAGAGCAGCCATCGCCGGCGATGAGGTTGCCGTCGTCACACTGCTCGTAGGGGCCGTTCACGATGCTGTCACCGCAGTTGGGCAGCTCGACGGTGCAGGTGCTGGAGCACCCGTCGCCGTCAACGACATTGCCGTCGTCGCACTGCTCACCCACGTCTCGAACACCGTTGCCGCAGGTTTCGCTGCGGCAGACCGCGCTACAGCCATCGCCCGGGATGAGGTTGCCATCGTCGCATTCCTCACCCACATCCAGGTTGCCGTTCCCGCACCTCTCGATGGTGCACTGGGAGGAACAGGTGTCCCCGTCCAGGGAGT
>Ga0180430_10005238_pt1 | contig 10807 bp, 5 predicted proteins | sample SS_ome_9_FD_132999 | JGI IMG/M metagenome (GOLD analysis project Ga0180430, IMG submission 132999) | Hypersaline lake sediment archaeal communities from the Salton Sea, California, USA - SS_1_S_2 metaG | ecosystem: Environmental > Aquatic > Non-marine Saline and Alkaline > Hypersaline > Sediment... | reverse complement strand
GATTGCCCAAAAAGAACCACCTCCAGTACGCCGTTCCATTGAAGCCCGCAGATATGTAAGAGTGGAGCCGGTGAAATACAGCCGTATTGCCTCTGAGGTCTCAGAAAGCGGAAGGCTTAGTTCCATTGCCGAGATTGATATAGTCGCTGAAGCCTCTGGAAAGATTGAAGCGGGAGATGTGGTCCTGAAGAAAGGTTCTAAATTTTCTAAAGGAGACATTCTTTTCATTGTGTACCCCGATGAAGCAGTTCTGACTCTTAAGGCAAGCAAAAGTCAATATCAGAATACTCTGGCCAGCATCATACCCGATCTTGCCATTGATTTTCCGGAAGCCGAAGAAGCTTTTACTTCATTTTTCTCTTCAATCAATGTAGACAGGCCCCTTCCACCCATGCCCGAAATCGAGGACGACAAATTGAAAATTTTCCTGGCAAGCAGAAATGTCATAAGTGATTTCTACAGCATTCAGCGCGATGAATTACAGCTGGAACGCCGAACCGTACGCGCTCCCTTTAACGGGACCTTCATTGAAGTATATATGGAACAGGGTGCCTTTACCAATGCGGGAGGAAGAGTAGCCAGAGCCATTCAAACCGATCTCCTCGAAATGGAGGTGCCTGTTGTGCGCTCAGACGCTGTCTGGATAAATCTGGGAGATCCGGTTACAGTAGTGTCCGAAACCAGGGGCTTAAACTGGGAGGGAAGCGTCATAAGAAAAGGTCAGTTTGTGGATGAAAACACACAGCGTCAAACCATATTCATCCGGATCAAACCCAGAAGCAAGCAGGCTTTACTCGCCGGAGAGTACCTTACCGCCATCTTCCCGGTCCGGCCCATTGAAAATGCGATGGAGGTTCCCAGGAATTCCGTATTCAATACCAACGAAGTCTTTATAGTCCGGCAGGGACGTCTGGCAAAAGCCAGTATCAATGTAATAAAGGTCAATGAAAGGACCCTGATATTCAATGGGATCCCGGAAGGAGATACCGTTGTTGTGCAGCAGCTCATCAATGTGTCTGAAGGAACAATTGTGCAAACCGATAAAGAGGCTCCGGATAAAGCCGCTCAGAGCCAGGGCGGGCCCGGACAGTCCCAGGCGGGATCAAAGGAAAAGAAGGCGAAAAGCTAATAAAACCGGATCATGAGGAAGATTATTGAAAAATTTGTAGAGTACCCGGTATATGCCAACATCATTATTGCCATCGCTGTTATTGCAGGGGTTTACAGCATGACCAATATGAAAAAGGCCTTCTTCCCGGAAACAGAAAGTCGCTATCTTGCCGTGTCCGTATTCTATCCCGGTGCTTCTCCGGTTGAAATGGAAGAAGGGGTCACTTCGAGAATTGAAGAGGCCGTGAGGGGGCTGGTCGGGATCAAGGAGATTACTTCTACCTCGGTGGAAAATTCGGCTTCTGTGTCCATTGAAACCACCGGGGAATACCCCATCAATGAAGTTCTTCAGGAAGTAAAAAACGCCGTGGATGGGATATCTTCCCTTCCGACGGCTGCAGAAAGACCCATAGTCTCCAAGCGGCGATCCAGGGCCGGGGCCGTGCGAATGGAAATGGTCCCCATGGACGGCTATGAAATGGATCTTATGACACTGAAGGAACACGCCCAGCGGGTGGAGGAGGACTTCTTTCATTCGGGTGTTATGAGCCAGATATCCGTTTCCGGTTATCCAAACCCGGAAATTTCAGTGGAAATCAAGGAAGAGGAGCTCCTGCGATACAATATTACCTTTGATGAACTGGTAAGGGCCATCCAGAACAACAACCGGGACATCTCCGGGGGTGAAATTAAATCGGAGGAAGAAGAATTCCTGATCCGCCTGCGCTCAAGAAGTGCCAAACCCGATAAAATAGGAAACATCGTCCTGCGGGGACAAAGCGATGGAAGTTATGTTCGCATCCGTGATGTGGCCGAGGTCAAAGTGAAATTTGCAGACTCCCCCAACCGGCAATGGACCAATGGCAAACCTTCTATTTCGATCAGCGTGGATAAATTGCCTGAAGAAGACCTGGATGAGATCACGGAATATGCGCAGAACTATATTGAAGAATTTAATGCCAGAAACCTGGGTGTTGAACTCATTGTATCCAGGGCCTTCCTGGAAATCCTGCAAAGCAGGTTACAGCTGCTTCGCAGAAACGGCCTCATGGGATTTGTACTGGTGATTATCGCGCTTTCCTTATTCCTCAGTTTCCGCCTCTCGCTCTGGGTTTCCATTGGCATCCCCATTTCTTTCCTGGGAATGTTCATCATTGCCAGTTTTATAGGGATTACTATTAACCTGCAATCCCTGTTTGGGATGATCCTGGTCATTGGGATCCTGGTGGATGATGGCATTGTGATTGCCGAAAATATTTATCTGCATTTTGAAAGGGGAAAAGGACCAATGCATGCGGCGGTAGACGGCACCATGGAGGTGATGCCGGCTGTACTTACCTCGGTAGCCACAACCATTGTGGCATTTTCACCACTGCTGTTCCTTGCCGGAACCCGAATGGAAATGATGTTGCATGTGGCCGTGGTTGTAATTGCTTCGCTGGCATTTTCCCTCATCGAGGCTTTTCTGATCCTGCCTGCCCACCTGGGTAGTGACTGGGTACTGAACAGGAAAAAACTGGAAGCAAAGAAGCGCGGATTGGGCAAGCTATTCGACAATTTCATGCATTGGCTTCGCGACCGGGTATATCATTACTTCCTCAACTGGCTGGTTAAATGGCGCTATATTGCCCTTAGCTTCCCCATAGCCCTGGTACTGATTACAGTTGGACTTTTTGCCGGAGGACATATCCGGAACACTTTCTTCCCTATGGTCGACTTTGACAATTTCACCCTGAATGTGGCCTTTACTCCTGGCGATGGTGAAAAACAAACCCTTGAATTCCTGGATCGCTTTGAAGAAGCCATATGGGAGGTTAACGATGAGATTACTGAAGAAATGGGACTGGATGTATCCATCATTGAACGAACCAGCAAGGGGCTGGGGTCGGCATTCAGCGGACAGGAGCGTGGAGCCCATGCGGGAAGCATCAATGTCTATCCCATTGACCTGGAGGGCTACGATATCTCAGGAAGAGAGATTTCAACCCGGGTGAGCCAGAAGATTGGTAAAGTTCCCGAGGCCAGCAAGTTTACTGTTGGTGGCCGCAACCGCTGGGGTTCACCAGTTTCCATTGGACTTATGTCAAAGAACCTGGAGGAACTCGATGAAGCTAAGGAGTTTATGATTGCCCGTCTCAATGAAATGCCCCAGCTGAAAGATGTGAATGAAAACATAGCCCTTGGTAAGCAGGAAATTAGACTCGACCTGAAACCCAGGGCCTACTTCCTGGGTCTTGATGAATCCGCCATTGCTACCCAGGTCCGTCAGGGCTTTTACGGCGCTCAGGCTCAACGCCTGCAGGTAGGGCGCGATGAACTGCGTGTCTGGGTACGTTATCCAAAATCCGACCGTACCACCCTGGGTCAGCTGGAAAATATGAAGATCAAAACTCCACAGGGGACCTTCCCTCTTTCAGAAGTGGCTGATTACCACATGGAACGTGGACCAGTGGCCATTAACCGCTTTAATGGATCCCGGGAGATACGGGTGGAAGCCGAAACGATCGATCCCCTGGCATCGGTCCCAGAGATCCTGGAACAGGTGGAGCAGGAGATCATGCCAGAGCTGGAAGCTCAGTTTGCCGGTATCAGATATATCTACCAGGGACAGCAGCGATATAGCCAGGAGGCCATGGGTCAGGCGGGTAAATACTACCTGGTGGCTTTTGCAATTATTCTTATGCTGCTGGTACTCCATTTCAAGAGCGTGCCCAAAGCCCTGATCATTATACTGATGATTCCGGTTTCCCTGCTGGGGGTAGCCTGGGGACATGGCTTGCACGGTCAGCCCCTCTCCATGATGAGTCTCTGGGGTGCAGTGGCCCTGACCGGGGTAATCATAAACGATGCCATCGTATTCTATGCTAAATTTGACGGGTTGCTGATCGATGGCTGGAAGGTGCCCGATGCAGTGAAAGAAGCGGGCAAGATCAGGCTCAGGCCTATTATCCTTACATCACTGACCACCACCATAGGGCTCTTCCCCATGTTGTTTGAAAAAAGCGTGCAGGCACAGTTTTTGATCCCCATGGCCATCAGTCTGGCATACGGAGTGGCCCTGGGCACTATATTTATCCTTATTTTCTTCCCGGTGTTGATCATGTTGCTGAACGATGCCAAAGTTTATACCCGCTACCTCTGGACCGGGGTTAAACCAAGCCAGGAGGAAGTGGAGACCGCAATGATCCAGGAAAAGAGGAGACTAAGATTTGAAGAGAACCGTGGCAAATACAAACCCACACTTGAAGAAGACGAATCATGAGTTTAAAAGGAATCTTTAGTTATATAAGTATCAGCCTGCTCCTCACTGTTCCCTTGAGCGGACAGGATAATGAACAGCTTTCACTATCCTATGCCCTGGAACAGGCACTGGCAAACAACTACGGGCTGATCATTTCAAGGGCTGATCTGCAGGTGGCTGAGATCAATAACAATTGGGGTACTGCCGGACGCTACCCCACCATTGGTTTTGATGCCTCAGATAACAACAACTATGAACTGAACAGCAGTACCTATACCAATCGGCTCTCTGCTGGTATAGGCTTGAACTGGCTGCTCTTTGACGGATTCAGGGTCAAATTCACTAAATCCATGCTGGAGAATCAGGAGGAGCTTAGTTCGGGTCAGCTGGCTGTGCAGGTGGAGACGACCATCGAAGAAATCATCCTGGTATATTACGCTGTGCTTTTGCAAAAGGAGCAACTAAAAGTACTCAAAACAGTGATGCAGCTTTCCGAGGACCGTTATCAGTATGAAATGAAAAAACAATCCCTGGGCGGATCGGTCACTTACAATGTGCTCCAGGCAAAGAATGTCTATCTGACCGACAAAGCCAACTTTATGAACCAGGAAATGCTGGTGCGCAATACCATCAGAAACCTGAATTTCATAATGGGTGTGGAACCTTCACAAACCTGGGAGTTTACTGAAGCTTTTGAGCCGGACACCTCTGATTTTATACTTGCCGACCTGCTTTCAAAAATGAAAGCGGACAACCAGAGATTGAAGAATCAGTATACAGGTCTTCTTCTTAGAGAAAATGCTAGCTCCCTGCAAAGATCGGCCTACTCTCCGTCTGTTTCCCTTGGAGCCGGGATGAACTATGGTCATACCTGGTCCTACTCAGGAGGTGCACAGAGTCTCAACAGTGAAAACATTACACCATACGGCAATGTGAGTCTCTCATTCGATATCTATAGTGCCGGTGTAAGGAAAAGGGGTGTGGAGATTGCCCGAATCAACGAGGAGGTAGCAAAAGTGGAAATTGATCAGATGGAACACGCACTTACCAATGAACTATTTAATCTTTTCGATTATCATTCGGTAAGGCTTGAGCTGCTTAATGTGGCCAATGAGAACCTGGAAGCAGCCGCGCTTAACATGTCTATTTCTGAGGAAAAATACCGGTCCGGTGTGATCAATTCCTTCAATTATCGTGATATACAGCTGATATTCCTGAGCGCCAGCTATCAGCGTCTGAATGCAGTCTATAATCTGATCAGCTCCAAAACAGGCCTCACCAGAATCACCGGAGGATTCCTGGGATATGCGGTCCAATAGTACTGATCTTGTGTGCGATAACGGACATATCATGTCCGTTTCGGAACATTGCATCAAACGTTCCACTGTACAGATATTTTTTTAGTATTTGATTATTAGGCATTTAATAGGAATGGTAAGGCATTTGTAGATTTAGTGGAGCCATATTCACTATAACTAAACTACATGCTCCGACATCTACTGACCATTGCTCTCAGGAATCTCCTGAAACATTTCAATTACTCCTTACTGAATATCATTGGCCTGGCCATCGGTATCACCAGTTTCCTGTTTATCCTGATCTATGTAAGCGATGAACTGAAATACGACCGCTTCCATGAGAATCATAAGCAGATTTACCGCATGAACCGCCTGTATGACTCCAATGACATACATGAAGATGCCGCCACTGTTTCCTTTCCCTTTGGCCCTGCACTTGCCGATGACTATCCCGATATGGTCAAGTCTGTGGTCAGGTTCTTTGATTTCCAGGTATCGGAAATGCTATTTGAAAACTTAACGGATAGCACCGATGTGAAAAAATTTAATGAAGAATGGTTCTACCTTGCCGATTCAACTGTTTTCCAAATGTTTACATTTCCTCTTCTGGAAGGGGATCCGGCAAGCGCTCTGGACAGGCCCAATTGCCTTGTACTTACAGAAAGTACTGCTAAAAAATATTTTGGCGATGAGCCGGCCATCGGGAAAACCCTGCGGATGGAAGAACAGATTGTTTTTGAGGTGACCGGTATTATGAAGGATCTCCCTGAACAATCTCACTTTAAAATTGATATGTTGGGTTCCCTATCCACCTTCCGTGCCCTGCAAAGGGGACAGTTTCCACAAACCTGGATCTGGAATCCGTGCTGGACCTATGTGCAACTTCAGGATAATATTACCAAGGAACAACTGGAGGCCCGGCTTCCCGATTTTCACCTGAGGCAGTATGCCGATTTCAAAGACCAGAAGATCACCCTGTATATGCAGGCTCTTACCGACATACACCTTCAGTCACATCATGAGTACGAAATGCATCCCAATGGAAAACTATCCTATATCAGGATTCTTTCCCTGATTGGCGCGTTTGTGTTAATCCTGGCTTGCATCAATTTTATGAATCTGGCCACCGCCAGCTCCTCGGGGCGTGGCAGGGAGATTGGTATGAAGAAGGTCGCCGGGGCCAGAAGAAGACAGCTTCGGGTACAGTTCCTGGGAGAATCACTGATTATCACGCTATTTGCGATCTTGCTTTCAGCCATATTAATTGAACTATTGCTTCCTGCATTCAACAACTTTACAGGGAAATCCATCGATCCCGGCATCGTCATCAATCCCCTTAGTCTGGCCCTTGGGCTTGTCTTGCTACTTGCAGTTGGTCTTCTTTCAGGATCCTATCCCGCTTTCTTTCTTTCACGTCTGGATACAAGCCACCTGAAAGGAACCCTATCCATGGGAGCAGGAAAAGGACTGGCCAGAAAAGTCTTGGTAGTGATTCAGTTCCTGATTTCTGTTGCTTTGATCATTGGTACCATAACTGCCTTTTCACAGCTGAACTACCTGAGAAAGGCCGACCTGGGATTTGACCGGGAGCAGGTGATCTTGATTCCAACCAAATTCAATACGGCTCTTCATTTTGAGAGGTTCTCCGAAGAGCTGAAAAAGCATAACCAGGTTGTATCGGTAACCGGTATGGAAGACATTTTGGGAGCCAACCATAATACCCGTTCAGTGGTTGTGGAGGGTATGTTCGAAGACCAGGCTTTCTGGTATCCGGCCTTTCTGGTCAGATATGATTTCATCGAAACATTCAAAATACCCGTGGTTGAAGGAAGGGCCTTTTCACGCGATTTCCCCTCAGACACTTCGGAGGCAATCATGATCAATGAAAGCATGGTCAGGCACCTGGGTTGGACCAATGAGGAAGCTATTGGCAAAGCAGTCCGTATGGATGGAAATGAGAGAGTAATAGGTGTTTTTGCCGATTTTAATGCCCTTTCCCTGCATAAACCAGCCGGGAACTTTATACTGGATATGCTGGAAAATCCCTTTGGAGCTGCAGCACTGACACGCTATATGGCTGTGAAGGTTAACACGGACGACTACAATGAGGTGCTTGACTACATTCAAACAGTATGGGACGATATTTCTCCCACTCGTCCATTCGAATACTCCTTTCTTGATGAAGAACTCAACGCACTTTATAAAGATGAGAACTCCTTTTCCAGACTATCCATCATACTGACTATACTAGCTATTGTAATTGCCTGCCTGGGACTCATTGGGCTTACGTCATTCATGGTGGAAAGAAAAACAAAAGAGATCAGTGTAAGGCGTGTCCACGGAGCTACAGTTTCCAATGTAAATACGCTCCTTTCAAAGGAGTTTCTCTGGTTAATTATGATTGCAAACCTGATCAGCTGGCCCCTGGCCTGGTTTGGAATGAACAGCTGGCTTGAGAACTTCAGTAAGCACATTGATATGCAATGGTATCTCTTCCTGGTTTCGGCCCTGGTTACAGTTTTTATTACCATAAGCATTACATCCATTCATGCATTCCGTGCCTCCAGGATGAATCCGGCCGACACACTTAAGTATGAGTGAGCCTTGACTTGGCCTGTAAAGTATCATAACTTGCATAATCTGAAACCCTTAAATCCAGATTATGACAAGAAGATACTGTCTGCTATGCTATGCCCTTGCAGTCATCCTGGCCGGATGCAAAAGGCCCGCCGGGCTGGAGGTGAATACCATCGAGATTAAGGGCGTTTCCTGGGCCTGCAACATCAGTACCTCTTATGGTGTTTTCGGCTCGTCCACCGAGTCGGAAGAACAGTTGGAAGTTGTGCTGCCTGCAAGCGATGGAGACCTGCTATACATGCTTTACGATGATCAGCAACTATACTACAGGTATCGCCCGGAACACGGAAGCCAGATTTCACTGACATTCGATACCCTGGATGCTGTTTCGGTATATCTGAATGGCAGCCTGGAGTATATGGAACTGTCAGAACCCTCGTCTCTTGAAAAATTCGGACAGCTGAGCGAGGCTGAAATTAAGCAGCTCTCTACCATCTGTATATACGGGTCCATTTCAAGGGAACTACTATTAAGCCTGCAGGAGCGTGAAACGGCACTCCAGGGGAAAGGGCTTGTGCTTGAAGGAGGCCCTGACTCGAAAAATTTAAATGAACTATTATCCGTTTGCCGGCCCGGTTTACTTGTTCTTACTGATTCCCGGAGTCTTCCAGAACCTGCAGAGAGCAGCTCCCTTTCCAGTATGGAGCTACTCTGGGTAAACGGGGAACTGTCTACCCTTACTAAGCTTGCTCCCTGCTGCGCAAACCTTGAATCACTTATCATTGGCAACTGGGAGCCGGAGCCTGGAGAAATGCTTCCACTTTCAGGCTTAAGCAAGTTGCAAAGCCTTACCATAGCAGAATCTGAATTAACTTCTCTTTCTGTGATCGAATTGCCCCAATCACTTCGTAAACTTCACCTGATCGACTGTGATACTCTCTCAGATATCAGCACACTTGCAGATTTACCCGGTCTTAAAGGATTAAGCCTGTCTCTCTGTGATCAGGTGAAAAACTTAGAGCAGCTTAATCAGATCAACAGTCTCCAATGGTTGTCCTTTCCGCCAGATATTGCACATACTGAATTCCAGCAGCTTGTTGAGCACTTCACCGAACTGGAAGTAGTCGAATTACTTGACTGTGGAAAAATAACGAACCTGGCACCCCTGGAGGCACTGCCAGATCTCCACACACTGCTACTTCAACTTGATAAGGAACAGCTAGGCAGGCTGGATTCCCTGAACCAGCTTAGAACACTTATACTGACAGATGAAGTGTTTAAAGATAATAATGAATGGGTCAAAGAGTTACGCAATTCACTTCCTGAAACAGTTATTGTTCCCGGAAGCGGGCTTTGCCTGGGTTCCGGCTGGCTGCTTCTAATGCTTCCTTTTATTTTGATATTCCGGTATTACTTCCGCCTTAAAGAATAGATCTGTGTTCTTATTCACAAATACAATTTCCTCCAGGATCGGACAGCACCCCGGGCGAATAAGAGACATTTTCCTGACCTTGACAGGGATACTAATTTTCGCCGGCTTCATTCATAAGCCCTTTCCGCTTGTTTTGATTGCCTTTGGCGGACTTGCAGGTACTGCAGTAGTCATTGGGTTCTCCATCAGGCGCCTGACACTCAGGGAGGCCTTTGGCCTTATGCCCCTAAAAGGCAAAGTTTATTTATATATGCTGGCAGCAGCAGGCCTGGGTGTACTTCTTGGAGTTTTTACCCGCAATCGCTTTGATCTGTCATTAATACCTGCAGGTTTTACCGGTGTCGCTCTGCTTGCTCCCCTGGTGGGCATTTCAGAAGAACTGGTATTCAGAGGCTACATCCAGGGTCACCTCCGTCCCCTTGGAAAGGTCTTTTCCATTTTCATTGCCTCAACGACGCACACCTGCTATAAACTTCTGGTAATACTGAGCCTTGGCATTCCCCTGCAATTTGATTTCTTTTTTCTGATCTTCTGGACTTTCACAGGCGGACTCCTTTTCGGAACCTTGCGAGAACTTGCCGGGAATGCTATCCCTCCAGTGATAGCACATGCTGTTTTTGATATTGTATTGTACGGCACAATGGCTGCAGCACCGGCCTGGGTATGGAGTTAGTTCGAAATGAATTATTGCAAACTATAGGTATATTTGCTTCATGAAGAATATTTATCACCTTTCACTTATTCTGGTTTTAGCAGGCCTTTTAGCTTGCAGCCAGGAGCCGGATCAGATAATCATGACCGTAAACGGGCCCCTGCCAGCATCCCAGATGGGCATTACCCTGAGTCATGAACATGTCTTAGTAGATTTTATCGGAGCCGACAGTACCGGTTATCACCGCTGGGACAGGAAGGAAGTGCTTAGTAAAGTACAGCCCTTCCTGAACGAGATCCGGGAATACCAGGTTTCAACATTGGTGGAATGCACCCCTGCTTACATAGGACGGGATCCCAGGCTGTTAAAAGAACTATCCGCAAAAACCGGTCTGCACCTGCTGACCAATACAGGTTATTACGGCGCTCATAACAATCTTTTCATCCCTGCGGAATTCGATCAGATGACTGTCGAAGATTTGTCACTGATTTGGATAG
>Ga0180430_10005237_pt1 | contig 10808 bp, 7 predicted proteins | sample SS_ome_9_FD_132999 | JGI IMG/M metagenome (GOLD analysis project Ga0180430, IMG submission 132999) | Hypersaline lake sediment archaeal communities from the Salton Sea, California, USA - SS_1_S_2 metaG | ecosystem: Environmental > Aquatic > Non-marine Saline and Alkaline > Hypersaline > Sediment... | reverse complement strand
ATGACAACGCAGAAGGCCGAGATGATCAAAGGCCATGTGATGCCGTTGTACCGGGATTCATCGTAATCAGGACCCCAGCCGTGAATGCGGTCGATCACCTTTTTGTCCGCCAGGGTGGGGGCATAGGCCTTCAGTGCGGGCATCCGGTTGAAGGCGATGGACAAAATGATGAACATGGCAAAGCTCAACGGAATGGTCACCATGCCGCCGGACATGCCCAGTGCCGCCACCAGGCCGGATCCGACGCAGATGGAAGGCAGCACATGGGGGGAGATCACGATAAAAATGATTCCGCAGACCATGGAGGAGACGATCAGTGCCAGTTTGTTGGCTTCCTTCCACCAGACCCCCAGCAGGATGGCCGGGGTGGCGGTGGTGGCCAGCAGGCCGAAGGCCCACAGGATACTGGTCACCAGAAATCTCGGTGGGTTGAATGCCATGAGAACGGCAGCCAGCCCCCCCAGCCCCAGGGCGGCGTATCCCCATTTCATCCGCTTGGCGGAATTCATGTTGGGTGCGATGATCCCCAAAAGGTCCGATCCCACCAGGCCGGCGATGGCCATGAGGTTGCCGCCGATGGTGGACAGCCCGGCGGCGATGGCCCCGCCCATGACAAAGGCGGCCACCAGGGTCGGGTTATAGAACACATTGAGAATCAGTATGGTCTGGTCTGCCTTCTCGATGATCCGTCCGGTGGTGGCGGTAAAATAGTTGCCGGCAAAGCCCACCACATAGGTGCCTGAAAACAGCAGGCCCAGAAAGATGGCAAACCATACCACGGCCCACCGGGCACTTTTCACTGAGGAGGAGGTAAACACCTTCATGGCCAGATGCGGCAGGGCCACCGGTCCCAGGGTGAAGGCAGGGATCAGGGCAAAATACCACCGGAAATCGTATTTCATGTCAAAAAAGCTGGGGATGTTCTTGATCATGTCCGGCACCATGTCACCGTAAGCCAGGGGGGGGAACCACCAGCCCGAGGATCCCATGGCCTTCATGATGGCGCCCATGGGCACGATCATGGCAATGGTCATGACGACCATCTGGAATGCCGCGTTGTAGGTGGCCCCGTACATCCCGCCGATGGTGATGAATCCCACCGTGGCCAGGCCCGCCACAATGATGGCGATATTGTAGGGTACCCCGAACAGCAGCTCGAACGCCTGTCCCAAACCGACCATCTGGCCCAGGGCATACATGATCATGATCAGGATCATCCAGCACACGATCACGACGGTAGAGGGTTTCCCATACCGGTGGCGGATAAAAGAAGCGGGTGTGAACGCCTTCATCCGCCGCAGGCTGGTGCCGTACAGCAGGGTAAGCAGGGGAATGGAAATGGCCCATTGGATCCACAGGTACACAAACGGCACCTGCAGCCTGAGGATCAGGGCGATGACCCCCAGGAAAGTGGCCAGGCTGGCCCAGGTGGCAGCCATGCCCAGGCCGTTGGTCACCGGGCCGATGGAGAATCCGGCCGCATAAAAATCTTCGTCCGACGATGTTTTCCGGCTGGAAAAATAGCCGACAGCATAAAAAATGGCAAACAGGACAATGACCACTCCCAGTCCGATCCAGACATTGCTTAATGCATATTCCGCAGGCATGATGTCATCTCCTTATTTTTGAGTGTTTTCCGTTGAGGTATCGGTTTCAGGGGTCAGTGTCTTGACGTATTCTTCCATTTCATCGTCGAATTTGTTGCACACCAGGGTCATCACGAGACAGACCAGGGCGATGCCGAACCATCCCAGCAGGATGGGAACGATGTACTGGATGGGAAACCCCCACAGGGTTCCCTGCTGCAGTCCCGGAAACAGCACGAAAATGGATGCGGAATGCCCGGTCAGCATCAGCAGTGCCGAAAATATCAGAGTGATGCGGATCTCTTTTTTATACAGTTTTTCTTTCATGGATGAAGCCTTTCTTGTTGTAAAGTGACAGGATCAGTCTATCGTTTCCATTCAGCATCCCTGAGTTCGATGCGCCGGATTTTGCCGCTGATGGTCTTGGGCAGCTCTTCCACAAATTCAATTTTTCTCGGATACTTGTAAGGGGCCGTGGTTTTTTTCACATGGTTCTGGATCTCTTTGACCAGCGCATCACTGGGCTCATAGTTCGGGGCCAGGATGACAAAGGCTTTCACCACCTCGCCACGGGTGTCGTCCGGGCTGGACACCACGGCGGACTCAGCCACGGCCGGGTGTTCGATCAACGCACTTTCCACCTCGAAGGGACCGATGCGGTACCCCGAGGTGAGGATGACATCATCCGACCGCCCCACAAACCAGAAATATCCGTCTTCATCCACATAGGCCCGGTCTCCGGTGAGATACCAGCCCGGGATAAATGCGGAGGCGGTGCGGTCCGGTTCCTTCCAGTATTCCTTGAACAGTCCGATGGGCCTTTCCGGCTCGATGCGTACCGCAATATCCCCTTCTTCGTTGGGTCCCAGAATATTGCCCTTGTCATCGACGACATGCAGGTCAATGCCCGGGGTGGGTTTGCCCATGGATCCGAACCGGGGCGGAATGCAGGGAAAATTCCCGGCCAGAATCACGGTTTCGGTCTGACCGTATCCGTCCCGGATGGTACAGCCGGTGGCTTTCTTCCACACCTCGATGATCTCGGGATTCAACGGTTCGCCGGCGCCGACGCAGTGCCGCAGAAAGGGAAATTTGTATTTGGAAAGATCCTGGAGCACCAGCATCCGGTAGATGGTGGGGGCCCCGCACATGGTGGTGATGGGGTATTTTGCCAGCAGATCCAGAGTGACTTTTGGATCGAACCGGTCGGTATGATGGACAAACTGGGCCGCTCCCTGGTTCCAGGGACCGAAATAACTGGACCAGGCCGCTTTGGCCCATCCCGTGTCCGACACGTTCCAGTGCATGTCGTCGGGTTTGAGATCCAGCCAGTATTTTCCGGTGACCATGTGGCCGTATCCATAGGAATGCGCATGCAGGGCCATTTTGGGGAACCCGGTGGTGCCGGAGGTAAAATAGACCAGGCAGTTGTCATCCGCACGGGTTTTGGCGGTTTCAAATTCGTCGGAAGCCTGGTCCATGGCCTCGTCCCAGAAAGTCCAGCCCTCTTTGGGTTCAGTAATGACGATTTTTGTCTTGACCGTGGGACAGTTGGATGCGACCTGATCAAAAGTCCCGGCAATGGCCGGTGTGGTGATGACACATGCGGCTTCGGATTTGTTGGCCCGGTATTCCAGGTCCTTGGCCGTGAGCTGGGTGGTGCCCGGCGCGATCATGGCACCGCACCGGATGCAGGCGGTGAATGCGATCCACCATTCAATGTTTCTGGGGAGGACCACGATAACCACATCTCCCTGGCCGATGCCCCGGGATTTGAACACGTTGGCCAGCTGTTTGGAAGCGGTGCTCAGTTCATGAAATGTTTTTTTGATCTCGGTGCCATGGTCATCCACCCAGAGCATGGCCAGCTTTTCCTTGTCCTGTGCCCATTTGTCAAACACATCTGAAGCAAAATTGTAATACTCGGGCACCTGCCATTTGAACTCTTTGTACTCTTTGTCATAGTCGGTCATGTTGGGTTGTACGGTCATAAGCGTTACCTTCCTTTAAAATAGGGGTTATCCGGTGAGATGTTCGCCTGCATGTCATATAGTAAAGGAAAATCGATATCACAATCGGTGAAAAACCGATTTTTACTGTAGGTGCAGTCAGCCGGATTTGTAGGAAAAAAACCGATCATATCGTAGGGCCAAGAGATGACAAGGATGGGTGAAAAAGGCGATTATTCCGGAACCGTGGTGATCTGGCCGGTCTTTTCAAAATGCACGGCGCACCGCACCAGTTCATTGGCATGCTTGAGGTTGAGTTTGGTTTTTATTCTCTCCCGGTAGGTGCCGATGGTTTTTATGCTTATAAACAGGCGGATGGCGATTTCCCGGGAGGAATATCCCTTGCCGATCAGTTTGAAGACCTGCATTTCCCGGTCCGTGAGCCGGTCGGCAGGGGTTTCTTTCCGCAGGTCCGCCGATCCCGTGATATTGGACAGGATATGTTCCTTGACTGTTTCATTCAGATACACTTTGCCCGACAGCACGTGGTGAATGGCCGCCACCACCGATTCCATGGCCTCCTGCTTCATGATGTATCCTCTGGCGCCGGCATGAAGGGCACGCTGGGCGTACAGGTATTCATCATGCATGGACAGCACCAGCACCGGAATGTGCGTATGGTGTTTTTTGACATGCCGCACCAGATCGATGCCGTCGGAGCTTTTCAATGAAATATCTGCGATGATGAGATCCGGCCGAACCGATTCGATCTCCTTGATGGCGGTTTCCACATCCGTGGAATCACCGGAAGCGGACAAATCCGCTTCCTGATTGATCAATTCGGCCAGCCCAAGCCGGAAAATGGGGTGATCTTCCACCAGCAGTATTTTCTTTTTGTTGTTCATCGCTGGATGGCAATATCATGTTTTTTCCGATTGTGCAATCTCATTTGCTTTGAGCAGCCGCATGGGCGGGGCAGCCCCGTTTTTGTCTTCTCCAAACCAGATGGTCTGGTGCGGGAAGGGGATTTCGATGCCGCGCTCATCAAAAATACGTTTCATTCTTTCCAGAAACGCCCTTCGCACCGCAAACTGGCGCATGGGTCTGGTTTTCAGGCGGACACGGATTTCTACTGCGGAATCCCCCAGATTGTTGAGACCAAACAGTTCCAGGTCCTCGATAATATCCGGCCCCCAGGTGTCATCGTGCCGCAGCTCGGTTGCCACGTCCTGCAGGGCCTGGACCACCTCGCCGTAATCCTCCCTGTAAGCGACACCTGCGTCCACCAGGGCGTAACCGAATTCTCGGTTGCTGTTTTTCACGGTGGTCACATCCCCAAAGGGGATCACGAATACCGACCCTGCGAGGTCACGCAGGGTCAGGGTCCGGATGGTAAGGTGTTCCACGGTGCCGGCATATCCGCCTGCCTCAATCCAGTCTCCCACCGAAATGGAGCCCTCCATCAGGATAAAGGCGCCTGTAATGACATCCTTGACCAGGGTCTGGGCGCCAAAGCCTACTGCCAGGCCGACAATCCCTGCACCGGCCAGCAGCGGGGCGATATTGATGCCGATATGGGATAAGACGCTCATGCCCGCCACCAGAACCAGGGTGATCCGGATCACGTTGTTAAACAGAGGCAGCAGGGTCAATATTCTCTGGCTGGCCTTTTTTCCGGCAACACTTTCCCGCTGCCGGAGCATGTAGGCTTCTATTTTTAAACTGACAAGTTCCCAAATCACCACAGCACCGGCGATAATCAGAAAAATCATCAGCAGGGTGGAAACAACGGCCCCTCCCTGGGGCGACAGTATCCAGCTGTAGGTGCCGATACCCCATGCCTGCATGATCGAAAAAGCGGCAATGATATACAGAACCCCCTTGACGGTATGTCTGAGCAAGGAGAGATATCTGTTGGCCCGGTCTTCCAGGTTTGGATAATTTTTTTTCAAGTCATCATTGATCTTGAACAGCTGATTCAGGCCCTGCTGACTGAGGCGAGCAAAAAAGGCGGTCAGGAAGACCACCATGATGGTCAGGATCAGTGCCCTGAACACAAAGTAGACCCCGCCCTCTATTCCCAGTGCCCAGGTTCCGAACATGCCCAGGATAAACAATATGGCGGCGATGTGCCAGAAATCGGCAAATCGTTTGCGCAAGGCGTTGACAGTCCGGGCTCTTTGTAAATCCGGATCCGCCGCTGCTGTCTGTGTATGATCTCCGCGCAGCCACCCGGCCACATCCGTTTGATTCTGAAGAACAAGAATAATCACCATCAGGGCAATGATCAGCCCCAGCAGCTTTAAAAAGAAAAGGTACAGACTGGCGGCAATCCCGAGAATCAGCAGCGCCTCAAGGATAAAGTAGCCGTAGATCGAAATCCTCAATATTCTTCTGACCCAGATATAAAAGTAGTGAACGGTTTCGCTGTCCAGCGGCAATAAACGGAGGGACGGGTTTTCTGGCATGAGCAGCAGTCTGGTAAAGGCCAGAATCACTTTGATCAGGACATTGGCGTTTATCAGCGCCAGGGCCACCACCTGGGTGCCGGGTCGCGGATCAAGCACCGGAAGCAGCCCATAGGCAGCAGCGGCAAATGCAGCAATGGGGATCAATTCCAGCAATGTACTGCCGAACATCAGAACCGTTCTGAATTCCCTGCTGATGTTTTTTCGATCTTCCAGCGCGTTGCGGGCCCTGGACAGGAGGCGGGAAACCAGTAATTGTGCCAGAAAACCCGCCACCAGGACCAGTATGACCTTGCCGCCCATTTCCCCCCAGCGCCTGAGTATTTCCGGATCCTGGGCCTGCCCGGCAATATCTCTGGCCAGATTTGGTGTCTGGAGCATCTTCTGCCCGACTTCCCCAAACACATGATTGATTTCGTGCATGTAACCGGACATTGTTCGCAGCAGCATGCCGCCAAAGCCTTTGGAATCAGCCTCTGGTTCCCCGGCAGTTTCTTGGCCGGCCTGAAGAAGCACCCGCAGGTCCTGCTTGAGGTTTTCAAGCCGTTGCGGGTCTTCCAGATCCTGCAGTAATTTTTCAATGCCGGCTCTGGAACTGTCCGTGCCCCCGGCCGAGTCTTCCTGGGCGTGGGCCCTGAACGGGCACAGGATAAAAACAGACAACACCAGGACGAGCCAGATATGACCCAGAGAATGTGGGAAAGATTGTCTCATGAATTCTCCTTAAATGATTGAATCAGGACTGGGAGTAACACAATTCAAATCCGGAAGAGGACCTTCAGCCTGATAAGATTCATCATGCTGTATCTGTATCAGGCGGAAACAAGGTGCGTCAATAAAGAAATCAACCCCCGCCGTCAAAGCGATGTCCGTGAAAGACCGTTCAGGACCCACTATTTGGGGAGGACCTGCCGGGGGGGGCGTCCGGGGACGAAAGCGCGCTGATCGGCAATTTCAGCGTGACGCAGGTGCCGGTGTCACCGGATTCAATATCCAGGGATGCGCCCATGAGTTTGGCCCGGTAGTTCATGATGCGCAGCCCCATGCCCCGGTATTTTCCGGATGTCGCAAACCCGGTGCCATTGTCCAGGACGGCCAGGGAGAAAGTGGCTTTCCGGCAGGCCATCTCGATGATGATATGGTCGGCGCCTCCGTGACGGATGGCGTTCTGGACCGCTTCCTGGGCGATATGGTAGATATTGCTGTTCACCATATCATTGCCGGATGGAATTTTTTCATGGAACATCAGCGCGCAGGTCACCCGGTGAACGGTTCTGGTGTTGGCAACCAGTTCCTGCAATGACGACAAAAGGCCGTGCTTGAAATAGACCGGACACAGGCCCCGGGCCAGCAGCCGGGTTTTCTGGATGGCCTCCTGGATCAGCCGGGTGATATTTTCAGCGGACCGGGCTGCATCCGGTGCAGTTTTCTCCACCCGGGTTTTCAACACCTTGCTCAACCCTTCCACGCCGATGAGATGGGGACACAGGTCGTCATGGAGGTCATTGCCGATTTTCTGGCGTTCCTTTTCTCCGATCTCCATGATCGCTTTTTCCAGCTGTTTCACCTGGGACACGTCTCTGTGAGTGATGACCGTGCCTAAAGGATTTCCATTCTTGTCCCGGTATACCGACCCTCTGAGGGTGACTTCGATGACCCGGCCGTCTTTTGCCTTTCGGGTGGTTTCCGTGCGGGGGAGCACGTGGCCTCCAAGGATGGCCTGTATTCCTTCCATGGCCTGTTTCCACTGCTCTTCAGGCACGAAATGATCCATTTTTTTCCCCAGGCTTTCTTCCAGGGTGTAACCGAACACCCGGGTGAACGCGGGATTGAAATAGGCAACATATCCGTCCATGTCATAAACAATGATGGGGTCCGGGGCTGCCTCCATCACGGACCGGTAACGTTCTTCACTTTCCTGCAGGGCTTCCTGGGCCTGCCTGCGCTCGGCAATCTGGGCGTTGAGATCCCGGCTGTATGTTTCCAGTTTTTCCATGAACGAGTTGTAGTAAAAGGAAATCTGGCCCACCTCATCTAAAGAGTGCGGGATCACCATCCGGTTCGAAAACCCTTTTCCGGTATCGATATCTTCGTTGAGCCGGTCCATGAGATTTCTCAGCGGCCCGGTAATGGACGCGCTTAAAAAAAAGGTGATGGGAATGAAAATCAGAAGGGACGCCATCCCCACCATGATGATAAACTCCTTGATGGTGCCCAGGGGAGAGAAGAAATCATCCGTATGGATAACAGACGCCACAATCCACTGGTATTCAGGGATCGGGTCGAAAAACACCTGCTGCTTGCCGGAGGGGTCTGTGAATCGCTGTTGCTCGATAAGACCCTGCGATCCCGGAGTCTGTGTCAGCAGGTGGCTGAAATCCGTATCAGCGAACGCCTGAATTGAAAAAATATCGGTTCCGCTGAATTCCGGGTGAATGATGAAGGTGCCGCCGGTGTCCAGGACACCAGCATATCCAGTGCTGCCCAGCCGCTGATTCAGGATATTTTTTTCAAAATCTTCGATCTTCATGAGTGTGGAAAACTCTTCCCGGTATGCGGAAACCGTGATCATCCAGTCCCAGGGACCGAAATATTCCAGATAAAGTGCTTTGGGCCGGGGAGCCTGATCGTCAGGATTCTGCCAGTCATATTCAATGTATCCTTTTTTCCGGGCCACCATTTCCTGAACAAATGCGTGGTCGGAAATATCCAGGCCTTCCAGCAGTTTCTTGGGGTGCTTCACCACCCGGCCGGTTCCGTCCAGAATACAGATGTAGCCATGCGTGCCGATTTTCTGGGAAAGCATGATGTCAGCCGCCTGTTTTCTGGCCTGTTCCGGGGTCAGGGCGCCGTCCGCCTGTCGCTGGTAAAGGTGCGCAGCGATCTCCAGGTTTTTTTCCGCTGTGGCCCGCAGGTAATTTCGGATCGACACGGATGCGGCTGTTCTGACATTGTTCACCATGGCGGAGGTGGCGTTCGCCAGCATGTTTTCAATGTTTTTTTCAAGGTTTTGTTTTACAATGGAATAGATGGTGAGGCTGGAAAGCCCCATGATCACGAAAAAAGTGAAAGAAAAGATGCACAGGATCTTGTAGCGGATGGGCAGGTTCTTGAACAGTCTGGACAGATTCATGATTCTCCATAAAAAAATGGTGTTATCCCCAGGTGCGCCGGACCTGGCAAATATTTAAAATCCTGCTGGAAACAGGCGGGTCGCTGTTTTTTCCAGGCGGTTCTGCAAAGCCAGGTCCGCCACGTTCTGCCGGAGCATGTCCAGGACATCATCGATGGAGTCATGGATCTCCATGGCATGGGGATGTTCCTGGATCATGTCGAAAAACGCCTGGACCACGGCCGGGTCAAACAGAGTGCCCACCCCGTGTTTCAGTTCGGCAATCGCGGACGGGAGGTCCTTTGGCGGCATGCCTGGGCGGCCGGCGGTCATGGTTTCAAATACGTCGCATACCGCCAGGATCCGGGCACCCAAAGGGATGTTTCCCCCTTTGATTTTGTCCGGATACCCGGTTCCGTCGAACCGTTCATGATGGTGCCGGATCATGGGGGCGATCTCGCTGAAAAAGGTCAGCGGCAACAGAATGTCCGCCCCCAGCACCGGATGCTGCCGGATCTGATCCATCTCTTTGGGGGTCAGGTGGCCCAAGCGGTCCAGCACCGTGTCCCGGATCCCGATTTTTCCGATATCATGAAGGATCCCGGCATGAAATATGGTTTTGACCATGGATTCGTCCAGGGCCATCTGCCGGGCCGTGAGCCGGGACAAGGTGGCCACCCGCCGGGAATGACCGTGGGTGACCCGGTCCCGGGCCTCGATGGCCAGGGCGAATCCTTCCACGATTTTCCGGTAGATCTCCAGAATCTGCCTGTCATGGCCCATGCTTTTTTCCAGGGCGATGGCGCCCTGTTCTCCCAGGGCCGTGACCAGTTCCAGTTCATGGGCGGCCAGGATGCGGTTTCCGGTGAAATAGACCGCTAAAAGCCCGGTATAAGGACCGGCAATGTCGAAAAACAGACCGGTCACCGAGTTGATCTTCCGCTTTCCCAGGCGCTCCAGATCTGGAATCCGGTCGTCCTCCCGGGCGTTGGGAATGACCACGCAGTCTTTTTTCTGGTCTTCAAACAGGGCCATCAGGGTAGGGTAATCGGTGTGCATCAGACTTCGGTAATCAAACCCGTGAAAGATCTTTGTTTCAATGCACTGTGTGTTCGTGTTCAGAATCCAGAAAATACTGCCTTTGGCCGACAGTACCCGGGTGATGTTTTCCACGATACAGGTCAGGATGTCCCGGGTATCATTGTTGGCATGGATTTTTTTGCTGATCTGTGCAAACAGGGTGAAAAACTGGTGAAAATCGGGTGTCATGCGCCCCCCTGGTCGACTTTAAATCGGGTTAATTGAAAAAATTCATCCACTTCATGCTGTAGGTTCTCTGAATCTGTTTCTGGAAATGGATCACAGTGTCCAGAACGATTTGCAACTGTTTTTTTTCCGTTCGAGACAGGGCGGACAGGTCCACACAGTTCACCGGCAGGACCGGATGCCGGTCCCGGTTCAGATGGCTGCCGATTTTGAGCCGGTTCAGATGATAGAACGCATCCATGGCCCGTTCATGTCCACCAGGATCCAGGACCCCCTGGTCTTTGAGGCCGGCCATGCGCGTCAGGGTAGACGGGGAACAGATACCGTGGTTCAAAGCCAGGATGCGCATGGCATTGATCAGATGGGCCAGGCCTGCGGTTTTGATGTTGAAGCAGGCCCGGCATCCGTCTGTCCGGTGGATCCGGAT
>Ga0180430_10005236_pt1 | contig 10809 bp, 9 predicted proteins | sample SS_ome_9_FD_132999 | JGI IMG/M metagenome (GOLD analysis project Ga0180430, IMG submission 132999) | Hypersaline lake sediment archaeal communities from the Salton Sea, California, USA - SS_1_S_2 metaG | ecosystem: Environmental > Aquatic > Non-marine Saline and Alkaline > Hypersaline > Sediment... | reverse complement strand
TTCGGGGGCTTTCGGCTCGAAGTCTGGTTCCGAACTGCAGGCGGTGATGGTGGAGAGGGCGGTGACGGCAAGCATCGCCGCCACCGCGGTCGTCGTCGCACGCATCCTCGGGAACATGCATCAACGGTACGACGCGACCGCGATACTGAACCCCATGATGCGCGCCGTTGTGTACGACGAACCAGGCTCCTTCACCGTGCGTGAAGTCCCGGTGCCGACCGTCGGTGAGGGGCAAGTACTCGTGCGCATGACCGCCGCCGGGATGTGCGGCACCGATCTGCATCTGCACGAAGGGCAGTTCCTCGCCAACTTCCCGCTGACACCCGGACACGAGAACCTCGGAGTGGTCGAACAGGTGGGCAACGAAGCCACCGGAGGTGCAGTGCTCGACGGGGAGGGAGCCCCGTTGCAGGTGGGCCAGCAAGTGGTGATCAACCCGAACTCCGCGTGCCGGGCGTGCGCATACTGCCTCGAAGGCCGGCCGTGGCTGTGCGGGTCCTTCGCCGGTGTCGGTTCCTCGACACCCGGTGGCTTCGCCGACTATCTCCTTGTTCCCGGGGCGCAGGTCTTCGATGCCACCGGCATCGACCCCGACCTCGCGGTGTTCGCCGAACCATCGGCATGCATCGCGCACCTGATGGATCGACTCGAACCGCTCGATGGGCGCTCGGTGGTGGTCCTCGGTGCTGGGCCGACCGGTGTGTTGTTGACGCAGTTCCTGTTGTTCGGTGGGGCGTCGTCGGTTGTCCTCGCCGATCCCAATGAGTTCAAATTGGCGGTGGCGTCGTCGTTGGCCGACATCGGCACCTTCATGATGAATCGAGAAGACGTGGCCGGATCGATGGACACGATGGTGGCCAGCTGGGGGGGATTCGACGTGGTGATCGATGCGACCGGACGAGCTGGCGTGATCGAGGAACTGCCACGGCTGGCGCGCGGCGGTGGGCGGATCGTGTACTACGGGGTGGCCGACGAGACCGACGTGGTGCGGATATCGCCGTTCGAGATCTTTAGGCGGGAATTGACGATAATGGGTTCGTTCACCGAAGTGGACTCCTTTCCCGATGCGCTGGCAGCATTCCGCGCCGGGGCGATACGCGTCGACGGGTTGATTACGCACCGGTTCGCAGTTGATGAGTACGCGGATGCGTTGGAGGCGCTGCGCTCGGACCGATCGGCGCACAAGATCGTCATCACGGCCTAGGGCATCGGCTACTTCGCCCATTCGTTCACCGAAAGTTCCCCGAAAGCCGGCGGTCTTCGCCGCCTAGGCATGGCACCTTCCTTCCGTGGCTGCATCCATCGGACGGCGCGCATTCCTCGGTGGAACTGCTGCCGTCGCTGCGGTGGGCATCGGTGCATTCACGCTCCGGGAAGCGGAGAGTGCATCGGCGCCGCTGGAAGTGCCGCCCGCGGACCCGCCCCTATCACCGGATGACCTCCCGGATCTGGTGAAAGCCGCGCAGGCAGAAGGCGCGCTCACGTTGATAGCAATGCCCAGAACGTGGGCCAACTACGGCGAGATCATCTCGCAGTTCGAACAGACATACGGCATTCCGGTCACGGTCGAATCACCCAACGCAACAAGTGCGCAAGAGTTGACAGCACTGCGCTTGATGCGCGGCCAGGCCAGACTCCCGGACGTCATCGAAGTCGGACCGCCGTTCGCAGTGCAAGCCGTTCAGCAAGGTCTGGTCGTTCCCTACAAGCCGACAGCTTGGGACCAGATCCCCGAGCGTCTGCGCGACCCGAATGGCATGTGGATCGGCACCTACTTCGGCCTCATCTCCTTCGGCGTGAACACGACCAAAGTGAGCAATCCCCCCACCACTTGGGCCGAGTTGAATGACGCCGCCTACAAGGGCATGGCTGCAACGAATGGGGATCCTCGCCAAGCCAACTCGGCACTGAACGCGGTATGGGCAGCGTCGCTGGCCAACGGCGGTTCGCTCGACAACATCGATCCCGGCATCCAGTACTTCGGGGAACTGTCCCAACAAGGCATCTACATTCCCCTCCAAGCCAACGTGGCGAACCTGGCAAACCAACAGGTGCTCATCGCACTGGACTGGTCCTTCAACATGCCAGGAGCCGCGAATGTCCTGTCCCAAACGGGACTGACTTTGACATCGAACGTGCCCAGCGATGGAGTCATGGGTGGCTACTACTGCGATGCAATCACCAACGGTGCTCCGCATCCGAACGCGGCTCGGCTGTGGATGGAGTGGGTTACCAGCGGCAAGGGAGCCCTGCTCTATCTCGACGGAGGCGCGGTCCCGGCGCTGTACTCGCAATTCGTCGAGCAAGGCAAGGTGCCGCAGGAGATCCAAGATCAACTCCCCGATCAGCAGACCCTCGATGCGTTGCAATTCCCGACCGAAGACCAGCAAGCCAAGGCAAGTGCGGAAGTGGCGTCCCAGTGGAACTCGGCGGTGGGATGATGACCCGAAGTCGACGCATCCCCGCGTGGCTGGGTCTACTGCCGTTCTTCCTCATCGCTTTCGGGTTCCTCGTGTGGCCTGCCTACAGCGTTGTCTTGCAGGCCTTCGTCGATAGCGCTGGCGCATTCACCCTCGAAAACCTCTCCGCCATCTTCCAGGCTCAGTACCGAGACGCGTTCCAGACCACAGCAGCACTCGCCTTCATCACCGCAGGCATCGGTGCAATCGCAGGCACGATCATGACCTACGCCGTCTCGGTGCTCCAACGCCCTCGGTTCCTGAAGTCGGCGATGGCCACTTTCTCCGGGGTGGCGAGTCAATTCGGTGGCGTCCCATTGGCGTTCGCATTCGTGGCCACCATCGGATCAGCGGGTCTGATCACCACCTGGCTCGACGATATCGGCTTCGATCTGTACGGAACCGGATTCAGCCTGTTGAGTTTCTGGGGTTTGGTGATCGTCTACCTGTACTTCCAAATCCCCTTGATGATGATCATGATGTCCCCCGCGATCGAAGGAATGCGCGCCGCGTGGAGTGAGGCTGCTGAGAACCTGGGGGCCTCGCGCTGGCAGTACTGGCGGTATGTCGGCATCCCGTTGCTCACACCCGCGATTCTGGGTGCCTTCGTCCTGCTGTTCGCGAACGCGTTCTCGGCGTACGCGACCGCCGAGGTACTCACCTCTGGGACCGTCAACCTCGTGCCGATCCAGATCGGCTTCTTCGTGCAGGGCAATGTCTTCGCTGCCAACTCACAGATCGGCTACGCACTGGCACTCGGAATGATCTTCGTGGTCTCAGCGGCCCTGGCACTGAACCTCTGGCTCCAACGACGTGTAGCGAGGTGGGCCCAGTGAGGACTCGCAGGCACATCGGCTTGGGCACCTTCGTCATCATTGTGATCGTCTTCTTCGCCATTCCCCTGATCTCATTGCTGGTGTTCAGTTTCACCGGAGCAGATGGGCCGACAATCGATGCTTGGGCCAGCATCGTGGAAAATCCCGGGTTCTACTCCGCGCTCGGCCTGAGCCTCACCCTGGCCGTCCTGACCACGATCGCGTCCCTGATCTTGATGACCGCAACGGTGCTGTGGGTGCATTTGAGGGCCATGCACCTGCGCGCTCTGGTGGAGGGCATCACACTCTTGGTCTTCGCCATCCCAGCGATCACATTGGTGATCGGTGCTACCGGACTCCTGCTTGGCCTAGCGCCGTGGGCCCTCGGCAGCCCGCTCATCTTGGTGCCGTTCTACGTGGTGCTGTCCTTCGCCTTCACGTACCGAGCGCTCGATGCAGGCGTCCGGGCAATGGATCTGCAGACGCTGGTCGACGCCGCGCAGAGCCTAGGTGCTGGCTGGCCGACGATCCTGCTGCGTGTGATCCTGCCGAATCTGCGCACCGCATTGCTGGGAGCCGCATTCTTGACGATTACGGTCGTACTGGGTGAATACGTGCTGTCGTCGTTGTTCTTGTACGAGACCCTTCCAGTCTTCATGGCGGAGATCGGCACGGCCGAAGCGCAAGGCGCCGCGGCCCTCGCCCTACTGACCGTCTTGTTCACCTGGGGCCTACTGGTGCTGGTGTCCTTCGTCTCGCGCCGCCTCGGCGGTGGCCGCCCCCAAATGACCGTCGTCACAACGTGAGGGATCATGACAACAGTTGAACTGCGCTCGGTGCGCAAGACATTCGGCGACTTCGTCGCACTCCACGGACTCGACCTCAACATGACCGATGGTGAGTTCGTGTCCTTCCTCGGCCCGTCCGGATGCGGGAAGACAACGGCCCTTCGCATCGTGGCTGGCTTCGAACTACCCGACGGCGGCAGCGTGCTGCTCGATGGTGCAGATATCGAAAATGCGCCACCCAACAAGCGGGATATGGGCATGGTCTTCCAGGACTACAGCCTTTTCCCCAACATGACGGCGATAGAAAACGTTGCCTTCGGGCTACGGGTGCGTGGTCAGAGCGCGAGCCAAATGAAGGAAACGAGCGGCAAGATGATCGAGATGGTGGGTCTGAAAGGCAAGGAGGGCAACTATCCGCATCAAATGTCCGGTGGTCAGCAACAGCGGGTGGCACTTGCTCGGGCGTTGGCGATCCAGCCGAAGGTGCTCCTTCTCGATGAACCGCTCAGCGCACTCGATGCGAAAGTTCGAGTTTCGCTACGCAACGAGATACGCGTTATTCAGCAAGAGCTGGCGATCAGCACCATCTTCGTCACCCATGATCAAGAGGAAGCTCTCACCATCTCCGATCGCATCGCGGTCCTCTCGCAGGGCCAACTGGAGCAGTTCGGCACCCCGGAGGAGATCTATCGACATCCGGCGACACCTTTCGTGGCAGCCTTCGTCGGCGAATCGAACATCTTCCACGGAACGATCGCCGGCACGCATGACGCACCTAGCGTTCGCATCGGAAGCGTGGAGATTCCCGTGCAACAAGCCGCAGGACGATCCTCGGGAGAGCGTGTTCGCGTCTTGACGAGACCTGAGTCCACTTACCTTCGTGTCACATCGGAAGGGGACGGCAAAGGCATCCCCGCCACGGTGGTGAGCCAGCAGTTCCAAGGTGCCCGTACCCGCATACTCACCCACCTCGACCACGTGGAAGACCCGGGGGCGGTAATCCTCACTGATGTCACCGGCGGTGGGCATGATCACTTCGCAGGTGGAGTTCGGGTCAACGTCACCTTCGACCCGGCGACGGCGTTGGTGGCTAGCGCCGAGGAACTGGAATCTGCCACCGTGGCCCAGTGAGCCTCCTCGACGATCCTTGGACCGAACCCACGCTGCAGGCGCTGTCCTCGATCACCGATGATGCGGCAAACAGCGGCCGAATCGCGGTGTTCGACTTCGACGGCACCATCATCGACACCGACATCACCGAAACGGTTGCCTCCACAGCATGGCGGACCGGAGATCTGGACACCGAGGCGTTCTGGTGGGCCCTGGGCCTCCAGACCGCCGCCGACGGTCCCCAACGGCAGCGCGAGGCGTTCGAGACCTACCTGCAGATCGCAGATTCGGACACCGTCGATGGGTATCCCTTCGGTCACCAGGCGTCGTCGTCGTTATTGGCGCAAGCCTTCGCGGGAAAGAGCGTGGGCCAGGTCATCCGCTTGACCCGCGCCGTTCTGTCTCCAGGGGAAGGCGTTCGCGTTCGACCGGCCATCATCGAACTGCTTCGAGCACTGTTGTCATCCGGCATTCAGGTGCGTGTGGTGTCGGCAGGTTTGAGTTGGTGCGTTCGCACCGCGTTGCACGAGATCGTGAACCCGCTCCTGCAGGACTGCGGCGTCGTCGAGCCCGAGTGCGTGACGGGCATCACGCCGCTGATGCGTGTCGGGCAGGGGTGGTCGACCGACCGACAGATGTTGGCCGGTCCCCGAGCCAGCGCATACGGGGCATGCGAGGACGCCGACCTCGATGACGTGATCAGCACTGCCGCCATCACCGGGCCGTTCACCTTCGGTGGTGGAAAGGTGGGAGCCTGGCGGGAGGCCTTCGGCGAAGAGGTACCTGTCCTCATGGTCGGGGACGGGGCCGGGGACGGTCCGCTGATGCACGAGGCCGATCACGCATTGTGGGTGCGTACGGATCCCGGCCAACCGCGCCCGGCGGCGATCCCGGAGACGGCCCTGGTGCTCGACGCCTAGCCTCCGGGGCGCTTGCGCTAGATGGCTGCGGATGTCACAGGCGTGCTCTAACGTCCTGTTTGAACATTATTTCGATTTCGGGGGTGAGTGGCAGTGGCTAGGCCACGGGTACGGCGGACCAGACGGCATCAAAAGCATCGCGAGATGGTGATGCGCTCGCATAACGGGGTTTGTCACCTATGCGGGCAAGGGGCATCCGATGCGATCGACCACATTGTTCCGGTGGCCTGGGGCGGTTCGGACGACCCTTCCAACCTCGCGCCCGCTCACACGTCCTGCAACTCAGCCAAGGGCGACGATCCGCCGGCGCAGTGGACGTATTCGCGGCCGTCGATGTGGCTGCCGGGGTACGGGCCACGCGCCGAGGGCGGTGGCGTGTCCGCTCCCTCGACCGGCCTGGGCTGCTGGGCGATCGGCGGTGCGGTGGTCGCCGGGATGGTTGCCTCCGGCATCGCAGGTGCCGCGGGTAGTCCCTGGTGGCTGTCGCTGCTGATCTGGGGTGGCGTCACCTGGGGGATCATCCGCTGGATCAACAAGAGCAAGGGCGGCGGGAAGGAAGGCGGCTCGCTCAGCGAACCGCCCGAAGTACGGATGGCCGATGGATCCGTGCTGCGCGATGGACGCGGAACGATGTCCCTGGGCGGCACCGCCGCAGACACCCCGCCGCCGGGTGAAGAGATGCAGTGGCTGGACTTCACACCCGAGGGAGACAACGTCCAGCGGTTGGTTACCGAAGTGCTGCGCCTCTCCCCCGGCTTCACCGGCTATCGCGACGGACTCGTGCAGCCCGACGGTGGGCGCTTGGTGGTCAATGCGATGGCCCGGTTGGCCTCCGACATCGCCGCGAGCGGAGACGAGGACGCAACGGCCGCGCCGGTCGGCTTCATCGCCCCCGGTGACTGGGAGCACTTTCCTAAGTTGGACGACTCCATCACGCTGGTCCAGGTCGCGTTGACGGTCGAGGACGACGGCTCCTACTCCGGTCGGATCGGGTTTCGTTCCTCGGTGGGTCGCTGACGCGGCGACTGACCGCTGGGCATGCCATCGACCTCCCCCTCGAGTTCGTCGAGGGCCTCGCGCAGTTCGGCGATGTGATCGAGCATGGCGGCCTTGCGGTCTTGCCCCTGCTTGCGGGCTGCCGCCGCTTCCTCCTCGCGGGCGCGCTCCATCGAGGAGATCACCACACCGATGAGCAGGTTCACGATGATGAACGCGGCGATCAACACGTAGGACAGGAAGTAGATAGTGGCGAACGGGGTAACCGTGTTGGCCTCGGCCAAATAGACCGGGAAGTTCTCCAGCGTCAGCAGCACGAACAAGGTGAGCATGGCCGTTCCCACCGTGCCCCAATGCTCGGGCAGCTCGGAACCGAAAAGCGTCCAGCCGACGATGCCGTAGATGAATAACAGCAACACGGTCAACACGACCATGCTGAGCACGGCCGGGGTCGCCTTCGTAACGGTCGAAAGCAGCACCCGTGCATCGGGCAGAAAGCGCATCAATCGCACGATCCGCGCCAGGCGCAGTAGGCGCAGCACGGTGGCTTGTTCGCGCACCGCCGGGACCAACGCTCCGCCGATGATGATGAAGTCGAAGACGTTCCATCCGCTACGGAAGAAGTTCCACGGACGCAGGCCGTAGGACGCGATGCGGGTGAATAGTTCGATCAGGAAGATTCCATAGAAGAAGGTGTTCAAGAAACGCAGCGTGGCGCCGTAGCTGTCCATCAGCCCCGGATAGGTCTCCATGCCCAGGACGATCGCGTTGGCCACGATGATCGAGCCGATGAAGATCTGGAAGCGCTCGGAATCGACTAGCCGGGCCAGCGGCTCGATGCGCGGGATGCCCCGATCGCGGTCCTCGCCCGCGCTCGCGCTCGGTGATCCTTGACCGCCGTGCGGGTGATCGTGCGAGTGGTGCCCATCCGCCACACCCGCCGCAGAGCCGGCCGATCCGCGCCACCACATGCCCACCGTTCGATCCTAGGAACCGATGCTGAATCCCCCCGCAAGGTGGCTCCGTGCCCTAATCTCAGCGCTTGTTCGCAGGCGCTTGTCGCTGAGCTCTTGCTGACCAGCGTTACCGACCAAGAGACCGGAGCCCACCCATGCGCGTCCTACCGATCGCCGCAGCCGCTGTGGCACTCGTGACCTTGAGCGCCTGCGGGGGCAGCGAAGGGGAATCCGGTGCAGCCGGCGATGCCGGCAGCAGCCAGAGTGTCGAGGGAAGTGTTGTCGAAGGTGATGCGAGCGAGGCTGGCGCCGGCGAGGAGGTCGTAGAGGAAGAGGTTGCCGCATCCGACGAAGCCGAATCGGATCGACCTGTGGACCTGCCCTACTTCTACGGATTCGGGTGCGAAGGCGCAGGGGTCACCTTGCTTGACTTGGCCGCTTTCTACGGGGAATTCGATCCGGCGTCGGCCTCCTTGGATGACGCAGCGACCTTCCGTGCCATGGGTGTGGCACTGACCACGGCCGCGGACCTCCCGGAGGAAGGGGCTCTCGCCGATGGCGTGACCCTCGCCGATCAGTCGATCTACGCCACCGGGATCGCCGCGCAGGACCTCGCCGATGTGATCGAGGGTGGCGGCTTCACCCGGGAGGTCGAAGAGCAGACGATCATCCTGGGCGAGGACGCGACCCGGACCGTGCAGGAATGCGGGCTCGAATAATCGCTTAGTGACCTACTCTGGGGATACCGTCTCTTCAGGAGGATCCATGGCCGCCGTCATCGTCGACACTGCCGTCGCCCAAGAGCGTCGGCTGGTGACCGAACTCCCCGGCCCGCGATCCACGGCCATGCTCGCTCGCAAGGGCAACGCGGTGGCCGCCGGTGTGGGGGTCGCGCTGCCCGCCTTCATCGAACGAGCCGGTGGCGGGGTTCTCGTCGACGTTGATGGAAACCACCTGATCGATATGGGATCGGGCATCGCCGTCACGACGGTAGGCAACGCCAACCCGATGGTCGCCGATGCCGTAGCCGAGCAAGCCCACGCCTTCACCCATACCTGCTTCATGGTTACTCCCTACGACGGCTACGTGTCCGTATGCGAGCAGCTGAACGAGCTCACTCCCGGAGATTTCGACAAGCGCAGTGCGTTGTTCAATTCCGGCGCCGAAGCGGTGGAGAACGCGGTGAAGATCGCCCGCTACGCCAACAAGCGTTCCGCGGTGGTCGTCTTCGAGCACGGCTACCACGGCCGCACCAACCTCACGATGGCGTTGACCGCCAAGAACATGCCCTACAAGGAAGGCTTCGGTCCCTTCGCCCCCGAGGTCTACCGCGTACCGATGAGCTACCCGTTCCGCGACGGTCCGCACGATGGGCCGGAAGTGGCCCGGTGGGCAACGAGCAAGATCGATAAGGAGGTCGGAGCGCACAACGTCGCAGCGATCGTCGTCGAGCCGATCCAAGGCGAAGGCGGATTCATCGTCCCTGCGCCGGGCTTCCTGCTCGCCCTTGCCGAGTTCGCCTCGGCGAACGGGATCGTCTTCATCGCCGATGAGATCCAGTCCGGCTTCTGCCGCACCGGCGACTGGTTCGCTTCCTCGTATGAGGGCGTCGCACCCGACATGATCACGACCGCCAAGGGCATCGCCGGCGGCATGCCATTGGCCGCGGTCACCGGCCGCGCGGAATTGATGGACTCCGTGCATGCAGGCGGCCTAGGCGGGACCTACGGCGGCAACCCGGTGACCTGCGCAGCGGCCCTGGGCTCGATCCAGTGGATGAAGGACAACGATGCCTGCGGCATCGCCCGGGAGATCGAAGGCATCATGCTGCCGCGGCTATCCTCGATGCAGGAGAACTTCCCGCAGATCGGGGACATCCGCGGACGCGGAGCGATGCTGGCGATCGAACTCATCGAGCCCGGCACGATGAATCCGAACGCCTCGCTGGCCGGGGATCTGAACAAGTACTGCCATCGCAACGGAGTGGTCACCCTGACAGCGGGCACCTACGGCAATGTCTTCCGCTTCCTGCCACCGCTGACGATGCCGCGGCATCTGCTGGAGGAAGCACTCGGCGTGCTCGAAGCGGGTTTCGAGGAACTCACCTAGCTCGTGGGCCGGCTAGCGGCCGCCGATGTGTTGCCCGTAGTCGTCTTCGAGGAGTTCGAGGAACGGGACGGCATCGAAGGCTTCCGGGCCGAGCACGCCGGTTCCCTGCCACCTGCCGGTGGCCTGCAGCTCCAGGGCGATCACCGGGTTCATCGCGGTTTGCCACGTGACAGCCTGGGTTCCGTACTCGCGCATGGACCATTCGTTGTCGGTGACGTGGTGGAGGTAGACCTCCTTGTATTTGCCATCCTTGGTGCCGGTCACCTGGGTGCCCGCGCAGGTCTTGCCCGTCATCTTGTCGCCCAAGGTCAGCGGATCCGGTAGTGCAGCGGCCACCAGATCACGTGGGGAGACTCGTTGGCCTTTGACATCGATCGGCTCGGTGCGGTCGAGGCCGAGTTTGTGCAAGATCTGCAGCACTTCGATGAAGTCCTGGCCGAGGCCGTACTTGAACGTGACCTTGTTGCATTCGATCCAGCGCGGCACCAAGAGGACCTCTTCGTGCTCTACGTTCACGCACTCCTGCGGGCCGATGCCGTCGGGGAAATCGAATACCTCGGCGCCGGAGAAGGGCTCGGTGGTGAACCAGCCCCTGTCCTTCTCCCAGATCACCGGTGGATTCAGGCACTCCTCGATCGTGGTCCAGATGGAGAATG
>Ga0180430_10005235_pt1 | contig 10810 bp, 10 predicted proteins | sample SS_ome_9_FD_132999 | JGI IMG/M metagenome (GOLD analysis project Ga0180430, IMG submission 132999) | Hypersaline lake sediment archaeal communities from the Salton Sea, California, USA - SS_1_S_2 metaG | ecosystem: Environmental > Aquatic > Non-marine Saline and Alkaline > Hypersaline >... | reverse complement strand
TGCGAAGCGCATTGGCGGACAGGACGGCATAGTCGAAACGGGTATCTCCTGAATACTGAATCCATTGCCAGTCTGTCATATGCTCGGGTGTACCCTTGCATGACTGGCGATGCAAAATCGGTCGGTTCGGCTGCAATGCGACGAGCTGCTCCTGTATGCCGCGCTGACTGGCTGAAAAGCGATCATTGCAAATGCACCGGGCGCGATTACGGGTAAGATTCCGGATATGAACCACCAGACCAGGCAACAGCTGGAAGAGCGTCTCGGTAGCCTGCACGCGCGCCTGCGGCTCGGTATCGAGAAGGAGACAAAGCCGCGGGTCTTCGGTCACGGCATCAACTTCTTCCACCCCGAGAACTGGTATTCAGTTCACTCGTTCATACGCAACAGCCTTCGTCTCGTTGGCCTCTACAGGCGCGGTGTGCGCAATACCCTCGACATCCGGGTACGCGAACACGAGGTCAGGCTGCAGCGCCTGCCCCTGGCTTTCGACGGTTTCACGCTGCTGCAGTTGAGTGACATCCATGCGGACATTCATCCGCCTGCAGTGCATGCGATGATCGAGGCGGTGCGTGATCTCGAATACGATGCCTGCGTGCTCACCGGGGACTATCGTGCACAGACCCATGGCCCGGTCGAGGCTGCGCTCGAGTGGATGGGGGTGCTGCTCAACAGCCTGCGCCAGCCGATTTACGGAGTATTTGGAAACCATGACAGCATCACCATGCTGCCCGCGCTTGAACAGATGGGTATGCGGATGCTGGTCAACGAGCACATCACCATCGAGCGCGACGGAGAATGCTTCTACCTGGTCGGTGTGGATGATGCGCACTACTTTCGTGTGGACAACATCGAAAAGGCTGTCGATGGCATCCCGCCGGATGCGCCCGCCATCCTGCTCAGCCATACGCCTGAAATCTATCGCAATGCGTCGCATGCCGGGTTCGATCTCATGCTCTGCGGACACACCCATGGTGGCCAGATCTGTCTTCCGGGGGGGATTCCGGTCACGCTCGATGCGAAGTGCCCGCGTTACATGGGCGCCGGCCCCTGGAGCTATAACGGTATGCAGGGGTATACCTCTGCGGGTATCGGCACATCGATTGTCAATGTGCGTCTGAACTGCCCGCCGGAAGTGACCCTGCACCGCTTTCGCGCTGTCTGAGCGGCATCACGGGCCAGAACCGGGCTCCTCAGTAGGGGTGCTTGCGAAGCCCGAGATGGAATGCCAGTTTCGACAGCAGCAGCCCGCCGGCGAAGAAGAGCAGGACCAGCAACATGACCTGGAAAGTGCCCAGTTCAACCAGGGTCCGGCACGCCAGCAGGGAAAAGAGCGACTCCGGAAACTGGTCCAGCCCGGGTGCGCGGCTGCTCGGGGGCATGCCCAGGCGTCGCTTGATGAAGCTGGAGAAGAGGTCGCCGAGCATCGCAAACAGGCCGATCACCAGGCCGATCTGCCAGCCAGTGCCCAGTGCCACTGAGGCAAAGGCCGTCAGGGTGACGGCTGCGACGATGCCGCAGACCGTCTTGCTCGAGCCGAAGAGCGGGCGGCCATCGAGGAAGTTGCGACCACCATCGAGGGGGTCTCCCCGCCCATGCAACAGTTGGCTGCCAGCACTGGCGAGCCGTTAGCCACAATCAGCAGAAACAGGATCGCCAGCTGTTCCGGGGTAAGCCACATTGTCAAAAGCCCAGGCAACTCCATGTTCGGTCATGACGGATGTGCGAATGTCGGTTGCCGGGCTCCGGCGACATCGATTTCGCGCTAACATGGGTAACATGCGTAATCTGACCGACTGCTTCAAGATTTTATTGACAACGGCTCTGCGGCAGAGCCGCCACACGGGCCATGGCTGTAGACGTTAACCGGGACATTGCCTCGAGATTGCGAGAGGCCGCGGATATTCTCGAGCAGCAGGCTGCAAATCCGTTTCGCGTGCGTGCCTACAGGCGCGCCGCTGAGACCATCTCGCATCTCGAGGAGGAGTTGCCCGCGCTGATGGAACATGGTGGCCAGGATGCACTGGTCGAATTGCCGAATATCGGTCGCGGCATCGCAACAGCCATCACGGAGATCCTCGCAACCGGGCGCTGGGCGCAGCTCGAGCGTATGCGTGGTTCGCTGGACCCGGTGCAGCGCCTGCAGGCCGTGCCCGGTATCGGTCCTGTGCTGGCCGAGCAGATTCACGATGAACTTCATGTCGATACACTCGAGGGGCTCGAGCTTGCAGTCCATGATGGCCGGCTCGAGGCGCTCAAGGGTATCGGCCCGCGTCGCGCGGCCATGATCCGCGCCTCGCTCGAGAAGATGCTCGGACGGGTCCGTACCCGCGACTATGAGGAGATGCCCGAAGGGCCTTCCGTTTCTGTGCTTCTGGATGTGGATCGCGAATACCGCGAGAAGGCCGAAGCAGGAACACTCCCGACGATCGCACCGCGACGCTTCAATCCGTCAAACGAGGCCTGGCTGCCGATTCTGCATACCGAGAGGGAGGGCTGGCATTTCACGGCGCTCTTTTCGAACACCGGCAGGGCCCACGATCTCGGTCGCACGCGGGACTGGGTTGTGATCTATTTCTACAACGACCACCACGAGGAAGGACAGCACACGGTTGTCACCGAGACGCGAGGGCCACTCATCGGCAGGCGCGTTGTTCGCGGGCGTGAAACCGAATGCCGCGAATTCCATGCATCATAAAGAGCCCCTGTTTCGCATTCACCGCGTGATGGTTCAGGAGACCGTCCCGGGAGCTGTATGAACTATCTTGCCCATCTCTATCTTTCGGACAGTGACCCCGGTTCCCTCGTCGGCAGTCTGATGGGCGATTTCGTCAAGGGCCGGGTAGGTGATGAGTTCGAGCCGTCACTGCGGCAGGGCATTCTGCTGCATCGCAGGGTTGATGCCTTCACCGATTCTCATCCGCTCACCAGGCGCAGCAAGGCGCGTATTTCGCCGCAATTCCGGCGCTATGCCGGGATTCTTGTCGACATCTTCTTCGACCACTTTCTCGCAACAGAGTGGAGCCGCTGGTCGGATACTCCCCTGGATGAGTTTGCGTCCGCTGTCTATGGCATCCTCGGTGAGCGGCAGGAGACTTTCCCGGAGAGAATGCAGCGCAGCATGCACTACATGGTTTCCAACCGTTTGCTGCAGTCCTACTGCGACATCGAGGGCGTGCATCACGCATTGCGAGGCATCGAGACGAGGCTCAGGCGCCCGAGCCGGCTTGGCGATTCCGTCAGTGAACTCGAAGAGAACTACAGGCTTTTCAGGTCGGATTTCGAGCAATTCTTCCCGGTACTGATCGACTATGTCGAAACAGAGAACAGGCAGTTCTACATCACTGGTCTGCGCGAGCGGATGGGGTCCTGCTCCGAAAGAGAAATGATCCCCGGTGCTACCGCTGCCAGGAAGAGAGATGACAGATAGCCGCGTCAGGAAACCTGCTTCGCAAGAGGAGCTCCTGTTCGAGAACGAGGCGACACGCTTCCGGGTTGCCGACGGCGATATCGGTGTGCTGAGCTTCAAAACGAAGATGCATACCATTGGCGACCTGGTGCTGGAGAGCCTCAACAGGGCCGTGGCCATTGCGGAGGAACAGCTAGCGGGCATGGTCCTGTGGCACCCGGACGAGCCTTTCAGTGCCGGCGCGGACCTCAAGGCCCTGATGCCGGTTGCGCTCAGTGGATTGTCACCCGGCAGCAACGCACTCGACGAACTGCTCGTCCGCTTCCAGCAGGGCTGTATCCGCATGCGAAAGTCGGGGATCCCGGTCGTGGCCGGGGTGCATGGACTTGCTTTCGGTGGCGGGTGCGAACTCATGATGCAGTGTGATCGTACAGTCGCGGCGTCCGGGAGCTGCATTGGCCTGGTCGAGGCCGGCGTCGGGCTGATCCCGGCAGGCAGTGGCTGCATGGAACTTGCGCGGCGTGCCAGCCTGAATGCCGGTGACAGCGACCTCCTTCCGTTCCTGAAGCGATTTTTCGAAACCGCGGCTTGGGGGAAAGTGGCAACGAGCGCCGGGATGGCGCGTGAATACGGCTTCCTGCGCGAGAACGACGTCATTGTCATGAACAGCAACGAGGTGCTGCATGCGGCGCTGGCCGAGGTGAGGAAGCTCAATGCTGCAGGTTACAGCCCGCAACCCGGGATGCCGATTCGTGCAGGCGGACGCGAGGTAATCGCTCACTTCAGCCGTGCCATGAGCGGCATGCATGAGAGCGGCTTGATTTCCGACCATGACCTGAGTGTCGGCAACGAGGTGGCGAAGGCGCTCTGCGGCGGTGACGTCGATGCCGGCTGCTGGCTGGACGAGGAGTCGTACCTGCGTTGTGAGCGCGAGGGGTTTCGTCGTCTTGTCGCGACTCCCGAAACACAAGCCCGGATCCGTTATACGCTCGATACCGGCAAGCCGCTGCGTAACTGAAGAGAATCCCTTGCCGAAACCGGGCGGGGCACGATGCCGGACTGGCTTGCCAGTCGCTGCGTGCACCGGCAAGCATTTTTTTCGCCCGTAGGGCACACTAAAGGGAATCATCCGGCTACCAGGAGAGCCTGTAATGAAAATCGTCCGTATCATCGCCACCGACGGCAAGGAGTATCTTGGCACACCAGTCGGCAAGGGACAGGTGCAGGTTCTGGCTGGCGATCTGTTTTCCGGCGTCGTGAAGACTGAGCGGCAGGTCGAGGCGACGACCTGGCTTGCGCCGGTGACTCCCGAGAATATCTTCTGCATCGGGCTGAATTACCGGGCGCATGCCGAAGAGACGGGGGCGGCGATTCCGCAGAACCCGGTCGTCTTCATGAAAGCCTCGACCGCCCTGAATCACCCGGGGTCACCGATCCTTCTGCCCAAAGCCAGCAGGCATGGCCCGGAAGTCGATTACGAGGCCGAGCTTGCCGTGGTGATCGGCAAGCGTGCCAAAGATGTCCCGGTCGACAAGGCACTGGAGTATGTACTCGGCTATACCTGTGGCAACGATGTCTCGGCGCGCCGCTGGCAGAAGCACGGCGGTGGTGGGCAATGGGTGCGGGGCAAGAGTTTCGACGGATTCTGTCCGCTCGGTCCCGTACTGGTGACGGCCGATGAAATCGATGATCCGCAAAACCTCGACATTCGTTGCATTCTCAACAACGAGGTCATGCAAACCGGTAACACGGGCGACATGATCTTCAGTGTCGCCGAACTCATCAGCTTTCTCAGCGAGGATACGACACTGCTTCCGGGAACGGTGATCATGACGGGCACGCCGCCCGGTGTCGGTTTCGCACGTGATCCGCAGATTTTTCTGAAGAGAGACGATGTCGTCGAGATCGAAATCGAGGGCATCGGCCGGCTCGTGAACCCGGTGCGCGAGGCCTGATCCGGAGCGATTTGAGGATGCCCGGGGGACAAAAAGACGATTTTTGGCTGATACAGCCACCGCGTTTCGGTAGAATTTCCGCTTTTCCTTGCCGGGAATGGCCGGCAGACAAGAGATCGAGGGTAAGCACATGCAACCACTGGTTGGCATCATCATGGGATCTGTCTCCGACTGGGAGACCATGTCGCACGCGGCTGACAAGCTGACCGAGCTCGGTGTGCCCTACGAGGTCGAAGTGGTCTCCGCGCACCGCACGCCGGACAAACTCTTCGCCTATGCAGAGGAGGCGGCCGCTCGCGGTATCGAGGTGATTATCGCCGGAGCCGGCGGCGCAGCACATCTTCCGGGCATGACGGCCGCCAAGACCTCGCTGCCCGTGCTTGGCGTTCCGGTGCAGTCGAAGGCCCTCAGTGGCATGGACTCGCTGCTGTCGATCGCCCAGATGCCCGCCGGGATCCCGGTTGGAACACTCGCGATCGGGAAGGCAGGCGCCGCCAACGCGGCACTGCTGGCAGCCGCGATCCTCGGCAACAAGTACCCGGAAACCCGCGAAGCGCTGGACCGTTTTCGTGAGCAACAGACCGAGGCCGTGCTCTCGCGTCCGGATCCGAGAGTCGCCACCTGATGGTTGTCGGGATTCTCGGCGGTGGACAGCTGGCGCGCATGCTCGCGCTGGCGGGGCACCCCATGGGAATCCGTTGCGTAGTGCTCGATCCTGCCGACGATGCCTGCTCGGCGCCCGTCGCCCGCCATCTCCACGGTGCTTTCGATGATCGTGAACTGCTCGACAAGCTGGCGGATTCGGTGGATGTCGTCACCTACGAATTTGAAAATGTCCCGCTCGAGAGCCTGCGCTATCTTGCCTCGAAGGTAGCTGTCTATCCTCCGGTATCGGCCCTTGAAGCAACCCAGGACAGACTAGATGAAAAGAATCTCTTCCGGGAGCTCGGGATCGACACGCCCGATTTTCTGCCGGTTTCCAGCCAGGCCGAACTCGAGAGCGCCGTTGAAAAGATTGGTCTGCCGTCTGTTCTGAAGACACGCCGCATGGGCTATGACGGAAAGGGTCAGATCGTTCTCAAGGAAGCTGCCGATGTAGCGGGGGCATGGGATCAGCTCGGCGGTGTACCCGCAATCCTCGAGGCTTTCGTGCCTTTTGATCGCGAGGTCTCCGGAATTGTCGTGCGCGCGCGTGACGGAGAGATCGCAGCCTGGTCGCTCACGGAAAACGTCCATGGCGACGGCATACTGAAGCTGGCCATCAGCAAGCCGCATGACCCGCTCAAGCCACTCGCGCTGGATTATGCGACACGTCTGCTAGAACACCTCGATTATGTCGGGGTCCTTGCGCTCGAATTTTTTCAGCTTGGTGACAGGTTGCTGGCCAATGAATTTGCGCCGCGAGTTCACAACTCCGGGCACTGGACCATCGAGGGCGCGCAGACCAGCCAGTTCGAAAACCACCTGCGTGCCGTAACCGGACTCGCCCCCGGCTCCACCGAGCCCCTCGAGCTCTCGGTCATGATCAACTGCATCGGAGAATTGCCGCCGCTGGACAGGGTCATGAAAATCAGGGGGGCGCACATGCACGATTACGCCAAGGAACCCAGAACCGGCCGAAAGGTCGGTCACGTCACGGTCAGAACAGCTGATCCTGAATATCTTCGCCAGGTGATCACCGATCTCTGCGACTTGCAGAAATCCGGTTGTCGTTGATAATTCCTCCATCTGCTTGCATACAAGAAGGAGTTAACCGGAATGGCGTCGATCAAAATCAAGCGAAAGCATTCTCTAACGCATGATGAAGTGGTGAAGGCAGTCCAGAATCTCGCCGACGAGCTGTCGGAGAAACTCGATGCGGACTACGAGTGGGAAGGCGATAACCTGAGCTTCAAGCGCTCCGGCGCCAGCGGCAAAGTCAGTGTCGGTAAGCAGGATCTCGAAGTCGATATCAAGCTTAGCATGCTTCTGACTCCCCTGAAGGGCAAGATCGAACAGACGGTCAACGACTATCTTGACGAAAATCTCGCCTGATCAGTGATTCGCCGACCATTGACCGGTATCACTTGCGTTTCCGCTCAAAAGCCTCTAGTCTGAAAAATATATTCAGGCAAGCGTCATGCCCATGACTTCCGGACAAGGCGACGATCAGCAGCCACTTCCGGCTGATTACCCAACAGCTCCACATACCCTCAGCAGCAAGCAGACAGCCGAGTTGCTGCGGGTCAATCCGGCGCATGGCCTCGACAGAGATGAGGTCGGCGAACGTCGCCGCCTGTTTGGTCCCAACAGCATCCGCGAGAGTGAGCAGACGGGCTTTCTGCACAAGCTGCTGATGCAATTCAGGGATGTCATGATCCTCGTGCTTCTCGCTGCCGCAGTGATTGCCGGCGCGATCGGGGACATGGTCGATACCATCGTGATTCTCGTGATCGTGCTGCTCAATGCCGTTATCGGCGCCGTGCAGGAGTACAAGGCCGAGCGGGCTGTCGCTGCGCTGAAAAAAATGACCGCGCCTGATGCGCGCGTTCGCCGGGGAGGGCACTTTCATACCGTCCCCTCCGAAGAGGTCGTGCCCGGGGATATCGTACTCATCGAGGCGGGCAACGTGGTGCCCTGTGACCTGCGACTCTTTGAGACGGTCGATTGCCAGGTTGACGAGTCTGCGCTCACCGGCGAATCCACGACGGTCGACAAGCAGACAGAGAAACTCGATGTGGAGGACCTGCTGGCAGCAGACCGAACGAACATCGCTTTCAAAGCGACCAATGTCACTCGCGGGCGGGCGCTGGGTATCGCGATTGCGACCGGCGACAGGACAGAGATCGGCCGCATCGCCTCGCTGCTCAGGGAGCATGAGAAACAGCTCACCCCATTGCAGGCACGTCTCGCGCGGTTCAGCAAGCGACTTGCAGCTGCCATCATTCTGATCGCCCTGGTTGTCTTCATTTTCGGGCTTGTGCGCGGCGAGGGGCTGTTGTTGATGTTCATGACATCCATAAGCCTTGCCGTTGCCGCAATTCCCGAAGCCCTGCCGGCTGTCATCGCGATCGCCCTGGCGCTCGGTGCAAGGAAAATGGGCTTGCACAACGCGCTCATGCGGCGGTTGCCGACTGTCGAGACGCTGGGTTCCGTGACCTGGATCTGTTCCGACAAGACCGGCACCCTGACAACCAACGAGATGCGACTCGAGTTGCTGCATGCTGCCGGAACAGACGCTTCCAGCCTGAGTGAAACGGACAACACCTCTCCGCTGTGGCAACTGCTTGGCAAGGCGCTGGCCCTGAGTACGGATGTCACCCTCGACCAGCAGGGCAGGGCAATCGGTGACCCGACGGAGATCGCGCTCTATCTCGGGGCGCTCGATGGCGAGTTCATCAAGCATGACCTCGAGGAGACACATCCCCGCCTTGCCGAACTGCCGTTCGAGGCAAAGCGCCGCCGCATGACGACACTGCATATGGATGATGGCCAGGTGCTCTCCTTCACAAAGGGAGCGCCGGAGGCCGTTCTTCCTGTCTGCAGGAGCCAGTTGAATCTCGACGGATCTGAAATCCCCCTCCCTGATGATTTGCATCTGCAGGCCGAGAGAATGGCATCGCAGGGTTATCGCGTGCTTGCGATCGCCTGCCGGCGGTTCGATGCCGTTCCCGAAATGTTGCGTCCCGGTGAAATCGAGCATGAGATGCAGTTTCTCGGACTCGTCGGACTGATCGACCCCCCGCGTCGCGAGGCATTGCAGGCTGTCAGGGATTGTCGGACGGCAGGGATTCACCCCGTCATGATCACGGGTGACCATCCCGGTACGGCACGCGCCATCGCTGAAAGGCTCGAGATCGCCTCGGACGGGGTCATGACGGGTGCCGAGATGGCAAAACTCGATGATGACGAACTGGCGGCGTGCGTCAGGGAGATCTCGGTTTATGCGCGTGTATCACCCGAGCAGAAGATCAAGATCGTCAAGGCGCTGCAAGCGCATGGCGAGTACGTCGCCATGACCGGTGACGGCGTCAACGACGCCCCGGCGTTGAAGCGAGCGAATATCGGCATCGCGATGGGGAAGAAAGGCACGGACGTTGCGCGCGAGGCCAGCGACATGGTGCTCATGGATGACAACTTTGCGAGCATCGTGCGCGCCGTCAGGGAGGGGCGCAGGATATTCGACAATATTCGCAAATTCATCAAGTACACCATGACAAGCAACGCGGGCGAGGTGTGGGTGCTCTTCCTTGCGCCCTTCCTTGGAATGCCGCTGCCTCTCGTGCCGGTTCAGATTCTCTGGATCAACCTCGTGACTGACGGCCTGCCCGGCCTGGCCATGTCACTCGAGCCGCAAGAAAAAAACATCATGCAGCGGCCACCAAGGCCACCCGAGGAGAGCATTTTCGCTCACGGCATTTGGCAGCACATGATCTGGGTCGGCATGCTGATTGGCGGGCTGTCGCTCGGCGCACAGGCATGGGCATGGCATGGCGGATCGGACAACTGGCAGACCATTGTCTTTACGGTGCTGACCTTCTCCCAGCTTGTCCATGCGCTGGTTATCCGGTCGGAGACAGAATCACTTTTTTCACTCGGTCTCCTCAGCAACCCGCAATTGCTTTTTGCTGTCTTGCTCACAATCGTTTTGCAACTGATCGTGATCTATGTTCCCTTCTTCAACGATATCTTCAAGACTTCGCCCCTCGAATGGCACGAGCTCCTTGTCTGTTTCCTGCTGCCGCTTGTTGTTTTCGTGCTGGTCGAGTTCGAGAAATTCGCAGCCAGGAGGGGGGCGATTTATGACTTCAACAGGCCTGTCTGAAAATTCCGGCCACTCTTGCAGAAGAGGCTGTCACAAAAAATTCATTGAAAAATCGTAGCCTTTATTGGTTGATTTCCGACTTGACTTTGAATGGCTTGAGGTGTGTCAAATGTCCTTCATGGCATGTCCTGTTGAAAGAGCATATATTCTTAATTAGAAACGCTGCTCGGGAAATTTTCCGGGCAGGAGATTGATTCCCAAATGACCCAAACGGGAGAGTGTCATGGCAACGAAAAAAAAGGCAGTAAAGAAGAAGGCTGCGAAGAAATCTGTACAGAAAGAGAAAGCTGCAGTCGCTAAAATTCTGGATCAACTCGAGTCCACAGCCGGTGAAGTGCTTGATGAAGTCAAGAAGGTTGTTACCGTCGCTACTAACAAGGTTTCCGGTGTTGCCGGCAGTGCGGCTGGCAGGACCATGTCAGCCGCCGAGAAGCCGGCAGAGCTGTTGAAGTCGGTACTTTCCGAGGTGGTAGAACTTGGAGAATCATCGGTCAAGGTGATTGGTGACAAGTTCGATGATCTGCGGGCCTATATCATGGAATCGGAAGAGGAGATCGAAAAGGCTGTCAGGGAGAAGGTTGCGAAAAAAGCCCCGGTAAAGAAAAAAGCGGCAGCCAAGAAGAAGGTTGCGAAGAAAAAGGC
>Ga0180430_10005234_pt1 | contig 10810 bp, 6 predicted proteins | sample SS_ome_9_FD_132999 | JGI IMG/M metagenome (GOLD analysis project Ga0180430, IMG submission 132999) | Hypersaline lake sediment archaeal communities from the Salton Sea, California, USA - SS_1_S_2 metaG | ecosystem: Environmental > Aquatic > Non-marine Saline and Alkaline > Hypersaline > Sediment... | reverse complement strand
TTTTCTCAAAGATGTCTCGGTGCGCCTCCGAAAACCCCTCCGCACGCTCACGGGGAGCGATTATACGGCAAAATCCTCGATTCGTGAAACTTTAAAAATCGACGGGCATGAGTTTTTAAAATCGAATGGAAAAATGATCCAAGGAGCCGACGAGGGAGAAGACGAAACGGGTGGACCGATTCGGAAGATTGAAGTATAAGGAACGCCTTCTTTTTAAATGGACAGTCCGGATTTCAAGGAGCTCTTTAACGAAGGAGATAGGTCCGTGAAAGAAAAAAGTCGATTCGCGAGGCGATGGGCCTTGGGCGGTTTCCCGATCTTTCTGGCGATTCTTCTCGCAGGGGGGGCCGGCCCCGCCGGTGCCCTGACCATCGACGGCGACCGCGGCGAAGAGATGGCCCTGTTCTCCCCCGGGGAGCTTGTCGATTTCAAGATCAAGGCCGAAGCGGGAGCGAAGATGTGGGTCGTCCTGGAAGCCCCTTCGATCTTTCCGGGGACCGTGTTCGCCCGTCCCGGCGATGCGTACGTGAGGGAGAACGGGACGGGATATCTGGTGGTCGCCAGTGCCAACGGCGTTCCCGTCGAGGGGGCGGACGGGCTTTTCTACACGGCGTCCAGCGAGAGCGACCGAATGGACTTGGGACTCAATTCCCTGGACGGACTGGGGGACCCCGTCATCGTCACCAGCCTGAAAGGGGAGTCCCTGTCGAGGGCCGCCGTCGTCCAGAGTATCGTCCTGACCTCCAACGTCGCCACCATGGCCTATATCTACGGGTACGCCCCCGTCGTGGTGGCTCGAATCTCCCACGATCAAACCCACTCCACCTCCGAGTCCGCGTACGCCCCCGTCAACCGATTGTACATCGACACCCGGCCCGCCACCCCGGAAGACGCATTGGTCGTCACTCCCAACGTGAACGTTCTCTACAGCTCCGCGCACCTGGACCTTTCGTCCGGGCCCGTGGTCCTGCACACCCCCTCCATTCAGGAGCGCTATTTCAGTTGGCAGTTTATGGACGCCTACACCAACGACTTCCATTACATCGGGACGCGGGCCACGGGGGGCGTGGAAGGAACCTATGTTCTGACGGGACCCGGCTGGTCGGGAGACATTCCTTCGGCATACGTCCCCATCCCTTGTCCCACCAACTCCGTGTGGCTGCTGGGGCGTCACGAAGTGGCTCCCGGGTCCCCGTCGGACATGGACGCGGCCGTTTCCCTGGTCCGGCGGAGCGTGCTGTTGCCCCTGGATGCGTACGAAGCGCGGGAGCCCGGTTACACGAATCCCCTCGTGGAGCATCCCGAAGACACCGTTCCGCCCTTGGATGTCGGCGGTCTGAATTTTTTCGAGGTGCTGAACCGATGGCTTACCGCGAATCCGCCCCCCTCTGAAGACGATTCGGTTTTGCGGCGGCTCGCCGAAATCGGCGTGGGGCCCGGCTTCGCCACGGACTTCCAGGCGTTGCCCGACGGGCGGCAGCTCGAGCTGATGGCGGGAATCGCGGCGGGGTCCACGATACTCGAATTGGAGGGTCCCCGCACCGGGGCCCTTTTCAACGGCTGGCTGTATAAGCTGGGCGAGGATTTCGGGAAATTCGGGACCAACTACCTTCTGAGGGCCTTGGTGGCCGAAAGCGTGCTGGCGGCCAATGTCGTCGAGGAGTCCGTCTATCCCCTGGCGTTGTACGATCAAGACTTGCTGCCGTTGATCGGAAGCCGGCGATACACCATCACTTTCGCTCCCCATCAACTGCCGGTCCCCGTCAACGAACAAGGGTTCTGGTCCGTCACCTTGTACGACCGCGAAACCAAGGGCTTGGTGGCGAACCCCTTGAACCGGTACGCCTTGGGCAGCCAGGACGAGGACCGGTGGGTCCGGGGACCGGACGGCTCGCTGACCATCTACATCCAGCGGGACAGCCCCGGCCCGGAGAAGGAGAGCAACTGGCTTCCGGCCCCCGCCGCCGACGATCCCTTCTATCTCATCTTTCGGGCCTACTATCCCGAAGAAGAGATGTTCGCTCCCGCCGACGGCCCGGAGTACGTCATCCCGCAACTGACGAGGGTGAGCGGGGAATAGTGCCCGCCCGGTCGGACCACGGCAAGTATCCGATGATACTGGATTTTTGCTCGGCTTCCCTGCGGGTTCGAGAAAGCCCTGCGATTCCGGGCACTTATCGTGGTCCGACCTGCATCGCCGGGTTTGCGAGAGCCTTGAAAAATTCCAATTCAACCCCCGGAGCGATCGACTTCAAGACGTCCTCCGTTTCGCTTTTCCGATTCGTAGAGATTTGCCGCCATATTGAATTGGGACAGGGCCGCCTGCATGGGCGACATGCTGGGATTGAAGGCGGCATTTTCGGCGTATCGCCCCGTGAATACTTTCCCGCCCCAGGGTGCCGATGGCTTCTTCAAGCTCTTGTGCCAGTGGATCGGCCGCAATGTCCTGAGAATGAGACGCGGAAGAAGCTGCCGTAAACAAAATCAGAAAGAAACACCATGGGAAAATGGAAATATTTCCTTTTATGCATCCTCCTTCTTCTCGTCGGAACAAATCGCTCCATAGCCATCATCGATTGGACAATAAAGCCGAGATTCAAATTTTCATACGCAAGGCGAATCGCGTCAGGATACGGATAAATCGAGCATCCAAAGATCATTGTCTGAAACTCTTTGCATGCATGGATGTTCCGGGCTCCTTTCTTTTCTCATCGGATCCTGCCGAACAAGTACGCAAGAAGCAGGGTTCCGGCGGTGGCGAACAGAGAATAAATGAAGACTCCCGCCAGGGCCGCGGTGCCGGCGAAATTGCCCGATGCGATGACCATGGCCGCGGGAACGTTGCGGACCGTTGTATTCAGGGTCATGGCCTTTTTTCTGCTCCTGTCCGGTCCCGCCGTCCACCAGGCAGCGGCAATGCTCAAAAGGAACATGGCGGTCATGGCGCCATAGGCTTTCAGCCCGAAAATCCTGAAAGCGTCGATCTGGCATATCACGACCAGGATCAGGACGATCACCACGAGAATGTTGTTGAAGGGCCTGAGCAGACGCACCGTTTTCCCGGCGAATGATGGCAGGTACCGGTTGCCCGCCAGTCCCAGAGCCAGGGGAATGATTTGACCCGTGACGATGACCCGCAGGATCTGAAGGAAGTTGACTTGCAGATCCTCGCCACCGGACAGATAGCCCAGCAGAAAGGTCAGAACCATCGGGGAAACGATGGGGCTGGCTGCCGCAAGGAGAATCATGAGACCGATGGAAAAGGGAACGTCTCCCTTGGCGAGTTGCGTCAAGGGCGGGGCCAGGGAAGCACCGGAAAAGACGACACCGATCAGAAAGCCCGTGGCGACGATGGACTGGGTGTTGCACAGCAGAAGCAGTCCGAATCCCATGAGCGGCACAATCAGGAAGTTTATGAAAAATCCCCTGAGCACGAGTCCTGTCTGTCGGGCGGACGCAATGACCCTGTCGGGGGACACGGAAAGTCCGATCTGCAGCATCACGGCAACGAGCCACAAGAATGTTGCCGCATCGGCGATGTTTTCCAGTTTCATTCAGACGATCTCCCGTTCCTCATTTTATGCGGAGGGCTTTCTTGATCCGTATGACGGTTTCATCGGCAACCTTTCGAATCCTGTCCGCCTCTCCCGGAGCGTAGGGATAGAAGCCTTTTCCGGATTTCATGCCCAGCTCCCCTTTTTCCACCTTTTCCATGAGGATTTCCGGTGGCTTGAACCAGGGGTTGCCGGTTTTCCCGTACACGTATTTCATGAGTGCAAGGGCTGTGTCGAGGCCGGCATAATCCACCATCCTCACGGGACCGATGCTCGCCAGCCTCAGGGCAAAGCCGTTTTGAACAATGGCATCGACGTCTTCGGGCTCGCAGATGCCCTCTTCCACAAGGACGAGGGCCGCGCGACTCATGGCGGCCTGGATAAAATTGTGTACGAAGGCCGGGTTTTCCCTGCACACGGCCGGCCGTTTTCCGATCCCCGTGAGCAGGTCGCGGGTTGCCTGAACCGCGGCGCCGGAAGTCCTGCTCCCGGGCACCACCTCGATGACGGGCATGAGATGCGCGGGAATGAACCAGTGGGTGACGATCGCCCTTTCAGGGTGTTTCATGTTCGCCGCGATTTCATTGATGCTGATGGACGAGGTGTTCGAAGCAACGACCACGTCGCCGTCACAGATTTCACCGCACTGTTTGAAAATATCCCGCTTGACCTCGATGTTTTCCGACACCGCCTCCGTGACGTAATCGGCCCGCCCGAGGGCTTCTTCCAGATCGCTGGTGTAAGTGATGCGGCCCGCAATGGCGTCCGCCTCTTCCTCCCGGACCAGGTTTTCGCGGACAAGCTGGTCCATGTTCGACGCGACCCGCTTTCCGGCATCGTCCAGGCTCTCGGGACGCCGGGCGTATGCCATGACCCCGCATCCACCCATGGCAAACCCCAGGGCAATGTCCGGCCCCATGATCCCCATGCCGACAACCGCTGTTTTCCTGACATTTCGCATGCTTTTTCCTTTCCTCTTACCTTTTCTCTCCGAAGGCTCGGCTCTCCGTCGCGGGGGCGGACGGACCGGCGGAACATCCCCGCTTCTCAGGGCTCCCTGTTCTTGAATGCTTCGGCGACAAGGTCCCGCAATTTCCGGAGCCTTTCCGGATCCGGGGGGGTGAAGTCCTTGAGTGCGTACACTTTTCCCAGATACCCGTACTTTCCCTCGCCCAGCCTGTGGTACGGCAACAGCTCGAAGGCGACCACGTTCCGGTAGGGCTTGACGAAAGAGAGAACCGCCTCCACATGTTCTTCCGTGTCGTTGACACCGGGGATGATCGGGCTGCGGGCCACGAACCGCTTGTCTGGAAAGGCCTCGTAGGCTTTGAGCAGGTTTTTCAGAATGACTTCGTTGTCCACGCCAACCCACTTGCGGTGCCGCAGGGGGTCCATGAGCTTGATATCGTGAAGGACGGTATCCACATGCGGAAGTACTTTTAGAACGGCCGACCAGGGAACGTTGGCGGCGGTCTCGATGGATGTGTTGATTCCGCGGCGCCGTGCTTCGGCGAGAAGGGCCGCGGAAAAATCCGGCTGCATGAGACATTCCCCGCCGCTCAGGGATATCCCCCCTCCCGAGCCGCCGTAGAAGGCACCGTCCTTTTCCACCTCTTCCAGCACCTCGTCAACGGTCATCGGCTTTCCGAAAAGGGTGAGCGCCCTTGAAGGGCAGGCCTCCACGCAGTTGCCGCAATCCGTGCAGAGATCCCAGTTGACACGGACCCGTTCCCTGGCGCCGATGGTAAAAACCGCCGATTCCGGACAGGCCGCGATGCAGGCGCCGCATTCCCTGATCCCGATACACCGTGCCGCATTGTAGGCAAGCTCCTGCCCCGGATGGATGCTCTCGGGGTTGCAGCACCACTTGCAGCGGAGCGTGCACCCCTTGAGAAAAACGGTTGTCCGGATCCCCGGGCCGTCGTGAAGGCTGTACGGCTGGATATTCAGGACCATGCCGGCCCTTGACCCGTCAGTCGCCAAGAGAAATCCCCATTGTCCGTGCAACCTGTATGAATTCACTGTCTTCGGGAACCGTGCGCACTCTGTTGACCGCCTCGGCCAGGGGGACGTACTTCAGGTCCGGCGGCTGAAAGGCCACCATGACGCCCTGCTCGCCGGTCTTCAGCGCCCGCACGGCGGCGGCGCCGAATCCCGTGCCCAGTTGACAGTCCACGGCCGTGGGCGTTCCGCCCCGGATCAGAGCACCGGGAACAATGGGGAAGGCTTCGTGCCCGGTGAGGCGTTGGAGCTCCAGGGTCACGGTTTTTGCCGTGAGGCCGGCGCGGTCGATAACGTGAGCGCCCGCGTGAGCCTGTTCCAGGCCGGCATCTACGGGACGCGCGCCCTCGGAAGCAACCACCAGCGACACGGGCCATCCCGAAGATTCCTTTCCAGAGAGTCTGACCGCGATCTTGCCCGGGTCGTAAGGGATCTCGGGAATCAGAATCGCATCGGCCGATACCGCGATTCCGGCCTGAAGGGCCAGCCATCCGGCATGGGCTCCCGGGACTTCGACAACGGCGATCCGGCCCAGAGACCGTGCCGCCTTGCGGGCACGGCGCAGGGTGTCGATCACATAGGTGAGGGCACTGTTGAAGCCGAATGACAGATGGGTGGCGGCCACATCGTTTTCCACGGCCACCGGAACACACACCGTGACAAGACCCTTGCGGGCCAGTTTCCAGGAAAGAGCGAGCTCGTCGGGGCCCGCAATGGAAATCACGGCATCCATCCCCCCGGCCCGGAGCCTTTCCAGAAGCTCGTCCGAACGGTCCTGTTCCTCGATCCGGCGGTCCGCGACCACGGTACGGACACGAAAGGGGTCGGTCTGCCGTGCCGTTCCGAGAATTCCCTCGGAAAACCCGGAAAGGGCTTCGATATTACGCGGCGTCAGATCGACAACCCCGCTCCGGTCCGGATAGCGGTCCTCGAACAGAAGCCCGTCAAAACCGTCCCGGATGGCCGCGACCCGCCATCCCGCCTCGTCCGCGGCCCGGACCACTCCCGTGAAGACCGACTGGAGCCCGGCAACATACCGCCCGCCGACAGTGACGCCTATACGTTTCATACAAGGACTCCCAGTCTGTTACCCTTACATCTCGTAATAGGTCAATAACCTCCGGTAACCGGTTGTTGGAATAATCGAAATCGGGATCGCTATCGAAATCGATTTCGATTTAGGAAAAAGCGAGCCCAAACGATAAATTGCCGGAAATTATTGACCTGTTACTACATCTCATATTCCGTGCGCGTGATGATCTCGTCCTGCGCTCCCTTGTCCAGTTCGGAGAAATAGGCGGAAAACCCGGCAACCCGCACGATGAGGTTTCGATACTTGTCCGGGTCTCGCTGGGCGGCGCGAAGGGTTTCGGCGGAGATGCAGTTCATCTGGATGTGCCAGATCTTCAGCCTGTGCCAGCCGCGAATCAGAGAAACAAGCTTTTCAGTGCCTTTTTCTCCCTGCAGAGGGCCGGGGGAGAGCTTGATGTTCAACAGGGGGGAGCACCAGTGTTTGGAGTCGTGGGGCAGGAATTTGGAGGCCGAATTCAACAACGCCGTGGGCCCCCGTGTGTCGTGCCCCTGCTGGGGGCCGCACCCCTCCGAAAGGGGCTCGCCTGTCCTGCGGCCGTTGGGTGTGGCCCATGTGGCCCGGCCCAGGGCCACATGCACGGTCACCGGAAGAACGCGCATCTCCCAGTTGCGGCCGGCCACATTGTTGGGATTGTCGAGCTTCCCGATCTCATCGACCATGAACCGGCTGATGCGCATCATCATCTCGTCGGCACGGGGGTCGTTGTTTCCCCATTTGGGCGCGTTGAGACAACGCTGGCGAAGGGCCTCCTTTCCCTCCCAGTTCGCCTCGATGGCTTCCAGCAGCTCCTTCATGGTCACCTTCTTTTCCTCGAAAACAAGCTTCCTGATGGCCACCAGGGAATCGCACAGGGTGCCCGCGCCGATCATGTCGATATTGACCAGGGACACGAAATCCCCGCCTTCGAACCCCACGCCGGAGGTCATGGCGTCCTTCATCTCGCGCATGAAGGGCTCGTTGATCACGCTGCTCAGGGGAGAGGCGATGAACCGGGCCCGGTACCCCTCGTAGATCATGTTCCTGTCGTAAACCATGCGAATGTGGGTTCTCATCTGCCGGGCCCACGCTTCCCAGAGATCCTCGAAAGTCTCGAACCCGAGGGGGTCGCCGGTCCGCGGGCCCACCTGGAGGTTGCCGTGTACGCGGATCCTGCCGTTGTTGAGGGCCATCTCCAGGGACATGACCTGATTGTTGTACGCGCTGCCGCAGTTGTAGACCTCGGCCCGGATCTGGCGGCACTCCATGCAGCCGTTCACAGCCCAGTCGTTGGCCAGGTGCAAGGGGACCCCCTTGGCTAGGTACATGGGGATCACGACTTCATCGTTGAGCAGCTTTGGATATCCCTGGCCTTCCTTGATGGTTTCCGCGATTTCGTAATAGAGCCGGTCCGGCGTGTTGGAATGAACGCGCACGGCCAGGTCGGGCATGGTGAGCGCCACCCCGCGCTTGGACTGGAGGAACAGATAGGTGAGCTCGTTTGTTGCGTCACGGCCTTCCCGGGTCTGTCCGCCCAGGGTGATGCACTCGAAGTGGGCAAAGCCCGAGGCCCCGGCCGTCAAGTGGCCGGCAAGAGGCATGAAAACATACTGGTACATCTTGATGTTCAGCATGCGCAGCAGTTCCAGGACTTCCCGGTCCGTGATCCGCCCGGCCTCCCTGTCCGCCCTGTAGTACGGATTCAGGTACTGGTCCATGCGGCCGTTGCCCACATTGCCGCCGATATTGATTTCAATGCGCGTCCAGACCTGGGCCCACCACTGGGACTGCAGCGCTTCACGGAAATTTCTCGCAGGGTGCTCCGGCACCTGCCGGCAAATCGCCGCGACCTCCCTCCACTTGGCCTTCCGTCCGGCATCCGTCTCCGTCCCGGCCATCTCCTCGAGCGTTTCCGCATACCTGCGCGCCCAGGTGACCACCGCTTCACAGGTGATGAGCCCGGCCTCGACAAAGGCCTGTTTTTCCTCGAAGCGGGGATCCGAGGGCATGAGGGACGCTTTCATCCCTTCCAGTTCCCGTCGAATCCCCCCAAATCCTTTTTTCAGAACCCGCTCGTAATCCAGTGTCCAGTTTTGAGAGGACCGCCCGATACCGGTCTCCAGGTATGTGCCCGTGGGGCTGCCGTCTTCCGTCCAGGCATATCGGTAGGCGGCCGGGGAGCTCGCGCGCATGAGATTCATGAAATTCACATCCATTGCGCGGTGCTCGAAGTACGGGATGATCTCCTTTTCCATGGTCTCCCAGTCCTCGGGCGCCATGTAGGGCTCCGACGGCGCGGCGTCCGGTTTGACCATCCGCGCGAGGTCCCGGTATCCCCCGCCGTCGCACTCGGCAAAGGGCACGATATACCGCCCCACCCAGGGGGCGGGAGACCCCACGATGACCTCGTCGGGATGAATGAAGACCGGGATCTTGCGCGCGAATTCCCTCAGAAATTTGGCGTGACGGACATTGATCGGCTCACCCTCGGTTCTCCTGTACACATCGGTCAGGATCTTTGTACGCTCGACGAACAGACGTATGGGCTTCCCGCGGATCTCCTCGAGCAGCCGGCGAAAGCCTTCACTCGTCTCGGTCCATGAAGACTTCCCCTCCTCGATGGCCCTTTCCTGGGCAGTCAGGGCTTCCGGCATGATTCCATCCTCCCGTCTCCCTTTTCTCTTCCTGTCTCCCCTTCCTCCGGACTTCCCGTCATTCCCGCAAGCGCGGGAAATCCACGGGTCATTACGTCCACCGGGTACGCTGAAAGGTTCCTGAAATTGCCGCGTTCACGCAATCCCGGCGTGTACCGAGCCAGTTCTTTTGAAAACCGATCCCCGAGCCCAGCATGGCCATCTTGAGGCTGTCCGTGGCATAGACCAGGGACTCGGCGGTTTCAAAGTCCCGGTCGACCATGCCGGGGCAGCAGGAGTGGACGATCCGGGCTCCGCTTTTTTCGATCCGGTCCAGCAGCCCGTCCTTTTTCGCGGCGCTGTACACGACATAATCCGTATAGAGCCAGAGCTTCTTTTTTACCTGCCTGCCCTCGAGCATGTCCGCGATCCCTACGAGCTCCTCGAGGGTGAGAAAGGGACAACCGACGATGGCGGCATCGATATCCGTGTTGTCGGTCTGACGGATGCCGTGGTAAAGGGCCCGGACGTCCCGGTTGCCGATGTGGACCGTTTCCAGGTCATCCGGAATTTCCCCCCCGAAAGCGGCTTCAACGGTCGGGGCCTCGGGGGTCACGCCCACGATGTGGATCATGGGATAGGTCAGGGCAGGGGAAACGCACGCGCAAAAGGCCTTGGCCTGTTCATTGGTCATGTGCTCGAGCCCCTTTACGACAGGCACACGGTCCACGGCACGGAAGCCAATGGCGCCGCCCAGTGCTACGAAGTCCCCGATGTCCTGAAGTTCGGGAAGCACTTCCGGGTCCACTTCAAAGAGCATCCGGCCTCTGCGGTTCTCGGGGAGGTGCATGCCGTATTCGGGCATGACTCCCGTAACGGCCGCGTAGAGGACCATGTTGGCGGGATCCCGGTTGACGCGGGCGCCGAGCATGGTGTTGATGTATGCGGCATGGTTGGATTCCGAAGTGGCGTGCCCCTCCCCGAATCTGGGCACGCTCAGATGCATGTACGGGATGCAGGTGGGAATGATATGAGCCCCCATGGATGCCAGGTTGTCGTGTACCGGTTTCAGCAGGGCGAGCACTTCGCGGGCCGGTATCCTGGCCTTGTAGTGCCAGGGCATGCCCTCGTCATCCACCAGCTCGTCGGCCATGAAGGTGGATTCAACGGTCGTGGGAACCACGACTTTTGCGCCCATCTTCGCAAATTCTTCAAACATGGGCCAGGCACCGATGGCCTGGTCATGGGTTTTCCAGTCCGAGAAAACATGGGCCGAGCGAACCTGGACCATGCGCGCGGACCCCATGCCCTGCCCGAACCGGACCAGCCGTTCCATGGCCGTTTGTATTGCCATGCCGTGTTTCCCCTCGAGCATTTCCGTCTCATGGGGGGTGAGCCGGAGGCACTCTTTTTTCCAGCACGCACGCACGGGCGCGTATTGCCCTGCTCCGGCCTCACCCGGCCCATCGTCCGTTGCTGCCTCATCCCCCTGCCCCGGAAAAATCTCGACCACGGCCTCTCCGCCGGCTTCGGGAGCCGTTATCTTCACACGG